>Ga0335077_10002981_pt1 | contig 20314 bp, 17 predicted proteins | sample Lox_Sample_31_FD_207151 | JGI IMG/M metagenome (GOLD analysis project Ga0335077, IMG submission 207151) | Soil microbial communities from Loxahatchee National Wildlife Refuge, Florida, United States - Lox_Sample_3.1 | ecosystem: Environmental > Terrestrial > Soil > Wetlands | place: USA...
TCCCGCCGTCCCGATCTCGGGCAGGCACGGCTCCAGGTCGTCAACTCCCAGATCGGCCTCGAAGGCGCCCGCAGCGCCACCCGGCCACAGCTCGATCTGATAGGCATCATGCAGAATAGCGCCCTCGCCGGGGACGCCTTTCCGTTTGCTCCGGCGCCTTCCCCGGATCCCAATATGCTCGGCGGCTACGGCACCGCGTTGAGCCAGATCTTCACGCGCAAATATCCCACCTATGGCGTGGGCGTGCAGATGACATTGCCAATCCACAACCGCGTGGCCGAAGCCGATCTCGCGCGCGACGAGCTGCAGGTCAAGCAGAACGAAATCCGCCTTCGCCAGTTGCAAAACCAGGCCCGCCTCGAAGTCGAGGACGCGCTGATCGCCATGCGGCGCGCCCGAGCCAGCTACGAGGCAGCGGTCGAGGCGCGCGCCTTGCAGCAGGAGTCGCTCGACGCCGAGCAGGCCAAGTTCGAGGTGGGCGCTTCCACCAGCTTCTTCGTCATCCAGTATGAAAACCTGCTGGCCCAGGCCCGCTCCACCGAGGTGGCCGCGCGCAGCTCTTACGTAAAAGCCAAAGCCGCGCTGCAGCGCGCCATGGGAAACATCCTGGATGAGAACCACATCGCGCTCGAATCGGCGATGAAGGGCCGCGCCACTCCCTGATGTCCCTGCGGCCGACCGGCCGCCCCTACCGCGCTCAGGTGAACTTGCCGGACCCCGACAGCGAGCATCCCCCGGCACTGAATGTCGACATCAGCCGTTCGACTTCCTCCGACCGGCACTCCGGACACTCCACGCCGCGGTCCGCGTCCTGCATCCGCCGCAGCATCTCGAACGTCTTCGAGCACTTCTGGCATCGATATTCGTACAAGGGCATGGTTCGCTCTACAACCAGGATGCAACAAGGCCCGCTCGGGTGACAAACCGGGCTCTCATTCTCGCCGTGCCACTTCCTTGAGCCCCGCCTCGTCCAACGCGTAGACGCGGTCGTACCCGGCCTGCGCCTCGCGGCTAGCGAGCTGCGGCCACGGCTTCACCCGATCCACTCGTATCGTTTTGTCCTGGTAGTACAACCGAAACACGAACGTGAGCAGCCACTCGTCCACCGGATACGGGTCGGAAAGAAACAGTACCCGGGCGCCTCGCGGCAGCGGAGCGCTCCGCCTCTGCAATGGCTCCAGAATCTGGCGCACCTCCGCGTGCGTTTCGGGGACCCACTGGTTGCCCAGCGGTTTCTCGCGCCGGTGCAACACAAACAGCAAGAGTGCCGCTGCCGCGAACAGGGCCAGTTGTCCCGGCCGGACGCCCAGCCGCTCCGCCCATCCAGGGACCGAGTCGCGCAGCGCAACCAGTGCGGCCGCGGCGTACAGGTACCAGCCCGCCAACGACAGGTACATCTCGAAGAAGCCGCGCGGCTCGATAAAGATGAACGGCAGCGGCACAACCAGGATCACGCACCACCCATACAGCAGCTCACGGCGCCTGGTCCAGGCCGCGACCGCCAGCATCCCGCCCAACAACACGACCACCTTGAAGCTGTTGAACGCCACCGTGCCGTAAAACAAGTCCGGCAGGTAATGCGTCCATCCCGCCAGGAAGGCGTGCAGGGAGATGTGCGGGAAGAAGTTCGGGTTCCGCGTCATGGCGTGCGAACTCGACGTGCGGTACAGGATGAAGGCCGCCGTGACCGGCACGCTCACGTACAGGAAACGTGCGCGGCGCATGAGCCCGGCCCGCGAATGGTAAATCAGTTCGTAAAGCAGTACCAGCGGAGGCACTACCACCGCCAGCTCTTTCGTGGCCAGCGCGCAAGAATAAAGCCCCGTCAGGATCGCCGTCCGGCGCCAGCTTGGGTACCCGGAGAGGTCGCAAATCCGGAAGTAGTACACCAGCGTTGCCAGGATCAGGAAATAGCTCAGCACGTCGTAAAGCGTGCCCGTACTGTAATACAGGTCCGCCAGGTGCGCGTGATACGCGCCCAGCAGGCAAGCCAGCGCCGCCGTCTCCCGCTTATGGGTCAGCCGCAGGCAGAACAGATACAACAGCCAGAGGTTGGCCAGGACCAGGCACATGCAGACCACGCGGAACGGCAGCGGATTCAAACCGAACACCGCAAACAGCGCGCGATAAACCAGTCCGCCCAGCGGGCGATGCCCCTGCAACAGTTCCACCGGCGAAGCCGACCATGCGCCGTACAGGTTCATCATGTCATCCGGCGTGAAGTAAGCGCGCCATCCGTCCGCGGCGAATGCGGACATCGCACAGACGGTAACGATCGCTCCTGCCGCGGCGCCGCTCACCCGGCGAGCCGCGGGCGCGCTGCGTATCACCACGTTTATTGTCCCCGGCGCCCGCCAGTGTACCATCGTAACGATGCGTCTCGCACTTGTACTTCTCGCCACCAGCCTGTTCGCTCAAAACTACCCTCCCGCCCTCTACTCCGGACTCCGATGGCGCGACATCGGTCCGTTCCGCGGCGGCCGCACCGTCGGCGCCGATGGCATCGCCAATCAGCCCAACGTCTTCTTCATCGGCGTGAATAACGGCGGCGTCTGGAAGACCGACGACTACGGCCGTACCTGGCAGCCGCTCTTCGACGACCAGCCTACCGGCTCTATCGGGGCCATTGCGGTCGCGTCTTCCAATCCCAACATCCTCTATGTGGGCAGCGGCGAAGGCCTGCAGCGCCCCGACCTGTCCGTCGGCGACGGCATGTACAAATCCACCGACGGCGGCAAGACCTGGCGCCACCTCGGCCTCCGCGACGGCCAGCAGATCCCCGCCATCATCGTCGATCCAGGCAATCCGAACCGCCTCTTCGTTGCCGTGCTCGGACATCCTTACGGCCCCAATGCCGAGCGCGGCGTCTTCCGCTCGCTCGATGGCGGACAGACCTTCCAGAAGGTGTTGTACAAGGACGATCGCACCGGCGCCATCGATCTCGCCTTCGACCCGCGAAATCCGCAGACTGTCTATGCCGTGCTTTGGCAGGCGCAGCAAGGCCCCTGGGAGAACGGGGCGTTCTCGGGCCCCAACAGCGGCATCTTCAAGTCCACGGACGGCGGCGCCACCTGGAATCCGCTCGCCGGCGGCCTGCCCACTTTCGAGCAGGGCGGGCTCGGCCGAATTGGCATCGCCATCGCCCCCAGCGATCCCTCACGCATGTACGCGCTGGTCGAGGCGCGCGGCGAATCCGGCGGCCTCTACCGCTCCGATGACGCCGGCGCTACCTGGAAGCGCGTCAACGGCGAGCAGCGCATCTACGGCCGCGGCAACGATTTCGCCTGTGTGCGCGTCGACCCCAGGAACAAAGAGGTCGCCTACGTCGCCAACACCACGACTTACCGCTCCAGCGATGGCGGCGCCACCTTCACCGCCATCAAGGGCGCGCCCGGCGGCGACGACTACCACACCATCTGGATCAACCCCGTCAATCCCAACATCATTCTGCTGGCCAGCGACCAGGGCGCCACCATCACCGTCAATCACGGCGCCACCTGGAGCAGTTGGTACAACCAGCCCACCGCGCAGTTCTATCACGTCATCACCGACAATCAGTTTCCGTACTGGGTCTACGGCGGCCAGCAGGAGAGCGGCTCGGCCGCCGTTCTGAGCCGCGGCAACGAGGGCCAGATCACCTTCCGCGAATGGCATCCCGTGGGCGCTGAAGAGTACGCTTATATCGCACCCGATCCGCTCAACCCCAACATCGTGTACGGCAGCAAGGTGAGCAAGTGGAACCGCATCACCGGCGAGGTCGAGCGCGTCGCGCCCCGCGGCAACTACCGCTACCTGCGCACGGCGCCGCTCATCTTCTCTTACGTCGAGCCGCACGTGCTGTATCTCGGCGCGCAGGTGGTCCTGAAAACCACCGACGGTGCAAAGACCTGGGAGGCCATCAGCCCCGACCTCACGCGCGAGACCTACGACCTCCCGCCCAGTGTCGCCTCATACCCCGCCGCGGCCAAACAGCAGGCTACGCGCCGCGGCGTGGTCTACTCCATCGGCCCCTCGCGCCTTAACGTGAACACCATCTGGGCCGGCACCGACGACGGCCTCATCCACCTCACCCGCGACGGCGGCAAAACCTGGAAGAACGTGACGCCGCCCGCCATGACGCCATGGAGCAAAGTAGCGCAGCTCGACACCGGCCACTTCGACGACAACACCGTCTACGCTGCCGTCAACCGCCTGCGCCTCGACGATCTCAAGCCCCACATCTGGCGTACCCACGACGGCGGCGCAACCTGGAAAGAGACCGTCCGCGGCCTGCCCGACGGTCCGGTCAATGCCGTCCGTGAAGATCCCGTGCGCAAAGGTCTGCTCTATGCCGCCACCGAGCTCGCCGTCTTCGTCAGCTTCGACGACGGCGACGACTGGCAGCCCCTGCGGCTGAACATGCCCGCCACCTCGATCCGCGACCTCGTGGTGCACGACGACGACCTCGTAGTCGGCACGCACGGCCGCGGCTTCTGGATTCTCGATGACATTTCGCCGCTGCGCCAGCTCACTCCCGAAACTGCGGGGTCCGAAGCCTGGCTCTTCGCGCCGCGCCCCACCTATCGTCTGCCGCGCAATACCAATACCGACACGCCGCTGCCCCCCGAGGAACCTGCCGGCAAGAACCCGCCCGATGGCGCGATCCTATATTACTACCTGAAGTCCGCCGCGGCGGCCGTCACAATCGACATACTCGACAACGCCGGCAAGGTGATCGTCAAGTTTGAAAGCTCCGACCGCCCCACGCCGCCCAGCCCCACGCTCAACGTCGCGCTCTACTGGCTCCGGCCCTTCCTGCGCCCTGCCGCGACCCCGGGCATGCATCGTTTCGTCTGGGACCTCCACGGGGTCCCCGCACCGGGCGGCGGCGGGGGACGCGGCGGCCCGCCGATTTCGGCTATCTATCAGGACACGCCGGTGTCCCAAGGTCCCTGGATGCCCGCCGGGGATTACACCGTCCGTCTGACAGTCGCCGGCAAGTCCTACACGCAGCCGCTCATCATCAAGCCGGACCCCAGGCACCAGTAACGCGGGCATCCAGGCCCGCGAGTGACCGCGGACGGGCCGCGCTGTGGTTTTCATCCGCGGGTGTGACTTTCCTTTCGCCTCCCCTTCGCCCTCCTGTCTGGAATCCCTGCAATTCGCCATGAATCGTGTTACGACAATATAGGGCCAATATATCTGTTTATCTTTTTATGGAGGTTTTGTACCCAATGCGAAAAACCCTGGCGCTTGCCAATGCAGCAGCGCTTTTCCTTTTTCTTGCAGCATCAGCCAACATCGTTTGGGCCGCCGATCACCAGCCCAAGAAAACCGTGGATTTCGCCGCCACCATCAATCCCAGGATGAGCGGCACCACGTCTTCTTTAGGGCACACCGGAATCCTGGTGAAGATCAAGAGTGCCGCCATTGCGAATGACGGCACCATCACCGCGCGTGTCACGCTGACGGACGTCGATGGGAATCCTCTCGACAGACTGGGAGTCGCGACCCCGGGACCAGTCGCCTTGAGCTACATTGCCGCCTACATCCCGGCCGGCAAGACTCAATACGTTGCCTACACGACGAGGGTCCTCGCCGCCACCATCAACAACAACCCATCTCAAAACCAGGCCAGCACCGATTCCGGCGGTACCTTCACCAATAACGCCGTCGGCGACTATACCTACACCTTCAAAACCAAGGCGCCGGCCGGCTTTGACGCAACTGCCACCCATGCGATCGGAGTCTACGGAGTCCGCGATCTCTCCGAGTACGGGACCTACGACGAATGGAGCCTGGCGTCAAACGATGTCCTCAACTTCGTCCCGAATGGCTCGGCAGTGAAAGTGACGCGATCCATCACCCCCACCGACGCCTGCAACAAGTGCCACGACCCGCTGGCTGGCCATGGAGGTTCTCGACTTACCGTCGAGATGTGCATCCTGTGCCATACCCCCCAGACCATCAATCCCGACACAAACCTCACGCAGGATATGAAGGTCCTGATCCACAAGATCCATATGGGATCCAGCCTCCCCAGCGTGAAAGCCGGCACCCCGTACCGCATCTACCACCGCGGGGCATGGTCCGACTTCTCCGACGTCGTGTTCCCCCAGGACATCCGCAACTGCACCAACTGCCACGCCAAGGGCGCCGCTCAGGCCGACAACTGGAAGACCAACCCCACCCGGGACGCCTGCGGTTCCTGCCACGACGACGTGAACTTCGCCACTGGCGCCAACCACGTCAACCTCCCGCAGACCAGCGACAACCAGTGCAAGCAGTGCCACGGCTCTCAGGCCACCCTCGATTTCGATGCCTCCGTCCCCGGCGCGCATCTCATCCCGGAAAACTCCACCTCGCTCCCCGGCCTCGTGACCAAAGTCGTCAAGGTTGAAAACGCCACGCCCGGCAACGCTCCCATCGTGACCTTCGGCGTGACGGACAAATCCGGAAATCCGGTCGACATCAGCAAGATCACGCAGATCCGGGTCGTGCTCGGTGGCTCGAACATCGACTACAACACCGGCCCCGGCGCCATCCGTGTCTCCGAAGATCCCAGCAAGACGCCCATGGGCGGTGGCGGTATCTATGCCTACACCATGACCAACAAGATCCCCGCCGCGGCAACCGGTTCCTACACCGTCTCCATCGAGGCCCGCAACTCGGTCACACTGCTCCCGGGCACCACGAAGCAGACAACCGCCACCGACGCCGCCAAGCCCGTGCAGTTCTACTTCTCCGTGGACAAGAGCGCCATGACCCCTCGCCGCCAGGTGGTCTCCAGCGACAAGTGCGCCGCCTGCCACGTGAACCTCGGCTTCGTCCACGGCGGAACCCGCGCCGCGGTCCAGGAGTGCGTGATCTGCCATAACCCGGCATTGACAGACGGCACCTCCGGCGACAGTGTCAACCTCGCCTGGCAGATTCACAGCATCCATCGCGGGGAGAACCTGGCCAATTCGTACGTCCTCGGCAGCACCAACTACCAGGAAGTCCGGTTCCCGGGCGACCTGCGACGTTGCACCGCTTGCCATTTGGACGGCACCTACATGGTCGAAAATGTCGGCGCCAAGGCCATGGTGGCCAGCACCGGCGCGTTCACCAAGACCACGGCTCCCATCGCCGCCGCCTGCCAGGGCTGCCACGATGACGTTGCCACCGCCTCGCACGCTCTCGCCAACACCACCTCGCTCGGCGAAAGCTGCGCCGCCTGCCACAGCGCTGAGAAGGAGTTCTCGGTGGATCGCGTCCACCAGCGAATCTTCTGATCGGCGCCAGCCTGCCGTTCCGAACGCGCCGCTTGCCCTCCCGGCAGGCGGCGCTTCCTCTCTCTCCACCGGTTCCATTTCGCCGCCACCTCGCCAAAAAAGATTGAGCGGAACGATCCGTTCGGATGTACCATCGGTCCCCGGGATACAACCGGCGACTTCGGATCGGCTCAGCCCACGTGCGACGGTTCGTCAGTTGCTTGACGAGCGGATGCAATCCCGCTCCCGGCACCTACCAGGGAGAAATCGCGTGGAACGAGCCCGGTCACTACCCGGCGTCGTTCTTCGACGTCACGAGCGGCAACAACGCGCTCTACGTGCCTGGCTTCAGTGCCGGACCGGGTTGGGATCCCGCCACCGGCCTCGGTTCTCCGACCGCAGACCAACTGGTCAATTACCTCATCCAGTTTGTCTCGCCAGGCGACGCGGTTGCCGCAGTCAACGGATCCAAGCCCCATCCCGTCGGCAATCCATCTGCGCCAGGACATCAGCGGCCGCATTAGACGTCATAATGGTCCCATGACGGGACTCATCGGCGTCGGCGTGCTGCTGGCCGTGGCAGCCTTGCACGCACAAGATGCCGCGCCCCTGCGGCCTTGGCGTCTCGTGTGGAACGAGGAATTCGACGGCCCCGCGGGCAGCGCTCCCGACCGTACGAAATGGACCTATGACCTCGGCCAGACCGGCTGGGGCAACGCCGAACTGGAAAACTACACCAGCTCAACCGACAACGCCTTCCTCGATGGCGCCGGCCACCTCGTGATCCAAGCCGTCGCCAACGGCGCAAGCTACACTTCGGCGCGCCTCAAGACGCAGGGGCTGGCCGCGTTCACCTACGGCAGGATCGAGGCCCGGATTCAGATCCCGTTCGGCCAGGGCCTCTGGCCCGCGTTCTGGATGCTGGGAACCGACATCTCCACCAGCGGCTGGCCACGCTGCGGCGAAATCGACATCATGGAGAACATCGGCAAGGAGCCGTCTACCGTCCACGGCACGGTCCACGGGCCCGGATACAGCGGCGGCAACGGCATCGGTGCTCCCTACTCCCTGCCGGACGGGCAGCGGTTCGCCGACAATTTCCACGTGTTCACGGTACTCTGGGACCCGCAGGGCGTCGAGTTCCAGGTGGATGGCCATGCCTTCAAGCGCATCACGCCCGCCGATCTGCCATCGGGGACGCAGTGGGTCTACGGACACCCGTTCTTTCTGCTGCTGAATGTCGCCGTGGGCGGCAACTGGCCCGGATATCCAGACTCCACCACGCGCTTTCCGCAGCGCATGCTGGTCGATTGGGTGCGGGTCTTCAGCCGCGGCACGTCCTCACTTCCGGCGGACCGCTGACCGTTTTCGCTTTTCCCCCGGTTTCTTCTTCGCGCGCAGCCCGGCTCCCACCGCCTCTCGTCCCCATTCGAGCAGGGCATCGGCGTCCTCGAAGAACTCCGCCGGCGGAGGATAGAAGGACAGGGTCAGCTCCTGCCTTTGGAACGGCTGAATCGGTTCGAGGCCGAGCGCCTCGTAGCGCGGCCGGCTCACGTCGTCGACCTTCAGGTACAGCGTGCCCTTGCCGACGAGCGCGAACACGATTCCATTGCAGTAAAGCACGTGGACGCCCATCATGCTGCGCAGCGTGATGCTCCCGAGCGGCGCCAGCCATTCGAGGACAAAATCGAGGTACGCGTTTTTCGCCGCCACTTCTCGTTTATTCTAGAGAATTCCATGATCCCGAAGTGCCTGCTGAAGCTGATAGCCGATAGCCGGCCTGATGCCTGAAGCCTGCCGCTACGACGGATAATACCCCTCGCGCGTCGTCACAACCATCCCCTTCTGCTTCGTCGTCAGGTGAATGTGGCGGAAAGCGCGATTGTCGGGCGGCGCGTCCGGCGAATAGCCGATGCTGTACTGGTGCCGCAGGTCGTCGTTGATCTCCGCGTAAATCGTACTCAGCGGCTCTTTCTTCGTCACCTTGAAGAACCGGCCCCCGGTCTCCCGCGAAATCTGCTCCAGCACCTTCTTGCCGTCTGGGTGGTTCGCGCCCGGAACGGGCATCGGACCGCCCATGCGCCCCCGCCGTCCCATGCCGCCCATCGGGTAGCCGCCCCGGCCATTGTAGGCCTCCGGGTCCTCGAACAGAATCGAATAAACCAAAGTATCGGAGCGTTGTGCGGCCTCGATGCAATTCGTAAGCGAGGTCCGGCTGCCGGTGTCCACGCCGTCGGAAAGGATGATCAGTGCTTTGCGCCCGGTCTGCTTGCGCATGATCTCGTCAGAGCCGAGCAACACCGCATCGTAGAGATCCGTGCCGCCGCCGCGCCGCCCGCCCCGGCCTCCCGGATATCCTCCTCCGCCGCCACCCGGATAGCCGCCGCCACCCGGATAGCCGCCGCCCGGGTATCCTCCCCCGCCCTGCTGCGACCGCCGCTGCAACTGCGACGGAGACTCCAGCTCATCGAGCGCCTTCTGCAGCAGGTTGCGCGACGAAGTGATGTCCTGCAACAGCTCGACCTCGAAATCGAAATGGATCAGGAATGCAACATCCTTGTCAGGCCGCAGCACCTCGTCGAAGAACCGCGAGCTGGCATCGCGCTCTTCACCGATCAGGCGGCGCTGACTTCCGCTGGTATCCACCAGCAAGCCCAGCGTGAGCGGCAGGTTGCTTTCCTGGGAGAAATACTGGATCGTCTGCGGCCGGCCGTCTTCGTCGAGCAGAAAATCGTCCTTGGTGAGATCTTTCACGATCTCGCCCTTCTTGTCGCGAACGTTCGCATAGAGGTTGACGACCTTGACGTTGGTCGAAAACTTGGCGGTATCCTGCTGCGGCTGTTGCACCTGCTGGCCGCGGAGAAATGGCGCTACGCCGAGGGCCGCCAGCAAGCCCCGGCGCGTGATTCGAGCATCCTGTTGCATTTGTAGTACAAGGATGCACGTCGGCTGGCGGGGGTTACTGCTTTCGCAACTCCGGAAGCCGGCAAAATTTTGGAACTTTCTAGTCCCCGAAGCTTCCCACTTCTTCCCGCTCCTCCACCTTCTTGGGCGTGGGCTTGGCCGGGGCGGGCGTGATGCTGACCAGCTCCGGTCCGGGCTGCTCCTTGAGGATGTGCTGCCGATACAGCCTCGCCATGCGCGCATCTTCCTCGGCCTTCAACTTCGCGTCGCGCGCGCGAATCTTCTCCTCGCGCGCGTTCTTGGCGATGCCCTTGGCGTCGAGGTCGTGCTGCTCTTCCAGGGTCACAATCTCGTCGCGCAGCATCATCGAATGCGAGACTTCCTTGAGCGGCACGTGTTTGCCGCCGGCGAAGATCTCGTGCCGGCCCTTCTCCTCGTACCACTTGGTCAAGGTGGCCGTCATGTGCATCTTCTCGATGATGTTGCGCCAGCCGATGCCGGTGTTATACGCGCAGAAAGAGATCTCGCCTTCCTGCGTGGCGTAGGGAATGATGCACTGCTCGGTGCGCCGGAAATCATAGTTGAACAGGTCCTGGAACCACATGCCGGCGACGAACAGGAAGTTCCAGCGGTCATTGCGGCGCTTCTGAATATCCGCCATACTGCGGTCCTTGCCCACGTTGCCGTAGCTCTTGCCGGTTGCGCCGAAGGTCTTGTCGAACTTCCGCATCATGTCGCTGAGCTTGAACTGCGAGGGAGCGTGGAAGGGATCGTAGTTGCGCGCCACCGCCAGCGCCATGCCGGCGATGGAGAGCCACTTGCCGCGCGCCGCGTCGTTGATACGCGCCACATCGCGGGCGAGCCGGTCGGCATTGAGGAACGAGGTCACCGGAGCCCGCTCTTTGGTCTCCTTATCCACCATTACGGCCATGCCGACACCGCAATTCGGATGGCAGCCGCAGCTTAGCTGGCCCCAGGTCGCCTGCGGTCCGTGGACCAGGTCGCTCCAGTCGCTGAAGGTGGAAATGAAGGAGATGGGGAACCAGTCGCGCGCCGGCTCGCCGATGCCCAATTGGTCCTTTACATCGTGCGCGAGATGGCTCAGGGTGTAGCGTTGGGCGGCGCGGCGCTCGTCGGTCACGGCCTCGTCGCGGCCGGTGAAGCTCACGGGCTGGAAGCTGAGGAATGGAATGCGCTTGGGATTATCGAGCGCGAACTGAATGATCCGGCCCACCTGCTCGTTGTTGATGCCGTTGACGATGGTGATGACCGGGATGATGTCCACGCCGTTGCTGTACAGGTTCTCGATGGCCTGCAGCTTGACGTCGAAGAGGTTACCAACCTTACGGTGCTGGTTGGCGGCGTTGCCGATGCCGTCGAACTGGAGATACGCGTAGCGCAAGCCGGCGTCGGCGGCCTTGCGACAGAACTCGGCGCTTTTTGCGAATTCGATGCCGTTCGTGGCCGCCTGCACGCTGGTGTATCCGACTTCCCGCGAGTACCGGACCGCATCCAGGAAATAGGGCGACAGCGTGGGTTCGCCGCCGGAGAACTGAACGCTCATCTGCCGCTTCGGCTTGATCGAGATGGCGTTGTCGAGCAGGGTCTTGATGTCGTCCCAGGTCAACTCGTGGACAAACCCGACCTGGTTGGCGTCCATGAAGCACGGGTCGCACATCATGTTGCATCGGTTGGTCAAATCGATGGTCAACACACTGCCGCGGCCGTGTGTGATGGTGGAAGAGCCGTGATGGTGGAGATGGGTGTCATTGTGGGCCCGGATGTCGCGGCCGGGGAAGACCTGTTCCAGGTGCTTGAAGAACGCGGTGTCGATCGCCATCACGTCCTCGAAGTGGCCGTGGATCGGGCAATCCTTCACCATCAGGATCTTGCCGTCGCGCTCGATAACCTGCGCCTTGATCTCGCCGGGCTTTTCCGTGTAGAGGACGTCCAGCGACCGTTTGCCGTCTAGAATCTCCTGGCGGATTTCGGGGACGCAGCGGGGGCACAGCGAATCGGTTTCGCGCGGCCAGCCCAGTGGCGGCTTGGCCTTTTCCCAGCTCTTCAGCAGCGGCTTGTCGCTCCACGTCGGAATGAAACCCGGGTTCTGACTGATCTGGTTGACCTTGTCGAACACCACCCAAGCCGCGTTGGCGGCATAAGTCAGGGCTTTTTCGGCGTACTTAATCGGCTTGTGCATTTCGGTTCCCCCAAGTCGCGCACGCAGACAGACTCTCCACAGCCAGCCAAACAAACAAGTGCGCTTGCCAAAAGTATAGGGAAGGTGCATGCCAGGGGACTACCGAATGGCATTAAAACGTTGAAATTATTGGTTGTACGGTGCGTGTGGGGGCTGAACGGGGGGATTCGGGGGTCGAATGGGACGGCCGCCGGTACTCCCTAGAAACGGAATGGTTTACACGCAAGAAAGCCCGAGCCCTTGGGTATCGGGTACCGGTGCGCTGTCTAGAGTTCACGATACATGACTAACGCGCTCACATAGCCGAACGTCGGATGAGAGAAAGCCTCGGGAATGCATCCGATTACTCTGAATCCAAGGCTCTCCCAAAGGCGGACGGCGCGGCTGTTCGTGCTCACGACAAAGTTGAACTGCATGGAGCGAAAACCTCGCGCCTTTGCGTGTTCCAACGAGTGGGCGCACATGGCGCGCGCGACCCCTCGCCCCGTGGCGTGGGCGTCGGTAATATACCCGCAGTTCGCCACGTGCGATCCGCCGCCTTTCTGGTTGGGGCGAAGGTAGTAGGTGCCCAGAATCTGCCCTTCTTCCCCGGCGATGAATACCTCGTGGTCAGCTCCAAACCAGTAAGCCAGCGCCTGCTCGCGATTCATATCGCGCGGCAGGGTGTAGGTTTCGCCCGCGCGGATCACCGGTTCCAGGATTCGCCAGATGGCGTCGTGGTCTGATTCCTTTGCCGGGCGGATATCCACGCTTCCCAGGGTACCGCGATAGAATATCCCGCATGAGAACCGCTTCCCTCGTCGCCTTATCGTTAGCCCTCGCTTGCACTTCCTGGCCCCAGGGCCGCGGAGGGCGCGGCGGCCAGACCGCCGAAACGCCCCCGACTGCACGCACGGGTACGCTACCGCCCGAAGCCATCTCGACCACCCACCACAGCATCAAGATCGGCAACGAGGCGATCAACTACACGGCCACCGCCGCCAACTACATCATCAAAGACGACAACGGCAACGCCAAGGCCAGCATGTTTTTCGCCGCCTACACCAAGGACGGCATCACCGACCCGGCGCGCCGTCCGATCGCGTTCGTCTATAACGGAGGCCCCGGCTCAGGCTCGCTTTTCACCCACATGGGCCTGGGCCCGCGCCGCATCGTGCTGACCGACGACGGCCACGGCATGCCCGCGCCTTACTCGATTACCGACAACGAAAGCACCTTCCTGGACGCCACAGACCTGGTGTTCATCGACGCCATCGGCACCGGCTACTCGCTGCCCGGCCCGGGCGAAAATCCCGCCCAGTTCTACGGCGTCGCCCAAGATGCGCAGTGGTTCGCCGATTTCATCTACCAGTACCTGACGCGCAACGAGCGCTGGAGCTCGCCGAAATTCCTGATCGGCGAAAGCTACGGCACCACGCGAAGCGCCCAGCTCTCCAACACGCTCCAGCATCGCCACCAGATCTATCTCAACGGCGTCGTGCTGGTCAGCAGCGTCGGCTTCGGCAACTGGGGCGCGGACGACCGCACGATTTTCTTCCTGCCGACGTTCATCACATCCGCCTGGTATCACAAGCTACTGCCGCCCGACTTACAAAAGCTGACCATCGAGCAGATGGCGCAGCAGGCCCGCGAATTCGCGCACGGCGAATACGCGCAGGCGCTGGAAAAGGGCGACGAGATTCCCCCCGCCGAGTATCAGAAGGTGGTGAAGGACCTGTCCCGCATGACCGGGCTCTCCGCCAAGTACCTCGAGGAGACCAACCTTCGCGTCAATCCGCAGCGCTGGTTCAAAGAGCTGCTCCGCGACAAGCGCAAGACCGTCGGCCGCCTGGATTCCCGTTTCACCGGCATGGACGCCGACGCCGCCGGCGAGCGCAACGAGTACGATTCCAGCGAGGCAAGCTACGAAGGCGCGTACTCCGCCATGTTCCAGGATTACGTCCGCAAAGAGCTGAAGTGGAACAGCGAGGCTTACTACGCGATCACCGGCAATGTCCGTCCCTGGGACCAGGGACAGCCGGGCGGCCCCGCCGAAGCCCTGCGCTCCGCCATGACGGAACAGGGCACCATGCGCGTGCTGGTCGTGGCGGGCTACTACGACCTGGCGACGCCCTTCAACGGTATCGAGACGACGGTGAGCCACATGGGTCTCGAGCCGTCCATCCGCAAGAACATCAGTTTCGCGTATTACGAGGCAGGCCACATGATGTACATCGACAAGAAGGCCCGGGAAAAGCTGCACAAAGATGTCGATGCCTTCATCAATACGAGCTACAAAGACGTAGTCCGCCCGTCGAATTAGTGAGTGGGCAGGCCTCCTGGCCCATCACTTGATGGCCAGCCACGCCAGAAAGAGTCCGTCTGGCGCGACGTCTTCCCAATAGGAGATAAATCGGCTGGAAACTTCGCGGCAATGCCGCGCCAGCAGGCGCTCGAGTTCCTTCCGGGTGAACCATTTTTCCCATTCCGGCGTCTGGAGCCGCCCCCAATGTTCCGCGTTCTTGTCGATGATCGCGATGCGCCCGCCGGGCTTCACCACCCGGCAGATCTCGCTCACCGCTTTATCGATTTCGACGGCGTGCTCCAGTGACTCCGTGGCATAGGCTCCATCGAACCAGCCGTCTTCGAAAGGCAGCTCGGTCATCGACCCCGCCCGCGTACGGATGCCAGCCGGCACGTGCCGCAGCATCTCTTCGGAGATATCCAGCCCCCAGATCTCCGCGCGGGGCTCCTGCTCCAGAAAGATCCGCGCGAAGCGTCCCTTGCCGCAGCCGACATCGAGGACCCGCCGCCCGGCCAAGTCGCCCAGATGCTCGCGAATCAGCTTGACATGATAGATGCGCGGGTCGATGGTCGAGGGAAAATGTTCCTCGTCGGCGGCGGATTCATCGAATGAGGATTGAATCCGCGCGCGCAACTCGGGAGTGAGCTGCGCGGCGGGCTTACGGAAAAGATGCTTCCAGTTCACGCCCGTGTCAGGAAGATCGGGATGCCGAGTTTGTGGTCGTAGCGCGGCCGGTAGCGGTCGGTGTTGTACATGTTTTCCACGTCCACCTTGCGGGGGCCGAGCTTGGGATCGGGGATCGGCATGGTCGAGAAGCAGCCGTTGCTGATGGCCGTCATGACGCCGTGCTTGCCTTCGCCGATGGCGTCGAGGGCCATGCCGGCGAAAGTCGAGGCCACCATGCGATCGACGAAATCCGCGCTCCCGGAGCGCAGATCGTACGTCAGGTCGCTCACGATGGTTTCCTCGCCAGTACGCGCCTTGATTTCGTTGCTCAGGTCTTCGGCGACGCTCATCTTCTTGCGATGGCCGAACGCGTCCGGGTCCCCGTATTCCTTCACCGTGTATCCTTCCCACTCGGCGCCTTCGCTCAATATCGCCAGCGAATAGTTGCTGGGATTGTTCTTCTTGTCGGTGACCAGCATCTCGACCAGCTTTTCCAGCTTTACCTTGTATTCCGGAATGCAGCAACGGGTCGACGTGACGTAGGCGGTGTAGAGCGCGGTGTAGCCCGCGTCGCGGCCGAAGACCCGGAACAGGCCGATGCGCTCGTGGGAGCCCACCGTGGTGCGTTGGCGCTCGATGGCATCCATGGCGCGCGTGATCGCCGTGGAGAACCCGATGCAGTATTCCGTGTTGCGCACGTCGTTGTCCATCGTCTTGGGCACCGCGATCACCTTCATGCCCTGACGGTCCAGAGCGGCGGCATAACTCAACGTGTCGTCGCCGCCGATGGCGATCAAATAATCCAGTCCCAGGGTTTCGATGTTCTTCAGCACCGCCGAGCTGACATCCAATACGGTGGTGGTTACGCCCTTCTTGGTCGATTCGGTCTTGGGGAAGTCCCGGCCCTCGAGCACCGGGGGCAGTTTCTTCATCTTGGATGGATTGGTGCGGGAACTATGCAGGTAAGTGCCGCCCGTGCGGTCGATGGTGCGCGTGTTCTCGCGATTGAGCGGCTGCACGTAGCGGGCGCGGCTCGCCGGATCCTGCAGGTTGACGTGCGTCAGCCCTTCCCAGCCGCGGCGAATGCCAATCACCTCGCAGCCCATCTCGCTTCCACGGTAAACCACCGTTTTGATCACGGAATTCAAGCCCGGAACATCGCCGCCGCCTGTGAGTATGCCGATACGCTTCGCGCCCATCATTGCTCCTTATGAATGTCGGGCAGGCAGGAACGCCTGCCCTCCTGAAAACTGCTTTCAGATTGGAAAGTCCCATTATAAGGGATGGCGCAGCGACTGGGCAGGCCGGAAACCTGCCCCACGGCTAAGCGGCGGCGCGTCGGCCGGAAAAGGTTCTCAGGGAGGAATCGAGCACCCAGCGAAGCTGAGTGGGCTCGAAAGGAGCACCGCAATAATCGCTCGCCCCCGCATCGAGCGCATCGAGCCAGTCCCGCACTTCGGGGATTCGGGCAACCACCACGACGGGCAGTTCGGGACGCTTGGCGCGGACCTCGCACAAGCGGTTGCCGGCGGCGAAAACGACGTTCGCGTCGGTGTGTTCAAGTATCCTGCTCGCCGGCCCTGCGTCCTGGACCGACTGGCCGAGTTGTTGCAACACTGGATTTAGCTCGTCCGTGATGGAAGAGTCCAGGCCGAAAAGAAGGATCTTCGCCATGGAGTCACCTCTAGGGGGAGTTAGAAGGTCGACTGGGGCCTGTCCGATTCCAGGTTAACTAACCTCATGGATCGAGTCCAATAGGAAATATTTATCTTTACGATACCAACGTCAGCGCTTTCACAGCTTGAGGAACAGCTTCCTCCGGTACATCCAGTAGAGCACCAGCCAGTAGGCGGCCAGCACTGCAATACCGCGCAGCAGAGGCTCGTACGGCGCGCCCAAGAACGCAAAAGCGTGCGGCCCCAGGTGGATACGGAAGGTATCGAGGAAGAACTGCTCCCACAGGTGCGCGATCAGGTACGCTGCGATCGAATTTGTGCCGATCACGACCAGCGGGAAGGCCCAGCGGCGCCACTGCTTCACTTCGATGAGCCAGCAGAACGCGGCCAGGAAGAGAAAGCACAGGCCGCCGCTGAAGAGCGTCCAGGCCGGGGTCCAGATTCGTTTGACGATCGGATTAATTCCGGCTAAGTGCAGCAGCAGTCCGGCAGTTATGCCGATTCCGCCGGCGGCGAGCAGGCGGCGCATCGGGATTGCCGGCGCGGCGGCGCGCAGCCACTGTCCCGCGGCAAGCCCCAGGATCATGGTGCCGAGGGTGGGGATAAAGCTCAGGGTGAGGTAGCCGCCGCCGTTCTCCACGAACGGCTTGACGCGCGGGAAGAGATTGAGGAACCAGACGTCGAAGGCGTTGCCGAAGTTGTTGCCCTTGTTCCAATGCGCCAGGAACCCGGTGAAGACGCCGGGCTGCGGCGCCGGATACATCGCCCACGCCAGCCAGTAGCCAAAAAGGATCAGTACCAGCGCGGTCCACTGCCATTTCGGCTTCCACCACGCGAGCAGGAACAGGATCGGGTAGCCGAGGCCGATTTGGGTCAGCGTGTCTTCAAAGGTGAAGTAGGTCTGCGGGCTGTGGGTGGAGCGCAGGAAGATGCCGAGCGCCGCCAGCAGGAACGAGCGCCAAAGAGCGTGCAGAAAGAGACGGCCGAACGTGCCGCCGCGTGCCAGCCGCGCGGCGATCGAGTACGGCAGGGCAACACCTACGAGGAAGGAGAAGCCCGGCTGGATGGTATCGTGCAGCGAGCAACCGACCCACTGGGTGTGCGTCTGGTGGTATGCCAGAAAACCCCAGAAGGCATTTCCGGGCAGCGCCTTTGCCACCCGGGAAAGCTGCAGGATTTCGGCCATCATGAGCAGCATGACGAAACCGCGGTAGGCGTCCACCGCGACGTTGCGCTGGGTTTTTTCCATGGTGCCCCTGTAAGAAAATATCACCACGCGTGACTACCTGGAGTGTGGACAGCTCGCAGGATGGGCGTTACCTGACAGCCGCGGCCGAGTTCGGCCCCGCGCTGGAGCGCCTGGCGCGGGCCTACGAGGCCGACCCGGACCGGCGCCGCGACCTCTTGCAGGAGGTCCACCTGGCCCTGTGGCGCAGCTTCGCGAGCTGGAATGGGGCCTGTTCCATGCGCACCTGGGTGTACCGCGTGGCACACAACGCGGCGACGTCTCACGTGATGCGCGAGCGGCGGGCGCGCTCGCAGGTGCTGGTGAGCGTGGAGGAGTTGGAGGCGATGCCGGACCCCGCCGCGCCGGAAGCCGCGGCGGGCGACCGGCAGGCGCTGGATCGTTTGCTGGCGCTGGTGCAGGGACTGAAGCCGCTCGACCGCCAGGTGATTCTGAGCTACCTGGAAGGACTGGAAGCGGCGGAGATCGGCGAGATCACCGGGATCTCGGCCGGGAACGTGGCAACCAAGATACACCGGATCAAGAACGTATTGGCCCGGAGATTTCATCAAGGAGCTTGTCATGGCGAATGAATCGCTTCAAGACGACCTCCGCAACGTTTGGCGGCAACAGCCGCTGGAGAACAAGACCATGCCATTGGAAGAAATCCGAACGCGGGCGGCGCGCTTCGAGCGCCGGATCAACCGCCGGAATTTGCGCGAGTACATCGGCGGAGCCGTTGGAGTCGCCATTTACTGGCTCTATCTGAAGAATGCCCCCGACCCCCTGACGCGCGCAGGCTCAGCGTTGATCGTTGCGGGCACGCTGTTCATTGTCTGGCGTCTCTATCGCCACGGAAGAACCACCCGGCTGCCGCAGGACCTGGGGTTCTCGGCATCGCTCGATTTTCACCGCCGTCAACTGGTCCAGCAGCGCGACCTGCTGCGCGGGATCTTCTGGTGGTACATCGCGCCGCTGCTGCCGGGGCTATCGCTGTTCTTCGTTGTGGCAATCCAGAAACTGCTCGTGCGTCCCGAACACCTGGTCCTGGTCTCGCTGCTGCTGTCGGGGATGATTGGCGCGCTAGTATGGATCTGGCGTATCAATCGGTCGGCGGCGGCCTGCCTGGACCGGCAGATCGCGGAGATCGATCGGTTGGAGAGAGAGGCATGAGACGTCTGATCCACGAGGTGCACCCCGATGTCGTCCACCCCGACCGCGCTCGACATGTTCGACAGCGCCACCACCGCCCGTGCCGCCGTTGTGCCAGACGATCTCGCGCTCGCCGCGGCTTCACAGGCGTTTACCAGTTTGCGCCAGCGGTTACGCTGACGATCACGCGCGACGGCGAGAAGATGTTCGCGCAGCTCACGTTCGAGGACGGAGCGGTGGTGCTGCACCAGAACGGGCGGGACCAGAAGGCGAAGAAGCAGGAGCCCGCCCTATAGAGTGTAGAACTCGAAGGCCACGCGCCAGCGGAACTCCTGGCCGGGCTCGACGCGGATGTGCGTGTAAGCTTCCGGGCAGACGGTGGAGCGGATGGTCCAGAAGTGCAGCTTGGACATGCCGTGATCGCTGGTCTGGTGCACGCCGGCGCGGGCCTGGCGGTTTTCGACGCGCATATCGTAGTCACTGGCAGCGGGGCCGAAGCCTTCGAGCTCGGAGTAGACCGATTCCCTGCCCTGGAGCTCGCGCGTGTAGGCCAACTGCCTGCCGCGAACCTCGACGGCACCCTTCAACTCCTGCGCGGGGCGCGGCTCGAAGGGGAACTGCACGGTGATCGCGGGGCCCGAAGGCAGGCCGGCGATCATGTAGAAGTCGTGGTTGTAGACGTCGGTCTCGAGCAGCTGCTTGCCGGTGTTCTTAAGCGTGTGATCGAGAATCAGCTTGCCGCCTTCGAGCCGGACGGTCTTGGAGTAGAGGTAGACGCCGGGCAGGTCGTGGGTGAACTCGACGCGGTCTTTGCCCGGGCGCGAGGTCCACTTGCCGCCATCGGCGATTTCGTAGGTGAAGAAGTTGTTGACCGGCTTCTCATCAACGCGGCGGAGGAGGCCGACGCCGATGCGCAGGAAGGTGCCGCCGGGCTTGGCCTGGTCGTAGCCGATGGGATCGAAGCTTTCGACAGGG
>Ga0335077_10002982_pt1 | contig 20313 bp, 22 predicted proteins | sample Lox_Sample_31_FD_207151 | JGI IMG/M metagenome (GOLD analysis project Ga0335077, IMG submission 207151) | Soil microbial communities from Loxahatchee National Wildlife Refuge, Florida, United States - Lox_Sample_3.1 | ecosystem: Environmental > Terrestrial > Soil > Wetlands | place: USA...
AGGCCCTCTGGCCATACTGCTCCTGGGACTCGTGACGACGGGATTCCTTTTGACCTGGAAAGAACGGCCCCCTCTACGCGAGCTCGCGCCCGGGCCCGGGATCGTGATTTTTCTGATCCTCTTTCTTCCCTGGTTTGTTTTGATCGTCATGAAGCACGGTCACACTTATCTGGATTACATCTGGAGTATCCAGCATAAGGCGGCCGCGGGCGAGGCGCGATACCCCTGGCACTTTTACCTTCGGCATTTCTTCTGGGACTTTCTACCCTGGAGCCCCCTTGTGGCGACCGGGCTGGGAATATTCTGGAGCCATCGTCGTGATTTAACCGCCGAAAAACGCCTTCCCGTCCCCTGGTTGATCCTGATCCTTGTCTTCTTTTCCCTCGTCAGCTTGAAGGCCATTCGTTACCTTCTTCCCCTAACGCCGGCCTTCGCGCTTCTGGCCGGATGGGTCCTGGACCGGGCCATGAGACTCCCCGGAAATATTGAATCGAAGGTCCTTCGTCTTGTCGGTTGGATTACGGCCGGGTTCGGTCTTCTGAGCGGCGGATTGCTCGCGGCCGTGCTGACGTCCGGGCGGGAATGGTCGGGTCATGTTTCGGGCACAGGTTACCTCTGGCCCGTGTTGCTGGCGATGACCGCGGCCGCCTTGCTCGTCGCCGCAGTTCGACATTCAAGCCACGGACAGGCCTTCGGGATTGCCGGCGTGGCGGCGGCAGGGCTGCTGGCCTACTTCAGCCTGGTCCCCGCTTTGAGCGGGCCTTCACCGGCTGCGGCCCTGGCGGGGCGGATCAATGCCGAACGTCCGTCCGGAACGTCGTTTGGCGTCTATCGCATGGAGGTCAATGAATGGGTGTACGAGGTCGGTCCGCCGGTCGTGTCCTTGACGGACGCGGAGGATCTAGAACGCTTTCAGGCGGCCCATCCCTCGGCGTTGATCGTGATGGCGCCGGCGGACTATGAAAGGACCGGGGCCAAACGGACGGTGGTGGCGCATGCCGACCGACCCAAAAGACTCCGCTGGAACCCGGACGGCTCCGGATCCTTCTTCGAACGGCTGGAACAGGACCGGGAAGATTTTTATTTGACCGCCGGGCCGGTTCCGCCCGATCGCTGACGCCCCCTTGACAACGGGCCGAGCGATCTGATAGAGTCACATAAACATACCAACTGGTAGGTATTTAAATGCGGACGCCCCAAATCCCATCCCACGCCCGGGAGAAACTGCTCGACGCAGCCCAGAGGCTGATGTTGGTCAAAGGTTACCCCGCGACCACGATCGACGAGATCTGCTCGGCGGCCAAGTTGACGAAAGGGAGCTTCTTTCATTATTTTGAAAGCAAGGAGGATCTGGGAAAGGCGCTCCTGGATCGCTACGCCTCGGCCGGCCAGCGTATGGAATGGAGCGCACTCCGGATGAACAACCGCGATCCCCTGGAGCGGGTGTACGGCTACTTGGACTTCTCCGCCCGGCTTTACCAACGTCCGCACGGCCGGAACGGTTGCTTATTGGGAAACTTTGCCCAGGAGCTCTCGGACACGCATCCGGAGATCCGTTCGTTGTGCGCCAAGCGCTTCGACGAGTGGGCCGCGATGTTTAAACGGGCTCTGGACGAAGCCAAGATAAAACATCGGCCTCGGGCGACGCTGGACACCCAAGGCCTCGCCGAGCATTTTATCGCCGTGCTGGAGGGCTCGCTCATTCTGGGCAAGGCGCACCGGGATATGGGAATCGTCCGAAAAAACCTGCGCCATTTTAAACAATATCTGAAGATGGTCTTTCAAGATTAAACAAGATGAGAAAGGAATGGAAGGAGGAATCCGATGAAAACCATACTCGACTGGGTATCCCAAAACGAATCAGTCAGCGGCATTGAAACCGCCGAGAGACTCCCTCCGGACCCGTCGCCCGTTTCGGACGACCCCCTGCTGGACGCCTATTCGCGGGCGGTCATTGCCGCGGCCGAAACAGTCAGTCCCTCGGTCGTCAATGTCGAGGTGCATCAAACGCCCAGGGCCAGACAATTGATTGATCCCCGCCGTCCCCAAGAGGGCCGTGGCACCGGTTCCGGTTTTCTCTTTACCCAAGACGGCCTGATCATGACGAACAGCCACGTGGTGCATCGCGCGGCCGAAATCGAGGTGGCGCTTTCGGACGGCCGGCGCTTTGTGGCCGATGTGGTGGGCGACGATCCCGGAACGGACCTGGCCGTCATCCGAATTTCGGCGCCCAACCTCGTTCCCACCCGTCTCGGCGACTCCAAAACGATCCGTCCGGGCCAATTGGCGATCGCGATCGGCAATCCGTACGGCTTTCAGACCACCGTCACGGCCGGCGTCGTCAGCGCGCTCGGCCGATCGCTGCGGTCCCGATCCGGCCGACTGATCGACGACGTGATCCAGACGGACGCCGCGCTGAACCCGGGCAATTCCGGCGGGCCGCTCGTGAACTCCCGCGGCGAGGTGATCGGTGTGAACACGGCCATGATCATGGGCGCGCAGGGGATCTGCTTCGCGATCGGAATCGAGACGGCCAAGTTCATCGCGGCCCGGCTGATCAGGGACGGCCGGGTCCGACGCGGCTATATCGGCGTGGCCGGACAGAACGTGCCGCTGCACCGACGGCTCGTGCGGTTCCACAACCTGCCGGTCGAGAGCGGCGTGCTCGTGGTCTCGATCGAACCGGAAAGCCCCGCCCGCCGGGCCGGTCTGATCGAGGGCGATCTGATCATCGGATACGACGGCCGGCCGATCGGCGGGATCGATGATCTGCACAAGGCCCTGACCGAAAAACAGGTCGGCCTGACGGCGCCCTTGACCGTTCTCCGGCGCGCCGAAAAGATCTCGCTCGATATCGTGGCGGAGGAATCCAAGAATCAAACGGAGCCGTGACGCGACGGAACGGGCCGTTGTAAAAACGAAAGGAGCTCGTCATGAAATCGTTGCCTCGAAAAATAGAGACGATTATTGAACCGGAAGCGGTTATGGAAGGCGCGGGCGTCCGGCTTAAACGAAGCATTGCGACACGAAAATTGAACTATCTGGACCCCTTCCTGTTGCTGGATGACTTTACTTCCAATAATCCACGGGATTATGAGGCCGGGTTTCCCTTGCATCCCCACCGTGGAATCGAAACCGTGACGTACATGCTGAGGGGGGAAGTCCGTCATAAGGATACGCTCGGCAACTCCGGGAGCCTCGGGGCCGGGGATGTCCAGTGGATGACGGCCGGGCGCGGGATCATGCACGAGGAGATGCCGCAGGTACGTCCGGAGGGGATCGCCGGATTCCAGCTCTGGGTCAATCTGCCGGCGAAGCTCAAGATGATCCCGCCGCGATATCAAGATATCCGCTCCGACAAGATCCCGGAGATTAAAAGGGATGACGGGACACGAATTCGTGTGATCACGGGGGCGGTCGGCGAGGTCCGGGGCCCCGTGACCGGAATCGCCGCCGATCCCATCTATCTGGACGTTTTCGTTCCCGCCCATGCCTCGTTCCGCCAGCCGATCGAGCGGGGGCATACCGCGTTTGCCTACGTGTTTGAAGGCGGGGCCCAATTTGGCGGCGATGATCAACAAGGCGGAACCCAAGTTCCACACCCGAAACTGATCGTTCTGGGCGACGGCGACGATCTACGGGTGACGACAGGGGAGACCCCGGTTCGCTTTTTACTGGTTTCCGGAAAACCGTTGCACGAGCCGATTGCGCGGTACGGCCCGTTCGTGATGAACACAAAAGAGGAGATCGAACAAACGCTGTACGAACTGCGGATGGGAACCTTCGTCACGTCATGAACGAGAGGCCCGGACGCATCGAGGAGAAACCACGATGGCGCACGCAGTGATGATCGATCAGTACGGCGGTCCGGACGTCCTTCAATGGAAGGAAATTCCGGTGTCCGCCCCCGGCCCCGGCGAAGCGCTCGTGCGACAGACCGCGGTCGGTGTTAATTTCATCGATGTTTACCACCGGCGGGGTCTCTATCCGCTTCCTTCATTGCCCGCCGGGATCGGATCGGAGGCGGCGGGCCGGGTCGAGACGGTCGGCCCGGGCGTGACCGATGTGGCGGTGGGCGATCGGATCGCTTACGCCGGCGGGCCAACGGGCGCTTACTGCGACGCGCGGGTTCTGCCCGCGCATCGGCTGGTAAAACTGCCGGACGGCATCTCGGACTCGCAGGCCGCGGCGATGATGCTGAAGGGCATGACGGCCGAATATCTTCTGCGTCGGGCATTTACCGTCAAACCCGGCGACACGATCCTCTTCCATGCGGCCGCCGGGGGGGTGGGGACGATCGCCTGTCAGTGGGCCAAACAGCTCGGCGCGACCGTGATCGGTACGGTCGGAACCCGGAACAAGGCCGCGATCGCATCGGCCCACGGTTGCGATCATGTGATCGTGACGGGCGAGGAGGACTTTGTCGCGCGCGTGCGGGAGATCACCCGAGGCGAAGGCGTCCCGGTCGTCTACGACTCGGTGGGGAAAGACACCTTCATGCGCTCGCTCGACTGTCTCAAGCCGCGCGGCATGATCGTCAGCTTCGGACAGTCCTCCGGCATGATCCCGCCGCTCGACATCACGATCCTTTCGTCCAAAGGCTCCCTCTTCCTGACACGCCCGTCGCTGATGCATTATGTTGCAAAACGTGAAGAACTGTCCGCGTGCGCCGCAGCGTTGTTTGACGCGGTGCTTCATGACGGCGTGAAGATCGAGATCGGACAGACGTATTCCTTGCAGGACGCCGCGAAGGCGCATGCCGATCTCGAAGCCCGGAAAACAACCGGGTCGACCGTGCTGATTCCATAACGGCCGCGGTACGGTTTAACATTCGCGTCTGTCTCAAAGGGATCATCGGCCATGAAAGCCATCCTTTATCGTCGCTATGGACCGCCGGAGGTTCTGGAGTATACCGACCTCCCTGAACCGCAAATCCGTGTGGATCAGATTCTCGTCAAAGTGCATGCGACCTCGGTCAATCCGGTGGATTGGAAATTTCGAAACGGCAAGCCCAGAATTCCCTTCCTGAAACTGCCAAGGATTCCGGGATCGGATATTGCGGGTGTGGTGATACAGGTCGGAAAATCGGCGGGACGTTTTAAACCCGGCGAGGCCGTGTTCGCCGTGCTATCGCCATTCTCCGGCGGGGGTTGCGCCGAATACGCGGCCGTTCCATGGCGGAGGGCGGCCGTCAAACCCCGAAACCTGGCCTTCGAAGAGGCCGCCGCCGTTCCGATCGCCGGACTGACGGCGCTCCAGGCGCTTCGCGATCATGGAAAAATCATGCGGGGTCATCATGTCCTGATCAACGGCGCTTCCGGTGGGGTGGGTTCCTTCGCAGTTCAGATCGCGAAGGCTCACGGAGCGGCGGTGACGGCCGTGACCAGTCGCAAAAACACCGATTTCGTCCGGGAGTTGGGAGCGGACGACGTGATCGATTACACCGCGGAGGATTTTACAAAATCCGGTTCACGTTTTGACATCATCTTCGACCCCATCGGCAACCGTTCATTCGCCGAATGCAAATTGGTTTTGAACCCCGATGGAGTTTACATCACAACCCTGCCCAGCCCGGCCATGATACTCCCTATTTTAATCACGCCGGTGGTGGGAGGAAAACAGGCCCGCCTGGTTAATCTCCGGGCGCGGGCTTCGGACCTCGCCATCCTCCTGGAATGGATCGAGGCCGGAAAGATCCGGCCAAGGATCGACAAAACCTTTCCGCTTTCGAAAACGTCCGAGGCGCAAGCCTACAGCGAGACCGGGCACGCGCGGGGAAAGATCGTAATCAAAGTAAGCGAATGACGGCGACCCCGGCAACGCTTCGTTCAAAGTCGATTTACAGCCGTAGAGGTTTGATGGGTGAGAGAACGGCGGCGGGATCTTTTTTCCAGATCGACGGATCGGCATCCACGTAGAGTTCCACCTCGTTTCCGTCCGGGTCGAGAAGATAAAGACTCTTGCTCACAGTATGATCGCTTGCGCCGGTGATCGTCACTCCGGCCGCCTGCAACTCCTTCAGCGCGGCCCGAAGCTCATCCAGTGAATCCCCGATCTTGATCCCGATATGGTAGAGCCCGATCCGATGTCCGGTCGGCGGGCCGGGCGCGTCGCCGACTTCGATGAAAAGAAACTCATGATGCGTCCGTCCGGAGGTCAGCGCCGCCGCCTTCCCGTCAAAAATCCGTCCGACCTCTTTGAATCCCAGCAGATCGCGGTAAAACGCCAGCGACCGCTCGAGGTTCTTGACGTAGAACACGATATGCCCCAAGTAATGCGCTTTCATGGCCCCAAACCTCCGTCGTCCGTCATGCGTTCTGTGTTATTACCATAAACGACGGGAAACCGAAAAGCAAGAAGGATGGTAAACCGTCATCTAATCCTCGACCGATAAAACGCAAGAAAAATTGTTGAAGGCGGGAGCATAAACGGGTATTATGACCGTTTGTTGTTTGACAACGGCGACAAGGAAGGTTGAAATTAGGGAATGGAGTCGAGAGAAACCATCATCGAAGCACGCGCGGTGGAGAAGCACTTCGTGCAGCCCGACGGCCATCGCATCCAAGTCATCGCGCCGACGGATTTGGCCGTCTACTCCGGTCAAATCGTCGCGCTGCTCGGTGCCTCTGGGTCTGGCAAATCGACGATGCTGCGGCTGCTGACCGGGCTGACGTCGCCGTCCGCCGGCGAAGTGCTTTGGCGCGGCCGTCCGTTCAACGGTCAGATCCCGAACGTGTCCATCGTCTTTCAGAGCTTTGCCCTCTTCCCATGGCTCACGGTGCTGGAGAATGTGGAGGCCCCGCTTCAAGCGCGCGGCACGCCTGCTATCGAGTGCCACAGGCGCGCGCTGAAGATTTTGGATACGGTCGGCCTAGATGGATTCGAGGCCGCCTACCCGAAGGAGCTTTCGGGCGGGATGAAGCAACGCGTGGGCTTCGCGCGGGCGCTGGTGGTCGAGCCGGAACTGCTCTTCATGGACGAGCCGTTCTCGGCGCTGGACGTGCTGACGGCCGAAAACCTGCGCCACGAGCTGCTGGAATTGTGGCTCAGCAAAAAGATGTCGACCCGGGCGATCTTCTTCGTCACACACAACATCGAAGAGGCCATGCTGCTGGCCGACCGCATTATCGTACTGGATCGAAACCCCGCGCGCATCCGCGCGGACTTCGAAGTCAACCTGGCGCATCCGCGCAACCGCCAGGCCGAACGGTTCGTCGAGCTGATGGACTACATCTACAAAGTCCTGACCCAGCCGAAGCTGGAGCACGCATTGCCTTCCCCTGAAACAAAGACGGCTGCGGAGGGGGAGCCGACCCCGGGCAAGTATCCGATGCTCCCCCATGCGCGGCCCGGCGGTATTGCGGGCCTATTGGAGATTCTGCTTGATCGCGACGGAAAGGATGATCTCTATCATCTGGCCGATGAGCTGGTGATGGAAGTGGACGATCTTTTGCCGATTGTTGAAGCGGCCGTGCTGCTCAATTTTGCCCGGTTGCAGGAGGGCGATGTTCAGGTCACGCCCGAAGGCCGATCGTTTGTCGAAGCCGACATTCTCACGCGCAAGGTCCTCTTTCGCGAGGCCGCGCTCCGCCACGCCCTTCTTCTTCGACAGATTGAACGTGCCCTCCGGGCCCGATCGGGGCATAAGCTGCCCGATGACTTTTTCCGAGACATCCTGGACGAACATTTCAGCGATGAGGAAGCGCGGCGACAGCTCGAGACCGCGATTCACTGGGGACGCTATGCCGAGATCTTTGATTACGACGCCAATCGTAAACAGCTTTTTTTGACCGAAACCGTGGAACGGGATCAAACCTGATCTCATTCATCACGTATCGCGACGCGATTCCCATTTATGACCAAACCGATCCTGGGCCGAACGATTTTCCACGAACGCACTTGGCCGATCCTCGTCGAGATCCTGATCTTCGGTGCGGGGCTGGCGTTTTTTTACGGTCTTCTCGTGATCGCGGAAACCTGGGGCGGCCCCTTTAGCCCGGCCGCCCCGATTTCACGAAGTCCCCAGGCGCTGCCCGCGTACGCCGCGAATTCGTTGCTGCGAGTCCTCATCGCCTATCTGCTCAGTCTTCTCTTCACGCTCGTCTACGGGTATATTGCGGCGTACAACGCAAAGGCCGAACGCATCATGATCCCGCTGTTGGACATCCTGCAATCGATCCCCGTATTGAGCTTTTTGCCCGGTGTGATGCTGGCCATGGTGGCGTTATTCCCCCACAGTCAGCTGGGGGTTGAGCTGGGCTCGATTCTGCTCATTTTCACCGGCCAAGTTTGGAACATGACCTTCAGCCTTTATGCCTCGCTCAAAAGCATCCCGCAGGAACTCCGTGAAGCCGCACGGGTATACCGTTTCAATTGGTGGCAGCGCTTCATCCAGCTTGAATTGCCTTACGCGGCCATCGGGCTGGTCTGGAATTCCATGATGTCGGTGGCGGGGGGATGGTTCTTCCTGATGGCCTGCGAGATGTTTGTGCTGGGCGAGCGCGATTTTCGACTGCCCGGCCTGGGCTCCTATTTACAGACGGCGGCCAGCGCGGGCGACACGACGGCCATCCTGTGGGGGCTCGGCGCGATGATCGGCATCATCGTCCTGCTCGATCTGCTCCTGTGGCGTCCGGTGATCGCCTGGGTCGAAAAATTTAAACTCGAACAGGTTGAAAGCGCGAGCGTACCGCGATCCACTGTTCTCAATTTTCTGCGTCGGTCGATGATCGTGGCGAATTTGAAACGCAAGGTCTTCAGGCCCTTGGGCGATCGCGCGAACCGGTATTTTGAGCGTTCGATCGACCGACCCAATCTGCCCCTGGGCTCCCCGATATGGCGGGTTTGGGCCGAGAGAGCCCTGACAGTTACGTTGGCTGCAGCGATCGGCTATGGACTCGTGCGTTCAGGAACGATGATGGCGGGACTCAACCGCTCCGAGATCGCGGAGATCGTAAGCGGCGCAGCGATGACATTGATGCGGGTGATGGTTGCGCTGTTCATCGGCGCCGCCTGGACCATCCCCGCGGGCGTCGCGATCGGCTTTAGCCCGCGTCTGGCCCGCGTGGCACAGCCGCTGGCGCAGATTGCAGCCTCCGTACCGGCAACGGCCCTCTTCCCAGTGGTGCTGCTCGTGCTGGTCCAGGCGGGAGGTGGACTGGCCATCGGGTCCATCGTGTTAATGCTGCTGGGCACGCAGTGGTACATCCTTTTCAATGTCATTGCCGGGGCCATGGCCATTCCGACCGATCTGAAAGAAGCGGCCAGCATCTCCCGATTGAGAACGGTCGACCGGTGGCGGCTGCTGATTCTGCCGGGCATTTTTCCTTATCTCATCACAGGATTGGTGACGGCCGCCGGAGGTGCATGGAACGCCAGCATCGTTGCCGAATACTTTCATTTTAAAGGCCAGACCCTCATGACCACAGGCTTGGGAGCCACCATCAGCCATGCAACCGATAAGGGTAATTTTGATCTCTTGTTGGCAGCGACGATCGTCATGTCGACCATGGTCGTAACGATCAACCGCCTGGTGTGGCGAAGGCTGTATCGCTTGGCCGAGACGCGATTCAAACTGGAGGCGTGAACCCGATCAGCGAACGGCCGGGTTCGGCTCCTCCACCTCGAAGCCCAGGTCCTCGATCATCCGCCAGGCCTCCTCCGGCTTCTGGCCCGGAGTCGTGAGGTAACCGCCGACGAAAAGCGAGTCTCCGATGTAGAGCGCCTGGGCCTGAAGCGACCGCAGGTTGTGCTCTCGACCGCCGGCGATCCGGATCTCGGTCGTGGGATGAAGAAAACGGAAGAGACAGAGCACCTTGAGGCCGCGGGTCGGCGACGGTGGCGTCTGCGAGCCCAGGGGGGTGCCCTCGACGGGATGAAGGAAGTTGATCGGGATCGAATCGGGCTTGATCTCCCGGAGCGCAAGCGCCATATCGATAAGATCCTCATCGGATTCGCCCATGCCCACGATGCCGCCCGAGCAGAGCTCCAGACCGGCCTCGCGCGCATTTTTGAGCGTCTCAATCCGATCCCCGTAGGTATGCGTGCTGCAGACTTCTTTGTAGAACCGCTCGCTCGCGTTGAGATTATGATTGACGCGATCCACGCCGGCCGCCTTGAGGGTTTTCGCATCCTCCGGGGTCAGCAGCCCCAAGGAACAGCAGAGCGACAAAGGCGTCTCCTGTTTGATCGTCCGGACGGCCGACGCGATTTGGGCCATCTCTTTCGGACGCGGACCGCGGCCGCTGATCACGATGCAGTACCGGAGCGCCTTGGCCTCTACCGCCCGCCGGGCCCCGTCCAAGATTTCTTTTTCCGATAGCAGGGGATAGGAATCGATGTCTGCCGTCGAGGTCCGGGATTGGGAACAGTAATGGCAGTCCTCCTCGCAGAGGCCGCTTTTGGCATTGATCAGCATATGGAGTTTGACACGGCGGCCCGAATTTGCAAACCGAATCCGCCAGGCGGCCTGGATGAGATCGGGCAATTGATCATCGGACGCCTTCAGAACGGTCCGGGCTTCTTCCCGCGTCGGACATTCTCCGCGCAGGGCCTTATCCGCTAGGATTTGGAATACCATTCATCCTCCTTTTCTTTCGGAGATTGGAGTCGAGATTGCGATCGCCCGGTCACTGCGCACTACACCGGCTCCGCCTTGGGTACAATTCGGGAAGGGGACCCCTCCCCCATGATGGGCGAGGCCTCAAAACTGTTCCAATGACCACAGCGGGGACAACGGCCGGACCACTGGGCGGTGTGATAATCACAGAGCGGGCAGTAATACGGAACCAGCACGCGCTTTCGGAGGCCGAGAGCTTTTTTGAACTCCTCCACGGCCGCTTCCATGTTCCCTTTCCGAAGATAAAGATTTCCCAGAAGCTTGTGGAGGTCGGGCATTTTCTCATGAGCGGGATCTAAAGCGACCAGGATCTCAAAGGCCTCGTCCACCATTTCAAGGCGGTAGTAAAGCTTTCCGAGATAAAACCGGAGGACCAGGTTTTCAGGATCCCGGTTGACCGCCTCCTGGTACAAGTTGAGGACCCGGGCCGGTTGCTCCAGTTCCAGATAAAGATCCTCCAATCGATGAAGCAGAAGGATGCTGGAGGTCATCTCATAGGCCTTTTCCCAAAGCTCGCCGGCATCCTTCAACTTTCCCTCATCGACCAGAATATCTCCCAGACCCATATAGCCCGGGATGAAACCGCGGTTCAGCTTGATCGCACCCCGGAAATACCGCCGTGCGCGGTCCCGTTCGCCCTTCTCAAGCACCTGGCAGCCGACCTCATACTTGATCCCTTCAAACCACGCCTGCTCGCCCTTCAACTCCCCCGGACGCAGCGGCCCCTGAAGGATCTTCTCCTGAACGTCATGGGCATCCTCCCACCGAGCCAGCTTTGCAAAAAGATCCCGAAGATGGATTAGCACCGTCAGGCTGTTTCCCATCTGCCGTCGCATCTCTTGCAGCAGCTGCACCGCTTCGTCCAGCCGTTTGGATTCCTCGAGATCCCTTTCCAGGGCCAGAAGAATTTCCATGTTGTTTTCCTCCAGGTTCCGGGCTTTGCGGTGAAGTCGGATCGCCTCGGCCGCGTTGCCTTGTTCGCGGTAGAGATTCCCCAACCGCAGGAGGGCCGGGACATGGTTCGGGTTTAACAAGAGGATCTTTTGCAATAGCCCGATCGCGTCTTCAAAGCGCCTCAAGACCTTGGCATTGATCGCCGATTGCAGTAGTTCATGGATCCGGTCGTCCCGCTGCTTGATCCTCGCCTGCCGCCAGCCGCGGAACAGGTGTTTGATCTCAGCAAAACCGGCCGCGATGATCGCGAACAGTCCCCCAAAGGCCATCGACAAAAGGACCAAGGCCACGGTTGGAATGTCCAGGAATAATTCAGGGGAGAGACGAAGGGTCGTATGACCGGGATTAAAATAGGCCAGCCAGCCCACGCAGGCGGTCAAAACGACAAAACCGAGACTTAATACAATCAGACGCATACATCAGCCTTTGTTCGCGCGCAGCCTGCCTCCTTTAGCCGCTTTCAACTTGCTGACCTGCGGTTCGAATCCGGCCCGAAGCTCCCGCTTCAGATCCAACCGGGGAGCGTCGCCCCACAGTCGTTCAAGGGCGTAAAAGGACCGGACCTCCTCCTTGAAGATATGGATGATGATATCGCTGTAATCCATCAGGAGCCAGCGGCCGGTTCCTTCACCCTCCATGCTGAAAGGATGGCAACCCCGCTGAGACAGCGTATCGTCGATATGATCCCGGATGGCCTGGACCTGCCGTTGGGAATCAGCCGAGCAGATCACGAAATAGTCCGCGACCGTCGTCAGATCACGGACCTTGAATACGATCAGATCGGACGCCTTTTTATCCAAAGCGGCCTGGGCCGCCCGCAAGCTTTTTTCTCGAGAATCGACTGTCAACGCTCCGATTGACCCTGAAGGTATTTCTTCAGGACGAGTGGGCGGTGCCTTTGTACAAATGATTTTTGATTATATAAGATTCAACGAGGGGTGGCAAGAGGTTTTTAAGCCGTTTTCCACCCGAAAGATGATCCCGAATCTGCGTCGCCGAAACATCGTGAGCCTTCACGCGAATCAGGATCAGCCGCTTGTCGGGTGTAAGAGGAAGTTCGTACCGGGTCCGTCGACATCGATCCAATTCCCGCAGAGGTTTGGGATCGGTTTTGCTCAGAAAATCCAACAGAATCAGGTCGGCAAAAAGAAAACCCGGACGGGAGACGACCACCAAATGGCAACGCGCCTTGATCGCTTCCGGCAGATGCCAGGTGGGAAATTCCATAAACGCATCCAGACCCAGGATCAAGTAGAAGTCGGTGCCTTTAGGATAGGTACGTTCCAAAGCTTTAACGGTTTCGATCGTGTAGGATTTCCCCCGGCGCCTCACCTCCAGATCGGACACCTCCAGATCAGGATGCTCACGGACCGAAAGTCGGACCATTTCCAAGCGGTGTTTGGCCGGGGGGATCTTCTGCCCCGTTTTGTGCGGCGGCCTCCCGGCCGGGACGAGAAGGACGCGGTCCAGCCCAACCGCTTTTCGGACCTCCTGCGCGATCGCCAGATGGCCCCGGTGAATGGGATTGAATGTTCCGCCGAAGATGCCGACGCGCAACGGCCTTGTCACTCCCTCAACTGTCCCTCGCCCAACACGATATATTTCGTGGTGGTCAGCTCCTCCAGGCCCATCGGACCGCGGGCGTGGATCCGGCTGGTCGAGATCCCGATTTCGGCCCCCAGTCCGAACTGGTATCCGTCGTTCAGGCGCGTTGAGGCATTGACGAAGACGGCGCAGGCATCCACCTCGTTTAGAAATTGTCGGGCCCGCCCGTAGTCCCGCGTGACGATCGCCTCGGAATGCTGGGAGCCGTACCGGGCGATATGTTCCATCGCCTCATCCATATTTTTGACGACCTTCACCGCAAGAATCAGGTCCAGATACTCGGTCGTCCAGTCCTCTTCAGTCGCTTCCTTAATTTCGGAAACGATCGCGCGGCTCTTGGAGCAACCGCGGACCTCGACTCCGGCTTCTCGAAGCGCACGGATCATCCCGGGCAGAAAGTCCGACGCAATGCCTTCATGCACCAGCAGGGTCTCCATCGCGTTGCAGGTGCCCGGTCGCTGGACCTTGGCGTTGAGGCAGATCGCCCGCGCCATGGAAAGGTCCGCACCTTCATCCACATACGTGTGGCAAAGCCCTTTGTCGTGCTTGATGACCGGAATGCGGGAATGTTCCGTCACGGTTTTCATCAGGGACTCCCCGCCGCGGGGAATAATCAGATCGATCAGCGCTTCCAGTTTCAACATCTCCATCACGGCTTGTCGGTCCGGATTATCCAGAAAGACGATACAGCCCTCCGGCAGCCCGCTCTCCACGCCGACCGTGGACAGGATCTGTATGATCGCGGCGTTGGATTGCACCGCCTCGGAACCCCCGCGAAGCACCACGGCGTTGCCGGCCTTGAGGCAGAGGCTCGCGGCATCGGCCGTGACGTTGGGTCGCGATTCGTACACGATCCCGATCACCCCGATCGGCACGCGAACGCGGCCCACCTGCATCCCGTTCGGGCGCCGGACCATTTTAACCACTTCACCCACCGGGTCCGGAAGCGCCGCCACGTCCCGAAGACCGGCGGCCATCTCTCCGATACGCTTCGGGTCGAGTGTTAATCGATCGATCATGGCCTTCGAAAGCCCTCGGCGTTTCGCCTCCTCCAGGTCTTTTGCGTTGGCGGTCAGAAGCGCGGACGCTTGGGCTACCAGCGCGTCGGCCATTTTTAGAAGCGCGGTATTCTTGACGGTCGAGGAAACGGTGGCCAACTTCCGGGCAGCCGCCCGGGCCCTTTTCGCCCTATCGGTTACATAGACACGGATATCCATATCTTCCCCCGGTACGGGCAGACCGGCGTGTCTGCCCCGAATGTCGGGCGACCGGATCGGTTCGCCCCTACAATATTACGAGATTGTCCCGGTGAATCACCTCATCATAATCGTTGCGTCCCAAGATCTTGGAGATATCGGCCGTCTTCGCCCCTTTGATCTTATCGACGTCATCGGAAGAATAGTTCACCAACCCCTTGGCCACCTCACGCCCCTGCAGATCAAGGCAGCTCACGGCATCACCGGCCTCAAAGCGGCCCTCAACCCGAACGACGCCCGAAGGGAGAAGGCTTTTACCCTTGGCCGTCAGGGCTGCCACCGCACCGGCATCGAGCGATAGCCGGCCCTTCGTACGGCTCGTGAAGGCGATCCAATGCTTCCGGCTGGTCCGTCGGCCGGCCGCCGGCAGAAACAAGGTCCCGACCGGATTTCCTTTCAGGATTTCGGTCAAGACACCGTGCCGCCGCCCGCTGGCAATCACGGTCGGCACGCCGTAAGCCGCCACGTCTCGCGCCGTCTGAACTTTGGAGCGCATTCCGCCGGTTCCCTCCCGCGTTGTGGTATCCTTGGCCAGACGCACCGTCTCCGAATTGACCTGGTGGACAACCGGAAGGAGTTGCGCATCGGGATGATGCCGCGGATCATCCGTAAACAGCCCCTCCACATCGGAGAGGATCACCAGGAGCTGGGCATCAATCAGGTGGGTAACCAGACCAGCCAGGTTGTCGTTGTCGCCGAACCGAATCTCTTCCACCGCCACCGTGTCGTTTTCATTGATCACCGGTATGACGTCATATTCCAACAGTGTCGTAAGGGTGTTACGCGAATTTAAAAAACGTCTCCGGTCGGCCAGGTCTTCCTGGGTCAAAAGGACCTGGGCCACCTTTAGGCCCCGAGCCTCAAAGGCCTTCTCGTACGCCCAGATCAACCGGCTCTGGCCGACCGCGGCGGCGGCTTGCTTGACCGGCAGGCTTTTAGGCCGCTCGGTCAATCCCAGTTTGTCCAGGCCGGAGAGAATCGCGCCGGAGGAAACGATCACAACCTCATATCCCTCGCGCTTAAGATCGGACATTTCTTGGGCCAGGGTCTCGAGCCGGTGAGGGTCCAATCCATGATCGCTTGAGGCGATTAGGCTGCTTCCTATCTTTACAACGAGCCGTTTCACGGCCCGGAGGAGATTCGTCCGATTCACGTCCATGGAGTCTTCCCCGATGACGTCATGCCACTTGGAACCCGGATTCGCGATGCCCGAACTCGGTCTCCCAGAAATCGCACGAGTTCGGCGATCCCCTGACCGGTTACGGCCGATAGGGGTAAGCACGGGGTTTTCTTCCGACGACAATAAGCAATGAGTTTCTTGAGACGGGTCCCATCTCCCTGAATGTCCAGTTTGGTCGCCGCAACCGCGAACGGCTTTTCCAACAGTCCCGGATTGTACGCCTTCAATTCCCGACGGAGAATCTCGAAAGTTTCCACGGGCTCTTTTTCGGCCGCTTCCCCGATGTCGATCAAATAGAGCAAAAAGACGTTGCGCTCGACATGGCGCAGGAACTGGATGCCCAACCCCTTTCCGGTGTGGGCCCCTTCGATCAACCCGGGGATATCCGCCACGACGAAACTTCCGCGATCGTCATCGGATACCACGCCGAGCTGCGGGGTCAGGGTCGTAAATGGATAGCCGGCGATCTTGGGTCGGGCCGATGAAATTCGCGAGATCAGCGTGGACTTTCCGGCGTTGGGAAAACCGACCAGTCCCACATCCGCCAGGAGCTTGAGCTCCAGCAACAACCAGCGCTCTTCTCCGGGCCGCCCCTTCTCCGCGCGACGGGGCGCACGATTCGTCGAGGTCGCGAAGGCGGCATTGCCCCGCCCCCCCCTCCCGCCTTTAGACACGACCTGCTCCTGGCCTTCCTCGGTCAGATCCGCCAGCTCCTCCAGGGTCTCGGCGTCCCGAACAACCGTCCCGCACGGCACCGGGATGATCAACGGAGGACTGTTCCGACCGTGGCGATCTTTCCCCTGACCGTGTTCGGCGTGTGAAATCAGGTAATGTTGCTGATACCGCAGGTCCAGAAGCGTTCGAAGTTGACCGGTGGCTCTGAGAACGATATCCCCGCCGTTTCCGCCGTCGCCGCCGTTGGGACCCCCGCGAGGGACGTATTTCTCCCTTCGGAAGCTGACACAACCGTCGCCGCCATCCCCGGCCTTAACAAATATTTTGACCTGATCGACAAACACAAATTCAACGATGCGTCCAGTTTGATGGAGCCGGGAGGGCTTGCCTGCCCCGGCCCGTCCGGCAGGTGGGGACAGGCGGGTTCGAAGCAATGCGGACGATGAATGATCTCAAATTTTAATCCGTACAGCAAGCGCAGCGAGCAAATTTAAAATGGCGACCTTGCCCACTCGGATCGACGAATCCCCGGCTGTGAAGCCGGGGCTCTTCAAATTTGAGATTGAAACTTATTGGGCCGGCTCTGAGACCGGATAGACGCTGATCTTTTTGCGATCCCCGGTTCGACTCTCAAACTTGACCACGCCGGAGACCTTGGCAAAAAGGGTATGATCGCTTCCGGTGCCGACATTGAAGCCCGGATGGAACCGGGTTCCCCGCTGCCGAACGAGGATCGTTCCGGCCGGGACGACCTGTCCCCCGAAGGCCTTGACACCGAGTCGTTTGGACTGACTGTCACGGCCATTTTGTGTTGAACCCTGTCCTTTTTTATGTGCCATCGGTTAAACTCCTCTGACCGGTCAAGCCGGTTGGATTTCGGTAATCTTGAGCCGTGTAAAGTCCTGACGATGCCCTTTCGTCCGTCGGTAGTTTTTCCGTCTCATCTTTTTAAAGACGACCACCTTGCGATCGCGCCCTTGGGCCACGACCTCCGCTTTCACAACCGCTCCCGGAATCACGGGGTTCCCAATCCGGGCCCCCGTTTCAGCCTGTAGCATCAGGACTCGGGAAAGGGAGACAGTATCTCCGACCTTACCTTCCAGGGCCTCGACCTCCAAGGTTTCACCTGGGGCTACACGGTACTGTTTACCACCTGTTTCAATGATTGCATACATCGCACGACTCCGTTCAAATAGTGAAAGAGTTTAATAACATAAAGCATCAAAGATTGTCAAGGGTTTTGAATCAATTTCGGGGGATTACCTTTTCGCGCGTATATTGACAAACCTTTCCGGGGTTGTTATATTGAACTTCGTTCTTAGGTGGGCGTTTTCACCCTTTTTCAAGTCGAGGACCACGCGTGATTCAAGAAACATCCAAAATCTGGATGGACGGCCGTTTCGTCGATTGGAAAGAGGCCAAGGTCCATGTCCTGACCCATACGCTCCATTACGGATTGGGCGTGTTCGAAGGCCTCCGCTGCTACAAAGGAGAAAAGGGCTCCGCAATCTTTCGATTGAAGGAGCATGTGAAACGGCTGTTTGACTCGGCACAGATCGTGCAAATCAAGATCCCCTACTCTCCCAAAGAAGTCGAGGAGGCTATCCTCGGCACCGTAAAGGTCAACCGGCTTCAGGAATGCTACATCCGGCCCATTGTCTTTATCGGTTATGGAGAAATGGGTCTCTATGTCCAGAAAAACCCGATTCAGATCGCCATCGCGGCATGGCCCTGGGGCACCTATCTTGGGGACGAGGGAATCCGCAACGGCATCCGCGCCAAGATCTCGTCCTTCACACGACACCACGTCAATGTCAGCATGACCCGCGCCAAGGTCACCTCCTACTATGCGAATTCGCAATGGGCCAAGCGGGAAGCCAAAGAGGCCGGTTATGACGAAGCGATCCTGCTGGACACGGACGGCTATGTCGCCGAAGGACCGGGCGAGAACATCTTTATCGTGCGGAACGGCACGCTGAAGACCACTCCCCTCACCTCCATTCTGGAGGGGATTACCCGTAACAGCATCATTCAACTCGCGCAAGAGAAGGGAATTCCTGTGGCGCAGGAAAGGTTCACGCGCGATGAGATTTACATTGCCGAGGAGGCCTTTTTTACGGGCACCGCGGCCGAGATCACTCCGATTCGCGAAGTGGACGGTCGCGTCATCGGCACCGGAAAACCGGGTGAAATCACCAAGCTTCTTCAAGCGTCTTTCTTCGACGCCGTCGCCGGCAAAGATCCGGAGCATCAGTCCTGGTTGACGTACGTCGTCTGAACCTGTCGAGGAAACTATCCGGTGCCAAGGGCTTCTTTGAGCCAAAGGCTTGCTTCCCCAGTCATCTACTACACCCTTTTTTCTTCCCCGATCGGGCCGATCGGGATAGCCGCTACTTCAAAGGGCCTTTGCCGTCTCTCACTGAATGCCCCCGATGAACCGGCTTTTCTCAGAAAGCTTCAGCGCGAGTATCGTCGTCCGATCATTCGCCGCGACGATCGTTTTACGGATCTTGTGGGTCAGCTGCGGGTCTACCTTTCCGGAAAACCCATCCGCTTTAATACAAGATTCGACCTATTGGAAGGGACCGCCTTTCACAAAAAGGTCTGGAGGGCTCTCCGGCGCATCCCCTACGGACAAACACGCAGCTATCGGTCGGTGGCCCAAAGCATCGGTCAACCGCAGAGTTTCCGTGCCGTGGGCGGCGCCTGTGGAAATAATCCAATCGCGGTTTTGATTCCCTGTCACCGCGTCATCGGCGCTGATGGGAAACTTGGCGGTTTCACCGGAGGACTTTCCATAAAACGCTGGTTGCTTCAGTCCGAAACAAAAAACTCCGGCGTTCGGAAAGAGCCATGAACCCGGAGCGATCATGACCCAGCCATCCGGTAGGGACCGGCGGAAAGATGCCCGTTTCGACGTTAAGATCAAGGTAGATTATTCCACAAAGGACATCTTCGTATCCAACTACGTTACGAACTTGAGCAAAGGGGGTGTCTTTATTGAGACCAAGACCCCCCTGCCGGTCCAGTCCGAGATCCACTTCACTTTTATCCTGCCCGATTTCAGTGTAAAAATTGAAGCCAACGGAAAGGTGGTCTGGACCTACGATGTCAAAAAAGGAACCGGCAAAGTCGTTTCCGGTATGGGCATCAAGTTTACGGATCTTTCCCCCCGACATAAGGCGCAGATTGAGGAATATCTCGTGAAATTATCTCGGTCGTCGGTAATCGCTCCCTAATCCTCCCTCCGTTCGCGGCCGAGAACTGCTAAGGGCTCATTTCGCTTGCCTTTTCAGGCCTCCGCTTGGTATTATCTACCCCTTGTTTTTTCTCACAATTGAAGGATTCGTCGGGATATGGCCAAGCGGGACTGGTTTCTGAAAGTGATTATCTGGGAATTGACCATCAAAGGCCTGCTCCTTCTTCTGCTGTCGGTCGGCCTATTAAGTTTGATCAACAAAGACCTCGACCATTTGTCGAAGCGACTGGCCCAGGATCTGAACCTTGATGTGGACAAGCATTACATTAACCTCTTGCTCAGCAAAGTCGGAATGGTGAAAACCACACTACTTGTGGAGGTCTCGATCGGGGTGTTCCTCTACGGAATCTTGAGCTGGGTGGAGGCCTACGGTCTTCATAAACGGAAAAGATGGGCGGAATACCTAACAGCCGTTGCGACCGGTTTATTTATTCCATTGGAGGTTTACGAAGTGATTTTTCGACCCTCATTGGCCCGTGTGGCGGTTCTGATTCTTAACGTCGTCGTTGTTTATTATCTCGTCAAGCATAAAGAACTGTTTACAAACAAGGCATTAGACCAAGAAAAATAAATTTTGCATTTTTTCCTTTACAACGGGTCGTGAACTATGCTATCCTGTGTTTACTTTTAGCATTAAATTCTTTTGCCCTTTCCAATTGCCTCCTACGTAGTGTCTTCTGATATTTATCTTTTTTCTTCTTTCTTCTTAGCTCATTTCACGGTTCGACAGGCGAGTTCTATTTTAAGGCTTCAAAGAGTGTCACCG
>Ga0335077_10002983_pt1 | contig 20310 bp, 17 predicted proteins | sample Lox_Sample_31_FD_207151 | JGI IMG/M metagenome (GOLD analysis project Ga0335077, IMG submission 207151) | Soil microbial communities from Loxahatchee National Wildlife Refuge, Florida, United States - Lox_Sample_3.1 | ecosystem: Environmental > Terrestrial > Soil > Wetlands | place: USA...
TGCCGCTGCCCAAGAGCATCGACTCCAATCACATCATCGATGCCATCGATCCCGCGAAGGACGTCGACGGCCTGCATCCGATCAACGAGGGCTTGCTCGCTGTCGGCCGGCCGGGCCTGCGGGCGTGCACGCCGAGCGGTTGCATGCGTCTGCTTGCCGAGGTGGGCTGTGATCCCAGCGGCAAGCGCGCGATCGTGGTCGGCCGCAGCATCCTCGTCGGCAAGCCGATGGCCTTCCTGCTGCTCGAGGCGAACGCCACGGTGACGATCGCGCACTCGCGCACCCGCGATCTGGCTGCAGCGGTGCGCGAGGCCGATATCGTGGTCGCCGCCGTTGGGCGTGAAGCCATGATCAAAGGGGAGTGGATCAAGCCGGGTGCCGTCGTCATCGATGTGGGCACGAACAAGGGTGCCGACGGCAAGCTCAAAGGCGACGTCGAGTTCGAGTCCGCAAGCCGCGTGGCGGCCGCCATCACCCCCGTTCCCGGCGGGGTGGGCCCGATGACCATCGCAATGCTGCTCGCGAATACTGTCGAGGCCGCGTATCGGCGGGCGGGCCTGCCCCTTCTCTAGCCGGGACGATCCCGGCATCATGGGCGGCGGCATTCGAGTCGAGCGGCTCGACCGGGAGCACTCATGCTGAAACGCCTCGTTGGTGTTGCGCTCGCAGTGGTCGGCGCGTTTGCGATCGGCGGCATTGCCCTGCACAGGCACGAGCCGATCAACGCGCTGTGGCTCATAACGGCCGGCATCTGTGTGTACGCGCTCGGCTATCGCTTCTATGCGGCCTGGATCACGGCGCGCGTCTTCGCCGTGGATGCGAGCCGCGCGACACCCGCAGAGCGTCTCAACAATGGCCGTGACTTCGTCCCGACGCATCGCTGGATCGTGTTCGGCCATCATTTCGCCGCGATCGCGGGCCCCGGCCCGCTGGTTGGGCCGACACTCGCGGCGCAGTTTGGCTACCTGCCGGGCACGCTCTGGATTCTGATCGGCTCGGTGCTCGGCGGGTGCGTGCAGGACATGACCATCCTGTTTCTTTCCACGCGCCGCGACGGGCGCAGCCTGGGACAGATGGCACGCGATGAGCTCGGTCCCTTCGGCGGCTTCGCCGCCCTGATCGGCACGCTCATGATAATGGTCATCCTGATCGCGGTGCTCGGCCTCGTGGTCGTCAATGCCATGAAGCACAGTCCGTGGGCGACCTTCTCGGTGTTCGCCACGATTCCGATCGCGCTGCTGGTGGGAGTGTACGTGCGCAACGTCAGGCCCGGACGTGTGCTCGAGGCCTCGCTGATCGGCGTGATTCTCTTGCTTCTCGGGGTGCTCGGCGGCGGCTGGGTGGATCAGAGCGCGAGCCTGCGCAGCCTGTTCGACTCATCGGGCCCGTCGCTTGCCGGCTTCGTCATCGCGTACGGCTGGATCGCGGCCATTCTGCCCGTGTGGCTGCTGCTCGCGCCGCGCGGTTATCTGTCGACGTTCCTCAAGCTCGGTGTGATCGTGCTGCTCGCCTTCGCGATCGTCGTCATCCGACCGGAGCTGAAGATGCCGGCGCTCACACAGTTCATCGACGGCACGGGTCCGATCTTTGGCGGCAAGATCTTTCCGTTCGTATTCATAACGATCGCCTGCGGAGCCGTCTCGGGCTTTCACGCCCTCATCTCGAGTGGCACGACGCCCAAGCTCATTGCCAACGAGGCCGACGTGCGCCTGGTTGGTTATGGCAGCATGGCCCTGGAGTCGTTCGTCGCGATCATGGCGATGATCGCCGCCACCCTGCTCGATCCGGGCGTGTACTTCGCCATCAATACCGGAGCGGGTGTAGTGGGCAGCACACCCGCGGCCGCGGTAGCCACCATTTCCGGCTGGGGTTTCCCGGTGAGCGTGGATCAAATGGCGAACCTCGCTCACGAGATGGGCGAGCACACGCTCTTCGCACGCACGGGCGGTGCTCCATCGCTCGCCGTCGGCATGGCCAGCATCTTCGGCTCCACGTTCGGCCGCGGCCTGCTGGGTGCCTGGTACCACTTCGCGCTCATGTTCGAGGCCGTCTTCATCCTCACGACGATCGATGCGGGAACCCGCGTCGGCCGCTTCATGCTGCAAGACCTGCTGGGTCAGTTCTGGCAGCCGCTCGGCCGCACGTCGTGGTATCCCTCGGTGCTGCTGACGAGCGCCCTCATCGTCGCGGGCTGGGGGTACTTTCTCTATATCGGGGTGATCGATCCCAACGGCGGGGTGAACATTCTCTGGCCGCTGTTCGGGATTGCCAACCAGATGCTGGCTGCCATTGCGCTCTCGGTCGCTACCGGCATCCTCATCAAGTCGGGCAAGCTGCGCTATGCCTGGGTTACGGGCGGACCTCTCGCGTGGCTCGCGATCATCACCACCACAGCGGCGTGGCAGAAGGTCGTGAGCAGCGACCCGCATCTCGGCTTCTTCGCGGGAGCCGCGGACCTTGCGCGCAAGCTCGCAAGCGGCGCGCTGCCGCCTGCAAGCGCGGCTGTGGCTCCAAAGCTCATCTTCAACCAGCAGCTCGATGCCTGGCTCACCGTGATCTTCACGCTGATCGTCTGGTTCGTGATCGCGGATATGCTGCGGGTTACCTGGCGGAGCGTGCGCGGACTGCCGACTCAGATGAGCTCCGAGGCACCGCGAGAGATCACACGCCTGCAGATAGCGGGCGGGGGCGGCACGTGAGCGCGCGCGAGCTGGCACGCTGCTTGCGCGTGCTTCGGAACGGCGCCTGCACGGGGTGGCGATGGTTGCGCAGGATCTCGGGCGACGACGCCTTCGAGCAATATCTGCGTCATCACGCGCGCACCCATCCGTACGCGCCGGCGCTCTCGCGCCGCGCATTCTACGAGGCGGAGCTGGCGCGCAAATGGAGCGGCATCAACCGCTGCTGCTGATACGGCACTGAGGCAATCTTAGGAGAGTGGATGAATATGGCGGGCCCGGCTCACATGACGATGGATGCGACCGATGCGGGCGTCGACGACAGTCGGCGCAAGCTCCTGTTGACGGCAACGACGCTCGCGGGAGCCATCGGCGCGGCGTTTGCTGCTGTGCCCTTCGTCGCCTCCTGGCTGCCCTCCGAGAGGGCGCGCGCCCTAGGAGCGCCGACCGAGGTCGATCTATCGAAGATCGAGCCCGGGCAGATGATCACGACCGTCTGGCGGCGCAATCCGATCTTCGTCGTTCATCGCACGCCCGAGATGGCCGCCACCCTCGGCAAGCACGACAACCTACTGAAGGATGCGAGCTCGGCAGATTCGAACCAGCCGGATTACTGCAAGAATGCCACGCGCTCGCGCACCGAGAACTACTTCATCTGCATCGGCACCTGCACTCACTTAGGTTGTCTGCCGAAGCCGCACTTCGGCGCCGGCGACCCGCTCATCGGTGCCTACTGGCCAGGCGGCTGGTTATGCCCGTGTCACGGGTCGCGCTTCGACCTGGCGGGGCGGGTGTTCGACGGCTCGCCGGCCTCGATCAATCTCAATATCCCGTCCTATGCGTTCGCGAGCAGCACCCGCGCCGTCATCGGCGTGGACACGGCGGCAGAGGCGGCCAAGGCCGCAGCGACCTAGGCGGACTCAAGGGACTGGATCGAGCCGAGAATCAGGCCGTGGAACGGGCCGGAGTCGTATGCGGAGGCGGCTCACGCCCGGGGAGCCGATGGGCGCGGCTGCGGCGCGAATGTTTGCTCTTGGTAATGGCGGCGACGGACGGAGCGGGCGGAACGATCACGATCCGGTGAACGAGCCCCAAGCTGCCGCAAACCGGGCAACGGGTGGCCCAACCGGGGCACTCATGCTCGCAAGCTCCACAAATCCGTGCGTGCTCAATTGCCATGACCTACGCCCTCCTGGTGTACCGCTCCCCGAGCCCTCCCGAGACGCGGGCCGCAGAGTTTAGCCCATCGCAGGGGCGACTAGCGAGGGGTGTGACCGGGAGCTCACATTCGGACCATTCTGCGGTGCTCTTACTGCGCCGCGGCAAAGCCGTAATGACGCAATATGTCCTGTGCCGAAGGGCTCGATAGATAAGTTAGAAAGCGCCGTGCGCCCGCGCCGGCGCCTGAGGTTGCCGCTGCCGGATAGACGATAGGGGCGTGCGAGCTCGGTGGGAATACTCCCACGGTGCGTACCCGCGGCTCCACGAGGGCGTCCGTCCGATACACGATCCCGAGCGGCGCCTCGCCACGCGCGACGAGCTCGAGCGCCGCCCGCACGTTCTCCGCGCGAGCGACGCGGCCGGAGACACTGGACCACGCCTGCAGCGAGGTTAGCGCCGCCTGACCGTAGCGGCCCGCCGGCACCGAGTCCGGGTCTCCCATGGCAAGTCGCCCGGTACCCAGTGCCGAGGCGAGGTCGAAACCTGGTGCGATGCGGAGTTGGACCTTTGACGCTGCCGGCGCGATGAGCACCAGCTCACCCGCGGCGATATCGCGGCGCGTCGAGCTGTCGATGAGATTGCGCTTTTGCAGATAGTCCATCCAGTCGGTGTCCGCGGAGATGAATACGTCGGCATGAGCTCCCGCCTCGATCTGCCGTGCCAGCGCGGAGCTCGCAGCGAAGGAGAACTTGACCGGCTGGCCGCTGGTGCGCGCATAGGCGCCGCCCACATCATTCAGCGCATTTGTGAGCGAGGCGGCGGCGAGCACCAGCAATTTGTCTTCGGGCGGGGGGGCAGCAGCCACCGGCAACACGATCAGCGCCAGCAGGATCAGTCGCCATAAACGCATGAATCGCACCATTCTATTCACCTCGGTCGGTGGGTGTTCCCTCGGTTAAGATTGAGGCTGTGAGCAAGCGCTCCGCTTCACTCTGCGTCCGGTTGCGGATCGACGTGTGTCCGGCGAGCTCCATCGGCCCCGGAAAGATCGGGCTGCTCGAGCACATCGAGGCGTGCGGCTCGCTCTCCGAGGCGGCGCGTGAGCTCGGCATGAGCTACCGCCGCGCATGGTTGCTGCTCGATGATCTGAATCATGCGTTCGCGCACCCCGTAACCACGGCGAGCATCGGTGGGGCAGGCGGCGGAGGCGCACGGTTGACAGAGTTTGGCCGCAAACTGATCGCCGCGTATCGCGACATCGAGCGCTCCGCCCAGGCCGAGGCCAGTACACGGCTGGCGTGGCTGCTCGCTGGCGGGGTCCAGGAACCTGTCAGGGGTTCCACGCGCCGACCTCTCGCGCGACCCGTCTCGAAGCGCTAGCGACCTCCGGCCCGGCCGTGGCATGTCGCATCGCCGTGGCCGGATACACATGGCCGCGAAGTGCGACCGACTTGACCAGCACCCAGACGTGGCGGCCGACCGCCAGAGCGAGCTCAGTACTCGCATTTGCCGTCACCTTCGCCATCACCGTCGCGCCACCCACGTCGATCTCGACGAGCTCGGCTCCCGCTTCCTCCGGGGTCATCCGCAGGATCTTGCCTTCCAGGCAATTGCGTACGCTCAAGCCGCGCGGTGGCTGCACGGCAAGGATCAGATCGCGGGCGAGCAATTGCACGCGCAGGCGCCGGCCCACGGCGAGCCCGTCGGCCTGCACGTTCAAGGTCCCACGGCCGACGCGCAGGCGCGCAAGCCCGGAGGTCGCGTCCACGGCTTCGATGTCCCCTTCGAGCACGGCACCGAGGGCCTCCGAGCCGACAATTGCCCGCAACTCGGGCGTGAGGCTCACGCTGACCACATCCCCTTGCGCCACGACCGCTCCCCCTTGCAGCAGTACCACGTGCGTCGCCAGGCGCAGCACCTCCTCGAACTGATGGCTGACGTAGACGATCGGGATGGAGAGCCGATCGCGCAGCCGCTCTAGATAAGGCAGCAGCTCCTCTCGCCGGGCAAGATCGAGCGAGGCAAGCGGCTCATCGAGCAGCAGTAAACGCGGATGACTGAGCAGCGCGCGCCCCAGTGCGACGCGCTGACGCTCGCCGCCGGAGAGTTCATGAGGACGCCGCCGCAGCAGATGCGTCAGCCCCAGCAGGGCGATGACCTCATCGAAGCCCACGTGCTGCTCGCCGGGAGTTCGTTCCTCGCCATAGCGCAGGTTGCGGAGCACGTTCATGTGCGGAAACAGGCGTGAATCCTGGAACACGTAGCCGATGCGGCGGCGCTCCGCCGCCACGTTAATAGCGCGGCGCGCGTCGTAGAGTACGGCCTCGTCCAGATGTACCGACCCGTCATCGGGCGCGAGCAGCCCGGCGATGAGATCGATGATGGTGGTCTTGCCGCAGCCGGAGCGGCCGAAGAGCGCGACGACTCCCGGACCGGCCAGGTGAAACGCGACATCGAGCGCGAACTCGCCGCGGCGCTTCCTGAGACGAATGTCGATCATCTCAGGGTCCGAGGCGCCGTCGCAGGCGCCGCGCGAGCAGCTCGGAGAGCAGCAGTCCCACGAGCCCCAGGGAGAAGGATATGAGCGCCAGGCGCGCCGCCTCCGACTCACCGTTCGGAGTCTGCAACGCGGTGTACAGGGCGAGGGGCAGGGTGCGGGTCTCTCCCGGGATGTTCGATGCGAAGGTGATGACCGCGCCGAACTCACCCAGGCCCGCCGCGAACGCCGTAACCAGGCCCGCGAGCACGCCGGGCATCATCAGCGGCAGGGTAATACTCCAGAACCGATCGAGCGGTCCGGCACCCAGGGTGCGTGCCGCATCCTCCAGGCCACGATCCACGCCCTCGAGGGAGACTCGCATCGCGCGCACCATGATGGGGAAGGACATAACCGCAGTCGCGAGCGCGGCGCCGTTGGCGGTGAACACGAGCTGCAGTCCAAAGGTGCGCTCGAGCAATGCTCCGAGCGGGCCGCGGCTGCCGAAGAGCACCAGCAGCAGGTAGCCCACGACCACGGGCGGCAGCACCAGGGGCAGGTGCACGAACGCATCGAACAGGGTGCGTCCGGGAAAGCGTCGGCGCGCGAGTACCCAGGCGATCGCGACGGCGAAGGGAAGGCTGAGGACGACGCTGCGCAGCACGACCGACAGGCTCAGGCGCAGCGCATCCCATTCCGCGAAGGTAAGCATCGAGCATGGGACCCGCTATATGCGCCCAAGTATAACGGGTGGGCATGTCTGGAGGCAGCGTAGCGTGAGGGAACGCACAGTAGCCGCGTCCTGGGATAAGATAAGTTAACGCAGGGTCGCATCGGGTCTTCGGGACCGCACATAAGCCAGACGGGGGCGAGCCAGGCAAGTCTGCCCAAAGAAAGACTGCCGCGGCGGCACGCCAAACGGGGGGTGGTTCCCGCATCGCCGTGATGCTGGAACCCCGCCTCCTAGGCCTCCAGGATCCACCCGCGCCTCAGCGCGGCATCGAGAAATTCCCCGACATCGCTTGCCAGGCTGTCGCTGTGCAGCGCGAGGATGCGCGCCACGATCTCCTCGCGCGTGCGCGTGCTATCGCACAGAGCAAGAATCCGCGCGGCCGTCTCGTTGAGCTGCACGGGGCCATTCGGAGAGCTGAGCACGTGCGCGCTGCGCGCCGCACTCTTGCGCAGTCGACGGCCGGGTGCGAGCCGAATGGTGCGGCGGCGCGAGCTGCTCTTGTCCTTCATGGCTGGCTCCGGCACGTGCGTGATGCCGTGCGCGGGTGTCAGCCACCCGCACCGGCGCACGCGCGTGCCGCCAACCGCTCTGCAAGCGCTGGGCCAGAGCTTGGCGCGCGCCGCGCTCTGATTGCGGCGCGCGACCGCGCCGCCTCTTGGCTACGCGCGGGGCTGCTCGCTGCTCGCACGCCAGCGCAGATGGCACGCATGCGCGAGCGGAATGCCGTGGCGTTTGATTCTGCGATAGAGCGTATTGCGGCTCATGCCGAGCTGCGCGGCCACCTGCGTCATGTTGCCCCGATAGTCCTCGATGATACGCAGCAGTGCCGCGCGCTCGGCCATGTGCAGCGGATTGGGCGGCGCCATCCCGCCGCTCATAGCTCCCGCGGCTCCGGGCTGCGAGCCGGCTACCCACTCGAGCGCCTCATCGCGGATCTCGCGTGGCAGATCGATGTGGCGCACCACGCCTCCTTCGCAGATGGCAAGTGCGGTACGGATGACGTTGCGCAGCTCGCGGATGTTGCCGGGCCAGGGATAGCTCAGCAGCCGCTGCAGCGCGTCGCGCTCGATCGCTGCGGGCCTGCCGTTGCAAGTCTCGGCGGCGAGCGCATGACGGATGAGACGCTCCTTGTCGGCGCGCGAGCGCAGCGGGGGCAGCTCGAGCGTAATGCCGTTCAATCGGTAGTAGAGATCCTCGCGAAACGTGCCCCGCGCGATCATCTCGCGCAGATTGCGGTGCGAGGCTGCGATCACGTGCAGCTGCACCTTGATGGTGGTCTCGCTGCCGAGCGGTGAGATCTCCTGCGCCTCCAACACGCGCAGCAGCCGTGACTGCAGCGCGAGCGGCATATCGCCGATCTCATCGAGAAACAGCGTGCCGCCGGAGGCTTGCAGTATGCGGCCCCGCATGCCTTCGCGGCGCGCCCCGGTGAACGCCCCGCTCTTGTATCCAAACAGCTCGCTCTCGATCAGCGTCTCCGGAATCGCCGCGCAGTTGACCGCGACGAAGGCGCGGTCCGCGCGCCGGCTGACCACGTGCATGGCGTGTGCGAAAGCCTCCTTGCCCGAGCCGGTGGGTCCCTGGATGAGCACCGAGACGTTGGAATCGGTGATGCGATGGGCGCAACGCACGTTGCGCAGCATCTGCGGATCCTCGCCCGCGAGCTCCTCGAGACTCAATGTGTGGCACGTGGCGTCCGTGCGTGCGGCGGCTGGCAGCGTGGCAACGCCTTGCGCGGCAGGCCGCGCGCACTCGAGGATCTGCGGCGGCTCCCGCAGGTGGCGCGTGGATTTTTCGTAGAGCACGGTGCCGTGCGCATCGGTGAGCAGAAATCCAAATCCCGAGCCGCGCAGCCGCTCATACAAGCGATCCAATTCGGCCGCCGCCAGCATCATCCAGGTGTGCTCTTCACGCTGCCTGATCCACGTTGCGTTCGTCATACGACCGCCTCCCCGGTGGCTGTGCTTTGCGCCGCAGACGCCACGACGATGCATGACACTGTCACGCGCCGGTGACACCCGGGGCAAGATGCAGCAAGCACCCCGATCATCACACCGCGCGGCGCGCCCGCGCCCACAACCTGCGCGCCCGATGCCGATAGCGGAGCACGCGTTCCATCCGCGTGACAACTCTGTATCAAACACTGATGCAAACGGAACAGCTTTCCGGACACTTCCGCGCAGGTGTCGCGTGCAGGCCACGGTCGTGCTGGGTGCAGGGCTGCTGGCATAGGCGTTGCAGCCGGGGTGCACGTGTCATCACGTTTGGCAGCGCGTGACACAACGCGCAGTCGCGTTGCGCGCGTGCGGCGAACAAATCCAAGGAAGCTCCCATGAAAAATCGACCTATCGGACTTGCTGTCCTGATGGTGGTTGCAGCGACCCTCGCACCCAGAGCGCGCGCGATCGATTTCACGGCAGGTGACTGGAAGCTCTCCATCGCAGGCAACGTCAACGCGCACTACGTGTTCTCGGACTGCGAGAAGAATCCGGTCGTCGTGGACGGCGGGCTCGCCTGCATATCGACCGACAACTCCTCGGCGGTGGCCAACGGACTGCTGCCCGCGGCGCTGACCTTCAACGGGTCGACGACGCAGGACGGCTACGACATCGGCTTCACCTTCGGTCTGTACCCCGGCATCGACACCAATGACGGCGGCAGCCCGAATCTGCAGCAGACCGGGGCAGCCACCAACACCGCGCTCGGCACCGCAGGCCTGGACGTGCGCCAGGTGTTCCTGACTTTCGGCAACAGCAGCATGGGCACGGTGATGGCGGGCCGTAATATCGGCCTGTTCGGCGCCGATGCCATTCTCAACGACATGACGCTGATCGGCGTGGGTGCGGGCAACGGCAACTACGCGGCGCCGGCCAACACCTCGCTCGGCTCCATCGGCCTCGGCTATATCTATACGGACTGGCTCGCGCAGATCAACTACACAACCCCCGACCTCGCCGGCGCCAAGATCACCGTCGGCGTCTTTGATCCGCTCAATACACTGCTCGACGGACAGACGGTGCCCACCAGCAAGGACACGCCGGGCTTTCACGGCAAGGTGGCCTGGACGGGCGGACCGCTGTATCTGTCTGCCAGCTTCCTGTATCAGAAGCAGAAGGGCACCGCCGTGAGCACCACGAACCCGACCGGTGTCGGCTATGACAGCTGGGCATTCGATGCGGGTGGCAAGTGGGACATCGGCAACCTCGAGGTGCTCGGCTGGTACTACTACGGCAGCGGCGTCGGCACGACGGGTCTGTTCCTGCTCTCCAACGATGCGGCGGGGAATGCGCGCAAGTCCGAGGGCTTTCTCGCGCAGGCGACCTACAAGATCGGCAGCACCAAGCTCGGCGTGAACTACGGTGAGAGCCGCCTGAGCCGCACGAGCGAGGAGGCAACACCGCTACCGCCCTCGATCGTGATCAGCAGCGACTTTCTGGTCGAGAAGAACGACAAGTGGACGGTAGGGGTCTATCACGACCTCACGAAGAACCTCACGTTGCTCGCGGAGTTCAGCTATCTGGAGTCCGAGAACCAGGGAGGCGACAAGAACAAGAGCGACAACTTCAACGTGGGCGCGTTCCTCAAGTTCTGAGGCCCGCGATCAGGCCTAGGCCTTGACCAGGCCTAGGCTTCGATCAGCCCGTGGCGGATCGCAACCAGCGTGAGCTCCGATTGATTTGATACGGCGAGCTTCTGTTTGATGTTGTAGAGGTGCGTGCCGACGGTGGATGCGGAGAGCCGCAGGTCCTCGGCAATGCGCTGCACCGTCTCACCGCGCGCGAGCCGGATGAAGATCTCGAACTCGCGCTCCGACAGCCGCTCGATGGGAGATTTGGTCGCGCCCTCGATCTCGGCGAGCGCCAGCTTCTGCGCGAGGCCTGTGTCGAGATAGCGGCGGCCGGCGGCGACCGCGGTCACGGCCTGAATGAGCGCCTCGGGAGCGCTGCGCTTGGAGAGGAATCCGAGCGCGCCCTCGCGCAGCGCGCGCCGGGCGTGCATCGGATCATCGTGCGCGGAAAGCGCGAGCACCCGCGCCTCAGGATAATGGGCGCGAATGCGCCGCAGTGCCTCGAGCCCGCCCATGCCCGGCATCGCGACATCCATCACGATCACATCCGGGGTCAGCTCGAGGTAACGCTGGTAGGCTGTCTCGCCGGAATCCGCCTCACCGATCACCGACACGTCGGCGTACGACTGCAGCAGCAGCCGAAAGCCGGTGCGCACCACGGCATGATCATCGACCAGCAGCACGCGGATCATGCGGCAACCGCCAGCGGGATCTCGGCGATGAGGCGCACGCCATGCGGCTCGTGAGCGGCGATGCGGAACGTGCCGCCGAGGTTCTCGACCCGCGCCGCAAGGCCACGCAGCCCAAAATGCCCAGGCCGTGACCAGTCCGCAGTGAGACCCACGCCGTCGTCAGCTACCGTGATGATCATGCGCTGCGCGGCGCATTTGAGCTCGATCTGTACGTGCGCCGCGTGCGCATGGCGTAACGCATTGATCAGGCCTTCCTGCACGACGCGATAGGCGGCGAGCGTTACGCTCGAGCCGAGATCCGCGAGCAGGTCATGCTGCAAGGACAGCTCCACGCTTGGATAGCGGCGCTGCCAGTCACGCACCAGGCTCTCGAGCGTCTCGGCAAGTCCGAGGGTATCGAGCGACAGCGGCATCAGCCGCGGAATCAGCTTGTGCATGGCGTCGTAGAGACGCGCCGCCTCATCGGATATCAGCCGCGCCGCATCGCGCATGGCAGACTCGGTGGATTGGGCCGCGATCGCCAGCGCGAGACTGCGGATCGCGGTCACCGACTGGCCGAATTCATCGTGCAGCTCATGCGCGATCAAACGCCGCTCCTCCTCGACGCGCTGCTCGACCACGCGCGCGAGCTCCTGGCGCTCCTCCAGGCGATGCTCGGCGTCGCGCGCCTTGCGCTCGGCCTGCACGTTGTCCTGCACCGCCTGTGCCATGCGGTTGAATGCGGCGCCTATGGAATGCGCCTCTGCTCCAGGCAGCGGCGGCAGACGATAGGCGAGCTCGCCGCGTTGAATGCGCTCCAGGCCGTGCGCGATGACCGGAAAGGGCGCGAGCGTACGATCGACCAGCCAGAAGGCAAGGACGTTCACGAGGATGAGCATCGCGAGCGCGAGGGCAAGCAGCTTCCTGATGTCGTCCCACGCATCCAGTATGGCGCGCGAGGGCTGGGCCTGGATCACCAGCTGCACGCCGCCCGGTAGCGGAAAGATGTGTCGCGCAGGCTGCGGGGTCAGCAGGTGCGCGAACCAGGCCGGCGGCTCGCGGCCGGCCTTGTAGGTGGGCGGCGGCGAGCGATACAGCACCTCGCCTGCGGCGTTGCGCAGGGTGATGTCGTTGGCGCGCACGTGGCCGAGCTGCTGCAGGAATTCACGTACGACCTCGGTGCCGCCGATGTGGGAGTAGATGACCGCCAGGCGGCCAAGCAGCTGCGAGGCGACCCCGTTCGCGGCCTCGATCTCTTCCCGCACGGAGGAGCGGGTGTCCTGGATCTCCTCGGTGATGAGCACGGCGACGAAGATCGCGGTGAGGCCGGCGACGACGAAATTCAGGCGGGTCCGCAGCTTCATCGACGATGTCGGGTGGCGGCTGTCAAAGGGCCTGCGGGGATGGTAGCAGCGCCGGTCACGCTTGCGGGCGGCCCGGGATCATGAAAATCACTAGGCTATTTTCATGATGTTCCCAGTTTGCGGGGCCCGGGACGCTGCGGGAGGATGCTGTGGTGCTGCCGCCGGCAGCTCCCATTCCGTGGTGCCCCCCCGGGTGGCACGGACAGGAGACCTCGAGGAGCATTGTCATGAAATGGGAAACCCCGCTAGCGATTGATTTCCGGTTCGGCATGGAAATCACGATGTACATCGCGAGGCGTTGACGAAGCGCGGCGTGGATTCTGGTCGTGTGGTGGGCGCGTGGCGAGCACGCGCGCTGCGCGCACGCGACGCGGCCAGGCTTCACGCCCGCATCTCGGAAGGCGCTGCGTCGCAGGAGCCTCAGGACGTGAGCGCCATTTCTCTCTCCGCAAAACCCGCCCTCGGGCGGGGCTTTCGTTTGCAGTGGGAAGCGGCGCAGGAAGCGCACGTGCTCCTCTACCCCGAGGGCATGGTCAAGCTCAACGGCAGTGCGGGCGCCATCATGAGCCGCTGTGACGGAGTGCGCACGGTCTCCGAGATCGTCGCCGACCTGGAACAGACCTACGGCGCCACGGGCTTGAGCGATGACGTGACCGCGTTCGTGGCACTGGCAATGGCAAGGAAGTGGCTGGAAATCCAGGAATGACGCTGGGCGGGGGAGGCGGCGTCGGACCGCCGCTCTGGCTGTTGCTCGAGCTCACCTACCGCTGCCCCCTGCACTGCGTCTTCTGTTACAACCCCACCGATTTCGCCCGCACCGGTTCGGAGCTCGACACGGAGAGCTGGATCCGCGTGCTGCGCGAGGCGCGCGCGCTCGGGGCCGTTCAGCTGGGCCTCTCGGGAGGCGAGCCGCTCGTGCGCGATGACGTCGAGCCGCTCGTCGCCGAGGCGCACTCGCTCGGCTACTACGTGAATCTCATCACCTCTGGGGTCGGGCTGAGCGAGCCGCGCATCGCCGCTCTCAAAGCGGCGGGTCTGGATCACATCCAACTGTCGTTTCAGGACAGCACGCGCGAGCTGAACGATTTTCTGAGCAGTACCCGAACCTTCGAGCTCAAGGCGAAAGTCGCCGCGCTGATCAAGAAGTTCGCCTATCCGATGGTGCTCAACGTGGTGCTGCATCGGCTCAACATCGATCATGTCGGCGAGATACTCGAGATGGCCGAGCGCATGGGCGCCGATTATGTGGAGCTCGCCAACACGCAGTACTACGGCTGGGCCTGGCTCAATCGCGCGCGGCTGCTACCAAGCCGCGAGCAGCTGCAGCGGGCCGAAGAGATCACGCAGCGCTTTCGCGAGAGGGTCGGCCGCAAGATGCAGATCTTCTTCGTGGTGCCGGATTACTACGAGAAGCGACCCAAAGCGTGCATGAACGGCCTCGGATCGGTGTTCCTGACCATCGCACCCGATGGCACTGCGTTGCCGTGCCATGCGGCGCGCATGCTGCCCGGCCTGGCCTTTCCCAATGTCCGCGAGGCGAGCGTGCGCTCGATCTGGCAGGAGTCGGCGGCCTTCAATCACTTCCGTGGCGAGGCGTGGATGAAGGAGCCGTGTCGCAGCTGCCCGGAGCGCAGCAAGGACTTCGGTGGCTGCCGCTGCCAGGCTTACCTGCTGACGGGCGATGCGGCCAATGCGGATCCGGTCTGCGATCTCTCACCGCACCATCACCTGGTGACGCAGGCCATCGAACGCGCCTCGCGCGCGGACGCACGGGGTGAGCTTGCCGCCAATGAGGCGCCGCTGGTGTTTCGCGACCACCGGGCATCGGTGGCACTTGCCGGCCGCGAGCCGGCCTGATCAAGTCGGCGCGTGCGTCTCGTACCCTGCAACGCCGCTATCGTTGCAGGACACCTCGACACGCTCGCTGCGCGTCGCGGTGTAGGCCATCGCGAGCAGCTGATCTGCACTGACGGCTGCCGTGTGATCAAAGCGCAGCAGCTGGCCGTCGGACATCGTCATGTAGACGGCGACGATCAGGTTGCATTGGGTGACGACCACCGAGGTGAGGGGGTGGCCCGACACGGCGGGTGCGTTCTTCTCGATCGGGACCTCGGTGCTGTGAGCCACGCGCATGATCTCCGGTGCGCACGTGGGATCCGCACACGGATGCGCGGCGCTCAGCTCGGCGCCGCTCGCGACCTGCCGCACAGCCGGGCGGGTGCTCGCGCATCCCTGTAACGCCGCGACCGCGGCAATCATCGCGACAGCCAGCCTGAGCCGATGCATCTTGAAGTCCTCCGTGGCGTCGGAGCGGCACTGCTGCGGGTTGGAGCAAGACGGGTGCCTTCGCTTGCTCCCCGTGCCGAGATGCTAACTGCCTGATAATGCGGGACCAGGGACCAAGCTCCGACACGGCCGGGCCAGCATAGGACGGTGACGCGGCCCCGAGCGTCGTGCGAGTCACACTCTGGTGACCCCTGCAAGGCGAAGCCGCCAATCCCTAGACGCCGTTCACGTTTCGGAACGCCTCGTGCTGGAACTGGAACAGAGCCGGAAAGCGCGCCCGCCCACTGGCGCGTAGCCGCTCAGCTCGCTGGCCGCTTGAGTCCGCAGGCGTGGTAGGCGTTGGCTTCCAGCGAGCGGAAGAGCTTGGCACTGTCCTTCGCATGTGCAGTATCGCGAAAGATTCCGCCGCCCTCGCCGGACATCGACGAGTAGTGCGCGAAGGTGGAGGCCTCGACGAATTGATCGTAGGTCAAGTGCTCCGCGAGCCGGTCAATGACGCACGAGCACTTGTAGAGATCCGCAAGTCCGCCGCCGCTGCGCCCCATGCAGTCCTGCACGTAGGTGACGCGCGCGGCGGTTGGATAGTCGTTCGCGGGAGGATTGCTGCGCGCCGGCAACGACCCGATGCATAGCGCGGCGCTCGCAAGCATCACGACACGCAAGCCAGAATGCTCAGATCGCGGCACCATAACGTTCCATCCGTGACACACCATTGCTACACAGAGGAGGATCCTACGCTCGCGCCGCGCGTGTCTTCAATGTTTGCTGTTGCAGTCGCGTTGCAGCAGGTGTATTGATAACCGCCCCAAAATCTGAAGCGTGCCAGAGATGCGTCCGCCATCAATTCCTGCCCGGGAGGCTGCGCTTTCGGCCACACGTCCTCCTTGAGGGTCGCAGGGGGCGACCGTATTTCCGAGAAGCAAGAATCGGAGGAGATATGAGTCACGAGTATCGATCGTTTCCCATGAGGGCCGCGGTGCTGGCCGTTACAGCGGCAGTATCGACCTACGCCCTCGCAGATGCCGACCTCGATCAACGCCTTGCAGATCCCGCGAACTGGGCGGCCCAAGGCGGCGATTATTCACTTCACCGCCACAGTAGTTTGAAGCAGATCAACGAGGAGAACGTAGCCAAGCTCCAGGTCGCGTGGACGATGTCCACCGGCGTGCTGCGTGGCCACGAGGGTTCACCGCTCGTGATCGGCGACACGCTGTACATGCATACGCCGTTTCCGAACAACGTGTATGCCATCAACCTGAGCGATCAGACATTCAAATGGAAGTACGAGCCGCGTCAGGATGCCGACGTGGTGCCCGTCATGTGCTGCGATACCGTCAATCGCGGCCTGGCATACGGCGCCGGCAAGATCATCCTGCAACAGGCCGATACGACACTGGTCGCACTCGATGCGAATACCGGGAAGGTCGTATGGAGCGTGAAGAACGGCAACCCGAAGATCGGCGAGACCAACACCAATGCGCCGCACGTGTTCAAGGACAAGATCCTGACCGGCATTTCGGGTGGCGAGTTCGGCGTACATGGCCGCATGACTGCGTACGATCTCGAGACTGGCCGCAAGGTCTGGATGGCGTACAGCGAGGGACCGGACGACCAGATGCTGATGGATCCCAAGAAGACGATGACGTGGACCAACGGCAAGATGGCATCCGTCGGCAAGGACTCTTCACTGAAGACCTGGAAGGGCGATCAGTGGAAGCTTGGCGGCGGCACCACTTGGGGCTGGTACGGCTACGACCCGAAGCTCAACCTCGTCTACTACGGCAGCGGCAATCCGGGTACGTGGAATCCCGCACAGCGGCCTGGCGACAACAAGTGGTCCATGACGATCTGGGCGCGCGACCTCGACACGGGCGAGGCCAAGTGGGTCTATCAAATGACCCCGCACGACCAGTGGGACTTCGACGGCGTCAACGAGATGATCCTGGCTGACATCAACAAGGACGGGAAGAGTGTCCCGGTAATCGTGCACTTCGACCGCAACGGCTTTGGCTACACGCTGAACCGCAAGACGGGCGAGCTGCTGGTCGCCGAGAAATACGACCCGGCCGTCAACTGGGCGACGAAGGTCGACATGAAGACCGGTCGGCCGCAAGTCGTGAGTGAATACGCACCCGCGACGCCGGACGTGAACTACAAGGGGATCTGCCCCGCCGCGCTCGGCTCCAAGGACGAGCAACCCGCAAGCTACGATCCGAGTAGCGGTCTGTTCCTCGTGCCGACGAACCACGTCTGCATGACCTACGAGCCGTTCCAGGTCGAGTACACCGCGGGTCAGCCGTATGTCGGTGCGACCCTCACGATGTTCCCGGCGCCCAACAGCCACGGCGGCATGGGCAACTTCATCGCCTGGGATGCGGCACAGGGCAAGATCGTGTGGTCCAAGCCCGAGCGCTTCTCGGTGTGGTCCGGCGCACTCACCACGGATGGCGGCGTCGCGTTCTACGGCACGCTGGAGGGCTATCTGAAGGCCGTCAGCATCAAGGACGGACGCGAGCTGTGGAAGTTCAAGATGCCCTCGGGAATCATCGGCAACGTGTTCACGTATCAGCACGCTGGCAAGCAGTACGTGGGCGTGTATTCCGGTATCGGCGGATGGGCAGGCATCGGCATGGCAGCCGGGCTCACCGAGCCCACGGCCGGTCTGGGCGCGGTCGGTGGTTACAAGGATCTGGCGAAGTTCACGACGCTCGGCGGATCGCTGTTCGTATTTACGTTGCCGGAGACCTGACAAAGCGCTGCGCGCCATCGCCGTCGATGCAACGGCGATGGCTGCGCAACTAAACTAAGGGCGCCACGTCGCGCGAGCGGTGGCGCCTTTTTCTACGCCGTGGATTTCTATCCCGTGGATTCGAGTGCGCATGCGGCGCACAATCCGCGTTGCATTCTCGCGTAAGGTGACACCATGGATAGGCAACGACTGACAGCGGCTTTGATAGTGGCAATCTGCGCCGTGCCCTGCGCGAGCGTGGTCATGGCACAGCAGGAAAAGCCGCGCGCGGCGGAGCATCTGCTGCGCGTGTGTGCGGATCCCAATAACCTGCCGCAGTCGAACAGCCACGGCGAAGGTTACGAGAACAAGATCGCCGAGGCCCTGGCCCGCGACCTCGGACGCACCATCGAGTACACCTTCTTTCCGCAGCGAATGGGCTTCGTACGCAATACCCTGCGCGCGCGCGACGAGGCGACCCAGCAGTTCAAGTGCGATCTGATCGTGGGCGTGCCGAAGGGCTACGATCTCACGGCCACGACACAACCCTACATGCGCTCAACTTACGCGCTCGTCTTTGCGCCGCGCGCCGAGTTCTCGGGCATCCACAGCGCCGAGGATCTGCTCAAGCTACCCGATGAGACGCGCCACGCACTGCGCATCGGCCTGTTCGCACGCACGCCCGCTTCCGACTGGGTACTGCAGAACGGCCTCATCGATCATGCGGTCTTCTACCCGCCGCAGAGCGGTGATCCTAACGAGACTGCGGAGATGATCGTCGAGCGCGCCCTCATGGCGCACACCATCGATGCGGCCATTCTGTGGGGTCCGATCGCGGGTTTCCTCGTGAATCGTCATACGGGACAGGACGCTTGGGTCGCCGCGCCCTTCAAGCCCGACCCGAAGATCAAGTTCGACTACGAGATCTCGATGGGAGTGCGCTTCGGCGAGAACGCATGGAAGGACCAGCTCGACTCGTGGATCGGTGCCCACCACGATGAGATCACGCAGATCCTCACGAGCTATCACGTCCCGCTGCTCGCCTTGGGTGAGGGCGCCACGGCGCGCGCGCAGTAGCCGGGCGGCCGCGGCCGCCCGGTGCTAATGACGTGACTGGAAGGCGATGCCCAAGCGCCGCATCTTGCGGTACAAGGTGTTGCGTCCGATGCCGAGCTTGTGGGCGACACGGCTGATGTTGCCGTGGTGCAGCTCGATCTCGCGCAACAGCGCGCCGCGCTCGGCCTTCTCCAGCGGATTCAGCGCCTGCGCCTCGGGCGGCGCCTCGCGCGACTCCGCTTCCGCGGCGAGCGGCTGGCCCATGCCGTAGTCGGCGGGCAGACTGCTCACGTCCAGCCGATCGCCGTTGCGTAGCGCAATCATCCCGCGCAACACGTTGCGCAGCTGGCGGATGTTGCCGGGCCAGGAGTAGGCCGCCAGTGCCACGACCAGATCCTCGCTCATGCTCAGCGTCGGGATGGCCGCGCTCTCTTGCGCAAAGATATGGCGGATCAAGATCTGCTTGTCGGTGCGCTCGCGCAGCGGCGGCAGCGTGAGCACCAGGCTCTGCAGCCGGTAGAAGAGATCCTCGCGGAACTCGCCGCGCCGGATGCGCTCCTGCAGACTGCAGCGCGCTGCGCTCACCAGACGCAGATCGACCTTGACCGGGCTCTCGCCTCCGCGCGGCAGCACTTCGCGCTCCTCGATCACATGCAGCAGCTGTCCCTGCATGTCGAGGGGCAGGTCGCCGACATCGTCGAGGAACAGCGTGCCGCCATTCGCCTGCACGATACGGCCGCGCTCCTCCTCGGCCGATGCGCTGACGGCACTCACGCGCCCGAAGAGCTCGACCTGCAGCAGCGGTTCAGGCAGGGAGCCGCAATTGACGGCGACGAACGGCTTGTCGGCGCGATCGCTCGCCGCATGCAGCGCACGCGCAAAGAACTCCTTGCCGGTGCCGCATTCCCCGAGCAGCAGGATCGGCACGTCGCGCGACTCCACCCGCTTGGCCGCCTTGACGTTGCGCGCCATGGAGGGATCGCCGAGATCCAGCTCGTCGAGCACGCTGCGGCGGCCATCAGAAACGGCGCGGTCCTCCGCGCTCGTGATCCGCTGCTGCTTGTTCGCCTGGTGGCGCCTGGAATGCGGGGCTTGGGCGACGGCAAAGAAGCGGCCGCCGTGACGGGTCTCGTAGATCGGCAGCGGGTGGAAGGACTTCTTCTGGCTGCGGGCTACGAGCACGGACAGGGAGATGTTGAATACGCGCTCGAGGGGTGCGCCGGCGAGCTCGGCCGCACTCTTGAAGCCGAGCTGGAAAAGCGCGTTGCGGTCGAGGGCCGCAATGCTGCCCGAGGGGTCGAGCGCGATGATGCCCTCGCCCCAGGTGCCCACGAGCTCGGGGCGGCTGTGAAAGCGCACCACGAAGGTATCGCGAAACCGATTCAGGAACAGCCGGTTCTCGATCATCTGCGCGGACATGTTCACGAGCACCAGCGTGTGCTGCTGCGCGCGATCCGATTCGCCCGAGGCGTCCAACACCCCGATGAGTTCCCCGCCGTGGTCGAAGATCGGCGCGGCACAGCAGGTGAGCCCGATATTGCGCGAGAAGAAGTGCTGATCGCGATGCACGATGAGCGGTGCGCGCTCGA
>Ga0335077_10002984_pt1 | contig 20309 bp, 20 predicted proteins | sample Lox_Sample_31_FD_207151 | JGI IMG/M metagenome (GOLD analysis project Ga0335077, IMG submission 207151) | Soil microbial communities from Loxahatchee National Wildlife Refuge, Florida, United States - Lox_Sample_3.1 | ecosystem: Environmental > Terrestrial > Soil > Wetlands | place: USA...
CACCCCGGACCCGGCGACCTCTCCCGGTACACCCTGGAAGCTCGCCTCCGACATGTCGACGACAAACCGCGGGGGGTCCATCATCCAGAAGGTCGTGAAGTTCGGAGGCCTCGAGCCCTCGATCGAAACCACGACCGCGCCCGCCTCTCCCCGGACGTCGACGCTGCTCACGACGTTCGAAGAGGAAGGCTCTGCTTCGGCCGCGAAGGCGATGAGAACAGCGGAGACCAGGGTGACAAGCCGCATGCCGCGCTCCGGTTTGGCCATTGTTTTGGCGAGGATAGCACGCGCCTCGCGGCCACCAAGAAAGGAGCACGGGGAGTCGGATGTCGCCGCGCCTCACATCTCGGCGCGTTCGGCGAGGAGGGCCCTCGCCTCCCCCACGAGGTACAGGGAGCCAGCCACGCACAGGACTGCTCCGTCTGCCGAAGCCTCCCTTGCGCACCGCAGCGCCGCTGGAAACGACTCGTGAACGTCCACGGCAGCGCAGTGGACCCGGGCGAGGTCCCGGTAGTCGGCCGGCGCGCGCGCGCGGGGCGAGTTCGGCGCCACGAGGTGCAGGCCCCGGACGGCGCGACCGAGGAGGCGGAGCATCCCGGCATGGTCCTTGTCCGTGAGGACGCCGAAGACGAGCTCGACGGGGCGCCCCGGATAGAGGACTGGCAGGGCGGCGGCGAGCGCCGCCGCTCCATCCGGGTTGTGGGCCCCGTCGAGGACCGCTCCGCCCACCTCCTCGAGCCTCCCGGGCCAGCGCGCTTCGGCGATCCCGCGGGCGACGTGCTCCTCGCCGACGCTCACTCCAGCGCGATCGAGGAGGCGCAGGGCGGCCGCCGCGAGCGCGGCGTTGCCCCGCTGGTGCGGGCCTCGGAGGGCGACCGGGCCGGCATAGTCGGCGCCGGCCACGTGGAAGGGGGCCTCCCGGGCCCGGGCTTCGTCCCGCAGCGCGGCGAGCGCCTCGGGTTCCTGGGCCTGGGTCACGACCGCAGGGACGCCGCGCTTGAAGATCCCCGCCTTCTCCCGGGCGATGGCGTCGAGGGTGTTCCCAAGGAGCTGCACGTGGTCGAGGCCGATCCGGCTCACCGCAGTCACGAGGGGCGTAACCGCGTTCGTGGCGTCGAGGCGTCCCCCGAGGCCGACCTCGAGGACGACCACCTCTACCCCCTCCCGCGCGAAGTGCTCGAGCCCGAGGAGGGTGGCGAACTCGAAGTAGGTGAGTCGCTCCCCCGCCTTGCCTCGCTCGTGCCAGGGGCACGCCCGCCGGACGCGCTCCACGAGCGCCCCCAGGGCCCCGTCCGAGATCGCCACCCCCTCCACCTGGATCCGCTCGTGGAAGCGGACGAGGTGGGGAGAGGTGTAGAGGCCCACCCGGTGGCCGGCGGCCCGCAGCGCGGTCGCGGCCATGGCGCAAGTCGACCCCTTCCCGTTCGTCCCGGCGACGTGGAGGATGGCGAACCTGCGATCGGGGCGACCGAGCGCCTCGAGGCCCCGCTCCACCCGCTCGAGTCCCAGCTGGATGGAGAGGGGCTGGAGCGAGTCAAGGTAGGCGAGAGGGTGCACGTTGTCCTCGCCGGTCGCCTTGGATCGGCCTTCCGGCAGGAGGCCTCTAGCCGAGGAGCGACAGGATCTGCGCGAGCTTCTCCCGCATGGTAGGCCGGGGGACGATGGCGTCGATCATCCCGTGGTCGAGGAGGAACTCGCTCCGCTGGAAGCCCGGGGGCAGCTTCTCCCGGATGGTCTGCTCGATGACGCGTGGGCCGGCGAACCCGATGAGCGCTTTGGGCTCGGCAATGATGACGTCGCCAAGCCAGGCGAAGCTCGCGGCCACGCCACCCGTGGTCGGGTGGAGCATCACCGAGACGTAGGGCTTGCGGACCTGCCGGAACCGGTTCAGCGCCGCGGACGTCTTCGCCATCTGCATGAGGGAGAAGATGCCCTCCTGCATCCGGGCCCCTCCCGTCGAGCTGAAGACGATGCAGGGGGTGCGCCGCTCGTAGGCCCGGTCGATGACCCGGGTGACCTTCTCGCCCACCACCGAGCCCATGGAGCCCCCCATGAACTCGAAGGCGAAGGTACCGAGGGAGACGGGCCGACCCTCGATGTTCCCGGACCCGGAGATGAACGCGTCCCGGAGCCCGGTGACCTTGTAGGTGCTCTTCAGACGGTCCCGGTACTTCTTGGAGTCGACGAAGCCGAGTGGGTCCTCGGGGATGAGGCCCGCGTCGAGCTCCTCGAAGCTTCCCGGGTCGAGGACCATCTCGAGCCGCCGCCGGGCCGGCAAGGCGTCGTGGTGCCCGCAGGCCGGGCAGACATTCCAGTTGCCTTCCCACTCCTGCGTGTAGATCACCTCGCCGCAGCCGTCGCACTTCGTCCAGAGCCCCTCCCCCTTCTTCGCGGGGACCGGACCCGTCGCCTGCCCGGGCTGCACGGGCTGCGCCTTCAGTGTCTGTCTCTTCGAGAACCAGGCCATGAGCACCTTCGACCGGCGACGCGCGTTACACCACGATCTCGTCGCCCTTGGAGAGGATCTTCACGCCGCGGAGGCGGAGCGCCGCCACCTCCCGGCGCAGCTCGGCTTCCCAGGCCGGCTTGAGGTGGTAGAGATATACGGGAATCCCGTTCCGTTCCAGCTTGGCGAGCTCGCGCGCGAGCGTCCGCGGCGTGAGATGCCCGGAGAGGTCCGCGAGCCCCTGCATCGCGCTCGGGAAGCTCGTCTCCACGAGGAGGGCCCCGATCCGCGGGCCCCGGGACAGGGCTCCCCAGAAGGCCCGGGTGGGCCCGGTGTCCCCGGAGATGGCGAAGGCGGCGCCGGCCCGGGAAACTACGAACCCGGTGGACTCGACGGCGTGGCTCACCTTCACCGGGGCCACGCCGTAGCGTCCCACCCGGAAGGGCTTCCCATGCCGGAAGGCGGAGAGCTTCACTATCGGGTGAGAGGGGCTCGGGATGCGGGTGAAGTCGGGCCAGAGCTTCCCGTTAAAGAGGTGGCGCCGGAGCGTCCGCACCGCCTCCGGCGAGGCGTGCACCACGAAGGGCCTGCGGCGACGGCCCGCCAGAAGGTCGGCGAGGAGGGCGACGTCCTTCGCATGGTCGAGGTGCGCGTGGGTCAGGAGGACGTGGTCGATGCGCGCGAGCTCCCGGAGGGGAAGGCTCGAGGTGAGGGCGCCTGCGTCGAGCGCCAGGACACCGTCCACGAGGAAGCAGGTGGTACTGCGCCCAGGGAGCTCTCCTCCGGAGGCGCCGAGGACGCGGATCCTCACGCGGCACCTTCCGCGCCGGACTCGAGCTCCAGAAAGTCGAGGAAGTGGCGCAGCCGGCCCGGCTCCGGAACGATGAGGCTCCCGTCCGCGGGCTCCACGAGCCGGGCCTTCACGAGGGACTCGAGGACCTCGGCCACCTTGCCCGCCCCGATGCCGAGGCGCGCCCCGAGGTCGTCGGCGGAGAGAGCGAGCCGCGCGCCGCCGCCCTCCCGCGCGCCCCGCTCCGCCAGGGCCGCGAGGTAATGCACCACCCGGGCCCGCGCGTCCCGCAGCAGGAGGTTTTCGATCTGCTCGTCGGCCTCGGCGAGTCGCTCCGCGAGCGTCCGGATCATGCGCAGCGCCACCTCGGCGTTGCTCCTCACCATCGCCTCGAACGTCCGGGCGTCGACGACGAGCAGGCGGCAGTCCTCGACACAGGTGGCAGTGGCCGAGCGCGGGGCGCGGTTTAGGATCGACATCTCCCCGAGGAACTGCCCTTGCCCGAGCGTGGTGAGCACCCTCTCCACCCCGCCCGCCCGTTTGGAGATCGCCACCTTCCCCTGGTGGATGACGTACATCTCACTGCCGGACTCTCCTTCGCGGAAGAGGACCGTTCCGCGCGAGAACTCGCGGCCAAAGCGGCGAAACAGTTCCTCGGCGGCCACGGACGGTCCTTAGCCGACGTGGCTCCGCGGTGTCAACGCGGGGTGCGCCAAGAGCAGGGGCGCCTTGCAGTGCCGGTGCGCACGCGGTAAGGGGGGGCAAATGGCCACGACCTACCGCGACGCCGGCGTCGACATCGACGAGGGCGATCGGCTCGTCGAGCTCATCAAACCGGTGGCGCGCCCCACGCTGCGTCCCGAGGTGCTCGCGGGCATCGGAGGGTTTGGCGGGCTCTTCGCCCTCGATCGGGAGAAGTACCGGGAGCCGGTGCTGGTCTCCGGCACCGACGGGGTCGGGACCAAGCTCAAGGTGGCGTTCCTCTCGGGCCGCCACGACACGGTCGGCATCGACCTCGTCGCCATGTGCGTGAACGACGTGGCGGTGGTGGGCGCCGAGCCGCTCTTCTTCCTCGACTATTTCGCCACCGGGAAGCTCCGCGCCGACCAGGCCGCCGAGGTGGTGAGGGGGATCGCCGAGGGGTGCCTGCAGGCCGGCTGCGCGCTCATCGGCGGCGAGACCGCCGAGCTCCCCGGCTTCTACCAGGAGGGCGAGTACGACCTGGCCGGATTCGCCGTGGGCGTGGTGGAGCGCTCCCGCATCCTGGACGGCCGGACGGTGGTCCCGGGAGACGTGCTCGTCGGCGTGGCCTCCACGGGTCTCCACTCCAACGGGTACTCCCTCGCTCGCCAGGCGCTCTTCCCCCGCTTCGGGCTCTCGGACCGGCCCGCCGAGCTCGGCGGCCGAACCGTCGGGGAGGTCCTTCTCGCACCGACGCGGATCTACGCGAAGGACGTCCTCGCCCTCGTCGAGCGCGTGCCGGTGAAGTCCGTCGCCCACATCACCGGCGGCGGCCTTCCCGGGAACGTGCCCCGCAACCTCCCGGAGGGGACCCGGGCCGTGGTCCGGGAGGGGAGCTGGCCAGTCCCCGGCGTCTTCGGCCTCCTGGAGGAGGCCGGCGGCGTGACCCGAGACGAGATGTACCGAACCTTCAACATGGGTCTCGGGCTCGTGCTCGTCGTTCCCCCCGAGAGCTCCGCGGCCGCGCTCCAGGTCCTGGGCGAGCGAGGCCTCGACGCCTGGGCGGTGGGTCGGGTGGAGGCCGGCAGCGGCGAGGCCACCTGCGAGGTGGACCGGTGATCCGGATCGGCGTCCTCGCCTCGGGGTCCGGCTCGAACCTCCAGGCCATCCTGAGCGCCTGCGCCGACGGGCGCATCGACGGGAGCGTGGCGGCCGTGGTCTCGAACGTCCCGGAGGCGAAGGCGCTCGAGCGAGCCCGGCTCGCCGGCGTCCCGGCCGAGCTGGTGCCCTCGAAGGGCGTCGTCGACCGCATCGCCTACGACCAGGAGCTCGTCGCCCGGCTCCGGCACCACCAGGTGGACGTCGTCTGCCTGGCCGGCTACATGCGCATCGTCACCCCGGCCTTCCTCGAAGCCTTCGGCCCCTCCCCGGCCCGGAACGGCTGCCCGGCCGTCCTCAACATCCACCCGGCGCTCTTGCCGTGCTTCCCGGGGCTCCACGCCCAGCGCCAGGCGCTCGAGTACGGGGTCCGCTTCTCCGGCTGCACCGTCCACTTCGTCGACAACGGAACCGACACCGGGCCCATCATCGTGCAGGCCGTGGTGCCGGTCCTGCCCGGCGACACCGAGGAGAGCCTGGCCGCCCGCATCCTCCTCGAGGAGCACCGCATCTACCCCGAGGCGCTCGAGTGGTTCGCGGAGGGGAGGCTCGCCCTCCACGGCCGCAAGGTCTCGGTCCTCGACGCCGCCGCCCCCTCGGTCGAGGGCGTCGCCAATCCTTCCCTGGACCGCTGACGTGTCGCAGACCTTCCGGCCGCCCTCCACTCAGCGCAGCTACGACGTGTGCGTCCTCGGCTCGCAGCTTGGAGGCCTCGCCGCGGGCGCTCTCCTCGCCCGGCGCGGGTTCCGCGTCCTCCACGTGGACCACGACGGGCTCGGCGCGGCCTACGAGGACCAGGGCTACCTCCTGCCCCATGGGCCGGCGCTGCTGCCCTCCCCCCGCGCCTTCCCGGCGGGCGAGGCGGTGCTCGAGGAGCTGTCGCTCTCCGCGGACGTGAACCGCCTGCTCGAGCCCTGCGCGCCCGACCTGCAGGTGCTCTTGCCCCGCCACCGCCTGGACCTGTGGCGCGGCGACGCCCCCCGCCGCGCCGAGCTCGCCCGGGAGTTCGGCCCCGACTCGGCCCGCATCGAGGCGGCCTTCGAGGGAGTGCAGAGGCTCTTCGACGCCGAGCGCCCCTTCCTCGAGGCCCGGCCCCCCCTGCCCCCGCGGGGGCTCGTCGACCGGTGGCGCCTGTCCCGAGCGCGGCGCCACTCGCCCGACGGCGCCGACGGCGGCCCCGTTCCGCTCGCCGACCTCGGGGACCACCCGCTCGCGGGGGCGCTGCGCGGCGCCTACCCTTTCCTCTCTCACATGGACGGCGCCCCGCCGCGGCTCGGCCTCGTCCGGACCCTCGGCGCGCTGTTGCGGGGGAGTCACCGGACGCCCCTCGGCGACGGGGGGCTCCGGGAGATGCTCCGCAGGCGCATTGCGGACTCGCGAGGGGACCTCGCCGGCGGGGAGGACGGCACCTCCGTCGCCGAGAGCCTGGACGTGGTGAGAGGTCGGGTGACGTCCGTCCGGCTCGCCGACTCCGACGACGTCTACTCCGCCCGCGCCTTCGTCTCCGCCACCGACGCCCAGGCGCTCCGGCGCATCATTCCGGGCGGCGGGGAGAGGCTCGCGGCCCAGCTCGACCTCGTGAAGCCGGTCCGGCGCCTCCTCTCCGTCAACTGGGTCCTTCCGGCGGGCGCCCTCCCCTCGCCGCTCGGCCAGACCGTCCTCGCCGCCGGCTCAAAGCTCGGCGAGCCCCTCCTCCTCCAGCTCCTCCCGGCGGTCCGCGCGAACAAGAAGGGGGCCGCCGAGCCCATGCCGGAGCGGTGCGTCCTCACCGCGGGCGCCTTCGTGCCAGCGCGGAGCCGGGACCGGGAGACGGAGCAGATCGCCGAGCGCGTCCTCGCCCTCAAGGCCGCCGTGGAGGAGTTCCTCCCCTTCTTCGGCCGCCAGGTGCTCCACCAGTCGGTCCCCCTCCTCGCCACCGCGGGGCAGAAGCGCGGCTCGCGTCGTCTCGCGCACCCCCTCTACGAGGTGGGCCGCGCCCCGCTGCTCGGCGTCTCCGGCCTTCCCACCCGCTCGGCGGTACCGAACCTCTTCTTCGCCGGCCGGGAGGTCCTTCCCGGCCTGGGGCTCGAGGGCGAGTTCCACGCCGCCCTCCAGGCCGCCGACCGGGTCGAGGCTCACCTCGGGAGGAAGCCCAGGCCGAAGTAACTTGACTTCTCCGCCTCTTCCGCGCAATAAACCGCGTTCTTTCCTTAGGAATCATACATGGCACGTCGCTGCGACATCTGTGGGAAGGGGCCGCTCGTCGGCAACAACGTCTCCCACGCGAACAACAAGACGAAGACCCGCTCCCTGCCGAACCTCCGCTCGGTCCGCGCCGACGTCGGGGGGACCGTGCGCCACATCCGCGTGTGCACGCGCTGCCTGAAGGCCGGTCGCGTGGCGAAGGCCGCGCACCACGGCAAGCGAGCGACGGCCCAGGGCTGACGCCGTCCCCGGTCGCGCCGGCGGGCGAGCTCGCCCGAGGGAGCGCGAGTTGACTTCGAGAGAACCGGACCGCGAGCGACCCGAGAGCGAGGGGGCGCTCTCCCTGCGCCGCGAGCTCGCCGCGGGACGGGGGCGGGCGAGGCTCGACCTCCTCCTCGGAGCTCCCGAGTCGGTCCCGGATCTGCCTGCCGACGAGCTCTTCCACGCCGTGGTCGAGGTCGGGCTCGCCGACGCCCAGGCGGTGGTCCAGCTCGCCTCCCCCTCCCAGTTCCGCACCTTCCTCGACCTCGCGGGGTGGCTGGGGGACGCCTTCGTGCCCGCCCGGGTTCTCCCCTGGCTGCGCGCCGCCCGCCCGCCCACGCTCTCTGGCGAGGAGGCGGAGCGCCGCTACACGGACAAGGTCGCCGCCCTCGACCCCGAGGTCCTGAGCCTCGTCCTCCGGGGCGTGCTCCTCATCCACGACCTCGAGGAGGAGCCCGACCCGGAGCCGGAGACGGAGCGGTTTGCCCGCACTCCGGAAGGGCGCTTCCTCGTGGAGTTCCTCCCGGAAGGGGACGACGGTCAGGTCGCCCGCCGGCTCGTCGACGACCTGTACGCGAAGGAGCCCTTCGAGGCGGGCCGCATCCTCTCCGCCGTCCGCTACGAGCTCGTGAGCGATCTCACCGAGGAGGCCCTGCGCCTCCGGGCCGGGCGCCTCGCCGACCTGGGCTACCCCTCGCTCGAGGAGGCGCTGTCCTGGTTCGCGAGGCCGGCCTCGCGGCGGGCGCAGCAGCCGGCCGGACTCCCGGACCGGCCGCCGGGCTTCTGGCTCGCCGCCCACCGGGGGGACACCCTCCTCGACCGGGCGGCGGCACGGCTCGCGCCAGCGGCGCGGGACCGGTTCGAGCTCGAAGCAATGGCGGCGGCGAACGCGGTGCTCGTGGCCGACCGGGTGGACCCCTCTGATTCGGACGATGTCCGCGGGGCGCTCGAAAGCGCCCGCACCCTGCTCGAGATGGGCCTCGAGGCGAGCTCCGGGGGCGACGAGGCGGCGGCCTCCCGGGTCCTCTCCTCCGCGCCGCTCAAGCGGGTCTTCCAGGCCGGCTTCGGAAAGCTCCTCGAGCTCCGCTTCCAGGCGGAGCGGCTGGCGCGCGAGGCCGGCCCGCGGCCTTTCGCCCTCGACTCCCCTCTCGGAGAGGCGCTCGCCGCGGTGCGGCTCCGCCGCCCGCGCTACTACCCCGGAGTCGCCGCCCCGCGCCCGGAGTGGGGGTCCGCCGCCACCGGCGCGCTCCTCCCGCGGCCCTTCCGTTCGAGCGCCGAGGTCGAAGAGGTGAAGGGAGCGCTCGAGGAGGCGAAGGCGCTCTTCGCGCTCGCCAGCGAGCTCGGCCTCGCGGTGGCGTCACCGGGCCCGGCGACGCTCGCGGCGCTCTACCTCACCGCGCTCGCGAACGAGCGGCTCGGCCGAGCCTTCGCCCCGAGCCCCATCCCCTCCGCCGAGCTCCTCGAGGCCGCCCGAGCGCTCTCCTCCCTCGACGACCCCCGCCTCGCGGCGGGTGGGGCGGCCGGATCCCTCCTCGCCACCCTGGCGCGGAACCGGGCCGCTGAGCTCGCCCCCCTCCTCGCCGGGGAGGCGGCCGCGCCGGGCACGGTGACCGCCCTCCTCGTCCTCCCGTGAGCCTTCGGACGTGGCTGCGCGGCGGAGGCGACATCGCCACCCGCCGCGCAGCCGCCGCGTTCCTCGGTTCCGGCTACTTCGCTGCCGGGGCCGGGGCGGCCGGAGCCTTCTCGCCGGCCGCGGGCTTCGCGTCGCCCTTCGGATGAGAGTGAGCGGTTCCCTTCGCCTTCTTCGGCTCGGTCTTCTTCGCCTCGGCCTGGGCGGTGAGGCGGGAGGTGCGGGAGTGGGACTTCGCCGGGACCCTCTTCACCTGCGCCTCTGCGGCCGGCTTCTGCGGATCGGCCGCCGGGGACTGCGAGGCGGCGAGTGCCGGGAGAGCGAGGCTCACGACGACGAGCCCCGAGGCGATCTTGGCTGCTAGCTTCATGGTCTTCTCCTTCTCGAGTTCGCCGCGGCGGCGTTGCCGCGGGCTTCGTTCGGGAAGGAGACGGGAGAGGCGCCCCGCCTATTCAACACCGGGCGGGCCGGGCGCGGTCAGGCGGGCTCGAGCGCCCCCTCCACGAAGGACGCTTCGCGGGCCCAGCGGAAGGTCTGCTCGATCTGCTCCTCGGCGAGGATGCCGTGGTGCCGGAGCATCTCCACCTCCCGCGCCATGCTGGTGTCGAGGAGGTAGGGACCGTCGGTGTTGATGGTGAAGCGCACTCCCCGCCTCCAAAGCTTCTGTAGGACCTCGCGCATCTCCTGGTGCGAGGAGATCGCGCGGGTGGCGAGGTTGGAGGTCGGGCAGACCTCGAGCGTCACTCCCCGCTCCCGGAGGAGGTCCATGACCCGCTCGTCCTGGGCGGCCCGGATCCCGTGGCCGATGCGGTGCGGGCAGAGCTCCTCCACCACGGCCCGGACGCCCTCGGCGCCGGTGCCCGCCGTCTCCCCGGTGTGGACAGTGGTCTTGAGCCCCTCCTCCCGGGCGTGGGCGAAGAGCTGGCGGTAGCGCGAGACCTCCCCGGGGTTGAGCTCGAGCGCGTTCCTCTCCGTCCCGGCAAGGTCGATCCCCACCACCCCCCGCCGCCGGTACTTGATGGCTTTCTCCACGATGATCTCGTTCAGGCGGGCGTCGAACTCGCGGGCCAGGCAGAAGATGAGGCCGCAGCGGACTCCGTACTCGAGCACGGCCCGATCCATCCCTCGCAGGGACGCGTGGATGATGTGGTCGAGGTCGCGCTCCCCTCCCTGGTTGCGCTTCATGGGGTTGTAGCGGAGCTCGATGAGGCTCACCCGCGAGGAGCGGTACTCCTTCCCGATGATCTCGTAGACGCTGCGCTCCATCGCCTGCGGGGAGGACTGGATCTTCTCCGTCCACTGGTGGAGGACGGCGAGATACTCCTCGAGCGAGCGGACCTTCCCGGGGCGGGCGGAGACGAGCTCCCGGAACTCCCAGTAGTCGGCGACGGGAAGCTTGAAGCCCTGGTCGTGGGCGATGGACCAGAGCACGTGGGGGGCGACGGCGCCGCCCACGTGGACGTGCAGGTCGCAGAGGTCGGCGAGCATCCCTGCAATCTAAGGCCCGTCCGGCCTGAGCCACAACCAGGGGTGCGACCGCTCCTGGCGCCGCGCCCGGTCCCGGCCGCTTCTTAGGCCTCGGCCTCGTCCGGCGAGGCGTCCGCCGGGGCGCCCAGGGAGAGGCCGCAGTCCGGGCAGTCGGCGGACCCGGCCGAGGCCGCGAAGCGGTGGCCGCAGGCGGGACACTCGATCTCCCCCCCCGCGTCGAGGTCGACGCCTCGGAGCCCGCGGGCGGCGGCGGCGATGGCCTCCGGATCCCCGATGAGATGGGCCCAATCCTTCTGCAGGACCTCGGCGGACCGCTGCACCTCGGACTCCGGGACGTACAGGTTCCAGAGCGGGTGGAGCTTCTCCTCGGGCCGGCGGGGCGGGACCTGGTCCATCGCCGGGGCCAGCCCCTCCGCGGCGAGGAGGTCCATCATCTCCTTCACCGAGGCGTAGCCGGATCTGCCGACGAGCGTGAGCCCATCCGCCTCTGCGGTGCAGGTGACGCACGACTGTTCGGAGTCGAGCGGGGTGTTGCACTTCGGACAGGCAGGGACGTCCATGGAGTTCCTCCGGGCCCCGGAGATGATAGCGCGACCGCGGCCTCGGGGCGGCGCTATACTGCGCCCCCCATGATCATCGACGGAAAGCAGATCGCGGCCCGCGTGCGCGCCGAGGTCGCCACGGAGGTGGCAGACCTCACCCGAGCGGGCACCGTCCCGGGCCTCACCGTGGTCCGGGTGGGCGACGACCCGGCGTCCGCCATTTACGTGCGGGGCAAGCGGAAGGCCTGCGAGGAGGTGGGGATGCGCTCGGTGGAGCACCACCTCCCGGCCACCGCCTCCCAGGCCGAGCTCATGGCCCTCGTCGCCCAGCTCAACGCCTCGCCCGAGGTCCATGGGATCCTGGTCCAGCTCCCCCTCCCCAAGCACCTTGACGAGGGGGCGGTCCTCGACGCCATCGACCCCCAGAAGGACGCGGACGGGTTCCACCCGGCGAACGTGGGGGCTCTGTGGCTCGGCCGGCCCGCCCCGAGGCCCTGCACCCCTGCCGGGGTGATGCGGCTCCTCGACGAGGCCCAGGTGGACCCGAAGGGGAAGCGGGCCCTCGTCATCGGGCGCTCCCACATCGTCGGCAAGCCCATGGCGGCGATGCTCCTCGAGCGCCACGCCACCGTCACTATCGCCCACTCGCGCACCGCGGACCTCGCCTCCGAGGTGGGCCGGGCGGACATCCTCGTCGCCGCCATCGGCAAGGCAGAGATGGTGCGCGGCGCCTGGGTGAAGGAAGGGGCGGTGGTGATCGACGTCGGCATGAACCGCCGCGCGGACGGGAAGCTCTGCGGCGACGTCGAGTACGCCGAGGCGTCGAAGCGGGCCTCGGCCATCACCCCGGTCCCCGGGGGGGTCGGACCCATGACCATCGCCATGCTCCTCGTGAACACGGTGGAGCTCGCCCGGCGGGGCGCCCGGTGAGGGCGCTCTTCGCGGCGACGCTCCTCGCCGCCGGGTGCGCCCGGTGCACGAGCCCCTCCTTCGCCCTCCGGCCCGTCGAGCCGGGCCCCGCCCCCGCCCCCTTCCCGGTCGCGCTCCGGGTCCTCCACTTCGGCGACTTCGGCGAAGACACGATTCAGCACCGGGCCGTGGGACGGGCCATGGCGGAATTCGCGAGGGTTACTCCCCTCGACCTCGCCCTATCGGTGGGAGACAACATCTACGAGTGCGGTCCGGAGCTCAACGAGGCTTCGACGGCCTGTACTTTCGAGCCGGACGGGAACACCGCGGCGAAGGGCTTCGTCCCGCCGCCGGACTCGAGCTTCCAGATAAACTTCGAGGCGTCCCTCGAGGGCCTCCGGCGCGGGGACCGGCCAGTGCCGGTGTGGGTCGTCCTCGGCAACCACGACGTGAATGCCTGGGGGACCTGCAGCGTGGGCACCGACCCGGACCGGGCGGCCCGGGCCCGCGCCTGCCTGGAGGTGGCCCACCACTCGCCCCGGTGGTCCATGCCCGGGCGCCACTGGTTGCTCGACGAGGGGCCCGCCCGGTTCATCGCCATCGACTCGAACCTCCTCGCGCGCGACTACGGCGGGTTCTCCTTCGACGACGAGGTCGCCTTCGTGCGAGGCGCGGCCGCGGCCTGCGGGGAAAAGCTCTGCTTCCTCGTCGCCCACCACCCCTCCGTGTCCGCCGGCGAGCACCGGGAGGTCGGTCCGCAGTACCTCGCCCGCGTGAAGCGCATCGAGGAGGCCTTCGGGGGCCGATTGGCGGCCTGGCTCGCCGGCCACGAGCACCAGCTCGAGCATCTCCGGGCGGAGGCGGGCTACGACGTCCTCCTCTCGGGCAACACCGCGCGGGGGCGCGCCCAGGAGCGATTCGAGAAGCTCTCCGCACCCGGGGCGAAGCTCCTCTTCGCCTCCACCGCCTGGGGATTCGGGGTCCTGGAGGTCGGCGAGGGGCGGTGGGCGTACCGCTTCGTGAACGACGGCGGCCTCCCCACTTACTGCTGCTTTGCCATCGGCCGGGGCCCCTGCGCGCCGGTGGCCTGCTCACGCTGAGAAACGGGGGACGGGCGCTGTCGCGCCTTGACCCCCCCACCCCACCCGTTACAATCCCGCGCGCCCCTTCCAGGTGGTCCCGATGACACAGCGCACTCCGCTCTACGACGTCCACGTGTCCTCCGGTGCTCGCATGGTGGAGTTCGCCGGCTGGGACATGCCGGTCCAATACGCCGGACTCCTCGAGGAGCACGAGGCGGTCCGCACCCGCGCCGGCCTCTTCGACGTCTCCCACATGGGCGAGGTGGTGTTCCGGGGTCCGAAGGCCCTCGAGGCTCTCAACCGGGTCTTCACGAACGACCTCGGCCGGGTGGAGGACGGCCAAGCCCAGTACGGCTGCCTCTGCCGCGACAACGGGGGCATCGTGGACGACGTGGTCGTCTACCGACGGAGCCCGGAGGACCTCCTCGTCTGCGTGAACGCCGGGAATCGGAAGAAGGACTTCGAGTGGCTCCGGGACCACGCGGGCGGCGCCGACGTCCGGAACGAGTCGGACGAATGGGTGCAGCTCGCCGTCCAGGGCCCCCGGGCGGCCGGCATCGTCCAGAAGCTCACTCGGGTCGACCTCGGCGCCGTGAAGACCTTCCACTTCGCGAATGGTGAGGTGGCCGGAGTCCCCTGCATCGTCGCCCGCACCGGCTACACCGGCGAGGACGGCTTCGAGCTCTTCTGCCGGCCGGACCGGGGTGTCGCCCTCTGGAGCGCGCTCCTCGAGGCCGGGAGGGCGGACGGGCTCGTGCCTGCGGGGCTCGGGGCGCGGGACACGCTCCGGCTGGAGATGGCCTACCGCCTCTACGGCAGCGACATGGACGACTCCTCCACCCCGCTCGAGGCCGGCCTCGCCTGGGTCGTGAAGCCGGACAAAGGCGACTTCGTCGGGCGGGAGGCGATCCTCCGCCAGAAGGCCGGGGGGCTGCCGCGCAAGCTCGTCGGCTTCGTCCTCACCGACCCGGGCATCGCCCGCCACGGCTACGACGTCACCCGGGACGGCCAGAAGGTGGGGACGGTCACGAGCGGCACTCGCTCCCCGTCGCTCAAGGTCTCGATCGGCTTCGCCTACGTGCCCCCCGCCCTCGCCGCCGAGGGGTCGACGTTCGCCATCGACATCCGCGGGCGACCCGCCGCGGCCCAGGTCGTGAAGACCCCCTTCTACGCGAGGAAATGACCATGAACTTCCCCGAGGATCTGAAGTACACGCGTGACCACGAGTGGGCCCGCGTGAAGGGCAATCGGGTCACCGTCGGGATCACCGATTTCGCCCAGGACCAGCTCGGAGACGTCGTTTACCTGGAGCTTCCGGACGTCGGCGACACCGTGAAGAAAGGGGAGGCCTTCGGGGTCGTGGAGTCCACGAAGGCGGTCTCGGACCTCTTCGCGCCCGTCTCCGGCAAGGTGGTGGAGGTGAACGACCCGCTCGGCGACGCGCCGGAGACCATCAACGATGACCCCTTCGAGGAGGGCTGGATGATCGTGGTGGAGCTCGCGAACCCCTCCGACCTCAATGACCTCATGGACGCGGCTGCCTACGAGAAGTTCGTCGAGGAAGAGCAGGAGTAGGCTTTGCGCTACCACCCACACACCCCGGAAGACGTCCGCGCCATGCTCGCGGCCTGCGGTGCCAGGTCCGTCGACGAGCTCTTCCGGTCCATCCCGGAGGCCCTCCGGCTCCGCCGCCCCCTCGACGTCCCCCCCGCCGCGGACGAGGTATCGCTCTTCGCGGAGTTCCGGGGGCTCGCCGCCCGGAACCAGACCGACCACCCGCCGTTCATCGGCGCCGGGGCCTACCCGCACCACGTGCCGCCGGCGGTGGACCAGCTCGTCCTGCGGGGCGAGTTCTTCACCGCCTACACGCCCTACCAGCCGGAGGTGTCGCAGGGGACCCTGCAGGCCCTCTTCGAGTGGCAGACCTTCGTGTGCCTGCTCACCGGCCTCGCAGTCTCGAACGCCTCCATGTACGACGGCGCCACCGCTACCGCCGAGGCCGTGCTCATGGCCACCCGCCTCACCGGGCGGAACAAGGTGGTGGTGAGTGCCGCCTTGCACCCCGAGTACCGGAAGGTCATCGCCACCTATCTGGCCTCCACTGGCGACGAGGTGGTGTCCGTCCCCTACGGGGAGGATGGCCGCACCGACCTCGACGCGCTCGCGAAGGCCGTCGACTCCCGGACCGCCGCGGTGGTCCTCGGGTACCCGAACTTCTTCGGCGTGGTGGACGCGCTGCCGAAGGCCGCGGCCATCGCGCGGGCGGCGGGCGCGCTCACCGTCTCCGTGACCGCCGAGGCGGTCTCCCTGGGTCTGCTCCAGTCGCCGGGAGCCCTCGGCGCCGACGTCGCCACCGGAACCCTCCAGAGCTTCGGGAACACCCTCAACTTCGGCGGGCCGGCCCCCGGGTTCTTCGCTACCCGGGAGGCGAACGTGCGCCAGATGCCCGGCCGCATCGCCGGGGCCACCGCGGACAAGCACGGGCGCCGCGGCTTCGTGCTCACCCTCTCCACCCGCGAGCAGCACATCCGGCGCGAGAAGGCCACCTCCAATATCTGCACGAACTCCGGGCTCACCGCGCTCGCCGCCACCATCCACCTCTCGCTCCTCGGGAAGTCGGGGCTCTCGCGGCTCGCTCGCCTCAACTACGCGCGAGGGCGCGCGCTCCGCCTCGCCATGCAGAAGGCCGGCTTCAAGACCCGCTTCTCGGGCCCCACCTTCAACGAGGCCGCCTTCGAGGTCGGCGACGCCGAGGCGGTGGTGGAGCGCCTGGCGAAGAGGGGGATCGCGGCCGGAGTGGCGCTCGGGCGCTGGTACCCGAAGGACCCCCGGATGAAGGGCGCGCTCTTGAGCGTCGCCACCGAGGTCCACACTCCCGAGCTCATCGAGCTCTTCGCGGAAAGCGTGCGGGGGCCGTGATGCCGAATCCGACCGGCTGGAAACCCAAGGTGGCGAGGGAGGCGGGCGAGGGGCGCGGGCGCCCGGAGGCGGGAGCGCTCGGAGCGACGCGGGGCCTCGTGCTCGAGGAGCCGCTCGTGTTCGAGCAGGGCTCGCCCGGGCGCAGCGGGGTGTCGCTGCCTGAGGTTCCGCCGGGTGCCGACCCGGCCACCGAGATCCCGGCCGAGCTCCTCCGGGCCGAGGTGGAGGGCCTGCCCGAGATGGACGAGCTCGCGGTGGTGCGCCACTTCACACGGCTCTCCCAGTGGAACTGGGGAATCGACAGCGGGTTCTACCCGCTCGGCTCCTGCACCATGAAGTACAACCCGAAATCGAGCGAGGCGCTGGCGCGCCTGTCCGGCTTCGCGAACGCCCACCCGCTCCTCCCGGCCTCCATGGCCCAGGGAGCCCTCGAGCTCATGTGGCGGCTCGAGCGGGCGCTCTCGGAGATCGGCGGCTTCGCGGCCACCACCCTCTCCCCGGCCGCCGGCGCCCACGGCGAGCTCGCCGGCCTCATGATGATCCGGGCCTACCACGTGGCCCACGGCAACCCGCGGCGCAAGGTCCTCATCCCGGACACCGCCCACGGGACGAACCCCGCCTCGGCGGCGCTCAACGGGTACTCGACCGTCGAGCTCGAGAGCGGGAGCGACGGGCGCCTCCACCCGGAGACGGTGGCCCGGGCCATGGACGAGGACGTCGCCGCCATCATGATCACGAACCCCAACACCCTCGGGATCTTCGAGAGCCACATCCGGGAGATCGCCGAGGTGGTGCACGCCCGGGGCGGGCTCGTCTACGGCGACGGCGCGAACTTCAACGCGCTCCTCGGCGTGGCCCGGCCCGGCGACATGGGCTTCGACGTGATGCAGTACAACCTCCACAAGACCTTCGCCACGCCTCACGGCGGGGGGGGGCCGGGCTCGGGCCCGGTGGGCGTGCGCGAGACCCTCGTGCCCTTCCTCCCGCTCCCCTTGGTGCTGAGCGAGGGGAGCGGCTACCGGCTCGTCACCGACCCGGCGGAGCGCCCGAAGTCCATCGGCAAGCTCCGGGAGTTCTCGGGAAACGCGGGAATGTTCGTCCGCGCCTGGGCCCTCATCCGGGAGCTCGGGCCCGAGGGGCTGAGGCGCGTCGCCGAGCTCGCCGTCCTGAACGCGAACTACGTGCGGGCGGGGCTGCGGGGGCACTTCAACCTTCCCTACGAGACCGACACGCTCCACGAGGTCGTGTTCGACGACAAGGCCCAGAAGGAGGGCGGCGCCACCACCATGGACGTGGCGAAGCGCCTCATCGACCACGGCTCCCACCCGCCCACCGTCTACTTCCCGCTCGTGGTCCACGGGGCCCTCATGATCGAGCCCACCGAGACCGAGTCGAAGGAGACCCTGGACCAGTTCGTCGAGGCCATGCGCGACATCGCCGCACAGGCCCAGGAGGACCCCGCCTCTCTCCAGGCCGCCCCGGAGAAGACGATCCGGGCCCGCCTGGACGAGACCCGGGCAGCCCGGAAGCCCGTGCTGCGCTGGACGCCGGGGATGAAGGTCGACTAGCGGCCCTGGCCGGGGATGCGGGGGCGGAAGAACCCGAACCCGCCCCCGCCCACCTCCACGTAGAAACCAAAGGGGAAGCTGATCTCGCCCCGGCTGTCGACGAGGGCCTGGGGCGGGTTCGGGAACGGCTGGGCCTTCTGGACCGCGTCGATGGCCGTCTGGTCCAGGAAGTCGAGGCCGCTCGAGCGCGACACCCGGACGTCCATGAGCGCCCCGCGGTCGTCCAGGGTGACGCTCAAGATGGCGCTCCGGTCCTTGTAGAAGAACCTCTCGCCCCCCGGGTCGCGGGTCCGCACCGCGCTCGCCACGTCCCAGTGCTGCGAGACCGCCTCCTTCACCCGGTTCCAGAACCCGGCGTACTTCCACTCCCGGGTGTTGAGGAAGGTGGAGTCCCCGACGTCGACCCCTTCCACGTGGTCCGGCGCCGGCCCCCCCTGCAGCTTCTCGTAGAAGGCGGCGGTGGGGCGGAGGATGGGCTGGCCCTTCGAACCGGGCTGCGCGGCGCCCTCCCCGCCCTCGCCCCCCTGCCCGGCCGCCTCGAGGGAGCCCGACTTCGGGGCCCGCGGAGGCTCCGGCGGCTTCAAGCCCTCGGGGTCCTGCAGCGCGACGCGCTCGGGGGCGGGCTTCGGTGCCGGGGAGAGCTTGGCGACCGGACCCGGCGCGCCCGGCCGGCGGACGTCGCCGCCCTTCGCCCCGGGCACTTCGGCCTTGGCCACCTCGCCGCGGCGCGGGGCCTCGGGGGCCGGCTGGGTCCCCGTCGGCGACGGCGCCACGTGCTCGTAGCCGGGCTTCCGGAACCGGGAGACGGTCTCCTTCTCCACGGTGTTGTTGCTCTCGGAGAGGAAGCGGGCGTTCGCGGGCGCCTTGTCGTTCTCCGACGGGGCTACCGCGACCACCTGGCCGGGCATCTTCACCGGCTCCTGCTTCGGGACCAGCGGCGGCAGCGGGAGCTTCGCCTGCGGCGGCGCAGGCCGCGACCCGTCCGCCACCCGCCGGTTCGCCGCCCAGCTCTCCGCCGAAAGGGGCGCGAGCCCGACCGGACGCACGGCCTCCTTCGCCGCCACGCCTCCGGCCCAGTCCACCTGGACGAGGCGGAGGACGAGTAGGTTCAGCGCGACGGACAGGGCTACGGCGGCGAGCAGCCGCCACCCCGTCCAGGCACGCCCTCTGCGGCGTCGCAAGCTCGGGCCGAGATAGCTCATTCGCCGACCTCGATGTTAACAGAGGCCACCCGGGCAAGCTTTCCCGAGTTTGCCCGCGCTCTTGGAATCCTCCGGCGCCGCACGAGAGGAATTGACCCCGCCACGTGCCGGCGGTAAATGAGCGCCCGCCAGGGCGGCCTCGACATGACCACGCACACCGCACCCCCAGGTGGCCATCGCGCTGTGGGGCGGAGGAAGCGCCGGCTCGCCGCCACGGCGCTCGCCCTCTCCATCCTCGCCGCCTGGGTCGGGTTGCACCTCGCGCTCGATGCGCCGGCGAGCCGGGCCCGGCTCCGCGCCCGCTCCGAGCGCGCGCTCTCCGAGCGGCTCGGCGTGTCCACGGTGCGTGCGGCCCGGGTGGACTGGCTCTTCCGGGCGGAGCTCGAAGGCATCGAGGTCCTCTCCGCACGCCCGGGGGGCGCTCCCATCCTGCGCGCGGAAACGGCCGTCGTCGCCCCGAGGCTGCGCTCCCTCCTCGCCGGGCGGATCGAGCCCGGGGCCGTCTCCCTCCACGAGGTGTGGCTCGACCCCGGCCTCCTCCTTGCCGAGCTCCGCGGCCGGCCGCGGTCCGCACCCGAGAGCGGCGCCGGAGACGGACCGCTCCCTTCCCTCCGGGTGCGCAGGCTCTCCCTCCTCCTCCCCGCCGGGGGCGACCGCTCCGTCGAGCTCGGCCCCTTCGACTTCGACGCCTTCCTCTCCCGTCGCGGCGGGTCGGCTCACCTTTCCGCGGAGCTCGCTTTCCCGGGCGGCGGCTGGGCCTCCGCGGACCTCAGGCAGAGCGACGGCTCCGCCGAGCTGCGGGGCGAGCTCGCAGTGGAGTTGCCTGGCGACCTTCCCGAGGCGGCCGCGGCGCGCGCGCCCTTCGACTTCGCCGGCGGGCACCTCCGGCTGGAGGTGGAGTCTAGCTCCGGGGCAGACCTCCGCGCCGGTGCCGGGCAGTTCCGCGCCGAGGTCCGGGCGCTCCAGATCGCCGGGACCCGCCTCGGGCCCGAGCTGCTGGGACCGCTCTCGGCCACCTCCGAGGGGACGCTCCGGTGGGACGCGGGAGCGCACCGAGCCTCGCTCGGCCCCGTGAGGGTCTCGCTTGGCGAGAAGGGGAGTGCGGTCGTGGCGGTCGAGGCGAGCTACGAGTGGGCCCCGGAGCCCCGGCTCACCCTCAAGGCGCGCACCGACCGGCTCACCTGGGCGGGGCTCGTCGCCGCCCTGCCCGAGGACCTCCGGCCGCCGGAAGAGGCCCCTCACCTAGACGGCCCGCTCGCCGCGGAGCTCGACCTCTCGGCCCCGCTCGGGCACCTCGCCGACCTCGAGCTCGGCGTGAGCCTAGACCTCGAGGAGCTTAGGCGATCGGCGCGGGCCGGGGCGGGGAGCCGCCTCGGCCGCCCCTTCACCTGGCGACCGCCGGACCAGGTACCGGGCGAGCCGCCGCGCGAGATCGTGGTCGGCCCCTCG
>Ga0335077_10002985_pt1 | contig 20309 bp, 18 predicted proteins | sample Lox_Sample_31_FD_207151 | JGI IMG/M metagenome (GOLD analysis project Ga0335077, IMG submission 207151) | Soil microbial communities from Loxahatchee National Wildlife Refuge, Florida, United States - Lox_Sample_3.1 | ecosystem: Environmental > Terrestrial > Soil > Wetlands | place: USA...
AACGAGCAAGGCGGTGTGCCTGCTCAATCTGGACACGAATAGTCCGGCAACTATTACCATGCCCTTTTCACTGGTTTTTCCAGGTGCCGACAGCAACACCGTGTGCAGCGTCTATGACCCATGGTTTCGGTGTTGGGATGGTTATGCAACCAATTCGTTGACTGTCACTTTGCCACCTTGTGGGAGCCAGATTTACAAACTCGATGAAGGAACGTCTGTTGGTTGGCCGGCTGGAACAAATTACTTGCTTAATTGGGGCACTGGAATGGGGCTTTGGCAAACGATTGCCACCAACAATACGCTCGATTCAGGGAACCTTCCTACCTTTCTTACCAATGGCTGGCGGGCCGATGGGTATGAAAATGAGAACCTTTACCCAGGCTATTGCCGATTTGGCGGAACGCTCGGCATCATAACCAGCAATCACACAACAAATTACTATCCATACTCAATTTGTGTGCGACCCAGTATGCACCTGCAATGGAATGTTACCGGTTCGACCCGGTTTCATGTCGTGTTTGGTTTTGACGAAGGCAACTCCGTGGGCGGGGGCAGCAATAGTGGTTACCAGTGGACAATCCTGACCAACGGGGTGATAGCATTTACTCAAGGCAACATCATTAGCGGGGCAGTTATTACGAATGACATAAGCACGATAGGGGTAAATACCGTGGCCGTGGAGTTGACTGAGACAAATGGGACGGAGACCGTCAATGCAGTGGTTGCCGAACCTTATATTTATGTGCCGCCGGTAGACCCTAGTAGTACCAGCATCAGCACCAATGTGGTGATGGGACCTTCCAAATTTTTAACCAATGGGGAATTTCAACTTACAGTCAACGGAGGAATGTCAGGTGGGAGTTACGTTCTTTTGGCCTCGACCAATCTTGTGGATTGGACGCCGATAAACGGTTTCGTGGATACAGACCCGCCGATAACCATCTACGATCCCGATGCCTGGAAATATCGTTGGCGGTTTTATCGGATAGGTTCGTTGAACGCGTCGTTGACGGTGTTGACGAATGGCAACGGCACAGTTAGCCCGAATTACAACGGCGCGCTGCTGCAAATCGGGGCGACGTATTCAATGACGGCGACGGCGGGAACGGGCTTCGTGTTCACAAACTGGACGGGCGGGACAAATCTGCCGCTGACAGTGCTGACGAACGGACCAGCGCTGGCGTTTGTAATGCTGACAAACCTGATTTTGCAAGCAAACTTTGTGAACACAAACAAATCGGCGATCACCAACCTGGTCATTGGGCTTTGTAAACTTTTGCCGAATGGACAATTTCAACTCACAGTCAATGGCGGCGTATTAGGCCAGAATTATGTTCTTTTGGCTTCTACCAATCTTGTGGATTGGACTCCGGTAAGCGGTTTCGTGGACACAAATCCGCCCGTAACTATCTACGATCCAGATGCCTGGAAATATCGCTGGCGGTTTTACCGGATTGGTCCAGAGAGCACAGCCCCGGCAATGCAGTTCGGATTGAATTTCGCACAACCCCTCGGTAGCAACGGATTTAGCCTGGTGTTGTATTCTTTGCCAGGACTGGCTTATGAGATTGAAGCCTCTACCAATTTGGTCAACTGGACGACCATCACGAATTTCGTCAGCACGAACTCACTGTTCTATTTTACCGATCCACAAGCAAAGAATTACCAACAGCGATTTTATCGTGCTTTGTTGCCGTAAGCCACGGGTGGCTCAAGTCATGCGTGCTCCTTTTACCTCGCACGCTCACGCTTTGGCAGCCCACAAAATCGGGACAAGGCCAATGAACATTTACTGTTTGCCCGGCAGGATTGTCATCTGATTACGCATTTCAGGCAGAACCTGCGGTTATGGCCGTTTCTTTAATTGCCCACAGGGTGACATTTCAAAAATTGGGGATTCAAGAGCCGGGCGAAACCGATTATGGTAAAGAAAATGAATCCAAGGGCGTATTTTGTTGCAACGCCTGATCATGCCGGTGACAACGGGCAAAATCGTTTTCGTCTCCGGACATTGGTTGTGGGCGCGGTGAAAATTGGGCTGCTGACACTGGTTTGTTTCATCCCGGCTTGCAGCCGCCAAATCGGTCAACGCCGGCTGAATCGGCTCTAAACAGCCAAGGCCGGATCGTGGTAAAGGTCTGGTCACATCACGGCAACATTGTACGATCAGAGTTGTTGCGGCCTTGATTCATCCACCACGCGTTCGATGCGCCGGTCGGGAACCAGCCACATCAATGCTACCAGCGCATAAATACAGCAGGAAATCCATGGCCGGAAAAATGCCGTGACAATGGCAATGGCATAAAAGACCGGCGACAACTTGCCTTTGAAATCGCGCCCGATGGACTTTGCCAGTTTTGAGTCGCGGCCTTGTTCCGCAATAATCACGTTCTGCAAAATGAAGTACGCAATGGCCGCCATAAACATCACCGCGCCGTAAAGCGCCGTCGGCGCGGTCGTGAAATGATTTTCGCCCATCCAGCCCGTGACAAATGGAAACAGCGAAAGCCAGAACAACAGATGGAGATTCGCCCACATCATCGCGGCGTTCACCTTGCCGACGGCCTTCAGCAAGTGATGATGGTTGTTCCAATAAATGCCGAGGTAAATGAAGCTCAACACGTAGGTCAGAAAGACCGGCAGCAACGGTTTCAGGCCGGAAATGTCCGCACTCGGCGGCGGTCTTAACTCCAGCACCATGATGGTGATGATGATCGCCAGCACGCCGTCGCTAAAGGCTTCCATCCGGTTCCTGTCCATGCGGCAATTTAAGGGGAGAAGCGGTGGCAACGCAACGCTGGTGGGGCGAGCGCCTGTCGCGAGCCGGAAAATTTGGTAGGGACGCCGCGCCGCGGCGTCCGGTCATCGCAGCGCGATGACCCTACCTGCGGCTCGTCAGTAGCCCCGCCCTAGCGATGCGGAAGCTTAGTTGAGATCAAACAACAACACCTGCGCGTTGCCTTTGCCGGTCAATTCCAGTTTTGGCTCGCCGCTCACGGCCGCGGCATCGCCGCCGTTGAGCGTCTTGCCGTTCAATGTTACTTCGCCCTCGGCCACGTGGACCCAGGCATGACGCTGCGGCTTGAGTTCGTGCGTCACCGTCTGGCCGTTGGTAAACCGTGCCAGCCAGAGGTCAGCGTCCTGATGAATCGCAATGGAACCATCGCGGCCCGTCTTGCTCGTGACCAGATGCAATTTCCCTGGCGGAGTGCTGGCAAACGACTTTTCGCCGTATCGCGGTTTCATGCCTTTCGTGTCCGGCTGAATCCAGATTTGGAGCAGATGCACTGCTTCATCCCCGGACGGATTGAATTCGCTGTGTTGCACGCCCGTGCCGGCGGCCATGTATTGCACCTCGCCCGGCTTGATGATGCGCCCGTTGCCCATCGAATCCTTGTGCTCCAGCGCGCCGCTCAGGACGTACGTGATGATTTCCATGTCGCGATGCGGATGTTTGCCGAAGCCCATGCCCGGCGCCACATAGTCGTCGTTGATCACGCGCAAATCGCGGAAACCCATCCATTGCGGATCATAGTGATCGGCAAAGGAAAACGTGTGATACGTGTTCAGCCAGCCGTGGTCGGCGTGGCCCCGTTCGTTCGCTTTTCGAATTGTCATCATATTGCCCTAAGATGCCCTTGTTTGTAATCTTCGCAATCAGGCACCTTTGAGTGCCCATGCATGAATCTCAAAACCGTGGAATGCGAAGCCGAACGCCTGCTGGCCGTGATTGGCGGCAAGTGGAAGGTGCTGATTTTGCGCGAATTATTTAACGGCCCGCGCCGCCACGCCCAACTCTGCCGCGCCTTGCCGGGCATCAGCCAAAAAGTCCTTACTGCCCAGCTCCGCGAACTGGAACTGGACGGCGCAATTGAGCGCAAAGCTTTTGAATCAAAACGCCCGCACGTCGAATACTCACTGACGCCGTTTGGCGAACGGCTGCGCGGATTGATTCTGAACATGCACAGTCTCGCCTTGCAAAATTGCGACCTGCTCAAACGCCGCCCGCCAGCAGGACGATTTCAGAAGTAAGACTTTTCCAGTTGCCTAAACTCTGTCGCGGCTTACGATGCCGGATAATCTGCGTAACGACCGGCGCATGGAAACCATTTACATCGAAACAACCATCGTCAGTTATCTGGTGGCAAATCCGAGTCAGGATTTGATTCTCGCGGCCCATCAGAAAATCACGCAGGAATGGTGGCGAGAAGAACGGGCACAATACCATTGTGTTACCTCCGAAGAAGTCCTGCGGGAAGTCTCCCTGGGCGATGCGGCCATGAGCCGTCGCCGTGTGGAAGCGCTGGTGGAACTCGCCGTGCTGCAGGTGGATGATCCGGTTCGGTCGCTGGCGAAGGAACTGGTGCGGGAACAATTGTTGCCGCCCGCCGCCGTCTCGGACGCGCTGCACACAGCGGTGGCGACGTTGCATCAGGTGGACTACCTGTTGACTTGGAATTGCCGGCATCTGGCCAACCCGCATTTGCAGAAAAAGCTGCGGGCTTTTATGACCGGTCGCGGTCTGGTATTGCCGGAGATTTGCACGCCTATTGACCTTGCGGTAGAATGACTTCGTGAAAGCAAACCACATCCTCGAAGAAGTCTGGCGGGCCAAAGATCAATTGGCCGCCGAGGCAGGGTACGATGTGGACCGCTTTTTTGAGCAGTTGCGGACCTGGTCCGAAGCGCATCCGCATCTGGGGACGATCGTGCGCAATGCAGAAGAGCTTCGGCGTCTGGCCGCTGAAAAATCGGTCTTGGCCTTGAACGAGAAGCCGCCGCCGAAGTGATGAAACTGGAAATGCGCCGTGCCCTGGCTCGCGAGAGTTACGAGGAAAAAATCCGCAAAGTCGGGCAATTGATTGCCTTGACCCGGACCTTTCCGCGCCGGACGACGGCTCGTCCTCGATCATCTTTCCCCCCGATGACCCTGTCGGAATCCGAAATCCCGTATCGGACCGGGAAACCCAAAGGCTGACAAACCGGTTTTGTGTCAATACGTGGGACTGACCCGTTCACGGAATCAATTGCCATTTTATATGCGAGCCATTATTCTCCAAAAATCATGAAGCGGGATCCGGTAGCTTGTCTGGAAAGTTGGTCCGACGAATTGCTTTCCCGGTCGCAACGCGTTCGCAGACTTATCGGAGATGCACACTGGTTAAGTGATGGATTACACAAAGAGGAGTTAATCCGAGAATTCTTGGCGCGCTATTTGCCGCCGACCCTACGAGTAAGCAGGGGTTTCATCGTACCTGCCGACCACGAGCTGTCAGTTTCCGGCGAGATTGATGTCTTGATCACCGATACTAAGACTGAGCCGCCTTGGTTCAGTGAAGGCAACGATACACAAACTAGCCAAAACTGACCTTTTATACCTGCATCCCACAATTTCATGCCAAATCCGGCGAAGTAAAGAGGTGGAACGCTTGAAAAAGCAAATTAGGGCACTACCGATTTGTTCGTTGGCTTGCCTCGAACTGTTCGTTACCTTAGATTCCAGCCTCGGATTTTCCAACACGACAACGTCCATGGCCCAGTTAAACGACAATTATCTCAAGCTCAAAGCCGGCTATTTGTTTCCGGAAATCGGCCGACGCGTGAAGGCGTTTTGCGACGCCAATCCCGAAGCCGCCCAGCGCCTCATCCGCTGTGGCATCGGCGACGTGACCGAGCCGCTGCCGCCCGCCGCCATCGCCGCCATGCACAAGGCCGTGGACGAAATGGCCGTGCGCGAGACGTTTCACGGCTACGGTCCGGAACAGGGCTACGACTGGCTGCGTCATGCCATCGCGCAAAACGATTTCCGTGATCGCGGCTGCGACGTGGCCGACGACGAGATTTTCGTCAGCGACGGCACCAAATGCGACACCGGCAACATTCTCGACATCTTCGGCCACAAAAACAAAATCGCCATCAGCGACCCGGTTTATCCGGTCTATGTGGACACGAACGTGATGGCCGGTCACACCGGCGAGGCCAACGAAGCGGGCGCTTATTCGAAACTGGTTTATCTGCCGTGCCGGCCCAGTAACGGTTTCATTCCCGAACCGCCCAAGCGGCACGTGGACATCATTTATCTTTGCTCGCCGAACAATCCGACCGGCGCGGCGGCCAATCGTCCGCAACTTGAGGCGTGGGTTAAGTATGCGCTTGAACAGAAGGCCGTCATTTTGTTCGACGCGGCGTACGAGGCGTACATCAGCGATTCGGCGCTGCCACATTCGATTTATGAAATCCCCGGCGCACGCGAATGCGCCATTGAGTTCCGCAGTTGTTCCAAGAACGGCGGCTTCACCGGCGTGCGTTGCGCATTCACCGTTGTGCCTAAGTCGCTCAACGCGCAGACCAAATCCGGCGAGTTTCAGCCGTTGCATCCGCTCTGGCAGCGGCGCACGACGACGAAATTCAACGGCGTTTCCTATATCGTCCAGCGCGGCGCGGAGGCGCTTTACTCGCCGGACGGCAAGGCTCAGGTGCGCGCGCTCATCGAACATTATCTTGGCAACGCCAAGGTTTTGCGCGAAGGCGCAAAGAAGGCCGGCCTGAAAGTCTTTGGCGGTCTGAATGCCCCTTATCTTTGGGTGAAAGGGCCGAGGGGCGTCACCAGTTGGCAGGCGTTTGACAAAATTCTGAGCGAAGCCAATGTGGTCATCACGCCCGGCAGCGGCTTTGGCTCGAAGGGCGAAGGTTATTTTCGCATCAGCGCCTTCAACAGCCGCGCCAACGCCGAGGAAGTCGCCCGCCGGTTGCAGGAGTTGAAGTGGTAGTTTGGAGTGCGGCGACATGTCGCCGTCCCACACTGCGGGACGCGGACATGTCCGCGCAGTCCGAACCCGCTTGATTACATTGAGAAATGCAACTTGCAAACATCATTGCCTGGTTCGCCGCCGGCTTGATTCTTGCCCGGCTGGCGGCGGAACTCTGGCTCGCCCGGCTCAACCGCCGCCATGTGCTCGCGCATGCCAGCGAAATTCCCCCGGCCTTCCGCAGAATCATTGATGAGCCGACATACAAAAAATCCATCGCCTACACGCTGGCCAAAAGCAAATTCGCGGACATGGAAGACGGCTACAATATGGCCGTTCTGATCATCTTTTTGTTCAGCGGAATTTTGCCGTGGGCATTTCACATTTTTTCCCACGGGCTGGGTCAGTCGGCATGGACGATGGCAGCGTTTCTATTTGCGGCCGGTTTTGCGATGTCGTTGACCGGTTTGCCATTCGACTGGCATGCCCAGTTCCGGCTCGAACAAAAATTCGGATTCAACACCACGACGCCAAAAATCTGGTGGTCCGACCGGTTGAAGGGCCTGTTGCTAGCCATCGTGCTCGGCTATCCGCTGCTGGTGTTTATTTTGAAAATTGTTCAATGGACGGGCGCAGGGTGGTGGCTGTGGGCATGGGCCGCGTTGCTCACGTTTCAACTTCTCATGAGCGTGCTCGCACCGGTTCTGATTATGCCGCTGTTCAACAAATTCACACCATTGCCTGAGGGCAATCTGCGCGAACGGCTGCTTGAATTGGCCAAGCGGACCCAATTCCGTACCAAGAGCATTCAGTTGATGGACGGCAGCAAACGCTCGCGCCACTCGAACGCATTCTTCACCGGGTTCGGGCGGTTCCGAAAAATCGTGTTGTTCGACACGCTGGTCCAGCAACTGGCCGAGCCGGAATTGGAAGCAGTGCTCGCGCACGAAATCGGCCACTACAAGAAAAAACACATCCCAAAAATGTTGGCCTTCTCGGCAGTCACTTCGCTGGCCGGTTTTTATCTCATTTTTGTTCTGGCCCGGCAGGAATGGTTTTATCGCGCCTTCGGGTTTGAGCCGGGAAATATCACTCCGGCGCTGCTGTTGTTCGGTCTGCTGGCGGGCACGGTCACGTTCTGGTTTTCTCCGCTGATTCATTGGTGGTTGCGGCGTTACGAATATCAGGCCGACGCCTTCGCCGCGCGGGTGATGAGCGAGGCGCAATCGCTGATTGGCGCATTGCGCAAGCTGAACGAAAAGAACTTGAGCAATCTCACACCGCATCCCTTCTACAGCGGATTTTACTACTCCCACCCCACCTTGCTGGAACGGGAAGAGGCGTTGGCAGGGACAACGTGATTGCTGTCAAAGCCGGTGTCGCGTACCAAGTCAAAAGGCAAGAAAATGACGATTTTTGATTGGGTAGTTTGCGTTGTTCTGATCGGCGTGATTTTCTGGGTTATTCTGGTCAGAATAAGAGATTGATTTCAAACTAAGACACTACTGAAATTCCCTCGCGCTTGTCCGCATTCGTAAATTGTGCCATATTTGCTTCGATATTCCCGGTCACGCAGAACGTGCCGGCGGCCGTCTTGGTGACAGGGCTTTGAAATCGAGTGATCCGGAGCGGCAATGCAACCGAAAGCACCGATGTCAACCGTCGTGGACAGGCAACCCGTGCCGTACAAAAAGTGCGTGCTCATTGTGGACGACGACCTCGAACTGGCGTCGATCTACCAGCATCTTCTCGAAACATTCAATTACGAAGTCAGCATCGCGGCCAATGGCGCAGTGGCCCTCAAACACCTCCTTAACCGGGACGTGGACGCCATTATTTGCGATCTCCGAATGCCGGAACTGGAAGGCGATCTGTTTTATAACGCGCTCGAACGGGTAAAGCCGCATCTTTGCAGCCGTTTCATCTTTCTCACTGGCGTGTCGGACGACCCCAAATATCATTCGTTCCTCAGCCAGGTGAAGGCACCGGTGCTGCACAAGCCAGTCCATCCGGAACAGTTGCTCCTGGAATTGCAACGGTTGCCGGAAGTTTGACTGGTCCGTTGATATGTTGCTGATGGATTGTAATAGCACGATTGCATACCGCCTGTTTGGCAAAAGGTTTTGCGAAGCATTTCAAACTGAACTCACCGCCCAGACTTGAATTGCAACCACAAGCGTGTTAAAGATTTGGCTGGCATGTTTTCTTTCGCCGATAAAGCGCGCAAACGGTCCTATCTGCCACCGGGTATGGGCGGGCGCGCCCATCGTCGCAAGCGAAACCTGATCCTGACCTGCTCCGTCATTATCGGATTGGGCGTGGCGGTCCTTCTGGCGGTGCTGATGTACTGGTTGAATCGCCTGATCCTCTGAATGTCGGAAATGACGGCTCAACAAATGCAATAACGCCGTCAACAACGCCACCTGTTACCGATACCAATTCAAATTAAGACCGTTGCCACCGAATAGTGGCGACGCTTGACCCGTTGGCGCTGCCTGTTAGTATAGGTGGAAGATTTGGTGAAATTCGTTCGTCTCATTCCGGTTTTGCTGATGTTCTTTGGCTCCGGCCTGCCGTTGCGGGCGGAACTGGCGGATAGTATTCTGGCCATCGTCAATAATTCGGTCATCACGCGCGAACAGGTCGTGGAATTCGTCGCCCCGGCCATTGACGCATTGCGGCAGCAATATGCCAGCCAGGACGACGTGTCGAATGCCTTTGAACAAAAAGCCTCCGAGGTATTCAACGACGGCTTGGAACAGTTGATTGAACGCCAGTTGATTCTTCATGATTTCGACGTCGAGGGTTACAAACTGCCCGACAGTTACGTGGACGAACTTGTCCAAGACCGCATCCGCGCGCGGTACGGCGACCGCATCACCCTCATGAAAACCCTGCAGGCGGAAGGCGTGACTTATGAGCAATTCCGCAAGGATGTGCGCGATCAGTACATCATCTCGGCCATGCGCGCCAAAAATGTTTCGCAGGAAATTGTCATCTCGCCCTACAAAATTGAAAATTATTACCTCGCCCATCAAAACGATTTCAAGGTGGGGGATCAGGTCAAACTCCGGATGATTGTGCTCAACAAAAGTTCCAGCGACGATCAATCCGCGCATCGCATGGCCGAGGAAATTCTGACCCAGATCAAGCAGGGGGCTTCCTTTGCCCAGATGGCTTCCGTTTATTCCCAAGGTTCGCAGCAAAGCCAGGGCGGCGATTGGGGCTGGATTGACCGCTCCGTGCTCCGCAAACAGCTCGCCGACGTGGCTTTCTCGCTCAAGCCCGGCCAGATGAGCGACATTATTGATACCCCCCAAGCCTGTTATCTTATGCTCGTGGAAGAAAAACGGCCCGCGCATGTCAGATCGCTCAGCGAAGTCCGGGACGACATTGAAGCAACTCTCCGCGCCCAGGAACAATCGCGCCTCGAAAAACAGTGGATTGGCGAGTTGAAGAAAAAAACCTTCATCCGCTATTTCTGAAACGTGAACCGCGAGGCGTGAACCGCGAATTCACGCCTCACGGCTCATCTGCCGCATGAAAAATTGGATTGGCATCACGCTGGGCGACGTCACCGGCATCGGCCCCGAAGTCACCCTCAAAGCGCTCGCCGCCGAAAGCGCCGCGGACGACGCGCGGTACCTGCTGATCGGCGATGAAAATCATGTCCGCCACCTCAACAGAAAATTATCGCTCAACCTGCCGCTCAAAAAATTTCCCGACGGCGGCGACTCCGGGAAAATTTTTGTGACCACTCCGTTTTCCGAACCGTTGCCGGAAAATCTGCCTGCCGGTTCGCCCGCCGCCGCGAGCGCCGCCGTCGCCTCGCTGCGCGACGGCGCGAAACGTTGTCTTCGCCGCGAACTTGCCGCGCTGGTGACCGCGCCCGTCAACAAGGAAGCCATTATTCGCGCCGGATACAAATTCGTCGGCCAGACGGAGCTATTTGCGAAAGCTTCCAAAACAAAACGTTACGCGATGATGCTGCTCGGCCACGACGAACATGAGCGCTGGCTGCGCGTGGCGCTGGTGACCATTCACACCCCGATCAAATCAGTTCCCCGAAAAATCACGCCGGAAAAAATCACGCTCGCCATCGAACTCGCCGCGCAAGCCTGCCGTGATTTGCAGTTGCCGCGCGCCCGCGTGGCTGTTTGCGGCCTGAATCCGCACGCGGGCGAGGGCGGGGAATTTGGCAATGAAGAAATTAGCATCATCACTCCGACGGTTCTCGCCGCGCAAAAGCGCGGGCTGGAGGTTGTCGGCCCCTTGAGCGGCGACACGGTTTTTCACTACGCGCTGGGCGGAGATTTCGACGCGGTGGTGGCCATGTATCACGATCAGGGACTTGCGCCGTTGAAAGCCGTCGCGTTCGACACCGGCGTAAACTGGACGCTCGGCCTGCCGTTCATCCGCACTTCGCCCGATCATGGAACGGCCTACGATATTGCTGGAAAGGGAATTGCCAATCCTTCGAGCATGATTTCCGCGATTCATTTAGCGAAACAGTTGGTGAAAAACCGCTGTCGGTAGCACCCGCGTCTCGTGGGTGGTTTCGGGCGTCGCGCCTGAAACAGACAACAGACAGCTGGCACAATTCGCTTGGTATTTGTCCGGTGGGCTGCAATTCTCCGTTGGCCGTGGCAATTCGGCGGGACGCCGAATTGAACCCGCCGGAGGCGGGTGCTACCCAATCAACTCGCGAACCTTTTCTTGGATATTCCCACCGCGCATCAGCGATTCGCCCACCAGAACTGCGTTCACTCCGCACCTCTTCAATCGCTCCACGTCAGCACGCGTGTGAATGCCGCTCTCGGCGACCAGGAGTGACGAGCGGCGCGCGATGGGTGACGAAAAAAGTTTTGCGGCCAGCCGCTCGGTCGTGGACAAATCAACTTTAAAATTTTTCAGGTCGCGGTTGTTAATACCGATCAACTTCGCGCCGTTTTTCAATGCCCGATCCAGCTCCGCTTCATCATGAACCTCGACCAGGACAGCGAGTCCAGCTTCAACTGCGAGCGAATGAAATTTCTTCAATTGCTCGTCGCCCAAAATGGAGACAATGAGCAAGATTGCGTCCGCGCCCCACTCGACGGCTTCAAGGATTTGCCGCTCATCAATAATGAAATCCTTCCGCAACAGCGGCAGTTTCACCGCCGCGCGGATTTGCCGGAGATGATCCAGTGAGCCTTGAAAGAATTTTTCGTCAGTCAAGACCGAGAGGCAGCTTGCACCCGCCGCCTCGTATTCCTTTGCGATGCGGACCGGATCAAAGTCCTCGCAAATCACGCCTGCGGACGGCGACGCCTTTTTAACTTCAGCAATCAGCGCAACGTCACCACGGCGCGGATTTTTTAATGCGGCAATAAAATCACGTCGCTCGCCGTGCTCGAGCATTGCGTCGTGCAAATCGCCAACGGCGATGATTCGCGCAGGCAATTTCGCGACTTCGCGTTTTTTTTCTTCAACAATCTTATCGAGAACATTCATGAACGGGCGAAGGAAGAAAGAGAAGCAATATGCAGCGTATGTGCTGGTTTTTCTTTACTCATCATTCTGCCTTCTTTAATCGTCTTCATCTTTCACTCCCTGCACCCGCTTGGTCGGGCAGCCGGAGCGGAGCCAGCCGTTCACGAACGCATCCAAATCGCCGTCCATCACGGCCTGCACATTGCTGGTTTCAACGCCGGTGCGCAAATCCTTCACCATGCGGTACGGCTGGAAAACATAGCTGCGAATCTGGTTGCCCCAGGAGATGCTGCCTTTCTCGCCGTAAAAGCGTTCCATCTCGGCCTTTTGCTCGTCCTGCCGTTGAGCGTAAATCCGCGACAACAAAAGCCGCATGGCCGTGGCGCGGTTTTGATGCTGCGACCGCTGGTTTTGCGACGCCACGACCAGCCCGGTCGGGATGTGCGTGATGCGCACGGCGGTTTCGACCTTGTTCACGTTCTGGCCGCCCTTGCCCCCGGAGCGAAAGGTGTCAATTTGAAATTCGTTCGGTGGAATCACGAGTTCGGAACTGTTTTCCTCGATTTCAGCGATGACGTCCACGCTGGCAAAACTGGTATGCCGGCGCTTGTTGGCGTCGAATGGCGAGATGCGCACGAGTCGGTGCACGCCGCGCTCGGCCTTGGTGAAACCGTAGGCGTTTTCGCCCCGGATCAACATCGTGACACTTTTAAGCCCCGCCCCCTCGCCGGGTAGCGCGTCGGTGACTTCAACCTCCCAACCGCGCGATTCGGCCCAGCGCTGATACATGCGGGAGAGCATTTCCGCCCAATCCTGAGCCTCGGTGCCGCCCGCACCGGCATTGATACTCAGGATGCAATTCTTCCGGTCATGCGGCCCGTTCAGAAAAACCCTCAACTCCAGCGCTTCGAGTTCCTTGGAGAATTTTGCCAGGTCGCCGGTGAGTTCCTGTTCCACTTTGATCTGCGCTTCGGCCGGCTCGGCCTCGCCGAGTTCAAGCATGACCCGGAAATCGTCCAGTTGTTTTTCCGCTTGAAGCAGCGGTTCGATTTGGTTGCGGAGAAAGTTGGCTTCGTCAATCAGCGTTTGCGCCTTCTCGCGGTTGTTCCAGAAATCGTCGGCGGCCATGAGCGTATTGAGTTCGCCGAGGCGCTTTTGGGTAACGAGCACGTCAAAGAAACCTCCGCAGATGTGAAAGTTTCCCGGTAGCCGTCACAATTTCCGTTTTAACCGTTTCAAACATGCGCGAAAGAATACCGAAACTGAAAGCCGGAAGCCAGAAGGGAAAAGCGCGGCCTCATGGCCTCCACCTTCGGGTTTACTTATGGGAATTGGCCAACGAGAGCGCGTAAATGAGCAAGATGATAATGATAAGGCTGATGAGAACGGCGCCAATCCAAAAATAGGTGCCGACCTTGTTGCGCTTTTTCGTAAAGGCGGCGGTGGTGTCGAATCCAACGGAACGACCGCCACTCTCCAAGTCACTCAGACTGACGCCGCGTGGCGCACGCGCGGCAGGTTCCGGTTTCTTGGCCGGTGCGGGAGCGGGAGCACCGGATGACGGGGCGGAGGACGCCGCCGGAGCGGCTCCCGCGCCGTTTTCGAGCCGCAATTCGATCTGGCCTATACGCAGGGTGTGGCCCGGTTTCAGCACGCTTTCGGTGATTTTTTCGCCATTGATGAACGTGCCGTTGGTGGAATTCAAATCCTTGACGACCACTTCGTCGCCTCGCAGCAGCACTTCGCAATGATGACTGGAAACGGACGGCTCGGCGATTTGAAACGTGTTGTCCTCAACCCGACCGATGGTGGTTTTATCCACCTTCAATTCGTGGGTGCGGCCGCTCATGCCTTGAGTCAGGATAACAAGTTTGGCCATAGCTTAGCTGGATTCGATTATGGTTAGAGTCTGCGCCAAGTCAAACGGAAATCTAAAAATCGCCAATGGTCTGAAAGCCTAGCCGTATTTCTCAACCAAGTCACGAAATTCAGCAAACAACGGCGTTGAATCGTGCGGGCCGGGCGATGCCTCGGGATGATATTGCACGCAAAAAACCGGCTTGGTTCTGTGCCGCAAGCCCTCGACCGTTTGATCGTTGAGGTTGATGCGGTCCACGGCGACATTGGACGGCAAAGACGCCGCGTCCACCGCAAAACCGTGGTTTTGCGACGTGATTTCGACCTTGCCGGATGCCAGATCCTTCACCGGCTGATTCGCGCCGCGATGACCAAATTTTAGTTTGAAGGTTTTCCCGCCCAAGGCCTGGCCAAGAATCTGGTGCCCAAGGCAAATCCCAAAAACCGGAACGCCGCTGTCCACGAGCGTTTTGACCTCACGCACGATGTAATTGAGCGCCGCCGGATCGCCGGGTCCGTTGGAAAGAAAAATGCCCGCTGGCTTGTGTTTGAGCGCCTCCGCCGCCGTGGTGGCGGCTGGCAAGACCTCGACGCTAAAGCCATGCTGCCGCAATCGGCGCAGGATGTTGTATTTTAGCCCGTAATCGAATGCGACGATGGGAATGTCCGCCGGCGGCAGTGATTCGCGCAGCTTGCCGCCTTCCACTGGCGTATTGCCGGAGACGAGTTTGAAGTTCGCGCTCTGTTCGTCCTTTTCGTCCCAGCGAAACGCCTCCTTGTGCGTGACTTCTTTGACATAATCCACGCCAACGAAAACGAATTCCTTCGCGCGCTGGACGGCTTCCTTATCCGAAATTTCTTCCGTGGAAATAAACCCGTTCATCGCGCCGCGCACGCGGAGTTTTTTCGTCAGCGCCCGGGTATCAATGCCTTGGATTCCGGGAATGCCATTCTTTTCCAGATATTCCGCCAGCGAAAAATCCGCGCGCCAGTTGCTGACCACCGGCGAAAGTTCGCGGATGACAAAGCCGGCCACATGCGGCCGCCATGATTCCACGTCCACTGCATTGACACCGTAGTTCCCGATGAGGGGATACGTCATCGTGACAATCTGGCCTTTGTAGGACGGGTCGGTGAGGATTTCCTGGTAGCCGGTCATTGAAGTGTTGAAACAGACTTCGCCGGACGCGGACGCGCGCGCGCCAAAGCCTTGTCCGTGAAAAATTGAGCCGTCTTCGAGGGCCAGAATTGCTTTCATGATCAAAATCGCTGTGCGATGCCGGAACGACTGGCAACGTGGTTAAGCGCGAAGGAATTTTTCACGCAGTCGCCAGTTCGGAATTTTCCGCCCAGACTTTTTTTCCGCCGACAATCGTCGCCACGGCCTTGCCTTTCAGTTGCCAACCAAGGAACGGACTGTTTTTCGATTTGCTCGCGGATTTTTCCGGCGTGAAAATCCATTCAGCGTCAGGATCTAACACCATCACATCGGCGTCCGCGCCAACGTTCAAGGTGCCCTTGGACAATTTAAGCAGCTGCGCGGGCGCCACCGTGTATTTGGCAATGAGTTCGGGCAAACTCAGCCGCTTCGCGTGATACAATTGCATGAGCGACAACGCGAGCTCAGTTTCCAAGCCGATGATGCCAAAGGGCGCATAATCAAACTCGACTTCCTTTTCAAAATCGCAATGCGGCGCATGGTCGCTGCACAAAATTTCGATGGTGCCGTCGGCCAGCCCTTCCAGAATCGCCTCGCGGTCGCGCGCCGAACGCAACGGCGGATTCATCTTGAAATTCGTGTCGTAGGCGGGCCATTCGGGGAGCTCATCTTGATATCCCGCCAGCTGTTTCCCGTCATTGGCCCAGAATCTTGCGCTGCCGGCCACCGCCGCGTCGGTAAGTGTGAAATGATGCGGACAGGCTTCGCCGGAAATCGGCACGCCGCGCTTTTTGGCCTCGCGCAGCAACGCGACACTGCCCGCCGCGCTCAGATGCTGGCAATGGACGCGCGCCCCGGTGAGTTCGGCGAGAAGGATGTTGCGCGCAACGATCATTTCCTCGCCCGCCGCCGGCCAGGCGCGCAAGCCCAGCGTGGTGTTCCAATAACCTTCATGCATCACGCCGTCGGTTACCAGCGAATAATCCTGGCAATGATCCATCACCGGCAGATTGAACATTCGGGAGTATTCGCACGCCCGCCGCATGAGTTCGTTGTTTTGAACACAATGTCCGTCGTCGGTGATGGCCACGACGCCAGCGCGCTTGAGCGAGCCAATGGGCGCAAGCTCCTCACCGGCGATATTTTTGGTGATGGCTCCGGCCACAAAGACGTTGACGACGCCCTGCCGGGCTGCGCGTTCGCGAATAAGCGCAACCGTGCCGGCGGTGTCAACCGTTGGCGACGTGTTGGGCATGCAAACGACGGATGTGAACCCGCCGCGCGCGGCGGCGGCGGTGCCCGTGGCAATGTTTTCCTTCGCGGTTTGTCCCGGTTCGCGCAGATGAATGTGGAGGTCAATCAAGCCAGGACAGACAATAAGACCGCTGACGTCCATTTTTTCAGCGTCACGCGGCGTTTGGTTCGCCGCGTCCGCGCCAACTGCGGCAATTTTGCCTTCGGAAATCAGAACGTCCGCCTTCGCGTCGAGGCGGTTGGCCGGGTCCACGACACGCCCACCGGTAAGAAGCAACGCTGCCATGCGCGGCGAGGGTACAGGCGTGACATTGACAATGCAAGCCGGTTTGGTAGTCTTCAGTTTTGAATTCTTAATTTTGAGTTGAAGCACGAATGGCCGTTCCAATTTAAAACTTAGAATTAAAAACTAAGAATTTTTTGCGGGCGTAGTTCAATGGTAGAACGGAAGCCTTCCAAGCTTCACACGAGGGTTCGATTCCCTTCGCCCGCTCCAGTTTTGCTGCCCTTTCGTGTCTGCGCTTCAATCTCCGTCCCGGCAAAATGGCATGACGCCCAGTGGCCTTTTTGAACCTCGCGCAATTTCGGAAATTCTTCCCTGCATTTGGGAAGCTGGGCAATCGGACAGCGTGGATGAAACGGACAACCGCTTGGCGGATGAATTGGCGACGGCACATCGCCCGGCAAAACGATGCGCTGGCGTTTGGTTTCCGGGTCCACTTCCGGCACGGCGGAAATCAACGCCTGCGTGTAAGGATGTTGCGGCTCGCGGACAATCGTTTTGGCGTCCGCCGTTTCCACGATTTTGCCCAGATACATGACCATCACCCGTCGGCTGATATGTTCCACCACCGCTAGATCGTGCGCAATGAAGAGATACGCGATGCCGCGCTCCTGCTGCAAATCGTGAAGCAGATTAATGATCTGTGCCTGTACCGAAACATCCAGCGCACTCACCGGTTCGTCGCAAATGATCAGTTGCGGCTCAACCGCCAGCGCGCGGGCGATGCCAATGCGCTGGCGCTGTCCACCACTGAACTCGTGCGGATACCGCTGCGCATAAATGGGATCGAGACCGACATCTTTCAGCAATTCGGTAATGCGTTTCCGGCGCGCGGATTTGCTGTCGGTCAGCTTGTGAATGTCCAGCGCCTCGCCGACGATTTGGGCGACGGTCATGCGCGGGTTGAGCGAGCCGTAGGGGTCCTGGAAAATCATCTGGAACTTGCGCCGCCGCGTGCGCAATACCGAACCGTTCATCCGCGTGATGTCCTCGCCGTCGAGCAGAACGCTGCCTGCCGTCGGCTCGACCAGCCGCACAATGGCACGGCCTAGCGTTGTCTTGCCACAGCCGCTCTCGCCGACCAACCCGAGCGTTTCGCCCGGTTCGATGGCAAAGCTCACGTCGTCCACCGCCTTCACGAATCCGCGGACGCGGCTGAACACCCCGTGCTTCACCGGAAAATGCACTTTCAGATTTTTGACTTCGAGCAGCGCGCTCATTTATTTCCAAGATTCAAAATGAAGCTCCGCAGGAGCGCAATCTTTATAGCTGCAAATCGCAAAAACGACAAAACTCCATAGGAACGACATTATGCCGGCGACTTTAATATGCTACTCCTGGCGGAGCTTCAACCGGCCGGGAAAATCATGCCGTTCTCCAGCCTTGGCTTCGGATTCAGCCTGCTCCATTAAACGATACAGTTTGCCGCCAGCGTCGGCGGCGGCCATTTGGCGATCCCAGTTGTCGCTGTCCAACTCGTGCAGCAACCGTGCTCATGCTGGAAAATCAAGCGCAAGGCGAATCTTAAGATCGCGAAACTCGCTCTGTTTGTGTTGTTCATGGTGAACGGAATATCCTTTGGCATCACGAAAAACCGATGGTCTAATTTACCAGCCCTGCCAACCGGTTCATGACGATTTAGGCTTGTCCGCGTTCTCCGCATTTTTAAATATCGGCTGACACGAAACAACGGTGCCCGATGAAAGTTCTTATTAACTGCGGTCTGCCTTTTGCCCTGACGCACGGCGGGCAGCAAGTTCAAATTGAACGCACACAAGCGGCCTTGCGGTCCATCGGGCTGGAAGTTGAGCCCGTCCGCTGGTGGGACGACAAACAGACGGGCGATATCATCCACTATGCCGGCCGGATGCCAGCCGCTCAAATCGAGCTGGCGCATCAAAAGGGCATCAAAGTGGTCATGGCTGAATTACTGACCGCTCCCGGTTCGCGTACCCGGGTCCAGTTGGGGTTGCAACGAATCCTCAACCGGTCATTGGAACACCTCGCGCCGGAGCATTTTATTGCCGCCTTCAATTGGAAATCCTATCGGCTGGCTGATGCCTGCATTGCGCTGACGGACTGGGAAGCACGATTGATGACGTATCTTTTTGGGGCGCCAAAGGAGCGCATGCACGTGGTGTCCAACGGCGTCGAGGAGGTTTTTTTGCAGGCTCTGCCAGCGGAGCGTGGTCCGTGGCTGGTTTGCACTGCCACAATCACCGAACGCAAACGGGTGCTGGAACTGGCGGCAGCGGCGGTGCTGGCCCAAACACCGGTCTGGATTATTGGCAAGGCCTACGCCGAAACTGACCCTTACGCCCAACGGTTTTATTCCCTGGCGCGCCAGCATCCGAAGTTAATACGCTTTGAGGGCCCTATTCAAGACCGGGCAAAACTCGCGCAAGTGTACCGCGCAGCGCGGGGATTCGTGCTGTTGAGCGCCATGGAAAGCCTGAGCCTCTCCACGCTTGAAGCAGCGGCCTGCGAGTGTCCGTTGCTATTGAGCGATTTGCCTTGGGCACGCAGCGTGTTTGCCGGACACGCCACCTACTGTCCGACTACGGCGCCAGGCCGCACCGCCGCATTTTTGCGCCGTTTCTATGATCAGGCCCAGGCATTAAAACCGCCGCCCAAGCCGCCGACTTGGCAGGGGATAGCCCGCCAATTAAAGGAAGTTTATGAGCGACTTTTAACTCTCGTGCCTTGACCAATTGGTCAAAAGTCATTTTTTAAATCACGCCAATTTCCTGATGCTATTGAGGTTGTTGTTTCAAGTATGCACTTCTTAATAATGCCAACCAGCCCTGACCTCGAGCGGCAGAGGGAATTTTCCGCAGGACCGGGGAATCTGCCGCTAGGCGCGGATTGAACCGCAGTTGGAGGATCCCGGCGGGAAAGGAATATTCGCTTCGTGTGATGCGAGGGTTTTGCCTTCTTCGGCCTCATCCGAATTTAATACGGTTTCCACAACGTAAAGCGGGCGGCCCTTGATTTCGCGATAGATCCGGCCCACGTATTGGCCCACAATGCCGAGTGAAAGCAGCTGAATCCCGCCGAAGCAAAAGATTGCCACAGCCAGGGTGGTAAAACCTAGTACTCGCAAAGAAGGAAAAAAACCGGCCATCTGTAGAAACTTCATTACCAACAGAATACCAGCATAACCAAAGCTGACCGTGCTGATGGCGCCGCCGAGCAGGGTAATCCATTGCAGCGGCAAATCCGAAAAACTGAATAATCCATCCAGCGCGTAACGGAGCAGTTTGCGAAAAGACTGTTTGGGTTCACCCACAGCGCGTTCCTTCCGGGCGTAACCGATCGTGGCTTGGGGATATCCAAACCAACATTTAAGCGCAGGCAAAAACAAGTTTGTTTCCCGTGCCGACAACAACCGGTTCACAACCACGCGATCCACCAACGAGAACATCCCGCTGTTCATTGGCATCGCCTGGCCAGTCATGCGATGAAAGACCCGGTGGAACAGGTTAAACAACAACCGGCGCAGCCCCTGCTCTTCGCGGCTGATGCGGCACCCGGT
>Ga0335077_10002987_pt1 | contig 20304 bp, 14 predicted proteins | sample Lox_Sample_31_FD_207151 | JGI IMG/M metagenome (GOLD analysis project Ga0335077, IMG submission 207151) | Soil microbial communities from Loxahatchee National Wildlife Refuge, Florida, United States - Lox_Sample_3.1 | ecosystem: Environmental > Terrestrial > Soil > Wetlands | place: USA...
CCGGCGCGTTTTTTGGGGGTTTTTGGGGCTTACGGCCCCCCGAGGCCAGGGAACGAGCCGCGGCCTCCGCTCCTTCCTGTCCCCGAGGCGGCACCAAGCCGGCTTTGCGGCGGTCTTTCAGCCGGTAGCTCTCGCCGCGGATGTTGATGGTCGTCGAGTGATGCAGTAGTCGGTCCAGGATCGCCGTGGCAATGATCGAGTCGCCGAAGATCGATCCCCAGTCTCCATAGCTTTTGTTCGAGGTCAGGATGATGCTCCCACGTTCATATCGCGCGCTCACCAGCTGAAAGAAAATTGTGGCGCCCAGATCGTCCAGCGGCAGATAGCCCACTTCGTCAATCACCAGAACTTTCGGTGCCAGGTACACGCGCATCCGCCTGTCCAACCGGCCTTCGCGATACGCGCGCCCCAAGTCCGCCGTCAGATCGTGCGCGGTGATGAAATACGCTCCCATCCCCGAGCGGATCGCTTCTTCCGCCAACGCCACGCTCAAATGCGTTTTCCCGACGCCAGGCGGTCCCAGCAGAATGACATTGCTGGCTTCGTGGACAAATCGCAGCGAACGCAACTCTCGAATCTGCCGCTCATCAAGCGAAGGCTGAAAGCCGAAATCGAACTGCTCGAAGGTTTTCACGAACGGGAAATGCGCCAGCTGCAGCCGCGCACGCAGGTAACGAGTCCTTCGTGCTTCCACCTCGCAGCACAGCAACTCATCCAGAAAGTCCGCATAGCTCGGCTCTTTCTTCGACGCTTGTTCCAGCAAGTTCTCCAGCCTGCTTTCCACCGCCTTCAATCCCAGCGAATCCAGCGCCATCTGTAACCGCTCGATCGGAGTGTTCATCGCCCACCTCCGTTCGCCACGCGCTCATACGCTGCCAGCGAGCGCTTCTCCACCTCTGGGGCGCTCTGCCGCAGATGAATCAGGATCTTGCTTTCCGCTCTTCGAACTCCCAGCGGGATCCCCTGATGGTGCGGCGGGAACGTCAGCACGCTGTGTTTCCGTTGCGCCTTGCCGTGCATCGCGATCCGCTCGCGGCCCGTGCGGATATCCACTTCCTCCGCAATCTCCTGCACCCATACTTCTTGGCCCGCATACTGCCAGGGCACCGAATACCGGCTGCCTTGCCAGTCCACGTAGGCATCCCGCGCCACTTTGCGCAGCTCACCATCCACATACGGATACGGCGGCTGCCCCGCCAGCGACTGCAGACTGAACTGCTCGACATCCCAGCGTCCCGCCACTTGCTCATGCGTCGTTCCGTGTACGCGCTGGTTCGCTACTCCCCAAACCCACTCGCGCAACTGCGCGTTCAGATCGCTCAGGCTGCTTGGCTCGCGCCCCTGCAAACCACACAAAAAGTTCCGCCGCACATACTTCACGCCCGCTTCCACTTTCCCTTTCGTCTGTGCGCGATACGGCCGACACAGCCGCGGCGTGAAGCCCCAGTAGTGCGCAAAGTCCTTAAACACCGGGTGCCAAACGATCTCGCCTCGCTCATCCGTCCCCAGCCACACCGTCTTCATACGGTCGTACAGAATCTCCTCCGGCACTCCGCCGATCTGCTGGAACGCCGCTTCGTGCAGTCGCAGCAGCGTGCCCAGTTTTTGATCCAATGCTGCTTCCGCTACCATTCTCCGGCTGTAACCCAACGTGAAGGTAAAACCATGCAGCTTCTGCTCCTGCCCAGCTATCTCTAGCGTGCCCAGATGTCCCCAATCCACTTGCGCCTGCTTGCCCGGAGCTGTCTCGAAGCGCCGCACCGCCACGACTCGTGCTGAACTGCGTTGCGGCCGCAACCAGTCCGTCAGAATCGTGTAGCTCCCCGTGTAGTTCCGTTCACGCAGTTCGCGCAACAGCACCCGCGCGTTCCACACCCCAGCACGCAGCCGCTCCTCCAAATACGGCTTAAATGCATCGAGCTTACTTGGCTGCGGTGAACGCGGCCCGTACTCCGGCGCTATCCCCGCCGCTTGCATATACTTGCGAATCGTCTTGCGATCCCAGCCGGTTAGCTTGCTGATCGCCTGGATGCTCATCCCTTGCCGTTGCAGTTCTTTTAGTTCTTGCACGTCTTTCCCCCTTAACAAGTCTCGGAACCTCCTCCATGCGGAGTAGGCTCCGGTGTACCACATCAGGGGGTGGGGAAAATTCAACCGGCATTATGGGGATTTTTGCACCGGCGCTGACAACCCGTCAACGCACCGGCAAATTTCGCGCCAGTCTGCGGCTCTAAGGCACAGCCCCGCTCAGGCCGCCCCGCCTACCGAACATGCGTAAAGGCTATTTGCAACTGCGCATCGCGTGCCTGCGCTTGGCTTGAGTTTTACTTTGCTTACGCGATGATAGAAATATCCAGCAGGTGGCTTCTTTCAAGGGGCTTGGGACGTGCAGAGCTTGAAAGCGCCGGGGTGGAGCCGGCAAGCGTTCCTCACCATCGCCGCGATACTGTTCGTCGCGCAGGTGGTCGTGCTGCTTGCCGCGCCGTCGCGGACGGTTGCTTCCCTTTACTCCAACCTGATTCAACTCGCATGCGCGCTGCTGGCCGCTACCTCCGCGGCGTTTGCGTCCCGCAGGATGACGGGCTTTGGCCGCCACTTCTGGATTCTGGCGTCGGCAGGTTTTTACATTTGGGCCTTCGCCCAGGCGCTGGCCACGTACTACGACGACGTGCTGCACTACTCTTTGCAGCAGCCCTGGCCCAGCGACGTCATCTATTTCCTCAGCATGGCTCCGGCGTTCATGACCCTGTTCATCGACTCGGAGCGCGGCCTGGAATGGAAGGATTGGCCCCGCGTTCTGGACCTGGCGCAGGTGGTCATTCTGACCGTCGCGGCGTACCTGCTGCTGTTCTCCTCGCCGGCACACTGGAGAATGGGCGGCGGAGCGTTGGCCCGTCTGGCTTGGGTGCCGGATTCCGGCAGAGACGCCTTTTTAGCGACGGCTTTCTTTCTGCGCGCGAGCATGTCCCAGCACAAACTGGCGCGCAGTTTGTATGCCCGAATGGGAGTCTTCTTCGCGCTTTATCTGGCCGGTGAACTGCCATACCTGTACCTGCAATCCACGCGAAACTTGCCCTCTGGGACCCTCTGGGATCTGGCCTGGACTTTGCCTTTTCTCGTCGTCGCCAGTTTGGCGGCCACGTCACAGCCCATCGACGACGTAGTTCCACGTGACGAGGAATCGCGGCGCGCCAGGGCCACCAAATTAAGCCAGTGGGGACTCATCCACCTCGTGCCCACAATCTTTCCCCTGGTGGTGTTGCTCATGGCCGCGGGTGTTGCAGAAAAGCAGTTGGCACTGGCCGCGGTGCTGGTGCTGGCATCCTTTTCGTGTTCGAGTGCGCGCATTGTGCTCAGCGAGCGGCAGCAGCACCAGGCTGACCTTGCGCTGGACGAGAAGAACGCGCTATTGAAATCCATTTTTGAGGGTACGGGCGATGCCGTCTATATCCGGGATCTGGAGGGCCGGTACGTCATCGTCAATCCCGCGTTCGCGAAATACTTTGGCAAGCCTGTCGAGCAACTTGTCGGAAAGACTCCGGTGCAGCTCTTGGATTTCGCCAACGCTCGCCGCACCTCGGAGACCGACCGTGCGGTCGTCGAGAGCGGGACCACAGAAACTTTTGAATATGAGATCCCGCTAAACGGCGGACTCCGCACCTTTCTGACGACGAAGAGCCCCTATCGCGACGGCGCGGGCAAAATCATCGGCGTCATCGGCATCTCGCGTGACATTACCGAATATCGGACCATGGAAAGCCGGCTGCGGCAGTCACAGAAAATGGAAGCGATCGGCACACTGGCGGGGGGCATAGCGCACGACTTCAACAACCTGCTCATGGTCATTTCGGGATACAGCGCGGTGTTGCGCGAAGCCGTGGAGAACAGCCCTGCGCTGCGCGGGCACGTGGAACAGATTCAGAAGGCCGGCGAACGGGCCGCCTCCCTTACCCGGCAACTGCTGGCCTTTAGCCGCAAACAAACCATTCAGCCGGTGCCGCTCAATTTGAACAGCGCCCTCGGAGGCATCGAAAAGCTGTTGCGTCGGCTCATCGGGGAAGACATCACCATCGTGACGCATCTGGCGCCGGGACTTGGGACCGTGAGAGCCGACGTGGGCCAGTTCGAGCAAGTGGTTCTCAATTTGGCTGTTAACGCGCGCGACGCCATGCCGGAGGGGGGCCGCCTGACGCTCGAGACGCACAATCGCGAAGTGAGTGGCCGCGAAGAGGGTACGCGCGAAGCCGTTAAGCCGGGGCGCTATGTGGAGCTACTCGTCAGTGACACCGGTGTTGGAATGGAGCCAGAAGTTCAGGCCCACATTTTCGAACCCTACTTTACGACCAAGCCCACGGGCAAAGGTACGGGCCTTGGGCTCTCCACCGTCTACGGCATCGTGCAGCAGGCCGGCGGCCATGTCAGCTTCTCCAGCGAGCGCGGCATGGGCACCACGTTTCGTGTCCTGCTGCCGCGCGTTGACTCCCCGGAAGCTCCGGTGGCTGCGGCCGAATTCCCCGGCAGCGAGTACAGCGGCGCCGAGACCGTGCTCCTGGCTGAAGATGAGCCTGCGGTGTGCGACCTGGTACGCGCGATTCTCACCTCGCGCGGTTATACCGTGCTCTCCGCGCGCCTGCCGCAGGAAGCGGAGACCATTTCGCAAACACATGCCGGCAAGATCGACCTTTTGCTGACCGACGTCATCATGCCGGGGATGAGCGGCGCGGAGCTCTCCAAACGCATCGCGTCGAAAAATCCCGGGATGAAAGTGCTGTTCATGTCGGGATACATTGACGATTCCGTGGTGCGCCAGGGCATCCAACAGAGCGAAGCCTCGTTCCTGCAAAAACCCTTCACGCCGCTTAGCCTGGCAAGAAAAGTCAGAGAAGTCCTCGACAGCGCTGTGGTGCGCTGACCTGCCCGCCAACCTCCGCGCAAGCTCTTCCTGAAAAGACCCTCCCTTAGCCGGTTCGCTCAACTGGCGGAAGCGGCCGTCGCTGCTGGCCGGTAGTGGCCAGGCACGGCGCGCAGGGCGATGGCCAGGCGATTCCATGCGTTGATGGTGGAAGCCACGAAGGTGAGATCCACAATTTCTTTCTCGCTAAACTGCTTGCGGGCTTCTTCGTAGACAGAATCCGGAACATGGGTTTGCGAAACTAACGTGACGGCTTCGATCCACGCCAGCGCCGCGCGTTCGCGCTCCGTATAGAACGGCGTTTCGCGCCAGGCATCCAGTTCATAGAGCCTCTGCTCGGTTTCCCCGAGGGCGCGCGCATCCTTCGAGTGCATGTCAATGCAGTAGGCGCAGCCATTGATTTGCGAAGCACGCATCTTCAAAAGATGGATGAGTTTGTGGTCCAGTCCGCATTCGGAGAGATACTTTTCGAGCGCGCCCATGGCTTTCTGCGCGTCCTGAGCGTACTTGCGACCATCGATTCTGGCTTCCATTCGTGACCTCCTGATTTGGCACTGCTCGAAGCATCCGGGCCGGCTGGGATGAAACGGTGCGTGTGCCCCTGGCAACTCCGGCATACATATAGATGATTGGAGCCGGGAGAAGGTAAACAACAAATCTCGGCAACCAATTTGGCCGAAATTATGAATCAGCGGCGCGCGCGGTCTTTGCGGACCGCTTCGTCAATCAACGCGTCCAGCTCGCTACGCGTCAGGGAAACCTGTGCGCTCGACGATTCGCCGGTGTCGCTCGTTTCGGGGAGTTCCGCGCCGCCGCCCGGCGGGGGCGTGACGAAATAACGCGAACGCGCCGCCATCAGCTTGGCGACCTCGCGGCTGGAAAGAAGCCCAGGATCTCCGGCCAGTTCCGCGGCCAGCACGATCTTGGCGAAATGCTCGATGGTCTCCATGCGGAAGAAGGCGGTCAGAAGATCGGGGCCGCAAGTGACGGCGCCGTGATTGGCCAGCAGCAAAGCATCGTAATGCGGGACGAAGGGCTCAAGTGCATCGCTCAGCTCGGGAGTGCCTGGCGTGGCATAGCGCACCAGCGGAATTTTTCCGAGACCGATGATCACCTCGGGGAGCAATGCCTGGTCCAGCGCGCGGCCCGCGGCGGCGAATCCTGTGGCCGTGGGCGGATGCGCGTGGCAGATGGCGTTGACATCGGGGCGCATGCGATAGAAAAGAAGATGCATGGCCAGTTCCGAGGAGACTTTGCGATCGCCGTTGAGCTGCCGCCCTTCCAGGCTGGTGACCGCCAGATCCTGCGGAGCCAGCATGCCTTTGTTCATGCACGTGGGCGTCGTGAGGATGCGCTCTTCATCCAGACGCACGGACAGATTTCCTTCGCAGGCCACGATGAAGCCGCGCTCGTACATCCATTTGCCCGCGATACAAATTTCCTCGCGGTGCTGCGCTTCGCTTTTCGAGTGACTCGGCAAGAGGGAGTTGGTATTCACAAACTATCACTCCTTGCCTGCCCGGAACTTCATCCGGGCCGATTTAGAGCTCCGGCAAACGAATCTCGGCACTTCTGGGACCCCAAGCCCGCGGCGCACTTTATCACATCACGCGTAGATGCCGCGCAATTTCAATGCGCTGGCCACCCGATCAATCGCCAGCATGTAGGCGGCGATGCGATTGTTGACCTTGTGCGCCTCGGCGTAACGCACCACTTCGTCGAAGGCGTTCTCCATGACGTCGAGCAGCCGCTCGTTCACTTCGCTCTCGCGCCAGAAAAAACCCTGGCGATCCTGCACCCATTCGAAATAGCTGACGGTAACGCCGCCGGCGTTGCCGAGAATGTCCGGCACGGTGAAGATGCCCTTGCCGTCCACAATGGCGTCGGCTTGCCAGGTGGTCGGGCCGTTCGCTCCTTCGCAGAGAATGCGTGCTTGAACCTTGCGGGCGTTCTGTTCGGTGATCTGGTTTTCGATGGCCGCCGGTATAGCGATTTCGCAGGGCTGGAAAAGGACGTCTTGCGCGGACATCTTGGTCCCGCCACCGGGAAAATCCGCCAGCGGTTTCTTGAGGTTATAGACCCATTCGATGACTTTGGGAACGTCGAAGCCTTTTTCGTTGTAGAGGCCGCCGCCAATGTCGGCGAGGCCGATGATTTTGTAGCCGGCCTGCTGCATAAGCTGCGCCGCGAGCGAGCCCACGTTGCCGAAGCCCTGGATCACCACGCGGCAGCCTTCCTTTTTTATCCCCAACTTCGCCAGGGCTTTATCGCAGCAGATCATGACGCCGCGTCCGGTGGCTTCGCGCCGGCCGCGCGAACCGCCCAGCTCGATGGGCTTGCCGGTGACCACCGCCGTGGTGGCTTCGCCAACGTGCATGGCGTAGGTGTCCATCACCCAGGCCATGGTCTGCTCGCCGGTGCCGATGTCCGGCGCGGGAATGTCGCGTTCGGGACCCAGCCAATCAGAAAGTTCGGCTGTGTAGCGGCGCGTCAGGCGCTCCAATTCTCCGCGCGACAACTTGCGCGGATCGCAGATGATGCCGCCCTTGGCGCCCCCGAAGGGGATATTCACGACCGCGCACTTCCAGGTCATCCACGTGGCTAGCGCGCGCACTTCATCAATGGAGACGTCCGGGGCAAAGCGTATGCCGCCCTTGCCCGGTCCACGAACCGTGGAGTGCAGCACCCGGTATCCGACAAAAACATCCAGTTGCCCACTGTCCATTCCCACGGGAATGTACATGGTGATTTCTTTTTTAGGATGCTTCAGGTAACGGTACAGACCTAGTTCCAGTCCCAGTTTGCTGGCGGCCACTTCGAAGCGCGCTTCCGCGTTCTGGTAGACATTCATCTCTTCCGGTACATGGGCTTGCGACATGCAGAGCTCTCCTTTGAGGCTGCGTCCGCCGTGGGACCGCGCACTTCACGCACTTCGGCCTGCATGGGACACGCAGTACCGATTTGCAAGGCCAAGAAGGAAAAACCGGCGGGCTACCCCGTGGCGCAATCTCGTTGCGCGATGAAACCGACCCGCTAGATCGCCATTTTGGCCGGGCCGCCAGTATACGAACCTGACAAGCCGCCTGCAAGCCATCGCAATCCACGGTCGCAACGTCTTGCGGTCGCGTCGGCCTGCGGGCAGCACCGTGTCATCCGCATGCTCTGCTATAATCCCGGCACTTTCCCAGCACAAGCTCTTCTGCGGAGTGCCAAATGAAGCGATTCTTGATTTTCCTGCTCGCCCTTCCGGGATTCGGCGCCATGCGACCCGCCTGCGGGCAGAGCCCCACGGATCCGTTGTCGGAACTGACCAAGCCGCACGACTACGTGCTGAAACGCGTCTCGAGTTACGACCGCACTGGAGGAAACGACGACTACCGCCCGCTCGCTCCCGGAGATACGCTTACTCTGCTCGATGAAACCGGCCCCGCCGAAATTTCCCACGTCTGGATCACCATTGCCGACGACGAACGGTTTCACCTGAAAAAGCTCGTGCTCCGCATGTTCTGGGACGGCGAGAGCTCGCCCAGCGTGGAAGCCCCCGTTGGCGATTTTTTCGGCCTGGGACTGGGCGATTATTTTCTCTACCAGTCCGTGCCGCTGGCCGTGGGCGGAGACAAGGCGCTGAATTGTTTTTTCCCCATGCCCTTTCAGAAGCACGCGCGCATCACGCTCACCAACGAAGGCCAGCAACGCGCGGAAGCGGTCTACTGGAACATCGACCTGCGCGCCTACAAATCCGCGCTCCCCCCGGACACGCTGTACTTCCACGCGCAATACCGTCAGGCCACTCCCAACAAGGCATTCCCAACCAACAAAATCAATTTGGACGGCAAGGACAACTACGTCTGGTTGGAAGCCGCCGGACGCGGCCACTTTGCCGGCGTGACCATGTCGGTCATCGAAAATCAGGACGGCTGGTGGGGCGAAGGCGACGACATGTTCTTCGTGGATGGCGAAAGGCTGCCCTCCATCAGCGGCACCGGTTCCGAGGACTATTTTCTCGGCGCCTGGGATTTCGGCGGCAAAGCTTTCTCATACGGGCTATTCGGAGCGCCCGTCGTCGGACAGGAATTGCAGGGCGGCCACTGGTCCCTGTACCGCTTTCATCTCGATTCGCCGATTCCCTTCACCAAATCGCTGCGCGCCACCATCGAACATGGCCACGCTAACGATCGCGGCGACAATTTCTATTCCGTCGCCTACTGGTATCAGAACGAGCCGCACGCCGGCTTTCCGGCGCTTCCCGTTGTAGAGCTCCGCCTGCCGCGCGTGTTGCCTGCGGCAGCAGCTCAGAAATAGAGCAACTCAATTGCGCGGGCGGCACACGGCCACCTGTAGCTCAACTAAGCGCGGCGCAGGAATCGCCGGTTATTGCATACGGAATTGCAGCGTGACGGTAAGGTGCATCGGGACGGCCTTGCCATCCAGCGATGCCGGCTGATACTTCCACTGCCGCAGCGCGTCCATCGCCGCCTGGCGCAGCAGCGCGGGTCCGGAAACAACCTTCATCGAGGAAACCTTTCCATTCGCATCGATTAGCGCGTCAATGCTCACATCACCGGTCAGGTGCTGCGCCTTCGCCAGGGACGGGTACATGGGCGGCACGGAGCTGAGCAGTCTCGCCGGCTTGACGTCGCCACCCACCGGCAGCGGCACCTCGGGAGCAGCAGGCTGCTTGGAAGTCTCGGCCACGAGTTCGGTGTTGAGATTTGGTGTGGTGTCTGCGCTGCTCGAAATCGTCGGAGCTGCCAGTCCGTCATCCTGGGCGCTTACGGTGCGATTTACCGTTGGACTAGCCAGATGCACTTCGCCCAGCGCCGGTTTCTTCGGCTCCGGAGCCGCATCCGCTGTGGCGACTGCTGCCGGACGTGAATTGCGTTCTGCGGACCCCGGCGGAACTGCGCTTCCGGAGTTGCGCGCATTCTCGCGCGTAGCCGGCACCGGCTGTGTATTCACGGCAGGCTTGGTTGCCGGCGGATTCGAAGCCGGCTCGTAGACGTGGCTGCTCGGAGAAGTTTCTACGGCCGCTACTGTATTTTGCGCCGCGGGTTGCCCGGCGGGCTGCGCGGCGCTCGCCAGAGGCGCCGCGGAATTCGTTTGTGCAGCGGCCGATCGCGTGGCCGCACTCGAAACGCCGGGCACCGAGCTGCTCGGTCGCAGGAAATACCAACCACCACCCACTGCCACCAGAACGGCCGCAGCGGCGACGCCCATCCACAGGCCTTTCTTCGCGCCTCCAGAAGACTGTTGCGTGAGCACGTCCCCTTCGAGCGGCAGAAGGCTGCCGACACCAGGCAGTTCTGCTTCCGGCGTCGTCTCTGGAGCCACGGCAGCCACTGGCGTCTCTGCTTGCACCTCTTCGCGCGTGGCCACGTCCGCGGCGTGTCTGGCCTTTTCCCGTTCGACAAGCTCCTGCGTGGACGCCGGCGCCGCGGCATTGCGCGCCAGCGGTTCGAGCCAGGACGGAATTTTCACTCCTTCGGTATCCAACGCCGATTTAATCGGAGGAGGAGCTGGCTTGGCCACCGGCAAGGACTTCACCGGCGGCGGATCCACTTTGGCAAGTTCCAGAACTTTCGACGTCAAGCGTGTCGGAGCCGTTGAATCCAGAGCGGGGTGTTGCGGTGCAGGTGTCGTTGGCGTTGCCAGTGGCGTGCTGCTGAACAACATCGAGGAAAGCTGTTCCTGAAGCCGCGCCGTGTGCTGCTTCAGTTCTTCCATCGAAGTTTCATCGCCATTCTTCGCGATACTGGGAGTCGTTTGCGGAGTCACCTGCGGCGCAGGCGGTTTTGGCACAACTGTCGCCGAGGGAACTTCCGGCGAGGCCAGCAGGCTTGCGACAGAAGACGCCAGAGAAGCCGCAATCGTCGGCGACGGAGTTGCACTCGCCTCCGGAGTCTTGGCGATCGGTGCAACAGGGACCAGCGGCGTGCTTGGCACGACAGAAGGAGCGGCTGGCGCTTGCGCCACTACAGGAGGAACCGTTGTCGCTTCTGCGAGCGGCGGCTGCGCCACGGGCTTCGGCGCTACCGGAACCGGAACTGGCGTCACTTCGGGAGTCCTGGGCGCGACGCTAACCACGGGAGCTACGACTTTGGGCGCCACCGGCGCGGCAGGAGCAGGCGGCGCAACTCTGGCAGCCGGCGGGATTGTGGCCGTAGGCGCAGGAGTTGGCGCGGCGATGCGATCGGTCGGAAAGCGCATACCCCAGAAGCCGACCACTGACTCGGTAAATTCCAACTCCACGTAGCCGCTCACGTTCCGGTAATTCTTCGACTTGACGACCTGGCACACCACTTCTTTCTTTGTTTTTTCGTTGGTCAGGAAAAGCAATTGCCCTGCAGAAACCGGAGACGAGAGGCGGATGACCGCGCCATTGCCGAACACCAGAACCGTCTTTGTCGTTTCCGAAAAAGGCTCGCGCTTGTCGCTGCCCTCCACGGTGCGTGCGCCGTTGACGGTAACGGGTATTTCCAGGGCCACCGGCTGCGGTCGGGAAGCGGTTTCATCCGGCCGAAAGGCCGCCGGTGCGGAAACTGTGGCTGGGGCCTCCGGCGAGGCTACTAAAACTTCATTTTCTTTGCTGGTTGGCGCCATAGGTTGCTCACTTGATACGCAGTTTTCCAAAGCCCGCGGACGTACAAGGGCTCTCCCCCGAACCTTTTCCATGTTCTTCGCCGGGCGGGCATTGCAGCCATAGTACGGGCGTACCAACACGGAAACACCTGTCCCGAAGGACAGCCGTTTTGCAAGAGCCAACGGGTTTAGCGCTTGAGGGGCGGCAGGAATTGCTCGTCAACGGCCACCTGGTAGCCGGTGACCATCTTATTGGTTTCGTTGGCCATGCCGATCACCGCTTGCAGTTCCTTGAACATGGCGTCGGTCATGCCTTTTTTGAAAGCCGAAGCGGTATGCGAAGCGATGCAGTAGTGGCAATTGTTGGTCACGCTGACGGCGATGTACAGCAATTCTTTGGTGAGCGGGTCGAGCGCGCCCGGCGCCATGATCTGCTTGATGCTTTCCCAGGTGCGCTTCAGCGTGGCGGGATCGTGCGCAATCGCCTTCCAGAAATTGTTGATCCAGTCGCTCTTGCGCGTGGCCATGATGTCGTCGTAAATGGCGCGCACTTCCGGGCTCGCATCCTTATATTCGATTAGTCCAAAGGTTGACATGAGTTCTCCTGAGAACGCCGATCTCCACAATCGGCTCCTATCTTCGGCGCGATTGTATCAGCGGGCGGGTCGTCCCGGCACAAGAGGGGGTGCCGCAACCTTCGGGGTGCGGGTTTTCTCCGTCCGAGAATGGACCGCTCAGCTGAATTACAGAACTGGCATGCCCTCCCACGTGCGCGCCATCAACGCCAAAGATCCGCCGATACGAACGCCTGCCCGCCGAGCCAGATATCTCCTTTCTTAATAAACGCACCTGTACCACCAGCCAGGCTTGCAAACAGGTTGCGCTGTGGTCGACTGAGGAAAGGGAGGAATCTCCATGAAGAAGCTCTATGCCCTAGTCTTCATTTCCCTGCTCGCGATTTCCAGCAGAGCAAACGAGCTCGCTAGTTCATTCGAACAAGCTTTTGCCCTCGCGTGTGCGCAACGAGAGGAACGCGCAACACAGGCATATCTTCATCTTGACCTGATGCCGTACTACAAGAAAAAATACTCGCCCGTCTTTGTGTCCTGCTTAAGGTCAACTGATCACCCTGACATGTCGACGTTCTCATTCGTTGCGGCAATCGGAAAAGATGGCCGTGTTTTGCGGCTCTACGTAGATCACGAAACCAACCTATTTGCCTGTGTACGGCCGACGCTGCAGCAAGACGAGTTTCCACACCCCCCACACTCTCACTCTCCTTATTACATGTCCGTTACAATGAGCTTTGGGAATTAGGTATTAACGAGGATTGATAAAGCTTCGCTGTCCGCGGTGACGTGTACCCGCTGAGGAACGTTCCCCGGATCGAAGAAGCACGTGAGCCACTCAGGAGTGCTCGTTCTTGGGCGGCCACCGCTCTCGGCGAGGGATTCCTCAAACAGCAGCCGCACCAGTTTACCGCGCCCCTTTAGGAACGGCCCGCCAAGAAGGGTCCCTAGCCTCCGCAAAACGCCACCTTTTTTTTCCCCATTTCTCCTGGAACATTTTGCCAACTATTACGTCTATCGATATAGTCTTTCTTTCTGCGATAGATTCTTTCGGCGCCGGAGCAACCATACCGCTTCCGCCCGAACGGGAGGTTCGCCGCATGCCCAAACCGAATGAAGCGCATTCCTTTCTTCCTCTGACCCCCGCCATGTTCCACATTTTGTTGGCTTTAGCCGACGGCGAGAAGCACGGCTACGCCATTTTGAAAGAGGTGGCGCGCCGCACCGCAGATAAGGTCCGCCTCAGCGTCGGTACGCTCTATGGCAACCTGGCGCGCCTGGAGAGCGAGGGACTCATCGCCGAATCCAGCCGGCGGCCCGAGGTCGTTTTGGATGACGAACGCCGCCGCTACTACCTGCTCACCCCCTTGGGCCGCGAAGTCGCGGTTGCCGAAGCGGAGCGCATGGAAGAAACGCTGGCGCAGGCTCGCGCCAAAAAACTTTTCCGCAAGCCCAAGCTTGCGCAGTAAGGAGAATCGCCATGGCCAACCAGAACCTGCCGTTTTCTCAACGCCTGTTCCGTGCCCTGGTTCGCTTGCTGCCTTTCGATTTCCGCACCAACTATGAAGGCGAGATGGCAGCAGTTTTTCACGAGCAGCGGCGCGAAGCCGAGGAACGCGGCGGCTTTCTCGAGGCGCTGCGCCTCTGGAAAGAAACCGTGGTCGGCATTTTCACCACCGCTCCGCGTGAGCACTGGCAAATCCTGCGCAGCGATTCCTCCTACGCGTTCCGCATGATGCGCCGCAATCTCGGATTCACGGCCGTGGCCGTCCTCACGCTTGCTCTGGGCATCGGCGCGAACACCGCCATCTTCAGCGTGGTGCACGCCGTGCTCCTCCGGCCCCTTCCCTATCCCAACGGCCACGAACTCGTTTTGCTCCGCCAGCAGGAAAAAAATATCGGCGTGCAGGATTTGGGATTCTCCGTTCCCGAAATCATGGACTATCGCGCGCAGAATCGCACCCTGGCCGGTCTCGTCGAATATCACGGCATGTCCTTCACGCTTTTCGGCCACGGGGATCCGGAGCGCGTGCGAACCGGCGTCGTTTCCGCGAATTATTTTGATCTGTTTGGCGTCAAGCCGCTGCTGGGGCGCACGTTTTTACCCGACGACGAAAAACTGGGCGCGCCGCCGGTGCTGGTCCTCAGCTACGAATACTGGAAGAACAACTTCGGCGCGGACGCGGGAATCGTGGGCAAGACGTTCGAGATGAACGACAAGGTGCACACCGTCGTGGGCGTTCTTCCTCCGGTTCCGCAATACCCGGACGAAAACGACGTGTACATGCCGACCTCCGCGTGCCCCTTTCGCTCCAACAAAATGCACATCGAAGGGCGCGACATGCGCATGATGGAAGTGTTCGCGCGGGTCAAACCAGGTGTAAGCACAGCGCAAGCCAGCGCCGACATTTCCGCAATCGCTGCAGGCTTAAAGTCGGCTTATCCGAAATTCTATCCCGACAATGTTGGCTACGCCTCCGCAGCGACTCCTCTGCAACAGGAGCTGACCAAGGACGCGCGGCCAACGCTGCTCGTGCTCTTGGCCGCCGCCGCATTTGTGCTGCTGATTGCTTGCGCCAATGTCGCCAACCTTACCCTTTCGCGCATGGCGCGCCGCGAGCGTGAACTCGCCGTGCGCAGCGCTCTTGGAGCCGGGCGCAGCCGCCTTCTGCGCCAACTTTTGACGGAGAGTTTTTTCGTGGCCGGCGCGGGAGGTTTGCTCGGACTATTTTTGGCGTACGGCACGTTGGAGCTTTTGACGGACTTTGTGGGGCGCTTGACGCCGCGCGCCAGGGAAATTCACATTGATTCGGGCGTGTTGCTGTTCACCCTCGCTGCGGCTCTCGGCACCAGCATGCTTTTCGGTACGCTGTCCGCGCTCTTTTCGCGCGCCAACGTTTCTGTCGGTTTGAAAGAAGGAAGTACCGGCGCGGGCACCGGACGCCAGCAGAATCGCGTGCGCAGCGCGCTGATTGTGTGCCAGGTCGCCTTCTCGTTCATGTTGCTGATCGGCGCGGGTCTTTTGCTTCGCAGTCTCTTCAAACTCCAGCAGATTGATTCTGGAATCCGTCCGCAGCACGTTCTCGTGATGAGAACCACGTTTAATTGGTCGAAGTACACGGACACGGAAAAAAACGAGGCGCTTGTTCAAAAGCTGCTGGACCGCGTGCAATCCGAACCCGGAGTTCTGTCTGCAGCCATTTCGAGCCGCTATCCTTTCGAGCCGGAATTGATCGCCGCGGGCCCGGAAGCGGTGTCCTTCTCCTTTCAAATCGAAGGCCGCGCACTGGCGCCCGGCCAAGCGCCTCCGGTCAGCACGTTTACCATAGTGTCGCCCGACTATTTCAAGACATTGGGGATTCCGCTGAAGGCGGGCAGGCTGCTTGCGGACACCGACTCGGACAGGCTCAAGGCTCCCAACGTCGTGTTGATTAATGAAGCCGCCAGGCGACAGCTTTGGCCCAACGAAGATCCCATTGGAAAACGCATTTCCGCCGACGGCGGCGAGCACTGGGCGGCCATCGTGGGCGTGGTTGGCGACGTACGCGAATTTGGTCTGGATCATCCGCCGGCGCCGGAATTCTACGCTGCGCAAGCGCAGAATCCGCAGCCCAACGCCTTGGTTGTGCGCACGGCCGCGGAGCCGGGAGGCATGGCGCAGGCCTTGACGCGAGCGATTCATGAGGTGGATGCGCAGACCGCGGTCAATCGCGTTTTGACTTTGGAGCAGGCGCGGTACTCATCCATGGCTTCTCCGCGCGTCATGGCCACCCTTCTCGGCATTTTTGCCGCCCTGGCGCTGGTGATTGCCACCGCTGGCATCGGCGGAATTATGGCGCTGATGGTGAGCCAGCGCGTGCGCGAGATCGGCATCCGCATTGCTCTCGGCGCGCGCCCGGGAAAAATTCTTCAGATGGTCCTGGGACAAGGCTTTTTGCTCGCTGCGTTGGGAGTGGCAATCGGCATTGCTGGCGGCATTGCCTTGGCAGGGCTGGTGAAATCCCTGTTGTTCGAGGTGCCACCGACGGATCTGTGGACCTTCGGCGCCGTGGGTCTGACTCTGCTGGGCGCCGCAGCCGTTGCCAGTTACCTGCCTGCCCGGCGCGCCGCGGCGATTGATCCCAACGAAGCGCTGCGCGCCGAGTAAGCGCAGTCTGCACTCACACTTTGCTTGCTACCGAGATTCGTGGAGAGCTGCTCGCTCAGCGAGCCGCCGATTTGGGAGAAAGAAACTCCTCGACGAGAAGCCGCGCCAGACGCCGCGGATTGTGGCGAATCACGGCATGCTGTTCGAGCAAATTATCGAGAATCACGCGATAGCCCAGCTTCTGCAGCTCAGCAAGATCCACCGCCACTTGTTCCGCGCCCTTGCGGCGGTAACGCTGCGCCACTTCCGGGGAAACAGCCTGGCGGTTGGCCACCACCCAATCCACCACGCTGTGCGCGGTGTGCGCGCGGATGGCGCGCAGATGATCGCCTTGCGAATAGGCGGCGGTCTCGCCGGGTTGCGTCATGAGATTGGCGATGTACACGCGCGGAGCAGCGGATTTCTCGATAGCCGCGGCGATCTCCGGTATCAGCAGATTTGGAAGAATGCTGGTGTAAAGCGATCCGGGGCCGAGGAGAATCAGGTCCGCTTCATTGATGGCGTCAATCACGGCGGGAAAAGGCTTCACGGCAGCGGGTGAGAGCGAGAGTCTGGCGATGGGCGTGCGGCTCGCGGTGATGCGTGTTTCGCCGTGCACCACGCGGCCATTGGCGAGCTTCGCGACCAGGTGCACGTTGGAAACGGTGGACGGGAAAATGCGGCCGCGGATGGCCAGAACTCTGCTGCTGACGCGTACGGCTTCCGCGAAATCTCCGGTTACGTGGGTCAGCGCGGCAAGGAACAGATTGCCAAAATTATGGCCGACCAGGCCGCGGCCGGCGTGAAAACGGTATTGAAACAACCGCCCAAGAAGCGCCTCGTCTTTGGACAGCGCCACCATGCAGTTGCGAATGTCGCCGGGCGGCAGAACGCGATTCTCGCGGCGCAAGCGGCCGGAACTGCCGCCGTCGTCGGTCACGGTAACCACGGCGGTGAGTTCGGTGATGGGGCGCTCCGAATTGGGGTGCTCGTCGCTGCGGCGAACCACATATTCCTTGAGGCCACGAAGCAGCGTGGATAGTCCTGTGCCGCCGCCGAGCGCGACCACGCGAAAACCGCGGGAAAGAGTCCTCGGTTTGGGCTTCTTTTTGAGTTTGGCGCTCGTCTTCTTCACCAATTGATTTAGTGCGCTGCAGCAGGAAATTGTTTCACGCGCGGCGTGCAGTGGCAAGACGCACTGTCAGGGAGAGAGACTCCCGCAAAAACCCGTCGTGCTTCTCGCTTCACACGTGCGGCAGCAAAACCACGCCAGCCTTTGTGCGAGGCGGCTTCGTGCGATCGCTGAAATTGTAGCGCTTGCTGCTCTCCACCGGAATTGAAACAGAGTCTGCGCGTTTTTCCCTGACAGCAGGTTTACATTCTTTAATGGCTCGATAGGACTCGCGTGAGCAAGCAGGAAGTAGTCCAGCTAGCAGGTTTCAGCCGGCGGCGCCGTCTTTTTCCGGATAGAGCAGCTCGGTGAAGCGCGGATCTTCCTGAAGGAAGGCGAAGTCCTCATCATTGCGAGCGTGATAGCGATTCTCCGGGCGCAACTCGATGGCGACCTTGAGATTGGCCATGGCCGAATCGGCTTCTCCGGTGAGGCAATCGAGGGCGGCGAGCGCGTAGTGAATGTAGTCGGCTTTCGGAGAAGCCTTGCGCGCCTTGAGCAGGCTCTCGCGCGCGTCATCCCACCGCCCAATGTTCATCATGGCCACACCGCGCTGATAATGTTCGTCGGCGGTGCGCGGATTCTGCTCCGCGCTGGGCTTCATGCGCTGTTCGGCGATGCGGAGATGCATGCGGGCGCGATCGGTGAGCTCTTTGCTGGGACCCTCGAGAACTTTTTCGAGTTCCTGCTTGGCTTTGGCGAATTTCTGCTGATGGAAGAGCGAGAGCGCTTCGTCGTAAAGTTTCAGCTGGGCCTGGACGCGGGGATCGACCAGTTCGACGCCGCCACGCTGCGCCGGAGGCGGCGGAGTTAACGGCTTTTTTTTCTGCGGCTTAGAGTGACTTGCCATTCTGCCTTTGCTTTGCCCGGATGAGCCTGAGGAGGCCTTGCGAGCTTTTGCCATGCGGCGCATCGTAACAGAGCGAGGCGGGCGGCGTCAACGAGAGGCCAGAAGTGCTGCGCCGATGGAGTTGTAGAGGGAGCGAGGGGTACCCTACCCCCGGTGTTTTTTGGAAAGATGTGCAAGCAAAGGACTTAAGCGAGGGGGTCTGCGAAATCTCTGTAAACAATAGACTTAGAGCTGCTGAGTTTTCAGCGAGTGGCGAATTCGGTGCAGGAGCGGCAAACAAAGGAGTTATAAGGCCGCGGGAGCGAGAAGGGCGAAGAAGAGGAGCAGGGACGGGCTGGCGACTTAAATTCACAGGAGTTTATAGCACGAAATAGTAAACTTGTCAAGGAAAAACTAAGTGGTTTTGACTGAATAATTTAGGCGGCCGCCGCGACCGGGAGCACAGATTTCGGGACCGAAAAGCTCCACCACATGCACGCCAATGCGGTGAAGGAGCGACTCGGCGAGCACCCCGGCGATCGGCCTTGGAGTAGTAGGTGCTTTTACTATGGCGGCGAAGGGGCCCGATTGAGATAGACCCGTGTACACAAGCGGCACGGCGCGTCGCACGCAACCTCATGCTCAGAGCAGCCTACCCTTGCAAAAAGCGCAAAGGGTAGGCCACCCCGGAAGGTTCTTCAGACTCAAAAGGGTGACCCGCCCGCGATGTTGCTTGGGGTGATGGGCGAGCTCAGGTCTGGGTGGAGTTGGGGTTTGTGGCAGCACAGGCAGGAACGCCCTTCGAGGCTCAGGGCAAGCCTGTGCCACTTGGAAGCGTTACCTCCCGGAAGCACAGATGAAAAAAGGCATTCAAGAAGAGAGGTTTTCGCGGAAACTATATTCACGTACCCGACAGGGACAGCAACGGCCTAGAACGCTAGCCTGCCAGCACTGCCTATGCTATAAGTTTGGGGCCGAACTTTCTGGTTGAGAACAAGTGCCATTCATAAATTTTCCCGCGCGCGAAATAAACTGCAAGCTGGTGTACTACGGTCCGGGTTTGGGCGGAAAAACCGCGAACCTGCAGTGGGTGTATGACCATACGGGGCAAAATCAGAAGGGCAAAATGGTGTCGCTGGCGACGGAAACGGACCGCACGCTGTTCTTTGACTTTCTGCCCCTGGATTTAGGGACGGTGCGCGGGTTCAAAACGCGCTTCCATTTATATACGGTGCCTGGGCAGGTGTTTTACGAGGCCAGCCGCAAGCTGATTTTGAAGGGCGCGGACGGCGTGGTGTTCGTGGCGGATTCGCAGGAAGAGCGGCTGGATGCGAATTTCGAGACGATGGAGAACCTGCAGGAGCATCTGAAAGAGCACAACCTGAATTTCGAGACGATTCCCTATGTTTTGCAGTTGAATAAACGCGATTTGCCGAACGCCATGCCGGTGGCGGAGCTGACCAAGCAGCTACAAAAAAAGGGCGAACCCATCCAGGAAGCGGTGGCCATCCAGGGCGTCGGCGTATTCGAGACGCTGAAAGAAGTGGCGAAGCTGGTGCTGGCGGAGTTGAAGAAAGGCAGTTAGGCGTCGCCTGGGCCGGGGCGAACAAGCGTCTCCAAATCGAAAAACTCAGAGAAAACCCGCACCCTGAAAACCGAGGGTGCGGCACCCGGCTGCCACCGTCCGGGAGATGGAGAAGAGTAACCCCAAGACCGAGGTTCAAAAAAGACTGAACCTGGGGCACCCGCGCAGACTTCGCTGCGAAAGGAAAGGCTTTCAAGAGCGGAATTGACACTATGCTTAAGTTTAGTCCAGACCCTGAGAGTGTTTATGCTTATGCGATCGGAGCACCGGTCGGAGACTTTGCTAAAGCGGGCCCTCTCGATGCGCAGCCGAGCGCGACAGGGATCGCGCTTCAGAGGGCGTCTTATGGAAACTACGCGTACGGTGCGTTCTTCGCTGGAGCAGGTCTCAGTCTTTCAGACGCCTTGTCAGCAGCAAACGCGTATGGATTTAAACAGCAACTCTTTGGTGGCGCGTATAAGGGCCGTACTATGGACCCCACCTACACCCACCTGCCGGCCGTGAATGTTCAAGACATCATTAACGGGTACATG
>Ga0335077_10002988_pt1 | contig 20303 bp, 16 predicted proteins | sample Lox_Sample_31_FD_207151 | JGI IMG/M metagenome (GOLD analysis project Ga0335077, IMG submission 207151) | Soil microbial communities from Loxahatchee National Wildlife Refuge, Florida, United States - Lox_Sample_3.1 | ecosystem: Environmental > Terrestrial > Soil > Wetlands | place: USA...
GTTCGTTCCCCAGTTGCCGTTGCCCGCTGCCGATGCCCTTCTCAAGCCTGTCCAGTTCCTTCTTCAGCCGCTCGCACTCTCCCGCAACATCGATCTTGCGCTCATAAATAACGTGAACGTCAAAGCGAGCCGTACTGCGCGAGCCAGCGGCCCTTGCCAGAGAGTGCTCCACAAACGTGATCTTCTCCACATTGGCGAGACGCTCGACCGCGCCTCGGTTGTGCTCGATCATCCTGCGGATCTCGGGTTCGTGCGCGAAGACCTCGATCGGCACCTTGGCCTTAGGTTCGATCCTCAGTTCCGCACGCAGATTCCGGATGCTCACGATCAAATCCTGCAGAATGGCCATTTCGGTTTCGGCCGCGACGTTAACCTGCCCCTCATCCGCCTGCGGATACGGCGCCAAGGCAATCGACTTCAGTTCCGGTTTGTGCTCATAGATCGTCTGCCAGATCTCTTCGCTGATAAACGGCATCACCGGATGCAGCAGCCGCAGCGACGCATCAAACAGATTCACCAGGTTCGTGCAGGCAATCTTCGCGGCGCTCTTGTCGGCTCCCTCAGAGTTCAGCCGCGGCTTGATCAGCTCCAGGTACCAGTCGCAAAATTCGCCCCAGAAAAAGTCATAGATGCTGTTTGCCGCCTCGTGGAACCGGTACGTCGCCAGCGCATCGTTGACGTTCGCCGCAACTCGATTGAAGCGCGAGAGGATCCACCGATCCTCAAGCGAGGCTGCCTGGAAGCCAGCGACGCCTGTGTAGGGGCGGACGCCTCGTCCGCCCCCGGGCCGAAGGCCCGGTTCCACCCTGTCCACGTTCATAAACATAAACCGCGCCGCATTCCAGATCTTGTTGGCAAACGCTCGATATCCTTCAGTCCGGTTCTCGCTAAACGCAATGTCCGTTCCTGGCGCAGCCATGGCGGCGAGCGTGAACCGGGTGGCATCGGTGCCAAAACGCTCGATCACATGTAGCGGATCGACAACGTTCCCCTTGGTCTTCGACATCTTCTGCCGCTCGGCATCGCGCACCAGCGCATGAATATAGACTTCCCGGAACGGCACGCTGTCATTCTTCTTCTCCGCCCAGCCACTCGCCTTCTTGATCGCCGCATCCTGCTGGTGCCCCTGCATGAAGTGACAGCCAAACATGATCATGCGCGCAACCCAGAAGAAAAGGATCTCGTACGCGGTGATCAGCAGAGTCGTCGGATAAAACACCGCCTGATCCCGCGTCTTCTCCGGCCAGCCCAGGGTTGTGAACGGCAGCAGTCCCGACGAGAACCAGGTATCGAGCACATCCGGAACCTGCTCCAATTTCGTCCCGCCACATTTCGGACAATTCGCCGGTGCCTCGCGCGCCACGATGACTTCCTTGCACGATCCACAAGTCCAAGCCGGAATCCGATGTCCCCACCACAACTGCCGTGACACGCACCAGTCGTGGATGTTGTTCATCCAGTTCAGATAGATCGTGCGGTAGTTTTCCGGAACAATCGTGATCTCGCCGGATTCCACGGCCTCGCGCGCCCGGTCCGCCAGCGGCTTGATCTTCACGAACCACTGCTCCGACAATCGCGGCTCGATGATCGTGCCGCAGCGATCGCACTTGCCGATCGCCAGCTTGTAATCCTTCTCGGCAACAAGAAATCCCTGCTCGCGCAAATCATGCAGCACGCGTTTCCGCGCTTCGAACCGGTCGAGTCCCGCGTACGAGCCAGCGTTCTGGTTCATGTGCGCGTGCTCGTCCATGACATTGATTTCCGGCAGATCGTGCCGCTTGCCCGCCTCAAAATCGTTGGGATCGTGCGCCGGAGTGACTTTCACCGCGCCCGTGCCAAATTCCGGTTGCGCCAGTTCATCAGTAATGATCGGGATCTCCCGGTTCATCAGCGGAACAAGGGCTTTCTTGCCGTGCAGATGCGTGTAGCGCTCATCTTTCGCGTTCACGGCGATCGCCGTGTCGCCCAGGATCGTCTCCGGCCGCGTCGTCGCAACCGTGATAAACTCCGAAGTCCCGATGATGGGATAGCGGACCTCCCAAAGCTTGCCCGCAACTTCCTCGTGCTTGACTTCGAGATCGGAAATCGCAGTCCCGTGCCACGGGCACCAGTTCACGATGTAATTTCCGCGATAAATCAACCCCTCTTCATAAAGCCGGACAAACACCTCGCGCACGGCGTGCGAGAGATTGTCGTCCATGGTGAAGTACTCGCGGTCCCAGTCGACCGAAGCCCCCAGCCGCTTCATCTGGTCAAGGATCGCGCCACCGTACTCGCGCTTCCATTCCCAGACACGCTCCACGAATTTCTCGCGCCCCATCTCACGGCGCTTCTTGCCTTCTTTCTCGAGCTGCTTTTCAACCATCATCTGCGTGGCAATGCCGGCGTGGTCGGTCCCGGGCAGCCACAGCGTGATGAATCCGCGCATGCGATGCCAGCGCACAATGATGTCCATCTGCGTCTGGTTCAACATGTGCCCCATGTGCAGACGTCCCGTCACGTTGGGCGGAGGCAGCAAAAGCGTGAACACCGGCCGAGTCTCGCCCGGCGGCGGCGTCGGAACGGAGAAGAGCTTCTCTTGGATCCAGTAGTCAGCCCAGCGCTTCTCAATCGCGCCCGGCTCATAAGCTTTAGGAAGTTCGTGCGGCATAGAAAGCAGTCAGCACTCAGCCGCCAGCAATCAGCCAGTGAAAGCCACCACACACTGTCATCCCGAGCGAAGTCCGGGGACCTTGCGTTACGACGTGCACTGACTGCTGAGTGCTGACTGCTGAGTGCTCTGTTGATCTTATATGCGTATGAAAAGAAGGGTCAAACGTGACGAGGGGTATTACGCATTGAGGGGAAAATGCTACACCCGATGTCGAGTGAGCGAGTAGGGATGGTGTGTGTCAATGTTGGACGCACGCGTCGCGCCTGTTATCGACAGTTGTCGCCATAGTTCTGTTGGATTCTTGCGTGCGTCTGCGCTGATGTGATGTGCATGACGGCATCAACCTGAGCAGATTCGCGTTTGACGAGTTACACTCTTGACGTGCTCCGCATCGGGTCCATAGCGGGTTGGATCGAAACTGTGGGGCAGGACCTCCGCTACGCGGCTCGCGGACTTTGCAAAAGCCCTGCTTTCACGCTGGTCGCTGTACTGACACTCGCCCTCGGTATCGGCGGCACCACCACGATTTTCACTGCAATTGATGCGCTTCTCCTGCGCCCACTTCCTTATCCGAACCAGGACCGGCTCGTAACCCTGTTCAATCGCTTCCAGGAGTCTGCGCATGAGCTCGGGCCGGTCTCCGCTACCGACGTAGCGCACTGGAGAGCCGACAACCAGGTATTCGAGCAGGTTGAGTTTGTGTCAGGGCCGGACATGGTGGCGATGTCAAGTGCGGGCTCTGCGGAACGCATCGGTGTGCAGCACGTCAGTGTGCGGTTATTCTCCCTGCTTGGTATCAAGGCTTTCATGGGCAACATCCCGACGGACGCCGTGACAGAGAAGAGGGGATTGGATACTGTCGCAATCAGTTATGAATTCTGGCAGCACCACTTCGGGGGTGACCCGAACGTGCTCGGACGCAGTATCTTCGTCGACACAGCATCAACCACGGTGAGTGCCGTCCTGAATCCAGGATTCAACCTGTTTGGCACAGGAGTGCCCGAGGCTTATTTCATCCACGGAATGGCAGATCCGGCAGAATCCGGTATCGATGATGCCCGATTTCTGGTTGGCATCGCCAAATTGAAGCCGGGGGTTTCCATTGAACAGGCTCAAGCCGCGATGAATGTTACGGCTGGTCATCTGGCGCAAGTCTTTCCCGAAGTCTACAAAGGCGTGGGAGTCACAGTTGATCCTTTGCAAAGGGGCCTGTTCGGCTGGTGGGATCAGACTCTGTATCTGCTTCTTGCAGCCGTCGGGTTTGTGCTGCTGATTGCCTGTGCCAACGTCGCCAACCTTCTGTTGGTTCGAGGGGAAGGACGGAGAAAAGAGATGGGAGTGCGGCTTGCTCTCGGCGCCAGCCAAAAGAGACTGATCGGTCAACTGCTGACTGAGAACGTTCTGCTTTCGTTTTTGGGAGCGGTGTTAGGTCTGGCGTTGTCGCTTGGCGGCGTGAAGATGCTTGATGTTTTGGCCCCGCGACTGTTCCCGCTACCCACGACAATCCTCGTGGACGGCCGGGTCTTGCTGTTTACCTTGGGCATTTGCGTCGTCACGGGCTTGGTGTTCGGGTTGATCCCCGCGTATCGCGGATCGAAAAACGATGTGAACGAGTGTCTGCGCGAGGGAGGCCGGAGCACCGCCAGCCGGTCACGTCACCGCACGCGAAACATCATCGTAGTCGGCGAGATTGCAGTGGCGCTGGTGTCGCTGATCTGTGCAGGGCTGATGATCAACACTCTGACTCGTATCCTGCGCATCAGCCCCGGCTTCAATCCCGATCATCTGCTCGCGGTGGAAGTTCGGCTGACCGGCGAGAAGTATATGGACGCGATGCAGCAGGACAAAACGGGGTGGAATCTGATTCGGCCGTCCGTGGGAGTTTTTTACCGGCAGGCGCTCGAACGCGTCGGCAGCATTCCGGGAGTAGAAGGTGTCGCGTTGGTCGATTGGCTACCGCTCTCCGAAAACCCTCAACCTGCTGGGCCGGGTTTTACCATCGCGGGCCGCGCCACCGTTCCTCGTGCTGAACGACCGAGTGTTCTACTGGCGGGTGCCAGCTCGAATTATTTCGCGTTGATGGAAATCCCAATTTTGCGAGGCCGCGGCTTCACCGAGCAGGATACGGAAACGGCCGTGCCGGTCGTGGTGATCAACCAAGCAATGGCGCGAAAGTTCTGGCCCAACCAGGATCCGGTCGGCCAGATGATCACTTTTGATTTTTCTCCGGAAGAGCGCCCGAGGCAAATCGTCGGCATTGTGGGAAACGTGAAGCAATTTGGGCTTCAGCGGGAATCCGACCCGCAGGCATACGTCAACATCCCACAACTGCCGCCGCACACTATGCCGGGATGGACGGAGAGCCGCGTTCACAAAAGCTTCGTGATCCGCACCCATTCGGCCTCGCCTGCGCTGATCCGAAATGTGCGGACCGTTCTTACACAGCTCGCACCAGATTCGCCGGTGTTTGGAATGACAAGGGTCGACCAGATGGTTGCCGTTTCGGCGCAGCAGTGGCGTTCTCTCAGCCAATTGTTGAGCATCTTTGCCAGTGTAGGGATGCTGCTCGCCGCGATCGGAATCTATGGCGTGATCTCGTACTCCGTGGGCGAGCGCAGCCACGAGCTTGGTCTGCGAATGGCACTGGGAGCACAGCCGAGACATGTGGCTAAACTGGTTTTGGGGCAGGCCATGACGCTTTCGTTCCTCGGCGTGATGATTGGCGTGGCCGGATCTTTTGCCGCCGCACCCTTGCTGGCCCGATTCTTGTACGGTGTAAGACCTCACGATGTGCTGACCGTAGTTCTAGTTTCATCACTGCTGATCGCCGTGACGTTTTTCGCCAGCTATATCCCTGCTCGCCACGCCACAGAGATTGATCCCATGGAGACACTTCGGCGCGAGTAGGTGGCATAACATCCCCATTAAACTCATCATCGCATCACTAAGCGCTATCACTTGTTTACCTGTTCGCAAGCCTTCACACACTCCGCCAGTTTGATCGCTCGCACCGGTTCTTTAGTGCAGATCTTTTCCAACGTATGCTGATTCATTCCTCGTCGCATGAATTCCCGCTTCGGAACCCTCGAAATCTGTTCCAGTTGTTCCTCAGTTGCTATTGCATAGCCCTTTCGCTTGTATTCGATTGTCTTGAACTCCAGCAAGCTCAAATCCTCGCCGTGTTCCCAATGTCGATCATGCTCTTTGGCGATGTAGATTGGCGGCCAGTTCGCAACGATGTGAGCTCGTTGCATTAGTCCGCGAGTATCGAACTCGCACGGTTGACCATTTGGTCCGAGGCTCTTCGCTTCAGGATGATTTTGGTACGACTCCAGCAACATGAAGAAGGATTTGGGTACAGCTTTGCGCCCGTCGTATTCGTTTGCAAGTTCGTATATTCGCGATTGCGGATCGTGAATGTTGATGCACTTCGAATTCATCCATTGATCGCGATCAGACGAGAACGATGTGATGAATGTGCACTTGTTAGGATCAACGTCTTGCGGATATCCGAAACGGCTGATTTGCGGCATCATCATGAAATTGTTAGGACGCGTTAGCGGTCCTTTCGCAATATTTCTGAATGCATGGTGTGGTGTGCTGAGCGTTAGTTTCATCATTACCGGTCGAACGAACCACGGTGGTTGTTTGCGTTTCAATCCGAGAACACCACTAATAATCCAATCCCATGCTTCAAATATCCACTCGGGCGTTTCATGCTTCCATCCTTCTGCTGAATCTTTCGGCGGGTAGAAATAGCCGAGTCCGTGCGCTTTTGGTTCGACGATTTCAATGTCGTTGTCAGTCTTCGTGTACAGTGCGTAACGCTTCGCAGCGATGCCGTAACCGTACAGTTGTCGAGGGCGCTTGTTTTCATCCCAATTCAGTTTGTGAATCTTCAGGATTGATCCCGGAATTAGGTCACGGTTGTAAGGATTCAGGCTTTCGAATCTCTGAACGATCTCCTCGACTTCATGACGTGATAGAGCCGTGATCGGCTCGGCACCGTCGGGCATCTCGATCCTTCGTCTGTGTTCGGTTGACACGATTGCAGCGCTGTCGGTATCGCAAAACAAGTAGATTCCACCTGCATCGCGAATGCATCTTTCAAGCATTGCCAAAAGCAAGCGTCCACCGGCAGTAATCAGTGACCCAATGTGCGGTGCGAACCATTTCCCCGGTTGCTCGATGACATCTGAGGTCGTTTCGAACGATTCTTCGCCCGCAAAGACCTTCACCTTTGCGTTATCTGATTCGTTTGGGTTGAGCTCGACAAATAAACCGTACGAGCCACTGTTTGCGAGAATCTTCAGCCAATAATGAAGTGCAGGTTCTGATTCATTCGCCGCTCTTTGTTCGATGACATGTTTAAAGAAGCTATGCTTGCGAGCGTCGATTGCAACCATGCCTCGCAAATTCGTTGATCCCAGTCCCGTTTGCGTGCCCTCCGGTACAACTCGAATTGCTTTTCTGATTCGAGGCACTTTTCCCGTTAGAAGAATGGAAGCGATGATGTCGGGACCTGCAAACCAAAGCGGTCCCCTGCTTGTCAGGTAATTCACGCCGATATTCTGTGTTGCTCCGTTGTAAACCGTGCGAACCGGGAAGATATCGTCGTCGGGTTCAACGAGCGCAAAGAATCGGAATTGCGCCCACACTTCAGGATCAAAACAACGTTCCAAGGTGATCTGTGAGAGAAAGTGCCGCACTTCTGCTGTCGCGTCGGGAAAGGTCACGCGACGTGCGGTCAGCACACTCCAGTTGTTTAGGAGTTCGTTTACCGTTGGATACTGCGACATGAAGTCAACCAGCAACACTGGGACTTCCCAATTGCGAATGCGACATTCCGCTCGCCCGCCGTAATAGCTCTGCATGAAAATGCCATATTGCACGTATGCATGTGCCACCTTCTTGCTTGGATAACCAATGTTCAGCTGTTCGAGGTATGCCTTTGCCACGCTTGCAGGACTGAACACTCGATCTGGACCGATTGGAATCGGGTGAAGCTCGAATTCATGTATTACTGCATTCAGCAGATCCACGGTGCATGCGACATCTTCTCGTGCATACCGGATTTCCGGAATTGTGACTTTCCCGGTAGGTTTGTGATCGAGCTTTCGATGCTGGGTTTTGAATTCCTCCGCAGCAGTCCTTAACGAATACGACTTGTTACGCAGGCCCCAGAGTACTGATCGCACATCCAGGAACCGCCCGGACGGCCAGAGCTTCACTTTCTTTGTTTTCCTGCCGCGCTCTGACATCGGTGCACGCGTGGAGTGAATGATCGACGTTTTGCTGTTGAGCGCCTTGACGACGATCCGAGGAAAGTACTTGTTCGGTTTCACTTCTCCCGTTCGCGGATTCCGCCACTTCGAGAAGATTAGCGACCATCCGCCATTCTCTGCGGTTTCCCAATCCACCGCGATTCGGCTGAGGTCGAACCCCGAATTGAAACAAACGATGAATGCGCCTGCTTGAATTGCGAAGCCGAGCACCTCGGTAACGAACTTGGAACGCGAGTAAACCCGGATACGGCTGCATCCGTCTCCAGCTGTTTCTGCCTTGTATTTCCTGGCGTACTCGTGGAGCAAGTTGATTTCATTCGCACGTAAGCCGTCGTCGTGAAGGATGCCTTCCTCCAGCGGAACGTATCTTCCGTTTCGTCGTTGGCCAAATCGCCAGAATCCGAATGTGAGCGTCTGATCAGGTGTGACTAAGGATTCGCAATCGAAAACCAAGGCATAATCGGGACACTTCTGGTCAGCGATAAAAGCCGGGCGCTTGCGGGACGCTTGTTCGAGTTGGATCGTGTGTGCGCGAACATAAATGTCATGACTCATCAGATTCCTCCAGCAACGTTGCGGAATCGCGATACGACGAGGCTAACGACTCAAGAAGGACTGCCGAAGCCCTGAGTTTCAATGCGACGAGTTTGTGCACGTTCGTCTCCGGATACATGCTGACTCCTTCACGCAACAAGCCCTCTGTGATCTCGCGATGGCAGTTCAGGCACAGCGTCACGAGCAGGTCTGGATCGTGCGCTTCACCGTGAGCGTGGTGATCCTCAAGTAGCCGGTTGAGCAATTCTGCAGCAACTCCGTTCGCTGCCAGCCAACGACGCGAGACCTGGGTCAGCGACTCCAGACAGGAATAGCCACAGAACAGGCAAAAATTATTGCTGCCGAAGCGGTTCTTCCTGCGTGCGTTGCGTCGGGCCGTACGTCGAGGATCTTGATCCTTCATGCAGCACCGCCGTTCGTCGCACGGTACAACGAGAACTCTGACAGTGCTGGTTCAATCCCCACAATGGTCCGCCCTGCCGTCAGGAGTTCAAATCCTGCGATTTTCTTTCCATGCCATTTGGCAAGGGCGTCCTTCTGGCCGCGCAAGTACCGCCCCAAGTCGCGGAGGTAGTTGCTTGCTTGTGTTCGCTCTTTGGAGGAGCGCGTCGAAAGGGAAACTGGATTGCCGTGCGTGTCCGGAAGGTAGAGGGTAGCGGTGTGACGATCGCTTTTCCTGACCGTGAACTTCCCGGCCTTCTTTCTTAGCGATGACGCGAAGTGTTTCTTGACCGTTTCAGGTTTGACGCCCTGCAGCTTCGCCGCGCGAGACAGCAACAAACTAGGATCACGGCGCATCGCCGCCAGGACGTGCAAGGAACGGTCATGCGCGAGTTCGCTCTGCCGCCCCATGTGGGTTTTCAAGAGGCTGCGCGAGTTCCGGCTTCGCCGATGTGTCTTCCGACCTGCACGTTTTTTCATCGCCGTCACTTCTTCCCGACTGACCCTGTATCTGTCCGCCGAACCGAATTCCCTTCGGTGTCGTCTCCGAGGGAACTCGGTTGGCTGACCTTGAACGACGTGACCGCTATGCCGTCTGCCGTGGGCTAACCGCCAAGCTGGGAACAATCTCCCCGGTCTGCGGATTTCGGACAGAGATGACGTCTAGCCTGATTTTCTTGCCCATCAACTTTTGTTCGTCGTCACCGAAGAGCTTGATGAGCGTTCGCAGGTTGGTTTTGTTAACCGCCCATGCTGACTTTCCGTACACGGGGGTCTTAAGATCAATAATGACCGGTGCACCGAAATCCGTCGGGGCTTCTCGAATCCCAGCCACCACGATGTTGATTGATTTAGTCCCGGCGGGTACGTCGGAACCCACGAGCAGCGATCCGGCCTTGCCGTTGCTGCGGCTCTTGAGCATTGTTGTTAATGTCATATGCTTCCTCTCGTTGTCGTCTGATCAAAGCAGCGGTCAGTCCAAATGCGGTTACGACTCCAACGGAATTGATCCTCGGCTCTGAACGTGGTATTAACAAGCCGTCGCGAAATTGGCGCCGGTGGTCAAAAAGGATGCGATAGGGTTTCAGTTCTCTATGGACAAATTCTGCCGTAGGAGTTTTTGACCTTGAAGCGGGAGACCCAGCAGAAGATCGCAAAGGCTTTTTATCGGATGTGCGACGATGTTGCGCCTGCTCTCGATAGGAAGAGTCTGAGTTATTCCGAACTCATTCATTTGGTAAGGGAGGGCTTCGGTCCCGGAAAAGTGCCTCTTTCATTCGCTCGGGACATTACTGCGAGTGTTCTCCCCGGACAGATAACGGACGAAGACACTCCTGACTTTCTACCGGACACCCAAGATAAGTTTGAGGCTGTTCTATTATCTGCTCCGGAACCTTCTGCGGATGAATTGGAAGCCGTACTGAAGTTCATCAGAGACGCTGTGCCTGCATTGCGCCAGTGGCTCTCTGAAGAAGCGAAAAAATTACCGCCCAATCGTGGTGGAGCGCCTCGGAAACTTGCCTCCGCAGCGGAGCAAGCGAAAGTTGTCGAAGAGATAAAAGCATTACGCGGGCCGAGGGTGAAACTAGATGTTGTGTTCAAACGCGTCGCACAACGTCACGGCGTGAGCGCGAGCAAGATTAAACAGATCTGGCTACGCGCTGCAGCCCAATCTACCAAGGAACTTGACCAGCCGTAAGTTACAATAGAGTCAGCAGTTTAGCGGGCCTGCCGACTGTTGGAAGCAGCCGACAAGCCCATGACCACCATGGAGGTATTAGCTCCGATGGCAGCTTCTGGCACCCTACCGCAACCAGTTTTTTCCCGCAAATCGCCAATCGGAAGGCGTGGCGTCCTGACCCTGAGCGGATTCGGAATCAAGATCCGCATGCAGGGCGGCCACCTCGACATCGAGGACGGTATCGGACCAGAGCGCCGGACGATCCGGCTCGCACGTATTGGCCACAACTTGAAGCGACTGGTTTGTATTTCCGAGGACGGCTTCGCGACTCTCGCCGCCCTGAAATGGATTTCGGACGTTGGCGCATCCTTCGTGATGCTGAACCGCAACGGCAAGGTGTTGTTTGCCACGGGTCCAAACGCGCCCAGCGACGTTCGGCTCAGGCGCGCTCAAGCCGTGGCTCATACATCCGGTTCCGCTTTGCGCATTGCCCGCGAACTCATTGACCAGAAGCTTGCAGGCCAGGAACAAGTCGCTCGCCACAAGCTGACCGCTCCCAACTGCGCCGAAAAGATTCATTGTTACCGGTCTGAGTTGGCCGAGGCCGATGATCTCAACCGGATACGGCTAATCGAATCGCGTGCCGCTGCTGTGTACTGGTCTGCTTGGCGTGCGCTGCCGGTCGTTTTTCCAACGAAAGACCAGCCCCGAGTTCCCGCGCATTGGCGAGCATTTGGCACTCGGGTTTCTCCGCTCACGGGTTCACCCCGCCTAGCCGTGAATCCCGGTAACGCAATACTTAACTACCTATACAGCCTGCTTGAGTCGGAGGCTCGGCTGGCTGCTACAGCTCTTGGACTGGACCCAGGACTCGGAGTACTTCACGTTGATACTAAAGCCCGGGACAGTCTTGCCTGCGACCTAATGGAAACGGCACGTCCTCAAGTAGACGCGTACTTGCTCGATTGGATTACGCGAGAGCCGCTGAGACGGCAGTGGTTCTTCGAAATGCCCGATGGCAATTGTCGATTGACGGCATTGTTCACAGCCCAATTATCGGAAACGGCACCCATGTGGGGACGCGCGGTTGCACCGTTTGCGGAATGGGTGACTCGCGCCCTCTGGTCCAGTTCAGCCAAGCTCAGTCGGGAACCCGCTCCACCGACACGGCTCACACAGCGCACGAAACGCGAGGTTAAGGGCTCTCCACCGTCACCTCCGCGCATTAGAGCTCCAAAAAGGGCAAATCTGTGTCCTGAATGCGGCAAGACCATTGATACTCGAAGTGCCAAATGCGCTGACTGCTATGGGGGAAATGCCAGCGAGAGAATGACCGATGTCGCACGGATAGGTCGCGAAACTGCCAACAGTCCAGAAGCCCGAAAGAAACACGCAATCACAGCGCGTAGGAACGCATTGGCGCAGCATGCGTGGAAACCTTCGGATCAACCGGCGTGGCTCTCTGCCGAATTGTTCACGAGCAAGATTCAGCCTTTGCTCACGAGTGTTTCTATGTCAGCCATCCGTTCATCAATCGGGGTGTCGAAGTGGTATGCCAGCAAGATTCGCCAAGGCTACCGACCGCATCCGAGGCATTGGAGAATGCTGGCAGAACTGATCGGTGTGTCTCAGGGCAAGTGACTCTTAATCGAGCGTCAACCCAGCACGCGATATATTTTTGTGCGGGTTTGAGGTAGCAGAGTGGCCGAATGCGGCGGTTCTGGGAACCGTGCCACTAGGAATTTGCGTTCTGATAGACTGGACCTTGAAGGTGTCTACCCTTTGCACTTCTTCTCCTAAAGAATACGTGGCTAGTCCAAGACAACTTGCCAATCCTCCTTTACGGGAGGCTCTAATTGACATTCTCCACGTCAATGAGCTGCCGGTCGCATTTGTCGAGAAGATCGGAGACTTGTCAATTCCTGGATTCAAACCTAAGATCCCGATCACTACGGGAATGTTTGAGATCAAACTTGGCCCTCCGGCCGAAGCAACGAAAAAGAAGGAGGACCCTGTCGGATGGCGTTTCGAGTCTGAGGACGGATCAAGAGTGGCTCAGATTCGTCAAAACGGACTCACGTACAGCATTTTGAAAGGCTACACTACTTGGAATGAGATTAGAGACGCCACTCGTCAAATCTGGGACCTGTACTTGAACAAGATTTCGGATTCGGTGACCGTCGGTCGCACAGCAGCTCGTTATATAAATGTCCTAGAATTTCCCGGTCCTATCGAATTAAATGACTATTTGACTGCTGGTCCTAGGATTCCAGAAAACTTGCCGCAGACGCTCGACAATTTCATTCAGAGGATCTTGGTACGGTACAACCAAGACATTCAAGTAGCGATCACTCAAACGAGTGAACCTTCGCCAAATGGGATCGTCCGGATAATTCTGGACATTGATGTATTTTCGCCTAAAACTATCGAGGGAAGGTCATCGGAGCTCTGGACCCATGCGGACACTCTCCGAGCGGCTAAGAATGCTGTATTCTTTTCCTCAGTGACTGAGCTGGCATTGGAGAAGTACGCATGATCGCATCGATGACTCTTGCATATCCCGGCGTACTTTCACAGACACCTAAGGGAATGGGTCCTGATGCAGAGTTGCTGGAACGACGGCTGAGAGAGGTTCAAGAGCACTATTCCGAACCGAGAAGGCAGCTTTTGGAGCCAGAGATTTTGGCTCTGGCCGACACGGGTGAGACGGATTCCGAATGCGTTACGCCGAACAAAGAAACGATTCGTCAGGCGATGACCTTCGCGATGATGCTACCGAAGTCTTTACCTATACCCGAAGTCTCGCGAGATCCTGACGGCGAAATATCGTTTGACTGGATTGGGAACTTCGGCAGGATCTTCTCAGTGAGTATCGGTCCGCATGGAAGACTTTCTTATGCTGGAAGATTCAGTGACAAAAGCAAAGTTCATGGGGTTGAAGCGCTCTCTGAAACGTTACCGCGAGAGATTTTACTCGCTATTGAAAAGGTTGTTCGCTAATGGGCCAGCGGTCGAACTCTCGGTCTTAACTCGTTACATCTTTCAGCGAAATCACTATTCTAAAGGCTCTGCGAAGCCCGCTGCTTTTCTGCCGCCACCTACGAAGAATGTCGTTTCAATGCAGTTCATAGATGACATGCTGGAATCCGACATTTGGATAATCGGTGACGCTGTTGGCAAGGAGCGACAGAAAGCGGCGATCGCCAGAGCTGACCTGAAGAAGGAGTCCGTACTAGCCACGGGACTCTCGATAACGTTGACACCTGGCGTACAGGTGCCCGGCTTGCAATCGAATCACGCTAATGTGGGGGGGTGGCCCTCCGAAAAAGATGAACAGAAAGCGATTGCGGTTGAGCTATGTGCCCAGTCGCAACTCTGTGTACGACCGTAGCCAGTGTCCGTTAAGCTGTCCCGAGATTTGATAATGGCATCGTTTAGCATTCTCGGAGATGGTCCAGCAGCGTGGGAAACGCGTGCGAACAAATAAAAACCTGCGCACTGCAACTTTGACAATGAGTGTAATCAGGATTACGTCAACAACCAGTAAATCCTGATGGGTCTTATCTTCTTGATTTCACGCCGCGGTTCCCTTTAGGGTCGCAGCTCGGACGACGGGGGGGAAAACGCGCACCGATATCAGGCTGCCAATAAGCAACGCCACCAAAGGCGCCACTACATCCCATAGCAATATCCAGAGACACGCCGAAACAACTCCAGCGAGGTAGTGAGCACTCCGAGACAATTCCAGGGGAGTGACTAGAAAAATCATTACGCATTCAGCAATAGCCTGGAAGGAAAGCACAATCGCCGAAGCCCAGAGCCGGTGCGTCTTCCTGCCGCCGAGTTCCCTCGAAAACGACGAGGCGCAAAATCCGAGTGCAACGCTGGCCAGCACGAGACCCACTTCACGCCAGAGTGTCGGATATTCCCAGTAGACACCGAGCGCAACGTTGCAAACACCATAGAAGAAAGCGACAACAAACCCTGGGAGCACCACTGCTCGCAGCCAAGTTCTCAAGCCACCTTCTCCTTCCCAACGCAGTCTGCGGATGGTGGGACCTAGACCTTCACCCGCCGTTGAAACTAACGCAAAGGCAGACTCTTCGGAAGCGCCGTCGCGCCGGAACTCCATGTACATCTCCTCTAGGTGACAAGCGAGTTCACCTACAATTTCTCGTTCACGAGGGTCTTGCTTCCGATTGGGTGCAACGAGTTTCCGGAAATCATGCATTTTGCAACCTCGCAATGCGGTTTAGTGCTCCGAGGAACTGCTGCCAGCTTCTGCGGAGTGGTCGAATTTGGCGACGGCCATTCTTGGTCAGCCGGTAGTAACGCCGCTTGCGCCCCGCCGATGACGTCTCCCAGTATGCCTCCAACCAGCCTTTCTGCAACATCCGGTAGAGCGCGGGATAGAGTGATGCCATTTCAAAACGCAGAACGCCGTCTGAAAGTTCCTCGATCTGTTTGCCAATCTCGTACCCATGCATTTCGCGCTGGCTCAGAAGTGTGAGGATAATTACTTCCGAGCTACCCTGCTTCACTTTGGAATCTAGTCGATTCATATATAGACACGCTATATATAGTGAAACTGGGTTAAACGAATGTCAAGAGAGAAAGCCGCTTAACTTGGTGCGACGGCGTACGCCCTAAATGTCGAAAACAGGCGTTAGCGCTCAAATTCCAATTCCTTCTGATTGCCTCCACATCCTTGCGTTTGTGTAAACGATCAGCCCGCGCGGTCCAACCTCAAACACAATCCCTACTCATTAACTCGACATTAGGTGTAGCATTTTCCCCTCAATGCGTAATACCCCGTCAAACGTGACGAGGGGTGAGAACACGGTGGGAGGGATATGCACCCCCGACTGCTTGTTCGTTGCACGTTGGACCAGGATCGGGATGAGCGTAAGTCGGTCAGGAGGCTACGGAGGAAAATTCATGCGGCGCAGCAGATCATCAAAGCGCGGGTCAGGACGAAGCCGATCGAATCGTCGATCAATGTTCAAGTATGCCATCTGGGGTCCTCGCTCCGAGTGCGCCTTCTCCAGCCAACCATATGCCTCGTCGCTGTCCAGGTTCGCGTAAATCATCGCCATCCAGTAGGCGATTTGATAGGGATTGTGAGAGAACTCCAGCAGCTCCTTTGCGACCGCCAGCGCCTCTTTGGACTTGCCGGCAACCGCATAGCCAAAGCCCAGGGATCCCAAGAAGTTGGGGATCTTGCCACACAGGCCCGCTTCCATCAGTTCCGAGATCGCTTGATCATGCACTCCTTTCGCTGCCCAGCTAATTCCGAGCACTTGCCGCCCAAACCCGGAACTGGGATGGAGTGCGAGAACTTTCCGGCCTTCTTCGATTGCGTCGTCGTACCTGCCTGCAAAGAAAAGGAAGTGTGCATAGGTCCATCCGAAGATGAGGGAGAGCGGGTCGAGCCGAAGTGCGTGCCTCAGTTCGCTTAAGCCTTCTTCATAGCGTCCTGTGCAACAGAGCAGGATTCCACACCATTGCGCACCAGTGGCATATCGCGGGTTGATTTCCAGCGCTTTTCTGAGCGACCTTTCCGCACCGGAAAAGTCGAAGTCGTGGTGCATGAGGCTGAAACCCAGACTGGCGTAAGCTTCGGCGAGCGTGGGATCGATGGACAAAGCTCGCTTCGCCGCCTCCTTGGCTCTCACGAAGCTCTGTTCCGCAGTGGCAAAGTTCCACCATCCTAGAACCGCAGCCGAATCGGCCAAGCCCGCGTGCGCGGCGGCATAAGTGGGGTCAATTTCGATCGCTTTGTGAAAATACTCCAGCCCCTGCTTCATGCTCTCTCCGGTGCGCTTGTTCCAGTAGTATCGCCCCGCCAGGTAGGCTTCGTAAGCTCCGGGATCGACCGAGCGAGTCCGTGTCAGCTGGGTTTGCTCCAGCGGGCTGACTTTAACTTGGACTTCGCTTGCGATGGCACGCGCTACTTCGGACTGCAGTTCCAGCACATCACGCAAATCACGGTCGTATGTTTCCGCCCACAGGTGTGCGTCCGTACGCGCATCAATCAGCTGGGCGGAGATCCGCACTCGCGGTCCAGAACGCATGACCGTACCTTCTACGATTCCGTCTACCTGCAGTTCTCTCGCGATCTCGCGCAACGGGCGGTGCACCCCCTTGTAGTACATAGCCGAAGTTCTTGAGACCACATGCAAGGCACTGATCTTGGCCAGGTTCGTGATGAGTGCCTCGGTCATACCGTCGGCAAAGAACTCCTGGTCGGGATCCCGTGACAGATTCTCCAGGGGAAGCACCGCCAGTGATTGAATGCGGTTCGTCGTTACCTGGATCGCGACTTTCGGCTGGCCTACAAAGCGGTATCCCCGTCGTGGCAGGGTCTCGATGTAACTCGGCGTCTCCGCTGTATCGCCGAGCGCTTCCCGCAAGCGCTTGATGGCATTGTTAATACCGTGGTCGAAATCAACGAAGGTATCCGCTGGCCAGATCTTGTGCCGTAACTCATCCCGCGTGATGATTTCGCCCGGACGCTCCAGCAGAATTCTGAGAATCTGAAGTGGTTGTTCCTGCAGACGGATGCACCTTCCGCCTTCTTTGCGCAATTCTCCAGCACCCGGGTCTAGTTCGAAACACGCGAAGCGAACAACGGAATGCGGAGATCGGGACTTCTCCCCCATGCAAGCCCCCAAACGTCATGAGAGTTTAGCATCAGCCGCTTACAGTCCATAGCACAGAAAGTCCCCGGCTTCGATGACGGGGAGAGACATAAGAGCACTCCGGGAGCGAGCCCCGGGATTTACTCTCCTTCGCGTATTTGCGATAACACCACGCAACCTGGGGTGAGGTCCGGGGGTGGACCTCAAGGCGCAAATCTCAGGCAGGCGCGTTCCCGACATCGAGAGGGAACGTCTGCACGTAGTTTCCCCAACCGCGCGACAAATTTCGCAGGAGCATGGTTATGAAGACCAACCTGTTTCGCAGCCTGCTGGTGCTGGGAGTGGTTTTGGCAGCCGCTCTTTTGCCCTTTCAGGCGAATGCGGCTCAATGTTCCACCGCCTCGACGGCTGGAAATTGGGCCTACACCTATACTGGAACCATCTTCACGGCCAGCGGACCACTTCCCTTGGCATCCGTAGGCCACTTTCACCAGGACTTATGGGGCAACATCACCGGCAGTCAAGCCCGCAGCGTGGCTGGCCAATCCGGGCTCGAAGATATTTCGGGAACGAATGCAGTCTCCGGTGATTGCACCGCGTCATTGACCATCAATGTGTTCGTAAACGGGCAACTGCTGCGCACCGCTCAGTTGGCTGCGGTCTATGACAGCAGCGGAAACCATGTGCGGGCGATTTTTCAATCGCTGACTTTGCCGGATGGCACGAACGTCCCGGTGGTAATCACTATCGACGGAAACAGGGTCACGTGGAGACAGTAATTGTGCGGGCAGGGCGCGAGTCCTGCCTGCGTTTTTCTTGAAATAGCGTAAGTCAAGAGGAGGCATTCGATGCACTCGCTGATCACAAAGCTGTATTTGAAATCCGCTCTGTGTGCCTTTGTCGTATTGCCCGCTCTCGCTCATGCGGGAACTTTATATGTGAACTGCGGCGGCCACAGAGGACTGACGCAAATCCAAAAGGCCATCAATCTTCTCCTGCAGGAAGAAACATCAGGATCCAACACGATTTTGGTTTCTGGCAGCTGTAAGGAGAACATCACGATCCAGAGCATGGATAACCTGACGCTCACCGCGCAGGACGGCGCCTCGATATCCGACAACTCGGGCGGAACTCTTGATGTCGTGGACATCTTCGACTCGCGCCGCGTGTCACTGAACGGTTTTACGATAAACGGCGGAGCCAATGGTGTCGTCTGCGCCGATGCCAGCCTTTGTCGTTTCGCTGGAAACACGGTTCAGGGATCGTCAGGTTACGGCGTAATCGTTGCCAGCGCTCAAGCTACGCTGAAGGGCGACAGGATGCAAAACAACGCCGGACGAGGCCTGTCCATCATTAACGGCGGTGAAGTCGATGCTACCGGCGTGACCGTACAAGGCAGCCTTGACGGAATTGCGCTAAACACTCGCGGCACGCTCACTCTGTCCAATTCAACCGTAAACGGGAACCAGAACCACGGCATTGTGGCTGTAACATCGTCAACCGTTCGGCTTTTCGGTGCCACTGTCACGGAGAATGCCGGTGATGGAGTTGCCCTGCAACAGAGTTCTCAGGCCAAGTTCGATAGCCTTTTCGCTGTCAACATGGTCACTAACAACGGCGGCGCGGGGGTCAGCGTCAGCGATCTTTCCTTTGCCTTCTTTGCACCGACCAGCGTCGTGACGGGCAACGGCGGCGGCACAGATGTGGTCTGCGCACCGCAATTCAGCGTCACTCGCGGCGCACTTACCAACATCGCTGGCGGCAGCACGAACTGCGTGGAACCGTAAGTTTGGGTTTGCCCAAAATGTGCCCGGTGGAATTCAGCAGATTTTCACCAGGAGGAGTGGTATGAGAACTAAGCGTTCAACATTCTGGTTGCTGGCTCTGACTGGTGGTCCGGCCTTTGGTCTCCCCCAGCCACCACCGCTGTGGGTGCCCCGTCCTTGCGTAGTTTGCGAGGGCGGGTACGATGCTGCCAACAGCGGGAGCACTCAGCCGCCCCGCCCCGAAGCGAAATTTCGCCTCCCCCCTCATTGACCCTCCACGCCATGGTCATTCCGCAGGAGCTGATCGGAATTGGTCAAGTCCGCGCTGTCCGTGATCACCATCCCCGATTGTGAGACGTCTAATCGCATGAGCTGGCCACTCCCTGTGCTAGGATGACGCTCCCATGAATCCGTGGGTCCAGGACATTCGCTTCGCGCTTCGCGCTTTCGCCAAGAACCCGTGGTTCGCACTGGCGGCGGTCTTGTCGCTGGCGATCGGGATTGGAGCAAACACCTCCATCTTCAGTGTGGCGAATGCCTTGCTGTTTCGGCCTCTACCCTACGAAAACCCAGACCGGTTGGTGATCCTGTGGAATCGTTCCCTTGGCCTGGGCATCACGCAAGACTGGTTTTCCACGGCGCAGTATTTCGACATCAAGACTGGCCACCATGGGTTTGAGCAGATCGCGATTGCGATTGGCGGTAACTTCAACCTCACCGGTCAGGGAGAGCCGGAACGAGTCGGCGCCATGCGCGTCTCATCGAATCTTCTTCCGATGCTCGGGGCACATCCCGCGCTTGGTCGGCTGCTGACGCCCGACGAAGATTCGCCCGGCCGTCCGTCTACGGCCATCCTGACCGATGGAATGTGGGCGCGCCATTTCGGCCGCGATCCGCACGTCATTGGCCGGTCCATCATCATTAATGGACAACCCTATGAAGTCGTCGGCAGCCTTCCGCAGAACTTTTTGTTGCCGCAGGAAGTGCTTCCTTTGCTCGATGGGACAGAGCAGGCCGATATTTTTCTGCCCTTGCCGCTCGCGCCTGGCGCCGCACAAGTCAGGGATCACGAGGATTACAACATTATCGGAAAGCTGAAGCCGGGCGTCTCGCCGCAGCAGGCCCAGGCGGAGATGGATACCATCACGGCCGGGCTGCGTCGCCAATTTCCAGAGAACTATCCTCCCAATGGTGGGCTGACGTTCAGCATCGTGCCGCTTCTTGAACAGGTTGTTGGCAACGTGCGCCGCTCGCTGTGGGTGCTGCTCGGCTCCGTGGGTT
>Ga0335077_10002991_pt1 | contig 20285 bp, 15 predicted proteins | sample Lox_Sample_31_FD_207151 | JGI IMG/M metagenome (GOLD analysis project Ga0335077, IMG submission 207151) | Soil microbial communities from Loxahatchee National Wildlife Refuge, Florida, United States - Lox_Sample_3.1 | ecosystem: Environmental > Terrestrial > Soil > Wetlands | place: USA...
CCTGCGCGACTTCGCCAGGTCCTTGTGAATCTAATTGGGAATGCCATCAAATTCACTGAAAAAGGCGAAATAGAAATCAACGTGCGCGTGGAGACCCAGAACGCTAAATACGCCATGCTGCTCTTCAGTGTCCGCGATACGGGAATCGGGATTCCCGCGGACAAGCAGCACACGATTTTCGATGCCTTCTCTCAGGCGGATACTTCGACCACGCGCAAATATGGCGGCACTGGTCTTGGCCTGACGATAGCCAATCAGCTCGCCCATTTGATGGGCGGGAAGCTTTGGGTCGAAAGTGAGGTCGGAAAAGGTTCGACTTTCTATTTCACCGTCCAGGTTGGCCCCGGGCTTGCCGAATCGGCAGCCGCATTGCCGGACGTGTCGCAACTCGCCGGGGTGCCCATCTTGGTGGTGGACGACAATTCCACCAATCGGCGAATCCTGGAACACACCCTCCTCCGGTGGAAAATGATACCAACCGTTGTCGCAACCGCGGCCGATGCCTTGCGCGTAATTCGCCGGACATCCGCATCCGGAGTCCGGCTCCCGCTCGTCCTCACCGATGCTCACATGCCCGAGTTGGATGGATTTACTTTTATCGAAACAATTCGCCAGGATCCTTCGCTGAAAAACATCAAGATCGTTGTTCTTACGTCGGGCGGCGAACGCGGCGACGCGGCCCGCTGCCGCAAGCTGGGAGTGTGCGCCTACTTGAGCAAGCCATTCGACCGATTGGAGTTGCGCGACGTTGTGCTTCGCGTTTTGGCCGGCGATACGCCTTGTTCTGAAAACGCCATCCTGCTCACGCGCCACAGTATGCGCGATCAAGCCAAGTCTCTGCGTTTCCTCGTTGCCGAGGACAATGTGGTCAATCAAAAATTGATCGCTCGTCTTCTGGAGAAGCGCGGCCATACCGTGGCGCTGGCGGGGAATGGTTTGGAAGTTTTGGAAATATTAGAGAAGCACTCCTTCGACATCGTTCTCATGGACGTCATGATGCCGGATATGGATGGTTTCGAGGCCACCAAACGCATACGCGAAAAAGAAAAAGCGGCGGGCGCTCATCTGCCGATCGTTGCGTTAACTGCCCACGCCATGCGAGGCGACAGGGAGCAGTGCCTCGCTGCTGGTATGGACGGCTACGTCTCGAAGCCGATCAAAGTGGAAGAACTTTTCTCCGCCATCGAGAGCTTGATGCAGCACAGTTCCGCAAGCGTGAATAGCAAAGGCTGAACATCGCCTGCCCCGCTTTTCTTCGATGGTATAATCTCTTATCTTTGCTGAACTAGGCTGATGTGGATCCCGCACCCTCGTGCAGTGCGGGGGCTCTTGCACGCAGATCGGCGGGATGACCTGCGGTGAAAGTCGATGATATTCGAGCCCTTTAGACTAACTCGTTTAGAATGACATCGTTTGCCAAGGCGTCGATCTAAGTTCTTTGGAATGATATCGTTTACAAAAAATAGGGGGGAGAGGGATAGCAAGGCGCACTCTTCATGCCATTCCAGTTTAGGTACCCCCACCGGCCCGGCGGCTATATAATTCGCCAGACGCTAGCTCCTGGGAGGTGACGTTATGGCCAGAAAGTTGAATTTTACATCGGTCCTGTCCCTGATCGTCCTCGCCGGGCTGTGCTCTTCAGCGAGCGCTCAAGATGCCAAGTCCGTCTTGCAATCCGCCGCCAAAACCATGGGCGACGTAAGCTCCATTCAATTTTCGGGCACGGGCCAGATCGGTTATGTGGGTCAGGCGTATTCGCCCGGTTCCCCCTGGCCCCTCAACAACATTACCGCCTACACGCGCACCATTGACTATCCTTCCCGCTCCTCCAGGGAACAGATGACCGTCGTCGAGCCCAGCCCCATTCGCAAGGGAGGCGCCGGGCCGTTCGCGGGCGAGCAAAAGCAAGTCAACCTCGTAAGCGGTCAGTACGCCTGGAACCAGCCCGGTAACGCTCCCCAGCCGGCTGTCGCCGCCGCCGAGGAGCGCCAGTTACAAATCTGGCTCACGCCGCAGGGCTTCCTGAAAGCGGCCATGGAAAATAACGCCACCGCCAAGAAGGCCAATGGCGGGACGATCGTCTCCTTCACGCAAGGAAAATTCAAGATGAACGGCACGATCGATGCGCAGGGCATGGTCACCAGAACCGAAACCTGGCTCGCCAACCCGGTTCTCGGCGACATGCCAATCGAAACCGACTACTCCGCCTATAAAGACTTCAACGGCGTGAAGTTCCCCACCACAATCGTGCAGAAGCAGGGCGGCTTTCCGGTGCTAAGCCTTACCGTTACCGATGTACGCGCCAATCCCGGCCTCAGCCTTTCCGTTCCCGACGCCGTACAAGCGGCCAAGGCGCCGCCCGTGAGAGTGACCTCCGAAAAAATGGCCGATGGGGTGTGGTTCCTGGCGGGCGGCACGCATAATAGCGTGCTCGTCGAATTTCCCGATTACGCGGTGATGATCGAAAGCCCGCTGAACGACGCGCGCGCCGCGGCGGTCATGGATGAAGCCAAGAAGCTCATCCCGGAAAAGCCCATCAAGTACTTGATCAACACCCACAATCACTTCGACCACGCCGGCGGCGTCCGCTACTTTGTCGCGGAAGGAGTCACGGTCATCACTCAGCAGGCCAATAAGCCTTTCTACGAGCAGGCCTGGAAGGCGCCGCGCACTCTCGAACCCGATCACCTCTCGCAGAGTCCAAAAAAAGCTGGCTTCATCACCTTCAAGGATAAGTACGTGCTCAGGGATGGCGGCAGGTCGCTCGAGATCTACCACGTCGATGGCGATAACCATAATGCCGACATCTCCATCGTCTACTTGCCCAAGGAAAAAATCCTTGTCGAGGCCGACGATTTCACTCCGGCCCCGCCGAATTCGCCTTCCACGGGACCTCGCGCCCACGCCGGCACGGTCCTTTTGTACGCCTACGTCCAGAAGCTGAACCTCGATGTGCAGACGATTGCGCCGCTGCACGGTTTTGTGACGCCGTTCTCGGCCATGCAAAAAGCCGCCACCACCGAGGTGAGCAGCCTGTCGCAGTAACACAGACGCTTATGCCCATCGAATTCGCCACTGTGGAAGAAGCCGCAGAAGAGTTCCGCCGCGGACGCATGGTCGTCCTCGTGGACGACGAAGACCGGGAAAATGAAGGCGATCTCGCCATTCCCGCGGAAAAGGTTAGCCCGGAGGCCGTTAATTTCATGGCCAAGTTCGGGCGCGGCCTGATCTGCGTCGCGCTCACCGAAGAGCGCTGTGAAGCTCTCCATCTTCTGCCGATTACACTGCGCAATACCTCCGCCTTCGGCACGCCGTTTTGCGAGCCCATCGATGCCGTGCGCGGAACCACCACCGGAACGAGCGCCTCCGACCGCGCGACAACCATCCTCGCCGCTACGGACCCGAATACGCGGCCGGAAGATCTCGCTCGTCCCGGTCACGTGTACACGCTCCGCGCGCGACGCGGCGGCGTGCTCGTCCGCGCCGGCCAAACCGAGGCCTCCGTGGATCTGGCCCGCATCGCCGGGCTCTATCCTGCCGGCGTGATATGCGAAATCATGAACGACGATGGCAGCATGGCCCGCCTGCCGCAGCTCGCCGATTTTTGCCGCGAACACAATCTGAAGCTGCTCACCGTCGCGGAACTAATCCGCTATCGCATGCGCCACGAGCGTTACGTGCGCCGCGTCGCCGAGACCGTCCTGGCCACCCGCTACGGCGATTTCCGCATGATTGTTTTCTCGAGCGACGTCGACCGCGAACAGCACATCGCCTTAGTGCGCGGGGATTTGTCCGGCGCTCCGCCCCTCGTGCGCGTGCATTCGCATTGCCTCACCGGCGACGTTTTTGGCTCCAGCTCCTGCGACTGCTATGAGATGGTGGCCCGTTCGCTCGAAGCGATCGTGCGCGAGGATCGCGGCGTGTTCGTTTACTTGCATCACACCGGTCGCGGCTTCCAATTGGAGCAGCCCCCCGCCGGCTCCGGCGAAATGGCGCGCGTGCTCTATCACCGGCGCGGGCAGCTCGATCAGGATGCCGCTCGCCAGCGCCTCCTGCAGCATGAAAGCGGCATTGGCGCGCAAATTTTGATCGACCTCGGCCTGAAATCTCTGCGGGTGCTCACCAACCATCCTCGCAAGGTCGTGGCGCTCGAAGCGTATGGCCTGACCATCGCCGACCAGGAGCCACTCCCGATCAGTTCGGGCAAGACCACGCATCAGCGCCTCTGACGCTGAGCGCGATGTGGAAGTTCAAGTCGGAATGCTTTTTGAGAATACCGCCGCCGCGCGGCAGAAAGCGTTGTCGTTCTGAGCGGAGTGGCGGATTTTGCCACGCAGTGAAGAATCTCTCTTTGTTTGCCTACTTGGACGACGTGGCAGATTTGCTCGCCGGTTTCGAGAGCGTGAGGTAAGGCCGCATCTGCGCGAGTCTTCGAGTGGTGATGCCGCGAATCGCCAGCAAATCTTCCAGGCGCTCGAAAGGGCCGCTCTTCTTGCGGAACTGCACGATGGAATTGGCCATCGCGGGACCCACTCCCGGCAACTGCTGAAGCTCCGCCACGGTTGCAGTATTGACATCGACCGGCGCGGCGGGGACTTTTTTCTGGGCGAGCGCGCCCTCGGCCAGCGCGGCGAGAGACAAGCAGGAAAGGAAGAAAATCAATCGCTTGCGTCGCCGAAAATTCATCGTTTACGTTTCCAACTGTAAGTCGCCGTTGGCGCGCTTAAATTGACTCTGCGTCGTATTCCGTGACAGGTCCGAATAGCTTGGCTTGGTCGGCAATCTGCTCGCGGTCTCCCACAACGACAATCACGTCGTTCGGCGAATCGAAGTACTTTCGCGCCGCGGTCAGGACGTCCGCGGCGGTCAGAGCGCGGATCCGCTGCCGAAAAGTCTCCAGGTAATCTTCCGGCAATTGGTTCAGATACACGTTCGAGAGCTGACCGGCGAGGCCGTCTTGCGTTGCCAGTCCTAAGGAGAAAACGCCGCTCAGATAGTTGCGGGCGTCGGAGAGCTCATCTTCGCCCACCGGAAGCGCGCGCATGCGATCGAGTTCGTAGAACATTTCTGTGAGCGTTGCGGCCACTACTTCGTTGCGTACTGCCGCGTGCACGGAGAAATATCCGTGCTGGCGCAAGGCGTGCACGCCGCTGCGCGGGCTGTAGGTGTAACCCTTCTGCTCGCGGATATTCATGATCAGCCGCGAGTTGAATGCACCGCCGTAAAGGGAATTGGCCAGCGCCAGGCGCAGCCAATCGGGATGCTTTCTCGTGATGGCGTGATTGCCGAGCAGCACTTGCGCCTGCACCGCTCCCGGCAAATGAACCAAATGCACGTGCCTGCCCCGCAGTTCGGGCAAAGCCGCGCTCGCCGCGGGCGGAACTTCCGCCGGTTTCCAGGAACCGAAAATGCGGTCGATCTGCTCCATCATTTGCGGGGCGGAGAAATCTCCCACGGCGATGAACAGGGCGTCGCCCGGCCGGTAATGCGCGCGATAAAACTCCGGAAGTTGCGCCAGGCGATACTCGTTCACCTGCGCTTCCGTTGGCGCAATGGTGGCGTAGGGATGCGCGCCAAAAAGGATGCGGCGGAAACGCTCGTTCGCCAGGAACGAAGGCGTGGTGCGCTCGATGCGCAAGCCTTCGATCATCTGGCGGCGTTCGCGCTCGAACTCGTCCTGTGGGAAAGAGGCTTGTTGGGCCAGTTCGGCCACCAGTTTCAGCAAGTCCGAGGAGAACTCGGTGAGGCCGTTGAAGGAGATGGCGCTGGTGTCCGCGCCGGCACTGGTGCCGATGTCGGCGCCCATGCGCCGCAAATCTTCCTCGATCTGGCGGCTGGAGCGCGCTTCGGTGCCGGTGCGCACCACCGTCGCCGTGATTTCCGCCAGACCCGGCGCTGTCTTCGCGACGTTGGCGTTGCCGCTGCGAATATAGAGTTCGCCGGTGAATTTGGGAATGGTGTGCGATTCGACCAGCACCACTTCGAGTCCGTTAGCGAGCTTGCGGTGAGTGCGCGCCGGCCATACGACAGGCCGTTCGGCGGCAAGTTCCGGAACTTTCGCGATAGGATCGGGCGCGAAGGGATCGGCTGTGGCGGCGATAGCCATCATGCCGCTCCTTTCTTCGACGGACGGCGAAAAACGATGGCGCGCCGCTCGGGGTCGAGATAGCGCTCGGCGGCAGAGCGAACCTGCTCCGGTGTGACTTGCAAAAACCCGTCGAGAATGGAATTGACGAGCGCAGGGTCGTTGTCAAAAAGCGTGAAACATGCCATATAGTGCATCAGGCCGTAACGCGGGATGGAGCCGCCGTGCCCCCCTTCGAGCGAGGAGACGTATTCGGAGCGGAACTTAACTTTGACCTGTTCGAGTTCGTCGCGTTCGATCCCGTGTTGGCGAACGGCATCGATGACCGCGTCATAAGCCGTAAGAGTCTGCTCCGAATTGTATTCCGGTTTGTAGAGCACGCGTGAGACCAGCAGCGTCGGCCCGTTATAGTCAAACAGATCGCCGACCGGATACTGGATGCCGCCGCCCGTATCGACCGCGATCTGCTTCTCGAGGACCAGTTGGTGATAGACCCGGCCGGCGCGGCCCCCATGCAGCGCTTGATCGAGCATGGCGGCGGCATACCAGTCCTGAGTTCTGCGCTCCGGCGCTCGATAGCCAACGGCGAAGGCGGGCAGCGTGCCGAATTTTTCCTCGACTTCGCCGCGCCGCAGTCCATCGAGAGGGCCTTCGCGAACGTCCGCAACCGGTTGCGGCGGTCCGGCAGGAACGCTTCCGAAATGCCGCCGGGCGAGTGCAAAACCTTCTTCGGGGGTGACGTCGCCGATCATGAGCAGAACGGCATTGGATGGCGAGTAGTAGGTGCGGAAGAATTGCTGCACGTCGTCGAGCGTGGCCGCGTCCAGATCGGCAAAATCGCCGTAGAAATTGTGCGCGTTGGGCCAGTTGCGAAAGGCCACCGGCGGAAGATCGAGCCAGGGAAAGCCTCCATAGGGCTGGTTGAGCACGTTCACGCGAACTTCTTCCTTCACTACGTCGCGCTGATTGCGCAAATTTTCGTCGTCCACTTTCAAGGCGCGCATGCGGTCGGCCTCGAGCCAGAGCACGCGTTCCAGCGCATTGGAGGGAATGGATTCGTAGTAGTTGGTCACGTCGTAATGCGTGGATCCATTCAAAACGCCGCCGGACGAATTGATCAGTTTGATGTGCATCATCTTTCCGGCATGTTCGGAACCTTGAAACATCATGTGCTCGAAAAGATGCGCGAAGCCGCTGCGCCCGCGCGGCTCCAGGCGAAAGCCGATGTTGTAATAGACGCCGACCGTGGCGACAGGCGCGGTGCGATCCGGCGATACGACCACACGCAAGCCATTTTCGAGTTTCGTGCTTTCCAGGGAAATGTGCAGTGGTTTCAAATCCGCTCCTTCAGAGATGGCGCTCTTTCGATTGTATCGCCAGGTGTCGTGTTATCCGGCGTCGTTATTTGATGCTCGCGAGCGTTCGCTGTAATTCCCGCCGCGTGGCCGGGGTGCCATTGGCCAGAACCCTTAGAGCCAGCTTCGATAGCGCCTCATACGCCGCTCGGTATTCCGGAGGAAAGCGGCGCAAAGCCTTCAGGTGCCGCTGGATGACTCCAAAATCGCCGCGGGCCAACGGTCCAGTCCAAGCTGTTCTCGGGGCCGCGCGCGGGCCTACCCGTTCGTAATTCGCCAGCGTTTGCCGCGTGAGCGGCAGAAGCGCCGCGACGGCGCGCGCTTTAGAAAAGCCCGCCTGCACCAGCATGCGCACGGCTGCCTCAAACGCCGCCAAAATGTGTCCCGCCGCCAAAGCCGCACCAGCATGATACGCGGCCTTGCTGCGCGGCGGGAGTGTCACGGCAATACACCCCAAATCCCGGCAAATCCGGCGCGCCATGCGAAGCGCGGCGGCGCTCCCCTCGATGACGCAAACGGAACCGGCCAGCGAAGGAAGAGTACGCCCGCTGAAGGTCTGCAAAGGATGCAAAGATCCCGTAGCCGAGCCGAGAAGCGCCAAAGGTTTGAGAACATCGCTCGCCAGCGCGCCGCTCGTGTGCAAAACAATTTTCCCTCGCCAGGGTTTGCCTCGCGGCTTCCTGTGTCGCTTCGCACCACGCTTGGCTGGGGAAGAACCGTATTCGCCGAAACGCGCCAGTGCGGCGGCTGTATCGGCGATGGCGCGATCCGGCGTGGAGATGAGGATCACATCGGCGTCAAGAACGGGTTCCGAAAGTTCGCCTTGCGGCGTGCCGCTCCCGATGCGGCGGCGCGCTTCGCGGGCGCTGCGTTGCGAACGGGAGATCACCGGGCCGATGCGCCATCCTTTTTCGCGCAAGCGCCGGCCGAGCGCGCTCCCAACTCGTCCCGCGCCAATGATCGCTATCGTGGGATTTGCAACGGACGCGACGCCACGCGACGCGGAACGCGCAGCGTTACTTCGCCGGACGCCCATCATGGATTCAATTCCCGCTCAGTTGGAGGGATTGGAACTCACCTGGGGGTTGCCGGTGTCCGAATGGATCGCCGGATCTTGGATAAAGCTGGTTACGTCGTCCACGAACTTCTCCGGGTATTCGCGAAAAAGGAAATGGCCGGCCTTGTCCAAGCTCATGATGCGCACACGAGGATTATTTTTCGCCAGCGCGTCGTAAAGCGCCTGTCCGTGGGAAGGCGGCGACAAAGAATCCTGTTTTCCCCAATAGATGAGGACGGGCATTTGCAGCACGCCCTCCTTGGCGATGCGCGCGTACCACTCCGTCTTCCATTTGACGAATCCATTCCCGGTGGCCAGTTCGCCGCCCGCTCCCGCCTTCAGTTTCGCCGCGGTCTCCTGCGACTTCGGCAAGAGCGACATGTACTTGCCCTCCATGAAGTATTCATCGTCGAAGACCTGATCGGGAAGGGAAGTGAGGGCCAGCAGGTTGCACTTCCAGGCTTCCGCGTCCGGCTGCTTCGGGCATTTGTCCGAAGCTTCAGAGCCCGCGACTGAGGTTTGCGGGGCCGCGGCATCGCTATCCACTATGACGATATCTTTGACTACTTCGGGATGCTGCAGCGCCAGGAAAAAGACGCAACCTCCTCCGCGCGATTCGCCCACCAGATGGACCATGCCCACTTTCAGCGCGCGAATGAAGTCGTAGATGTGGTCCACTTCGCCCTGGATATTGAGGTCGTTGTCGTCGGCGGGATTGGCGGTCATGCCCGAGGCGAGAGCGTCCGGCGCAAAGACATGGAATTGCTTGGCGAACAGGGGAATATCTTTCGACCAAATGTTGGCGCTGGAATGGCCCGAAAGATCTCCTCCGTGGATCAGCACCATGGGTTCGCCGGTCCCCTCTTCGTAGTAGCGGGTACGCACGCCGTTCACATCCATGAATCGCGCATTGAGTCCGGCGACTTCGCCATTGCTGGAAAAATCCGCGCGCGCTGGGGTGGCGCCGAAAAGGACGCAAGCAAAAAAGACGAGCAGGGCCATCGCAAGGGGCGGATCACGCCGCTTCTCTTGGCGCTGTGATTGGCAAATTTGGCCGCTCGTTCCCATGGTTGAAGCTCCCGATTTGCTTTGGCGCTTGTAACATGTAAGTCTTTCATGGGCAAGGCAGGTTTGCTCCTTCGTCGGGCATGAATTCCAGAACTGCAAATTCCACTGTCGTCGCGGAATCCGAGGCGCCGACCCTTCGCTCGCAGACGGGCGCTATGGCGCTCTGGGGCGGGACGATTTTTCTCAGCGCTTTTCTTCTGTTTCAGGTGCAGCCGGTGCTGGCGAAGATCATTCTTCCATGGTTCGGCGGCGGCGCGGGAGTGTGGACGACCAGCCTGGTATTTTTCCAGGTCACCTATTTACTCGGCAATCTCTATGCGCATTGGTTGATGGGACTGCGCACTCCGCTGTGGTCGTCGCGAGTTCACGTGGCGCTGCTCGCCGCGAGCCTTTTCCTGCTGCCCATCTTGCCGGGCGCGGCCTGGAAGCCCATAGGAAGCGGCGATCCCGCATGGCGCATTTTCGCGCTGCTGGCGGTGAGGGTTGGGCTGCCGTTCCTCCTTCTGTCTGCGACGAGCCCGCTTCTGCAAGCCTGGTACGTGCGCGCCGAGCGCGGAAGCTGGCCCTACCGCTTCTATGCGCTATCGAATGCCGGTTCTCTTCTGGCGCTGCTGAGCTATCCCGTGTTCGTCGAGCCGCACTCGACCGCGCGCCACCAGGCTTTCGCGTGGTCCTACGCGTACGCGCTCTTCGTGGGCGTCTGCGCCTGGATCGCTTTCCGGCGGCGAGAGGCCCTACCCGTAATGGAGGAAGCCTCGGCGCAGCAACCGCCCGATTGGAAAACACTGCTGCTATGGGCGGCCCTGGCCGCGGATGCTTCGGCGCTGTTGCTGGCGGTCACCCTTCATATTTCCCAGGACGTTGCGGCCGTGCCGATGCTGTGGATTGTGCCGCTCTCGCTCTATTTGCTAAGCCTGATTCTTTGCTTCGAAGGCGAGCGCTGGTACCGGCAGCCGATCTTCTTGAAGTTTTTGGCCGTGGCCCTTGCGGGAATGACGTACTCTCTCGCGCCCGAATTCGGCAATGCCGGTCCGATCGTGCAGATTCCACTCTTCTGCTCGGGACTTTTCATCTGCTGCATGGTTTGCCACGGCGAATTGGCGCGGCGCAAGCCTGAGCCGCGGCACTTGACGATTTTTTACCTGATGCTCGCTGCGGGCGGAGCGCTGGGCGGAATTTTCGTGGGGGTGATCGCGCCGCGAATCTTTCACGACTTCTACGAGCTGCCGGGAGCCCTGGCGGGATGCGCAATCCTCGCCGTCGTCTGCGCGATTCCTCAAAATATCGGCATTTTGAGAACGCCTCGGCGCCGAACTTTGTTTTTTGCTTGCGCCGGGATCGCGGCCCTCGTCTTGGCGTTTCTGCCTTACCTCACCGCTCCTCCTTACCGGATCACCACGGTCCTGCGAAATTTCTACGGCGTGCTCAGAGTGGAGGAGTTTGCGGCAACATCGGAAGAACCCGCGCGCAGAGACCTGATCAATGGAGCGATCGTGCATGGAATCGAGCGGTTAGACGCGAAGCTGGAACCTGGTACGCAGGCGACAACCTATTTCGGGCCGGAATCGGGCGCGGCGATCGCCTTGAACGACGTCCACCAGCGCGGCGCCATCCACGCCGGCATTATTGGTCTGGGCGCCGGAACTCTGGCGGTCTATGGAAAGCCGGGCGACCGCTTCCGCTTTTACGAGATCAATCCGCTGGACGTTCAAGTGGCGCGCGCTCAATTCGACTTTCTGGGCCATTCGCGGGCGCAGATCGAAATCGTTCCCGGAGACGCGCGCATTTCGCTGGAGCGCGAGCCGCAGCAAGATTTTGATGTGCTGCTGGTGGACGCGTTTTCGGGAGACGCGATACCTGTGCACTTGCTTACGCGCGAAAGCTTCGAGCTGTACTTCCGCCATCTGAAGCCGGATGGATTGCTGGCCTTGCACGTTTCCAACAAGTTTCTCAACCTCGCGCCGGTTGTGGAGGCCGCGGCCCGGCTCCTGGGCGCGCAGACCAAAACCATCACCAACGACGCAGACAAGAAGAACGACATCTATACGGCGACATGGGTCCTGGTGTATCGAAATCGTGCTGCCCCCACAGGAACCGAGGCGGAAAGTAATCTTCCGCATTGGAGCCGGTCTGATATCACGGTGCAGCCGTGGACGGACGACTACAGCAGTTTGTTTCGCATTCTGCGCTGAGAAACCTCAAGACGAGGAGCCCACTGTAAACCCTGCGCTGTACGCAGTACGGCCGCTGCGGGCTTTAACAGAACGTTGCCGGGCGTTTACCCTGAAACCTGGATTCCTTCAACTGTAGCCTGGTGAGTAACTTACGTCAGTCATCCAGTATTTGGCGGAAACGCCCACGGAGATTGACGATGAACATAAAGAGATCCTCTGCGATGTCACTCATGTGCTTGACGGTATTGCTTCTTGTTGCTGGTTTGGCGTGGGCCAAGTCGTATCACTTCACCGGCACGAGGGTAGATCCCTCAGCAATGGGAGATATCGATCTGACTCACGACAAGAACGGCAACAGTATCGTCAGTGTTCGAGTGGAACACCTGGCGAAGCCGACGATGCTTACACCGCCTTCGGCCATGTATGTGGTCTGGTTTCAGCAGCCCGGCTCGGATCCCGAAAACGAAGGACAGCTCCAGGTAGACAACGGCCTCAGAGGTTCAGTGAAGACGACAACACCGCTGCATAACTTCGACGTCTTCATCACGGCGGAAACCGACCCAACGGTGAAGACCCCGTCCGATGCGATTGTGTTGCGCGGAACGATTCAGGAATAGCACCCCACGTGCGAGGCGCGGGCGGCGCGAAATCGCCGCCCCATCTCGCTTGGTTCGGCCCGATTCTGTCTTGGCTCAGGAAAGAACGCGCGAAAGCTTTTTGAGATCGGCCACAAAGCGCCGCATCTCTTCGTGGCGGGTTTCGTCGTCCGGCGCGCGCAAGATCGAGGACGGGTGGACTGTGGCCATTACGTGAGGGGCAATGGAAGATTCTACGAATTCGCCTCGATGCTGCGTCACACGAAAGTCGCGACCGAGTAAGGCCTGCGCGGCGGTCGCTCCCAGGCACACCACAACATTAGGTTTGAGAACGGCGATTTCCGCTTCGAGCCAGGGACGGCAGGCGGCAATCTCCGCCGCGTTGGGCTTTTTGTGGATGCGGCGCTTGCCTCGAGGCTCCCATTTGAAGTGCTTGACGGCGTTGGTGACGTAGACTTTCGCGCGGTCGATTCCCGCTTCGACCAAAGCTTTGTCGAGCAATGCGCCGGCGGGACCTACGAAGGGCTTTCCCTCGAGATCTTCTTTATCGCCCGGCTGTTCGCCTACAAAGACGACCTTGGCGTGGGGTGCGCCTTCGCCGAAGACGGTTTGCGTTCCGCGCTGCCAGAGGTCGCAGGCACGGCAGTCCTTGGCGGCTTTTTGCAGGGAGGGAATCGTGGGGTGCAGCGGGAGGAGCAAATTGGCCGGCTTCTGGCCTTGATTCCGGGCTGTTTTCGGCGATGTGCGCCTGGCCATGACTCTATGAGATGCGGATGAGTCTTCAGTTGCCAAACAAATTGACGGAATGACGTACCCCTGTGTTACACTTGTATATAGGTAATGACAATCGGACAAGATTCAAGGAGAGACCTATGAGTGTTCTCGCAAAAGAAAGCATCCGAGTAGCGGATGAGGTGTGGCTGGCCGCAGCCCTTTTGCATCGCGAACAGCCGAATCAACCCGATTTCAGCATCGAGGAGATCGTCGAGCGAGCGAAAAGAGAAGCGATCAGCGGGCCCATTCGACCCGGGGTGTACGTTCATGTGGTGCAACATTGCATTGCCAATCGGCCGCCTAATCCTGCCCGCTATCGGATGCTGTTTGAGACCGGAGCGGGACGACGGCGGCTGTTCCGAAAAGGCGATGCTTATCATCCGGCGCGCGCAGGCGCAAAGGTAACGCCGAATCTGGAAGATCTGCCTGAGCGTTATCGCGGCTTGTTGGCGTGGTATGAAGATTGGTGCTCGAAGACGGAGCGCACTCCTGAAGCAGATCCTCTGCTGGCGTTGTTGGGTTCAGGTAAGCATCTATGGCAAGACGAGCACGCCGACGATTACGTGCGCCGCTTGAGAGAAGGGTGGGAATGAGCCGCATTTTCTGGGATACGAACCTCTTTATCTATTTGCTCGAAGGCCATGGTCCCGTGTCCAGTCGAGTGGTGGCGCTGCGCGAATCGATGCTCATGCGCGGCGATCAGCTTCTGACGTCGACGCTTACCCTAGGAGAAATCCTTGTGAAGCCGATGGAACGCGGAGACGCGCAGCTTTCCAGAAAATATGAGGACACTCTGACGGCGACTTCAGTGCTGATCCCTTTTGACCTGAAGGCTGCGAAAATTTTCGCAGCGCTGCGGGTGGACCGTTCGCTTCGGGCTCCGGACGCCATGCAACTGGCATGCGCCGCGGGAGCGGGCGTGGACCTCTTTATCACCAACGATATGCGTTTGCACGCGAAGCAGATCGAGGGGATTCAATTCATCGTTCCGCTGGAGCGCGCCCCTTTGTAGGTTCCCCTGCCTTGACAACGAAGATTAGACTCGCGAAAATAGTGTAGGCGAAACAAAGGCGAAATAGGTTAGGGTCCCCTTCCTCGGCTCCCTTCGGGTCGCCTCTTTCAGTTTTGATGGGTTCTGACGGGATTCACCATGGCTGGAAATGTTGCCGCTTTACGCTTCCAAATCGAAACCGCTCTCGCCGGGCGCGTCCCCGCGCCCTTTGCGCCGCGTCCTGTACAGGTGGAGACGGCGCCGTTTCGTATCGCGGAGGTGGATGCGCTTACGGGCGGCTTGCCTCGCGGCGGCTTGACGGAGATTTGTGGTCCGCCTTGCTCCGGCCGCGCCACTCTGCTGCTTTCGGCCTTGGCTTCCGGGACGGCTCATGCCGAAGCGTGCGCGCTGGTGGATGGGCGCGACAGTTTCGATCCGCATTCGGCCGAGGCCGCCGGCGTCAAGCTGGAGCGATTGCTTTGGGTGCGGTGCGGCAATATCGACCAGTGCTTGCGGGCCACGGACCTGCTTTTACAGGGCGGAGGCTTTGGGCTGATCGCCATGGATCTGAGCGTACTGCCGCCGAAAACCGTGCGCTATGTGCCGCTCAATGTGTGGTTCCGTTTTCGACGCGCGGTGGAACGTACGTCCACGATTTTGCTGCTTTTGGATCAGGAGTCGAACGCCGGGACGTGCGCCTCGCTCGTTTTGCGGCTCGCTTCTGAATCCGCGCACTGGCTGGAGCCGAAGGTGCGGCAAGCCGTTTTTCCCGCGAACTGCTGCGCCTGTTTGCTGGACGGCGCGGAAATTCAGGCGCAAGTGGTTCGTTCGCGCCTGCAAATAGCGGCGGGAGCGCGCAAGGAGCGGAGCTTCGCGAGAAGACAGGACGCGGGTCCGGCGGCAAATTTCCGAACGAAAACAGAGTGGAGTTACGGGAAAGAAATCGCCAAAACGAAATGACCCAAAACATTAGCGGGGATTTTGTTTTGCAGATTGCCTGCGGCTTTTCTCATGGCTTTTGCTTCCATTCACGTACCCGATTTCTCGATCCAGGCGGTGGTGCGCACCGAACCTACCCTTTGCGAAAGGGCCATTCACGAACAGGCCATTTGCGAACGCGCCATTGCGCTGGTGGAGGGCTGCCCGCCGCAAGAACGCGTTGTGGCCATAAACGGCGCCGCGGCGCGAGCCGGAATCAGCTTAGGCATTACCAAAGCTCAGGCGGCGCAATTCCATTGCGTTGAAGTCCGGCAGCGCTCGCACAGCAAAGAACAATCGGCGCATGCGGCCCTGCTCGATACCGGCTGGTCGATCTCTCCGCGCGTGGAAGAGACGGCCATCGATTCCATTGTGGTGGATCTGGACGGGCTCGGTTCCTTGTTCGGCTCGGAAGAAGCGATGGCGCTCCTTCTGGCGCGGCGCGCTTCCGATTTAGGGCTGGCCGTTCACGTGGCGGTTTCTTCTAATGTGGAAGTCGCGCTGCACGCGGCGCGCGGATTCCCCGGCATAACCCTGATTCCGCCGGGCGAAGAGGCGCGGCGCATGGGCGTTCTGCCCATCCAGGTGTTTTCGCCTTCCCCCGAAATGATGGAAACGCTGGAGCGCTGGGGCGTGCGCACGTGCGAGGCGTTGGCAAAGCTTCCTCTGCTGGAGCTTTCCGAACGGCTAGGGCAGCAGGGCGTGCAACTGCATCAATGGGCGCGCGGCGAAAGCCGGCGTGCGCTGATTCTGGCCGAAGCGAAACTTTGCTTTGAGGAAGAGATGGCACTCGAATACGCCGTCGAGGAACTCGAGCCGCTTGCGTTTCTTTTGGGGCGCTTGCTCGATCAAGTCTGCGCGCGGCTTGCGGCGCGGTCGCTGAGCGCCAGCGCCATTCGGCTGCGATTCGATTTGGACGCCGCCTGCAAAGATGACTCCAGGCTAGATGAAAGTGTGCATAAGCGCTCGAGTGAAAATAAAAGTTACGAAAAACTTTTTACTCTGCCCGTGCCCATGCGCGATTCGAAAATGTTTTTGAAGCTGCTGCGCCTGCATTTGCAATGCGATCCTCCCGGCGCTCCCATCGTGCATATTTTCCTGGCCGCGGACCCCGAGGCGCCACGGGCGATGCAGCATGGATTGTTCGTGCCCTCTTCGCCCGATCCCGAAAAGCTGGAACTCACCATGGCCCGGCTGGCAAACCTGGTGGGCGATTCGCGGGTAGGTTCACCGCGTGTCCTGGACAGCCATCGCCCCGACGCGTTTGAAATGAGTCGCTTTCTTCCCGCGCGTGACGCGGAGATTAGTGAAGAGATTGCCGTGCTGGGAGAGCGCACGCCTTTGGCGGCGTTTCGGGCTTTTCGACCCGCTCTGCGTGCCGCCGTAGTTTTACGCGACGGGCGTCCCGCGTACATTTCTTTTTCCGGCATGCATGGCGAGGTGATGGCCGCTTCAGGGCCGTGGCGCACCTCAGGAGAGTGGTGGCGCGAGGATGCCTGGAGCCGCGAAGAGTGGGAGATCGAAATCCAGCCGGTGCAGGATCGCAATGCCGCTGCAATCGGGCCTTCCTCTTCCTGCGAGCCGCGACGCGGAATCTACCGGATCTACTATGACGCGCTATGCCGGGGTTGGTTCGTGGCGGGAATGTACGATTGATGTATACCGAACTGCACGCGCGCTCCGCTTTCAGTTTTCTCGAAGGCGCCTCCACGCCTGAGGAACTCGCCGGCGTTTGCGCCGAAAAGGGCATGGGCGCCATGGCGCTCGTGGATCGCGACGGCGTGTATGGCTCGCCGCGTTTTCATCTGGCTGCCGATAAGCTTTCGCTCAGGACGCATGTGGGCGCGGAGATCACGGCATCGGAGGGATGGCGCTACACGGTGCTCGCGGAGAATCGCGCGGGGTATCAAAACCTTTGCCGCCTGATCACGCATATGAAAATACACGCCCAAAAAGGCGAAGGACGGATTTACCCCGAGGAGTTCGCCGGACATACCGCGGGACTCGTCTGCCTGACCGGCGGGGAAGAAGGGCCGCTGGCGCATGCGCTCAGCCAGGGAGGAGTGGAGCAAGGAACGCAATGCGTCCTGCAACTTTGTGAGCTTTTTGGCCGCGATAACGTCTATGTGGAACTGCAACGACATTTCCGCCGCGAAGAAGAGGCGCGCAATCAGGCGGCGCTGGAGATCGCGCGCAAATTGTCCTTGCCTCTGCTGGCCACGAACGGAGTTTGCCATGCGCTTCCGCATCAGCGCGAAGTGCTGGACGTCTTCACCTGCATCCGCCACCACCGCAATTTGAATACGGCCGGGCGCCTGCTGGCGCGCAATTCCGAACGCCATCTGAAATCGCCGGGCGAAATGGAGCGGCTTTTTTCCGATCTTCCCGAAGCCATCGCCAACACGCAGCTCCTTTCCGCGCGGCTGCAATTTACCTTGAAGGATCTGGGCTATCAGTTCCCGAAATATCCGACGCCGGAAGGGCAATCGCAAATGCAATTCCTGCGTGAGCGCACTCGCGAGGGAATGATCCGGCGCTACGGCGGCGGCGAAAACCGGGAACGTGCGCGCAAGCAGATCGACCGCGAATTGAGCCTGATCGAAAAGCTCGATCTGCCCGGCTATTTCCTGATCGTCTGGGATATCGTCCGCTTTTGCCGTGAGCGAAATATTCTGGTGCAGGGGCGCGGCTCGGCGGCCAATAGCGCCGTGTGTTACGCGCTGGGAATTACGGCCGTGGACCCCATCGGCATGGAGTTGCTTTTCGAGCGCTTTCTTTCCGAAGAGCGCGGCGAATGGCCGGATATCGATCTGGATTTGCCCAGCGGAGATCAGCGCGAACGCGCCATTCAGTACGTCTACGAACGCTACGGAAAGCTGGGCGCGGCCATGACCGCCAACGTGATTACCTATCGCGGCCGCTCGGCGGCGCGGGAGATCGGCAAAGCGTTATGCATCGAGCCGGAGACGCTGAACCGGCTGGCCAGCCTGGTGGGCGCCTGGGAATATAAGGACGCCAACGACACGCTGGCGCGCCAGTTTCACGACGCCGGCCTGGACGCCGGCCATCCTCTGATCCGCAAATTTTTCGACCTTTGCGTGCGGGTGCAGGATTTGCCGCGCCATCTGGGGCAGCATTCCGGAGGAATGGTGGTGTGCCAGGGACAACTCGATTCCATTGTGCCGCTCGAACCGGCCACCATGCCCGGCCGCGTGGTGGTGCAATGGGATAAGGAAGATTGCGCGGATATGGGCATCGTGAAGGTGGACTTGCTGGGGCTGGGGATGATGGCTGTCCTGGAAGACTCGCTGAAAATCATCCAGCAGGATTACGGCGAAGAGGTCGACCTGGGACGGCTGCCCGCCAACGATCCCGTCGTTTACGATGCGCTGCAAAAGGCCGATACGGTGGGCATGTTTCAGATCGAGAGCCGCGCGCAAATGGCTTGTCTGCCGCGCCTGCGCCCGACGTGTTTTTACGACATCGTGGTGCAGGTAGCCATCATCCGGCCGGGGCCCATCGTCGGCAAAATGGTGCATCCTTATCTGAAGCGCCGCCAGGGACGCGAGCCGCCCAATTGCCTGCATCCCTCGCTGGAGCCGGTTCTCGCGCGCACCTTGGGCGTGCCGCTCTTTCAGGAACAACTGCTGCGCATGGCCATGATTGCTGCGGGATTCACCGGCGGCGAAGCGGAAGAGTTGCGCCGCGCTTTTGGATTCAAGCGCTCGGAAGCGCGCATGAAGGATGTGGAGATCAAACTCCGGCGGGGCATGGATCGCAACCGGATCGATCCGGAGACGCAGGAGAAGATCGTGCAATCGATCGTCTCCTTTGCGCTGTACGGCTTCCCGGAATCACACGCGGCGAGCTTCGCCCTGCTTGCTTATGCCAGTGCGTATTTGAAGTGCCGTTATCTGCCGGCGTTTACCGCGGCGCTCCTGAATAACCAGCCCATGGGTTTTTATCATCCGGCCACCATCGTGAAGGACGCCCAGCGGCACGGCCTTAAGGTCCGGCCTATCGATGTGACATGCTCGGGTTGGCCCTGCCATCTCGAAAAAGACGGCGACGGCTTTGCTCTGCGCTTGGGGATGCGTTACGTGAAAGGCTTGCGTGAAGACGTCGCCCAGGAAATCGTGCGCCAGCGCGCCCTGCGACCGTTTCGTTCGATCGACGATCTGAAGCTGTGCGTGCCAGGCTTCCAGAAATCGGAATTGGCGGCGTTGGCAGAGATCGGAGCGCTGAATTTTATCGAGCCGCCCAGCGATCCGCGTAAGGCTCAGGCCGGAGGAGGAACAAAGCCCCGTGTACATCGCCGCGAAGCGCTCTGGCAAATCGAACGCGCCGCGCGGCATCCAGGACCCTTGCTCGAGGAGTGCGAGGAGGCTAGGAGCGATTCGAACGGCGGGTCGTCCGGTTCCTTCGAAGGGGACGATTCGCCTCTGTTGCCCATGACCGCGGAAGAACGGCTGGTAGCCGATTTTCGCGGCACGGGAATGACCGTTGGTCCTCACCCCATGGCCTATCATCGCCGGGAACTACAAAAAGAAGGCATCCGCTCGGCCATGGAGCTTCACCACCTTCCAGACGGCACTCCCGTGCGCATCGCCGGCAGCGTCATTGCGCGCCAGCGTCCGGGGACGGCCAAGGGTTTCGTCTTTCTCAGCCTGGAGGATGAGACGGGAATCGCCAATGCCATCATCACGCCGCAGCTTTTCGAGCAGAGCCACGTCGTGGTGGTGCACCAGCAGTTTTTACTGATCGAAGGGAAGTTGCAGAACCAGGAAAACGTTGTTTCCGTGAAGGCCGAATCTGTGCGCCCGCTGAACATCACCCAGGCGGAAACCACCTCGCACGATTTTCATTAAGGGAAAGAAAAAGCAAAAACTACAAGTGGCGCGCGCACGGCATTAGATCGCGTCGCCAAGGACCGAAAAAGCAGATTCCTCGGCCGTCCGCCGCGGCGGACGACCTCGGAATGACAACTTTTGTAGCGGAGTGCGCGAGTGGCAAGCGCAAAGGGAAGGCTACAAGCTTGGGCAGCGCAATTTCATAGCGAGATGCTCCGTGTGCGCCTCTGTTGTCCAGAATAGGCTACAGGGGTAGGATGCGCGAATGAGCGAGAGATAGAATTTGCGCTCAAGGAGCACTTATTGTGGCTTTTGCGCGGTCGAGATCATGGATAATTGTAGTGATCCTTACTCTGG
>Ga0335077_10002993_pt1 | contig 20276 bp, 16 predicted proteins | sample Lox_Sample_31_FD_207151 | JGI IMG/M metagenome (GOLD analysis project Ga0335077, IMG submission 207151) | Soil microbial communities from Loxahatchee National Wildlife Refuge, Florida, United States - Lox_Sample_3.1 | ecosystem: Environmental > Terrestrial > Soil > Wetlands | place: USA...
TGGCGAATCATGAACGCGACCGCCTCGGGCGTAGCGTGCGCAGCCGACATGATCAGGTCGCCCTCGTTCTCGCGGTCCTCGTCGTCGAGGACGATGACCATGCGCCCGGCGCTGAGCTCGGCCAGGATCTCTTCAACGCTGGCGAAGCCGGATGGTTTGGGCTCGTCGGCGCCCGGTCGCGGCGGTAACGAGAAGACTTTCGACATATGAACGCCCTTGATCGCGGTGCTCGCCTCGCGAGCATGGATCTATGGTACTCGGACCGGTGGACCCTGTCCGAGCGGCTTGTTGCGTCCCAGCAAAAAGGCGGGTCCGCGCCGATTCCGCTCCAGGAGGAGCTTCAGAAGTCAGGGCAGCGATGTAATTCCGAAGGGGGTCGTTGCTACCGGTTTGAAGCTTGTGACCCCGCCGTTCTTATCGCACGCGCCTCCTGCGTTGTCCCCGACACCGCCCGCCTGCGGTCCGCTGGATGAACCCCAGAAATTGTCGGTGGCCCTGAGGTTCACAGCGTGGCCTAACGGAAAATCACCACTGGCAAACGAGCTGAACGAGCCCGCATTGAGCACGCCGCACCGCGCGCCCGCGCCGAGTTTGAAACCCACCTCTCCTATCGTAAGCCCGGCCGGCCTGGAGCGATCGTTGCCGTAGAAGTTGTTGCGACTGAAACTTGCGAACCCAGCGAAAGTGGGCGGCACGCTGAAACCCTCGTTGTCAGGTTCATAGACGATGACCGCGCCCGGTCCACCGTTGCCGATGGCGGAATTCCCCGTGAAGACGACCTTGGGTGGTGGCACCGGCCCGAATCCCTGGCCGACGGCTGATTCACCCACCATGGGCGTCACCCAGAAGCCTGCCGTCCGATTGCCTGCTGCCGTGTTGAACTGGATGTTCCCCGCTCGACTGGTGACGAAGCCGTAATTGCAGTGGGTAGCCACATTTCCGGAAAGCTGAACGTTGTCAGCCGCGAACCCGATATCTTCATTCAAGGAACCGGGATCGACGCTGAAGCCAACCCCGCACCGCAAGGCCTTGTTTTCCTGCATGTGGACGGGACCCCGGTGGTTGTTGACTTCCACTTGGAAGCCCCCTCCAGAATTATCGACGGCTGTGTTACTCGCCAGCAGCACTGGCGCCGGCTCGGGGCAAGCCGCCGGCCCCAGCTGTCCCAAAAACGCGAACCCGATGTTGTCCTCAACATCTACGTTGCCGAGCACGCTGACTTTGGTGACCCAGCCCGTTTGCGCGCCTACGTCGCATTGTCCAGCGGCGAGAACTCCGAAACGATTGCCGCCGGTGATCGTGAATCCTTCATTGACGGCGCCGAATGTGACTCCGTCGTGCACAATGCCGATGACGGCGTTGTACCAGTTAGGCTGCGGCGGGGCATGGATGACAGTTACCGCGGCTCCATGCAGCGAGTAGATCCGCACGGCCTTCGTGATGCAGATGACGCACCCCGTGCTGATACCCACGGGCATGGGACCGGGCCGTTCATCCCCCGGACCAGTGAAGCTGCCGTTGCCCGTCAGATCGCCGTACTGTCCGGCGCCGACGAAGATCGAATCGCCGTTGGAGGCATTCTCGATCGCCTGGCTGATCGAGCGGCAGGGTGCCGACGCAGCTCCACACGACGGGCTGTCTGAGCCGTCGTTCGTGACCGATAGCGATGCTCCCCGCGCAATGTCTGCTGCACCTGCACCGAGCATGAGGAGAGGAATAAAGGCAGACAGCCAACCCGTCACGCGGCGTGTTTTCATTTTGATACGCCTTTTGGTGAGAGAACGGGTGCGTCCGTGCTGACGCGAGCGCATTTCCGTCACGTTACAGCCTACGCCTGCGCTTGAGGCGCCGTCTATCGTTTTGCAGTAGATGGCCGCTTTGCGAGCATGAGTTTTGTCGGTGCCGCTCAGAGACCCTAAGATGTTCGCCATGGCCTACGATTTCTGCGATCAGGCGCTGGGGCGAGCGGCGCGCCACATGACCAACGCTTGCGCACTGGTGGGGATAACCCTTCTGTGCGCGCTTCTGTGCGCGCAGGCCGCCAGCGCGGCTGAGACTCAACGCGCCGTCGTCGAGCTCTTCACTTCTACCGGCTGCTCCTCGTGTCCACCGGCCGATGCCTTGGCAGGACATCTGCGCAAAGACCCTGCGTTGATCGTGCTGTCATACCATGTCGATTATTGGGACAGCGCCGCGTGGAAAGATCCGTTCTCCTCAAAGGACAGCACTGTTCGTCAGTATGAGTACGCGCATGCCTTGAACGAGCATTCCGTCGCCACTCCACAAATGATTGTGAATGGAGCGCGCTCGGTGCTGGGCTCTCAGGAGCGTGCGATCAGCCATGCGGTGCAGGCCGAGAGCCAGGCCGCGCTGCCCGTGCACGTGGATCTCACCAAGCAGACCGACGGCAGCTTTACGCTGACCCTTCAGGGTGCGGCACCCGGCGCGGAAGTCTGGGAAGTGGGGTACGTCCGCAATGCATCAACACGGATTCGCGGTGGCGAGAACGGTGGTCGGACACTCGAGACCTACAACAACGTTACGCGCATTCTCGATCTGGGCGCCTACTCTGCCGGTACGCGCAATCTGGCGGCGCTGAAATCGCCCGAGGACGGGCTCGCCGTCCTGGTACAGGCGCCCGCAATGGGTAGGATATTGGGGGCGAACGCGGACTAGATCGTGCCATGAGCACTACGGGAGCACACAACGCCATGTTGCGTGCGAGCGCCATGGCGCTGCTATTACTGCTTTGCGGTGGTGCGGCAGCTGGGTCCGGAAAATCCGAACCCGACACGGTGACCATCGAAGCCCAGAGACAGCGCAAGCTCGTCGAGCACCAGATCAGCAACTTTGTCTCGTCGATCACGATGCCCAGCGAGGAGGAGTCGCTCGCGCGCTGGCAACCGCCGATCTGTCCTCTGGTGGCGGGCCTGCCCAGGGACAAGGGTGAATTCATCCTTGCGCGACTGTCCGAGGTGGCAAGAAATGCGCGGGCGCCGCTCGCTCCGCCAAGCTGCAAACCCAACTTTCTGGTCGTGGTGACGGCAGACCCCGAGCTCTTGCTGCGGAAGTGGTGGGCTCGAGACCCGGTGCTCTTCAATAGGGCGCGCGGCCTAGGTCGCATAAAGCACTTCATGCATTCCAATCGAGCGGTACGCGTTTGGTACAACGCGAACGCCGGGTGCGGAGATCGACCACTGCAGATTGCCGACGTCGGCGGCATGACCTACCCCTCCTGCGTGAACGGTGGACTGCACTCGAGACTGATGTGGGAGACCGTGCGAGGGATTGAGTCGGTCATCATGGTCGTCGATATTCGGCGCACCAAGGATCTGAATATCGGACAACTGGCTGACTACATCGCGATGGTCGGTCTCGCAGAGGTTCGCGACGACGCCGACCCCGGCCCGGTGCCTACGATCCTGCACCTGTTTAGTGATGCGCACACGGCACAGCCGACCGGATTGAGCAGCTGGGATCAATCATTCCTCAACGCGCTCTACACCACGCCACAATCGAGCGTCATGCAACTGGCCGAGATCAAGTTGCGCCTTGACCGGGACCTCCTGCCCTGAGAACTCGTTGCAGCTACGCAGAGCGAACTAGTCGAAAGACCATCTCAATCCTGCGAACGCCTCGTTCTGCACGCGATCGTCGGGCTCGTCTACGAGCGTGAACTTCAGCCAACGATATCCGCCCAATCCCGTGAGCTGGCGTGTGAAGCGCAGCTCCGCACCGGCGGAAAAATCGTACAGGTTGTGTGCGTTGCCGAAGGTAACCACACCGGGCGAATAAAACGCGCCGCCAAACACGGCAAGCCCCACGCTGGGAATCAGGTCGTAGCGCGCCGTGCCGCCGAATGCGAGCGCGAAGACGTCGGTTTTCTGCTCGGCCGCCAGCAAAGCCACATACGCCTGCGGCCCGAGCTGGAAGGTGAGCCTGGGAATTAGATTCAAATCCGTCCGGAACAGCAGCGCGGCCGAGCCGATCACGTCGCGGTCTTCGCTCAACAAGAATCCGTAGTCCAAGTCGCTTCGCGCCTGTGTGAGTGGGGACGGTGCGAGGTAGCGCAGTTGCATGATGCTGTTGCCGAGGGTCCCTTCCACCGCTGACGTCGTGCCGGCAGGCAAGGGCTCCTGGGCCTCGAGCCTTGCGCTTGAGACTGCGGCGCACACTAGAGCGCAAAGGGTCGGTACTGAAATCCGCATGATGTTCTCGTCCTTGAGTTGGCCCATGAAAAAGCTCGCAGTTCTGAAGCAATCATTGCTTCAGCGGCGAGCATGGTGTCGGGAAGAAACGCGCATACCCGGGCCGCGTTCCCGGCGGCCGCGCAAATTGCTTTCTCGCAAAGAGCGAGCAACGTGCGGCGATGTAAAGCCGCAGGGCTAATGCTTTGCGGAACGGTCTCGGCCGAGATAGGGCAGGTATTGCTCGAGCTGTCTGATGGCTCTCTTCACGTCGTGAAGAGATGCGGGCCGCGCGCCGCGCAAGAAGTCGTCGAGGAAGCGAACGATCTGCTGGGCTCTGAGCAGCTGCTGCCGACTCAGAGATTGACTTCGCTTTGGATTAATTACACCGGCGTTCATGCGCGCGAAATTTTGCGCGCATGACGCCTCGAGCTACAAGCTAGAGATCCACAAGGAGGCGAATGTCACGTACTGGTAACTTACCACTATTGTCCGGACCTGCCACTATTGTCCGGACCTGCCATTATTGTCCGGACCTGCGCTATCCTCGAACTCAGGCTTTGCTGCAGCGCGATGACTCCGTGAAGCTTGGCATTGGCCGCCTGAGCGCGAGACCCCTAGAGAGATGTGACGTCCCGGCTGAGGCTGAGATCTGACGTCCCGACTGAGGCCGGAGAGATGTGGCGTCCCGGCGGTGGCTGGGAAGTCTTCTTGGAGGGGGCTTCGAAAAGTGGAAACTGTATATTCCCTCAGAGCGCTCAAGGGAACATACAGCTTCCACCGCGACGAATGCCTGACTTCGATACTCCCTGCCCCCCCACTTCGATGCCTCGGACGGCGTGTCATAGCCCCAAACCCATAAGCCGCTCGATATATCGCGCGATCTGATCCACCTCCAGATTGGCGCGCGCACCGACGCCGAGACTGCCAAGAGTTGTCATGTCTTGCGTGTGCGGAATGAGGTTGACGCCGAAGCGCGCTCCCTCGACCTCGTTGACCGTGAGGCTGACGCCGTCGATGGTGACCGACCCCTTGCGTGCAATGTAGCGGGCGAGACCACCCGGCACCTCGAAGCTCAGGCGCAGTGAGCGCGCATCGCTTGCGCGCGAAACCACGCGGGCGATGCCATCGATGTGGCCCGACACGAGGTGGCCACCGAGCGGGTCGCCGGCGCGCAGAGCGGGTTCCAGATTCACTCTTGTACCCACGCTCAGCTCACCGAGCGTCGTGAGCGCGAGCGTTTCGCGCGACAGGTCCGCCTGAAAGCTGTTCTTGTGCAGTGCCACCGCTGTGATGCAGCACCCCTGCACGCAAATGCTATCGCCGACCTGCATGCGATCGAGCGGGAGCTGCTGCACCTCGATCGTGAGCCGCGTATCGCCGGAGCGCTGCTCCACAGTTTGCACTCGACCAAGATCCTGAACGATCCCCGTGAACACGATCGTGCTCCTTACTTCAGTGCCGTCTCGCCGGTCGCAGCCGCGGCAGGGCGCAGCCGTAGGCGCAAATCGGGCCCGATGGAGCGCGACTCGATGAGATCGAAGCGCATGCCGGAAGCGAGGCTGGCGGGCTCCGGCAAGGCAACCAATGGCCGCGCGCGGTGCCCGAGCAGCACCGGCGCCACGTAGAGCAGCAGCTCATCGACCAGGTTGAGCCGCAGCAACTCACCGGCGAGCGTGGCACCGGCCTCAACGAGGACCTCGTTCACCTCGGCCTGCGCGAGCCGTGCGAGCACCTGTTCGAGACGAAAGCGTCCGGAGCTCGCATCGCCGCGCTGCGTCCCCTCGTTTCCCTCCAGATGCTCGATACGGGCGCCGCGCCCTTCGAGCGCAGCGCGTCGCGCACCATCCATCACGCGGGTGAAGATCCATACCGAGCCAGTGCCCTCGAAGAGCCGTGCGCGCGGCGGCGTGCGCAGGCTGCCGTCGAGCACAACGCGCATCGGCTGACGCAGCCGCTCGCCGGGCAGCCGCACATCGAGGCGCGGATCATCGGCAAGCACGGTGCCGATGCCCGTCAGCACCGCGGAGCTGCGCGCGCGCCATTGCTGCACGTCCAACCGTGCCGGCTCGCTCGTGATCCATTGACTCGCGCCGCTCGCGAGCGCGGTGCGGCCATCGAGACTCATGGCCAGCTTCAGGCGTACCCAGGGGAGGCCTCCGCGTATGCGCCGCAGGAAACCGAGATTGAGCTCGGCCGCCTCTTCCTGCAGTAGCCCGCTCGCCACCTCGATACCCGCTTGCCGCAGCCGCTCAGCCCCTCGCCCATCAACGCGCGGGTTCGGGTCCTGCATGGCAAACACGACGCGACGCAGGCCTGCATCGATCAGCGCCTGTGAGCATGGGGGCGTGCGCCCCTGGTGATTGCAGGGCTCGAGAGTGACGTAGGCCGTCGCGCCCGCGGCGTCAGAGCCAGCGGCGCGCAGCGCCCGAATCTCCGCATGCGGCTCACCGGCCCACTCGTGCCAGCCCTCGCCGACGGTCCGCTCGCCGTGCACGATGACACACCCCACGCGCGGATTGGGATCGGTCGTGTGCAGGCCGCGCGCCGCGAGCTCCAGTGCGCGGCTCATGTGCAGCCGGTCGCTATCGTTGAACGAGCTCTCCGGCTTCATTTCTTCGATCCCGGTGCTGGCGCCTGCGGTGCTTGCGGCTGCGGTGCTTGCGCCTGCGGTACTTGCGCTTTCGTGGCTTGCGCCTGCTCGTCCCCTCCGCGCTCAGCGCTTTCCCCGGGCAGCAGCTGCAGCTGATCGCGGTTCACCTCGCGCCGCCGGCGATGATGCCGGAGGCGCTCGATCTCCTCGCGGAAGGCATCGAGATCCTGGAAGCTGCGATAAACGGAAGCGAAGCGCACGTAGGCCACGTCATCGAGCTGGCGCAGCTCGTCCATCACGAGCTCGCCGATGGTGCGCGAGGCCACCTCGCGCTCACCGAGCGCGCGTAGCTTGTGGCAAATTCGGGTGACCGCCTCTTCCACTTTCTCGCGGCTCACCGGCCGTTTCTCGAGCGCTTTCAGCATTCCCGTGCGCAGCTTCGCCTCGTCGAAGGGCTCGCGGGTGCGATTGCTCTTGACCACGAGCGGCATCAACAGCTCCGCGGTCTCGAAAGTCGTGAAGCGCTCGCTGCACGAGAGACACTCGCGCCGGCGGCGGATCTGCCGACCCTCGCCGGCCAGGCGCGAATCGATCACTTTGGTTTCGATGTGTCCGCAAAAGGGACAGTACATGCGGTGTCCGTGCGCTCGCGATCACTGACCGTAGACGGGAAAACGGCGACACAGCTCGAGCACTTGCGCGCGCATCCGCGCGACAGTCTCCTCGGCGCCGTTGGCGTCGAGGACATCGGCGATGAGGTCGGCGACCTGAACGATCTCGCGCTCCTTGAAGCCGCGGGTTGTGGACGCCGGGGTGCCAATGCGCAGCCCGCTCGCCACCATGGGCGGTCGCGGGTCGTTGGGCACGGCGTTCTTGTTGACCGTGATGTGCGCCCGGCCGAGAGCTGCGTCGGCCTCCTTCCCGGTGATGCTGCGCTCCTTCAGATCCATTAGAAAGAGATGGTTGTCCGTGCCGCCCGAGACGATGCGAAAGCCGCGCTCGATGAGTCGCGCGCACATCGCGCGCGAGTTCGCGAGCACCTGCTGCTGGTAGTGCCGGAACTCGGGCTGCAGCGCCTCCTGCAGCGCGACCGCCTTGGCAGCGATCACGTGCATCAGTGGTCCGCCCTGCGTGCCGGGAAAGACGAGCGAGTTGAGCTTCTTGGCGATCTCCTCGTTGTGACGCGCCAGGATGAGTCCGCCGCGCGGGCCCCGCAGCGTCTTGTGCGTCGTGGTAGTGACCACGTCAGCGTGCGGAATCGGGTCCGGATAGAGCCCCATGGCGACCAGACCGGCCACGTGCGCCATATCCACCAGGAAGTAGGCACCCACCTTGCGCGCGATGGCGGCGAAGCGCTCCCAATCGATGCGGCGCGAATACGCCGAGAAGCCTGCGATGATCAGCTTCGGGCGGGCGCTCTCCGCGAGACGTTGCACCTCGTCGTAATCGATCTCGCCCGTATCGGGGCGCACGCCGTACTGCACGGCGTGAAAGAACTTGCCGGAAAAGTTGACCTTCGCACCGTGCGTCAAGTGTCCGCCGTGGTCGAGGCTCATGCCGAGGATTGTGTCGCCCGGCTGGGCGAGCGCGAAGTAGGCGGCGGCATTGGCCTGCGATCCCGAGTGCGGTTGAACGTTTGCGTACGCGGCGCCGAAGAGTCGCTTGGCGCGCTCGATCGCGAGCTGCTCGACGATGTCGACGAATTCGCAGCCGCCGTAGTAGCGCCGGCCGGGATAGCCTTCGGCATACTTGTTCGTGAGCACCGAGCCCTGGGCCTCGAGCACGCGCGGGCTCGCGTAGTTCTCGGAGGCAATGAGCTCGATGTGATCCTCCTGACGCTGCCGCTCACCGTCGATGGCGCGTGCCAGCTCAGGATCGAAGCCCTCGATGGTCATTGTGCTCGAGAACATGCTGCCCGCCCGTAAGCCGCCACCGGCGCCCTCAGCTGAGATTCTCCACCACCTCGCACCAGGCCTTCGCCAGGTTCGAGCGGTTGTAGCCGCCGCCACCGAAGGCGAGCACTCGGCCATGCCCAAGTTTGTCAGCAAGTGCCGCGAGCTCGCGCGCCGCGCGGCCGTGACATGCCGGCGAGAACCTCATGTGGGTAATCGGGTCGCCGTCGATACTGTCCGCACCACTCTGCAGCAGAATCATCTCGGGCGCAAAGCGCTCGACATGCTCGAGAACCCGCGGCCAGACCTCCGCGAAAATGGCGGGGTCGGCGCCGGCCGGGACGGGAATGTTGAGCTTGGTACCAGCGGCCGCGCCGCGGCCCTTCTCCTGCGCGTCGCCCGTTCCCGGATACAGCGTATGTCCATCCTCATGGATGTCCGCGAAAATGATGCCGGGGTCATCCTCGAACGCATAGAACACGCCGTCACCGTGGTGCGCATCGATGTCGACATAGGCGATGCGGCGCAGGCCGCTGCGCTTGCGCGCCAGTTCCATGACGACTCCACAGTCGTTGAACACGCAGAAGCCGGCCGCATGCCCCCGCCCGGCGTGATGCAACCCGCCGATCGGCACGAAGGCGCGCCGCACCGCTCCGCCCAGCACCGCATCGGCGGCCCGAAGCGATGCGCCGACGACGGTCGTCGCCGCCTCGTACACTCCCCGGAATGCGGGTGTATCCCCACCATCGAGAAAGCCCTGGCCACTTTGCGACCGCTCGCGTACGAAATCGACGTACTCGGGTGTATGAAAACTGAGCAGCTCCTCGTACGAGGCGTCGCGCGGCTCGAGTTGCTGCACCCGCCGGCCGAGGCCGCGGGCCTCGAACTCGCGCATGAAGGCACCGTTGCGGTCCGGTCCGAAAGGATGGCCGTCGGGAAAGCCGTAGCGCCCCAAACGCTCGCTCGTGATGACCGCAACATCAGTGCTCATGCCGGCGTACGCTCTCGCGGGGCCCTGCCCGATACCGTCGCCGGAAGCCTAGCACACGGCTCGAGAATTTCCCGGGGCCCATCTGCCCAAGCAAGTCCGACTCCACGATAATGCGCGCCGGCCGCTGCGGCGGCTCCCGTTCCCCAACTGCGTGGTGTTCATGGCTCAGTACATCTATACGATGAACCGGGTATCGAAGGTGGTACCCCCCAAGCGCATCATCCTGCGCGACATCAGCCTCTCCTTCTTCCCGGGTGCCAAGATCGGTGTCCTGGGCGTGAATGGCTCGGGCAAGTCCACACTCCTCAAGATCATGGCCGGCGTCGACAAGGACATTGAAGGTGAGGCGCGCCCGCAAAGCAATATAAGGGTCGGCTACTTGCCGCAGGAACCGCAGCTGGATGCCGAGAAGGACGTGCGCGGGATCGTCGTTGAAGGCGTGGGCGATACCTTCCGGCTGCTAGAGCGTTTCAATCAGATCAGCGATCGCTTTGCGGAGCCGCTCGAGGAGGAGGAGATGAACGCGCTGCTCGCCGAGCAGGCGAAGCTGCAGGATGCGATCGATGCGGCGGGCGGCTGGGAGCTCGAGCGCAAACTCGACATCGCCGCCGATGCGCTGCGGCTGCCGCCGTGGGAAGCACGCATCGCCACGCTCTCGGGCGGTGAGCGACGCCGCGTGGCGCTGTGCCGGTTGCTGCTGTCAGCACCGGACATGCTGCTGCTCGATGAGCCCACCAATCATCTCGATGCGGAGTCGATCGGCTGGCTCGAGCGTTATCTCGAGGAATACCCGAGCACTGTCATCGCCGTGACGCACGACCGCTACTTCCTCGACAACGTGGCCGAGTGGATCCTCGAGCTCGATCGCGGTCATGGCATCCCGTGGCACGGCAACTACTCCTCATGGCTCGATCAGAAGCAGCAGCGCCTCGCGGTCGAGGAGCGCGAGCGGGAGGCGCTGCGCAAGACCCTCGAGCGCGAGCTCGAGTGGGTGCGGCAGAACCCGAAGGCGCGCCAGGCAAAGAGCAAGGCGCGTCTCGCCCGTTACGAGGAGCTTGCCTCGCGCGAGTTTCAGGAACGCAACGAGACGAACGAGATCTACATTCCACCCGGGGAGCGCCTCGGCGAGGTCGTCATCGAGGTCGCCGGGCTGCGCAAGGGCTACGGGGAGCGACTGCTGATGGAGAATCTCTCCTTCAAGATGCCCCGAGGTGGGATCGTCGGCATCATTGGCCCCAACGGCGCGGGCAAGACCACGCTGTTTCGCATGCTGAGCGGGACCGAGAAGCCCGACGCTGGTGAGATCCGCATCGGCACGACGGTGAAGCTCGCGTACGTCGACCAGTCACGGCAGACGCTCGATGACCGCAAGACCGTGTGGCAGGAGATCTCCGGTGGACTCGACATCATCAAGGTCGGTGCGTACGAGACGCCTTCGCGCAGCTACGTCGGACGCTTCAACTTCAAGGGCACGCAGCAGCAACAGCTGATCGGTGAGCTCTCGGGGGGCGAGCGCAACCGCGTCCATCTGGCGAAAGTATTGAGAGCAGGCGGCAACGTGCTGCTCCTGGATGAGCCCACCAATGATCTGGACGTTGAGACGCTGCGCGCGCTCGAGGACGCGCTGCTCAACTTCCCGGGCTGTGCGGTCGTCATCTCGCACGATCGCTGGTTTCTCGACCGCATCGCAACGCACATCCTGGCCTTCGAAGGCAATTCGGAGGTGGTCTGGTTCGAGGGCAACTATCAGGAGTACGTCGAGGACTACAAACGGCGCCGCGGCGAGGAGGCGGCCCAGCCGCATCGTATCCGCTACAAGCCACTAGTGCGCTGAAACCCCCGGCGCCTGTATAGAATCTGCCCCCGTGACGGGCAGTGCGGACAACGCGCAAGAGCAGACCGAGGAGGCCGGGCGACCCCGCTGGACGGGGCCCCTGGCGGCGCTGCTCGTCTTCGCGGGTGTCGCCTACCTGCTGCATCGCGAGCTTGCGCACTTTCACGTGCGCAACGTGCTCGCGCAGCTGCACTCGATCGAGCATCGCGCACTCCTCACCGGGCTGCTTCTGACCGCGGCGAGCTACTGCGCACTCGGCTCCTACGACATGATGGCGCTGCGCTATCTGCGCAAGCGCGTCAGCTACTTGCGCATCCTCGTCGCGAGCTTCATCGCCAACGCTTTCGGCCAGAATCTGGGATTCGCGGCATTCACCGGCGCTGCTTTCCGGCTGCGGCTCTACGCCTCCTCGCGTCTGACGGCCACCGATGTAGCCACGATCAGCGGCTTCACCAGCGTCACCACCATCCTGGGGCTCGCCGCCCTCGGGGGTATCTCCTTCCTCACGCAGCCCGAGCGCGCGGCCATCGCGCTTCACACCTACTCAGGATGGGCCCTGGTGCTCGGCACAGGGATGCTCATTCTCGTGAGCGCGTATTTCGTCTGGTCGTGCTCCAAGCGTATGCACCTCGAGATCGGGGGCTGGCTGCTGCATCCGCCGGGCCCGCTGCTCGGAGCGCTGCAGCTCGTGATCGGCACGTGCGACCTGGGATTCTCGTGCGCGGTGCTCTGGGTGCTGCTGCCAAATGCCGCGCACGTCGGCTACATCACCTTCGCCGGCGCCTACGCGATCGGTGTAGCCGCGGGTCTCGTCAGTCACGTCCCCGGCGGTCTCGGCGTGTTCGAGACCGTGATCGTCTTTGCGCTGCCCGAAGTACCTCCCGACGCCCTGCTCGGCTCGCTGCTCGCTTATCGCAGCGTGTATTACCTCGTACCGCTGGTGCTTGCCGGGGCGCTGTTCGGGCTCGAGGAGCTCGGCGCGCAGCGCGCACGGCTCGAGTGGGTGCGCCGCCGGGCGGCCGCCTTCGTCGCCCCGGTGGTGCCTTCGGTCGTCGGCGGCCTCACCTTCGTCGCCGGTGCCGTGCTGCTCTTCTCGGGCGCCACGCCCGCGATCGACACGCGCCTCAAGCCGCTCGCGGCGCTGCTCCCGCTCACCGTGGTCGAGCTGTCGCATCTCGCCGGCAGCATCATCGGGCTCGCGCTGTTGATTCTTGCGCGCGCACTCTTCAGGCGCATCCATGCTGCCTATCACGTCACCTTCTGGCTGCTGGTGGCGGGGGCGGGAGCCTCGATCCTGAAAGGTGTGGATTACGAGGAGGCTCTGTTTCTGGGCATGGTGCTCGTCATCCTGACCCTCGGCCGCGACTCCTTCTACCGGCGCGCCTCGATACTCGAGCAGCGTTTCTCCCCCACCTGGGTGGTAAGCGTCATCGGCGTCATCGGCGCGAGCATCTGGATCGGGTTTCTCGCCTATCGGCACGTCGAGTACTCGAGGGATCTCTGGTGGACGTTCGCTTTCGATGCGAACGCGCCGCGCATGCTGCGCGCGTCGCTCATCGTGTGCATCCTGGCCGCCGCCTATCTGCTCAGGAACCTGCTCGCACCCGCGCGGCAGGGAAGGCGCGTCCCGGCCCCGAACGTGCAGCAGATTCTGCAGGTCATCGAGGGCTCCTCCTCCACGCTCGGAAATGTCGCGCTCACCGGTGACAAACACCTGCTGTTCAGCGATTCGGGGCGCTCCTTCATCATGTACCAGGTGCAGGGCCGCAGTTGGATCGCACTCGGCGACCCGGTCGGGCCGACAGCCGAGGCGGAGGAGCTCGTCTGGCGCTTTCGCGAGCTCTCCGACGAGCACGGTGGTCGCATCGCCTTCTATCAGACCAGCGCGGACTGCCTCGCGTTGTACGTCGACCTCGGCCTTGCGGCCATGAAGATCGGCGAGGAAGCGCGCGTTGCGCTGCCCGATTTCTCGCTGGAGGGTAGCCTGCGAGCCGAGCTGCGTACCGCACGGCGACGCGCGGAGCGCGATCGCGCGACCTTCGAGGTGCTGCCCAAGGAGACCGTCTCCGAGCTACTGCCCGCGCTGCGCAAGATCTCCGACGCGTGGCTCAAGGAGAAAGCAACCGCCGAGAAGCGTTTCTCGATCGGCGCGTTTTCACCCGCCTACCTGCAGCACTTTCCGATCGCGCTCGTGCGTCGCGACGGCGAGCCGGTCGCCTTCGCCAACCTCTGGCCCTCCTGCGCACGCGAGGAGCTGTCGGTCGATCTGATGCGCTTCGGCCCCGACGCACCGCCAGGCACGATGGACTACCTCTTCATCGAGCTCATGCTCTGGGCGCGCTCGCAGGGTTACCGCTGGTTCAGCCTCGGCATCGCGCCGCTCGCCGGGCTCGAGAGCCATCCGCTTGCACCCGCGTGGCATCGCATCGGCAACTTTGTGTTCCGGCACGGCGAGCATTTCTATAATTTCGAAGGCCTGAGACGCTACAAGGCGAAATTCCACCCCGTCTGGGAGCCCAAGTACCTGGTGGCGCGCGGTGGCGTCGCACTGCCGCTGGTCCTCGTCGATGTGTCGCTCCTCATCGCCGGCGGTTTCAAGGAGCTGTTTGCAAAGTGAGCCCGTCAGCGGCTAGCTGCGCGCCCAGCAAAGCGTTGGCGTAACATAACGCAGGCGGACGCGGCACGCGGCGTGGCAATCAGCTAGAATTCTCGATGCGCGCGCTGCACATCCAATAGCTACAAGGCGCCAGGCATGTCGGTCTACATCGATTCCGCAAGCCGCTTGATTCACGAGCACGAGCAGAGTCTCGCCCTCACCTGTCCGCACTGCGAGGTAACCGCGCACATCACTCCGAGCGCCGTGCCCCGCTTTGACGATCTGCAGGCGTACAAGCCCAAAGCAGTCGGTGTCGTGTATCGCTGCGATGCCTGTCTGTCACCGATCTTTCTGCGCTTCTCGGTGCGTCTGTACCGCGCGGCGCGCATCGAGCTCGCGCCGCAGTTCGTCGAGGTCGAGCGGCCGCGCGAGAAGTTCACCTTCAGCCATCTGCCCGAGGATGTCGAGCTGCTGTTTCGCGAGGCGCTGAACACCTTCTCGTGCGGCGCATTCAACGCCTTCGCCTCCATGTGTCGGCGCACCGCGCAGGCGGCGTTCGTCGACCTCGGCGAGTCAGGCAAGCTGCGCCTGTTCGATGAGCTCAATCACGTGCGCGACATGGCGCAGCTCGATCCGGCGAGCTTCCTCACGGTGAAGAATGTCGTCTTCGGCGGCAACAACGATGCGCGCCCGGAGCCGCCGCTCCTCGATGCCTACGGCGCGGCGCTCACGCTCGAAGTCATGAAGGATCTGCTGTACGAAGCCTACGTTCGCAAAGGACGTCTGCAGCAGGCGCTGATGGTGCGGCGCTACTTCGTCGATGAGACTGCGGACAACATCACACCGATTCTCTCGTCGAATCCCTCCTAGAGCGCACCGAGCCGCTCCGCTACGCTCCTCAAGTTGCGGCCATCGCCGCCGATAACTTCTGTGGAGAGATCAGCCTTGAGCGTCAGGCTCCCCCATGGCGTATGCTCAAGGAACGCAGAGCAGGGTAGCTTTCATGTTCGACGGCTCAGATACCGTAGTGCTGTACGACGAGCTCGCCTATCAGGACGTGCTGCCCGTCCTGTGGCGAGTCCTGCCCGGGGCGCTCGATCAGGCACTCGCGGCGGGCTATGCCGAGCGCAACGTACGCGTCCTGCAAGCGTGCGCCGCGGTGGAAGAGCACGCGGGCTCGGAGAAACCTGACGAGGTCTCCCCGGAGCTGCTGCGACTGGATTTCAAGATCAATCTGCTGCTCGACCTCGTTGGTCAGCTGCTGGTCGCCAATCGTCCACGGCCGGCCCCGGTACCCATCCGCTTCAACGCGCTCGGCGCGGTGTGGCGCGCGCAAGCGCCGCTGCCGGAGGCGGGTATGCAGGGAGTCGCCGAGATCTATCTGCGCGACTTTCTCGCCGAGCCGTTGCGGCTCATCGGCCGCATCACCAACGTGACGCCCGACGGGCAGATCAAGGCCCGCTTCGTTCCTCCGGGCGAGGCCACCGCAACCCTGATCGAGAAGCTCACCTTTCGCCGTCATCGGCGCCAGGTCGCAGAAAGCCGCCACCCGCGCCGCGCCCCGTAGCACGCACGCGTTCGGCACGTCGCACCGACCAGCGGATGCCGGCGGCGGGCGCTAGCACGTGCCCTTTGTGATTGGCTTCACGCCGCACAGCAGCACGCACAGCCGACTTACGAGGTGTTTCACAATATTGAGTCGCCATTCTAGTGAACAATAGCCCGCACTACTTTGGCGCCCTCACTCGCGGAGCATTGATGGCGGCAACCGAAATGGCCATCGTCCCGAGTACACCGCGGGGCGAGGCACGTGAGGAGCGGCTCGACGGCGTGCAGCCGGACGAGCGCGTCCGGGCTCGTCTGCCGACCGGGACCTCCGCTCCCATCCGCGATGTCATCGCTCTCATCCGTCAAGTCGCGGAGCACGAATCCACCGTGCTCATACTCGGTGAGTCCGGCACCGGCAAGGAAGTGGTGGCACGCGCGATCCACGATCTGAGCCCGCGCCGCCAGCGGCCTTTCGTCGCGGTCAACTGCGGTGCAATCCCCGCGGAGCTGCTCGAATCAGAGCTGTTCGGTCATGAGAAAGGCGCATTCACCGGCGCCGTGGCCGCGCGCAAGGGCCGCTTCGAGATCGCCGAGGGCGGCACGCTGTTCCTCGACGAGATCGGAGACATGAGTCCCACGATGCAGGTGAAGCTGCTCAGGGTGCTGCAGGAGCGGGTATTCGAGCGAGTGGGCAACCACGTGCCGATCCGCTGCAACGTACGCATCATCGCTGCGACCCACCGCAATCTCGAGGAGGCGATCGCAGGCGGCAGCTTCCGCGAGGACCTGTACCACCGCATCAACGTGTTCCCGATCGAGACACCGCCGCTCAGAGCGCGCATCGAGGATCTGCCGCTGCTGGTGCGCGACTTCATCACTCACAACCTCGCCGAGGGCCGCGCCCGCGTCGAGCTCGCGCCGCAAGCGCTCGAGGCGCTCGCACGCCATCGCTGGCCGGGCAACGTGCGCGAGCTCGCGAACCTCATCGAGCGACTGTCGATCGTCTGCGCGGGCCGCACCGTCACCGTGAGCGACCTGCCGCACAAATATCGACCTGCCGAGTGGACGCCAGCGCTCGAGGCGCTGTGCTCCTCCGCAAGCGACGTTCGGAGCGAGCCTGCAATCGAGGCGCGCGCCCTCGCGGCCTGCGCGGCTACAGAGCCAGAAGCCGCAGCAGCCGCCGCTACGACACCGCCCGAAACCGCGGAGGATGATGCGCCTCTGCCTGCGGAAGGGATCGACCTGCGCACCCACCTGCTCACCATCGAGCGCCGCTTGATCGAGCAGGCACTGCAGCGCACCGGCGGCACCGTCGCGCACGCCGCGCGGCTCCTCAATTTGCGCCGCACGACGCTCGTCGAGAAGCTGCGCAAGCTCGGCATGCTGAACGGCGCCGACGCCGAGCAGGATTGAGCGCGGCGCAAGCGGCAGTGGCTTGCCGCGCCAGCGTCGCGATCACTGCTTCGCGACGGAACATTGACGGCGCAGCGGCGCGCGCCTGCCGCAGCGTGTGATCACCTTCACGGTTTGCCGCGATTTCTGCCCGGCATAGCTCTTGCACCACTGCCTGCGGCGCACCCGTGTGCGCGGGGTCAGCAATGAGCGAAGAGGTTGCAAGTCAATCGAGCTGTGCGCAAGGGCGCGATGCCGTCGAGCCCGTGGCGTATGCGGCGAGCTCACAGCGTCTCGCCGAGCTCGCACGCCGCGTCGCAGCCACCGACTGCACCGTGCTGCTGATCGGTGAATCGGGCACCGGCAAGGAAGTATTCGCTCGCTTCATTCACCGTTGCTCCCCGCGGACTCGCGGACCCTTCGTCGGTGTCAATTGCGCGGCGCTGCCCGAGAGCATGCTCGAGGCGATTCTGTTCGGCTACGAGCGCGGCGCGTTCACCGGTGCGCAGAGCGCGCACGCGGGCAAGTTCGAGCAGGCGCAGGGCGGCACGCTCTTGCTCGACGAGGTGACGGAGATGCCGCTCAGCCTGCAGGCAAAGCTGCTGCGCGTGCTGCAAGAGCGCGAAGTCGAGCGCCTCGGAAGCCGCACGCCGCTCAGTCTCGATGTGCGCGTGCTCGCGACCACCAATCGCCGCCTGCGTGAGGAGGTCGCTGCGGGACGCTTCCGCGAGGATCTCTATTACCGGCTCAATGTATTTCCGCTCGCCGTGCCGCCGCTACGCGCGCGGCGCGATGACGTGCTGCCACTTGCCATGCAGCTGCTCGGCATGCGCTCCCGGCCCGGTGAGCGCATTCCGGCGCTGAGTGCCGATGCCGCGCATCTACTACTCACCTATTCCTGGCCGGGCAATGTACGCGAGCTCGACAACTTGCTGCAGCGGGCGCTGATCCTGGTGAGCGGTCCGGTCATTGGGCCCGAGCACATCCAGTTCGAGATCGCGGGTGACGCGCCCGCCGAGAGCGCCTGCACCGCGCAGGCCGCCCAGCCGAGCTCGCTCGCCGCATCGCTGGGTCAGACCGAGCGTGATCTGATCCTGGAAGCATTGCGTTCCGGCAACGGCAGCCGGCGCGAGGTCGCTGAGCGACTCGGCATCAGCCCGCGCACGCTGCGCTACAAGCTTGCACGCCTGCGTGAGGCAGGCTTCGACATCAACACGGAGGCCTCACGATGAGTCAGCTGCAGATCGATCAAGTCCTCGCGCAGATTCGCGCGCTGTCGGGACAGGTGCAACCGGGAGCGACGCATCCCGCAGCTCCGACCGCGCCTTCCGAGTTTGCCAATCTGCTCCGCAACGGCATCGATCAGGTGAACCAGACAGCGCAGCACGCTGGTGATCTCGCTACCGCATTCCAGCGCGGCACGCCTGGCGTCGAGCTGCCTCAGGTGATGATCGAGATGCAGAAGGCAAGCGTGTCCTTTCGCGCGCTGACCGAGGTACGCAACCGGCTGATCAGCGCGTACCAGGACATCATGAATATGCAGATGTGAGGAAGAAGTTGTGAGTTGTGAGTTGTGAGTTGTGAGTTGTGAGTTCGAGGCCCTCATGAGTTGGAGCAACATCAAATGAACGCTGCGGCGCCCACCTATCCGCGCGTGGCGGCGGGCCTGCGCCCGTTGCTGCTGCTGGTCGGCATCGCGGCAGCGGTCGCGGCAGGCTTCAGCGTCGTTCTGTGGTCGCGCGGACCGACCTATAGCCTTCTTTACGCGAGTCTCGGCACCGAGGATCAGGCACAAGTCACGCAAGCCCTGGATGCCGCCGGCATTCCCTACCGGATGCAGCCGGGCTCGAACTCCATCGAGGTTCCCTCGGAGCGTGTGAGCGAAGCGCGCCTGAAGCTCGCAGGACAGGGGCTGCCGGAAGGTGACGGCGGCTTTGCGCTCATGACCAAGGAGCCTGCGCTCGGGGTCAGCCAGTTCATGGAGAACGCACGCTATCAGCATGCGCTCGAGACCGAGCTCGCTCATACGATTGCCAGCCTGCGTCCGATCGACGGTGCGCGCGTGCACATCGCCGCGCCGGCACAATCGGCTTTCGTGCGCGATCGCCGCCCGGCGAGCGCCTCGGTGTTCGTGCAGTTGAAGGCCGGCCGGCGTCTGGAGCAGGAACAGGTGCAGGCGATCGTCAATCTGGTGGCCTCCAGCGTTCCTGAGCTCGAGGCCACCCAGGTCACGGTCGTCGATCAACAGGGTCGGCTTCTTTCCTCCCCGCAGAGTTCGGAAGACCTGTCGCAGCAGCACTTTCAGCTGGTGCATCGTATCGAGGACGACTACTCGCAGCGTATCGAGGCTCTGCTAACGCCACTCGTGGGCACCGGGCGCGTCCGCGCACAGGTGATGGCGCAGCTCGATACCTCGGTGACCGAGGAGGCACGCGAGCAGTACCGCCCGGACAGTCAGGTGGTCCGCAGCGAGCAGTCGGCGGAGCAGACGAGCCGTGACGGCGCCGGCGCCCAGGGCGTGCCTGGCGCGCTCAGCAATCAGCCGCCGCCCGCCGGAGTCGCGCAGCCTGCTGCGGGCGCCAAGCCCGCACAGCCCGCGGCCACCGGTACGACCCCGCCTCGTAGCAATGGCGCACCGGCGAGCGGAGCGCCCGCGGGCGCGGCAAACACCCCGCCCGCGGCCGGCGGCCAGGCACCCCCCGCCGAGCCCGAGAGCACCTCCAAGCAGAGCACGCGCAACTACGAGATCGATCGCACGCTCGCCTACATGCGCCAGCCCGCGGGACGCATCAAACGTTTGACGGTCGCGGTGCTGGTAGATGATGTGCCGAGCGTCGGCAAGGACGGCAAGAGCCACGATCGCGCGCTCACCTCCGCAGAGCTCACGCACATCACCCAGTTGGTGAAAGACGCCGTGGGATTCGATGAGTCCCGTGGCGACAGCGTCAACGTCGTCAATTCCTCCTTTCAAAACGACACTCCCCCGGCCGACACGGAGGTCGAGCAAGTGCCCATCTGGGAGCGTCCACTGTTTCGCGATCTGGCGAAGCTGCTCGCCGGTCTGATCGCGCTCATCACGCTGTCACTTGCGGTGTTGCGCCCGCTGGTGCGCGCGCTCATCGCACCCGCGCGTGCGGTGCTCGCGGCGCCGAGCGTTGCGCCGGAGCCTGCATTGGCAGCCACGGCGCGAGCGGCCTCCGCGGCGCGCACCGAGCCCGTCGGCTACGATCAGAACGTGACGCA
>Ga0335077_10002994_pt1 | contig 20274 bp, 13 predicted proteins | sample Lox_Sample_31_FD_207151 | JGI IMG/M metagenome (GOLD analysis project Ga0335077, IMG submission 207151) | Soil microbial communities from Loxahatchee National Wildlife Refuge, Florida, United States - Lox_Sample_3.1 | ecosystem: Environmental > Terrestrial > Soil > Wetlands | place: USA...
GCTCCCAGAAGCTCAAGTCCCGAAGGGGATTGCCTTCCTCTTCGGGGCGCCTTCTGTGTGGGATGGGACGCCGCTTACTCTAACTCAGGACCGAACCGGCCAGCAAAAACCTGGCCACCTCGGTCCTTAACTTGTCGGTGAGATTCACTACTGCTTGGGTGGGTCAAATCTGGTGCGGGTCATTTCTGCCAAGCGCCCAAGAGACTTTGCTAGATTGCTGTGATAGCCAATGGGAATGAAACCTTGGCTGAACGCGCCTCCTAAAAATGACGTGCGAAGGTATTGAGGATGCACTGACTAGCAGTGGAGCCCTGCCGAGAAGTTGTCGACTTCGGCGGTCCCGGGGACGAATACTCCGCACACATCCCGCACATAGTCGTTCTTGAGGCGACCAATTGCCATTCCCCGTAGACTGTCCGACAGTCAGCCGGCAGTCCGACCGTTAACAACCGGCGGGGCCAGGGCGGGAGGTGAGTCCGATCCGCGCCGTGATGGACGGGCACTGCCCGCCTGTTATCGTCAGGTCCAGTCCGTAGAGGAGGCATGCGGCCTGCGCGGGGTATATTGGACCTGCGAAAACGCCCATAATCCGGGAGTTTATGCATATTCTATGTACCCAATCTGCTGGCTTTTCTCATTTCTTTGGTATACCGTATATGCATTAATTCGCGTAAAAGTGGCATTTTTACATACTAGATATACCAATGTCTGGAATGACCGGTCGATTTTCGTCGCGCGCGCGGGAGCGCCTTTCTAGGGTGCTTCAGACTGCCACGGACCTTGTCAGCATCGAGGATGCTGTCAAGGCACTAGCCGTGGATCGGCAGACTGCCGCGAAAACCCTGGCGCGGTGGCAGCAGCAAGGCTGGCTCAGACGGGTCGGCCCCGGTCTTTACGCCCCTGTTCCCGTTGACGCAATAACGTCGGAGCAAGTGCTTAAAGATCCCTGGGTGCTCGTTCCGGCCCTTTACGCTCCTGGATACATCGGTGGTTGGACGGCCGCCGAGCACTGGAATTTCACCGAACAGCTCTTCCGCAGCATCTTTGTCTTCACCGCGCAGCCTTTCCGCAAGAAGGAACAATCGGTACAAGGCGTGTCCTTTGTTCTGAAGCGAATTCCCGAGAGCAAGATTTTTGGAACAAGGAGCATCTGGCGTGGCCAGGCGCGGGTTCTCATTGCCGACAAACATCGAACGATCCTTGATTTGTTGGCTGATCCAGAATCCGGCGGTGGCATTCGTCATGTCCAGAGCTGTCTGTGGAACTACCTCAAGGATTCGGAAGCAGACCCAAAACTTTTTGTGCAATATGCGGAAAAACTGGGCAACGGAGCAGTATTCAAACGGCTCGGGTTTCTGCTTTCGCAGAAGGACGGGAACGAAGGCTTGGTCGATTTGTGCCGTGCGCGCCTGACACAGGGAAACGCAAAGCTCGACGCTGCACTGCCTTCTCAGCGGCTCGTCAAGGCCTGGCGGTTGTGGATTCCGAAAAGCTGGACGATGGGGCGCGGGGATGATTGACCGACGAGAGCTTCTGGCGACGGCAGCGAATCTTGGATTGCTGCCGAACGTTGTCGAAAAGGACTATCTCCTCGGCTGGATGCTGGCGGGGATATTCAATCATCCGGTCCTTGCAACGCACTGGGTATTCAAAGGCGGAACCTGCCTTAAGAAGTGCTACTTCGAAACATATCGCTTTTCGGAAGACCTCGATTTCACAGTTACCGATGAATCTCATCTGAACGCTGACTTTCTCCTCGGGACCTTTCGTGAAATCGCAGCCTGGATCTATGAGCAGGCTGGCATCGAGCTTCCAGCCGACAAGTTGTACTTCGAAATTTTCCAGAACCGCCGCGGCAAAACTGCATGCCAGGGACGGGTATCATATCGCGGGCCTATCGCGCCGACATCGGGCGAACTGCCGCGCATCAAGCTGGATCTCACTGGCGACGAATTGTTGGTCTTGCCCGCCGTTGACCGTCCTGTTTCACATCCGTATTCGGATGCGCCGGAAGGCGGGATCACAGCGCGGTGTTACAGCTACGAGGAAGTTTTTGCCGAGAAATTGCGCGCGCTTGGCGAACGGGCGCGCCCGCGCGACCTATACGATGTCATCAATCTGTTCAGGCATGACGAATTTCATCCCGCCGCCTCGGTCATACACGATGCTCTGACAAAGAAATGCAATTTCAAGGGTGTGACACTACCGACCGTGGCTCACCTGATGCCGCTCCGTGCAGAGTTGGAAGGTGATTGGGACGTGATGCTGACGCATCAGCTCCCGGCTTTACCGCCAGTCGATGCGTTTTGGAGTGAACTACCGGCGCTCTTCGCCTGGATCGAAAGCGGGAGGCCTCGGGCCGTGCCAGCCGCGTATCCGCTCGCGCCGGGAGACGTTGTGATTCGCCCATCTGCCGGGTCGGTATCCATTCCTGGCCTGCCAAGCACTGCGCCGCTTGAGGTCATTCGCTTCTCCGCCTCCAACCGCCTGCGGGTGGAACTCGATTACGTCGATGAACAGGGACGACGCGGGGTGCGTACCATTGAACCTTATTCGTTGCGACGCACACAGACGGGAGACATCATCCTCCATGCGGTCCGATCAGATAATCGGCAGCACCGGAGCTATCGTATTGATCGTATCCGTGGGGCCCGTACAACGCAGGAAACATTCACCCCGCAATACGCTGTTGAACTGACACCAACCGGACCGATTTCTGCGCCTATGGCGACTTATACGCCACACGTCAGTGCTCCGAGAGCTTCACGTTCCGGCCCGAAGTATGTCTATCAGTGTGGACTGTGCGGCAAACGATTTGAGCACTCGAAGCGCGACAGCACACTTCGAAAGCACAAGTCGAGCAGCGGCTGGCCTTGCTCGGGCCGGCATGGTATTTGGGTTGACACGAAGTGGTGAGAACGTGTCAAAAGTTGTCAACGTCTACGTGTATCGGTCAGCATTGTTTGCTTCGATCGGTCCCGAATGACGCGGCTATGGTTGACTGTCCATGACGAAATTTCCAGAGATGGCATCCTGGCTAACGGTGAAGGTGAACACCGATTCAGCGCGACGCTATGAGCATGCTCTGGGACGTGAAAACGTCACCGGCTGCGCCAAAAGCATGGCAAGGCTGAAGGCGCTCGTTTCTGATGCCCATGAAGATGCGCGAAAGAGACTTCGAGCACTTGTCGGCCCCACACTCGACCCCCTCGGTGCAGGGCTGACCAAAGACCCAGCCGACGGATACCCGGAGCGTCTACACATTCAAACGCTGAAAGGATACTTCGGCGAGATTCTAGCCGGCATTGTCGCGGAAAACTTTAACCCCTTTGGTATGAAAGATTGGGAAGTTCCGGCTTATCTGTTTCGTTTCCATCATGTTGCTTTTGAGCAGCTCGAAATGATGGGTCAAACCGGTGCCCCTGCCGGCCTAGTCCCCGGCCGGACAGGTGACGACTTGCCTCGCGTTCCGGCGCGGAAAGGATGGCACCATTGTGGCTACTCTCTTTTGCGAGGCAAAATGTACAGCTGATCATGATGTGGGGATGATCAGCAAGGCCCATGAAAAATCGAGCCTGGCAAACCTCGTTCCTGTGGATGCGCTGCATCTGATCGAGGTCTTGGAAGATTCCTCATCACCTGAGGCGGGGAAATGGGTAAATGCGCTTCGCCAACTTTGGTTCCGCAAGCAGAATCCGGGTAGCGGCTATGAACGAGTTGACCAAATAACGTATGTCTGTGGGCGAGCACCCGTTAAGAATGGAAACAGCTGGATACCAGCAAACAAGCCGCACCAGAAATACACGGGCGGCCGAAGGCTGCATGTGGCCGAGATTCAATTGAGTAATGTGGAGTCGCTCATCAAGAAGACCTATGGTGTGTGATGGCACTGTCCAATAGAAAAAGCGATGTCCTTCAACTAGCCCGTTCTGTGAGTGAGCGTCTGGCGGGCGGAGCGTTAACTCCGGCCTGCGCGAAACTCTACAGCCAATACACACGTCTTGGCGCCGGTCAGTCAGGACTGCGCTTGTGGCGCGCAGCAGAAGCAGCGGGCCGCTTTGATGACGCTATGCAGCTCGTCGAAGCCGCGTTCCTACAGAGAAATGCGGGAGATGTGAATTGGATTGAAGGAATGCTTCGCGCGGCTGAGCTTATGGAGTGGCTCTCGCATCCCGCTCTGAATACAGACAACCTTCCCATGAATTTCCTGGCGGCCGCCGCGTACCAATTGGCTGGATATCCGGCACGGGCGGCCGGATTGTTGAATACACCGGGTGCGCAGACTAAGCCGGCGGGCATGCTTAAGCTACTTCTGTCTGGGAACTTCCCGGCGCTCCTGGCCTTGTTGACGAATCATTGGGCCTATGGCCCGCGGCGTCCCGCGGACGCAATACATATCGCATGGGAGAACGAAGACCGATCGGCAGGAGAAGTTCGGAAACTGGTCGAGGATGAGACGGCGAGTGCGCTCGGCGTGCTCTGTGCGGTTATGCGTTGGGGAGATGACAACCGTGTGGAGGCGGCATTAGAAAAACTCGTTGCGGTGTCGAAGTTCATGCTGAACAGCCAGGATTCCTACTCTTGGCTACTTGCAAAATTAGTCACCGAGACTTGCCGGACATTTGTAGAAACATCCATGAGAACCAATCTTTCATGGTTGCCGGACGAACTCGATGAATCCGGCGGGGTCGCCGTGGAACGCTATCTGCGCCAGGCGTACCAGTCCTGCAAAACGCAAGCATGGCCATCGCAACGAAATGGTATTACGCTACTCAAGGAGGGACGGTCATTCGTACTGTGTACTCCGACTGGATCGGGAAAGACCACAGTCGCCGAAATTGCCATACTACAACGCCTGTTTTTGAAAAACAGTGCGCCAGCCGGTGTAGTGCCAGCTCCTTTGGTCATGTACTTGGTTCCAAAACGGGCTCTGGCGGCCGAAGTGGAAGCAAAGCTACTTCGAACCATTGCGCCATTGGCCAAGGACCGTGTGGTAATAACGGGCCTGTACGGCGGAATTGATTGGGGTCCGACCGACGCGTGGCTCACAAGTGATGACCGGACCGTGTTGATTTGTACATATGAAAAGGCGGAGGCTCTGATTCGGTTCCTGGGACCATTGTTCCTTGGAAGGCTTTCCCTTGTAGTGCTGGATGAAGCGCACATGATCCAGTTCGATGGAAAGGATCAGGACTTGCGAACTGCGGAGAGTCGCGCCCTTCGATTGGAATCGCTGATCGCCAGGCTGTTTGTCCACGTCCCTGCGGATCAGAGTCGGATCATTGCGCTCTCCGCAGTAGCCGCCGGCATGGAGAGCACCCTTGCCAAGTGGATCACCGGAGATGAATCAGCGACTCCGGCTCGAACACTGTATCGCAGCACCCGGCAACTCATTGGGCGACTTCAATTTCGAGCCAACAGAGGGTTTGATATTCGCTATGACCTTTTGGATCGGGCCAGTCTTCGCTTTGCAGAGACTGGTGAGGGCGGAACACCGTATATTCCAGCACCTTTTCCTGCGTGTCCGGGAGCCCCGTCCTTTGAATCGGCGGGACCGGAGAAAAGACTTCGACCCTACCTATTCTGGGCAGCAATGCAATTAGTGGCTCCCGGCGGAGAAGATCGGAGGCATGCGGTTCTTGTTTCGATTCCACAACGAATTGGGGGATATGCCCAGGACCTGCTCGATTTGTTTGAAGGAGATTGGGCCGAAATCGATCTACCGTCGGTATTCGAACCTCCGACAGATCCACGGAAATTGGACAAATGGCAGAAGTGCCTGTTGGCTTGTGAAGACTATTTCGGCAACGATTCACGAGAATATCGACTGCTCCGCAAAGGAATTGTCGTTCATCACGGCAAGATGCCGGGACCAATGGCCCGGCTCTTGGTCCAATTAGTTGACGAGGGCGTTGTTCATCTAATTCTTGCCACGTCGACCCTATCGGAAGGCGTCAATTTGCCGTTTGAGACCGTCCTGCTGCCCAGCCTTAGACGAGGCCAAGAATGGATGACGGCTCCGGAATTTGCGAATCTCGCGGGACGTGCGGGAAGACCGGGGCATGGAACAGAGGGAAGATGCCTTGTCTTATTGCCATCGGAGGCCAATAACTGGAGTGACAGACAGATTGTGAACAAGTACGAAGAGTTGATCGGGAAACTCATCGTAGTGCACGACAGAGCTGAATCGTCACGTGGCGGACGAAGTGCCCTGGCGCAGCTATTGACATCTCTACGAGAGCAGTGGAGCACTGTTTCCAAGTCCAATAGCGATGCAGAGTTTGTGAAGTGGCTCGAAATAACTGCAACTATTGGAGCCAGAGCATCGAAGCGCTCGCCTGATGCAGATGGGCTGACTGAAACGCTCGACTCCTTGGACAGCATATTGCTCGCCGGCATCGTGGAGGTGGAATCTCTGGCGGTCGCAGAGATCACACCGACAGAACTGGAAGGACGGCTTGCTGAAATTTGGTCACGCTGCTACGCACATTATGCGTCAGACCAAGAAGAGCGGCTCGGAAATTGGTTCTTACGACGCGGCCTGGCGCTCACAAACCGGATTTATCCCGATGCTGATCGACGGCGGCGGTTATATCGCAGCGGCTTGCCGCCGCGTCTAGGTGACCAACTGATTGAGCTTTATCCTTCCGTTCGGGAGCACTTACTTACCGGTGAGGATTATGCAACTTGGGAAGCTGATGACAGATTCGAATTTATCAAGGCGCTCGTCACACTTCTCAACACACATCCAAAATTCGCATGTGCTACGAAAACACCTGGAAAGACGCCCCGGGAGGAAATCTTGCGGTGGTGGGTAGATCCTCAGAATGCACCTACAACTCCCAGTCCCAAACAGGTTTCCGAATGGTATGACTATGTCGCCACAAACTTCAATTACCGCTTTGCCTGGGGCATCGGATGCATGTTGGCGCTCGCAGCCGACGAAGCGCATGGCGGGAGAGTCGAGGCGACGACCCTGTGACGCGATCAGGCTTGCATATGTGGCGGAGCCGACCGAGCCCGGGTCCGTGGGCGAGACGTTGAAGTCGGGAGTTGTGGGTGTTAAGCCGAGAGTCGGATCGCCGTAATACTGCTCGTTGCCAATGCTCCAATACTTGATTCCGTAATGCATTTGGTTATTGGCATAGTCCACCCAAGCCGCCGCCTCGTTCGGGTCGCCGACTCCCGTGCACGTGGAATTGCTGCCGTAGTTCACGGTGATGTTGACATCCACACCTAAAGGCTGTGCGACCTGCTGCATGAATTGGTCGAACGTCGTGCGTGCGATCGGATTCCAGACTGATGCGCAGGAGGAAAACGAATTGGTTTGCCAGTGGTAGTAATCGGAAATGCTCGCCATCGGCCAGCGCACGATTCCGAAATTCGCGCCTCGGAATGCAGTCATCATGGCATCGTACGTGGTGTAGGTGTTCGTCAGATCCATGGACGCCGACAGGTTGACCCGAAAACATCGTTCGAGATCGTCGCAAGCCGCGTCGACTGCGCATCGATGGACACCTTCCCGCTTGGCGGGGGCGGAGAAGTCTGCGGAGAACCACCACAACCGGACAATCCGAGCGTGGCAAGCAGGGCAAGCCACAAAAGCCGCTGTGGAATTGTTAGGGACACACGATTCAAGGCATTCGACTCCGCGTGACAGGATTCGAGGAGGCGACGGGAGATTGTACTCCTCCCGAATTGGGGCACGGTCGCATGCGCAGTCATATTGTTTCGCCTCGACTTACGAATTAGTGCCGGTTCCTTACACATTTAATTCGAAATTGTTACGGGAACATCGGAGAACACAGACACAATGCCCGTGGCGTCGGTGACCTGCACATTAAGAACGTGCGGCCCGTTCCCATACTTGGTGGTGTCCAGAGAATAGGAAAATGCGATATTTAAGGGGGCATGGGGGAACACAGCGGTCACATCACGGGGTGATCCATAGCTAGCAGTGCCATCAACGATCTTGTCCACAAGAATCTGTACGCTCGACACCTGAGCATTGGAGGCATAGGCCCATCCGCTAACCGTGGCGGTGGCGCTGAGCGTAGTCCCGGGCTGAGGGACATCGGTGGACCCCAGCGCGGCAAAAATATTCGGTGGGGGGCCAAGCTTCTGGTGCAGGTCGTATATGATCTGCCGTGCCGAAGTGTAGTCTCCGGCAATCACGTAGTAGTCACCGTCAAATGTGAAGTTCGCCCCGATACTAAGCATGGAAAACGGTCGGAAATAGTTTGTTCCGTCTCCGGGGGAGTCGAAGCCGGTCTCAAAGGGATATTGTGAAGGCGCGTAAACCGTGAGGCCGGCATTCTGGGTATTCACGTGTGACCCCCAGTGCTCCGGAACATAGAGAAAGGGCCCCGGGGGATCTCCCAGTAGCGGAAACTGGGTGGCGCTGACCGCCCCATTCGTCCATGGCGCGGTTCCCCCGTAATACATGAAGCGGTAGTACTGACTGTCGACGTACACTGCGGGGAATTCTTGCTCGGCGTCAGCATGAAAATCACTTCCTAAATGCGTGAGCTTGGTGTGTACCTGGAAAGCGTGCGAATGGCCCGCCACGGGCATGATCGTTTGCTCGACCAGCACGTCAGAGGGTACAGGCATGGAGGGTCCTCCCCCCTTCCCATCAGGAATCCATTGCAATGGTTGTGCCTTGGTATAGAGCGAGTTCGCGGTTAACGCCTGCGAAATGGTGGGCGTGCCGTGGTTATATCCATCACCTGCCAGGACCGGATCCCAGCCCCAATTCCCAGTGCAGCCCGCACAGTTATCATAGTGCGCGTTACCGTCGTAAAAAGCCGGCTGCACTTCCTGGCCGGTGTTGGGGGCACTAACGTAATTCGTTCCATTCAGGCTAACTTCGACGATGCTGCCACCCCAGAGTGTCTGCAACCCAATGCGCACAGTGTCGGTGCTCGTGGTATTTGTCATGACGAGCAAAGTTCCTTCTTGAGACGTGGTCGTGGTGAAAGTGTCCGTCACGGGTGGCGGGGTAACGGTGGTGTTGCCACCTGAGCCGCCACAGCCGAGGGACAAGGCAGTCGCAAGGGCGACTGCCAGGGCGCGAAACTGGAGGCCTGACACGATCCCGCCCCGATTCTGGTCCAGTGATTCTCGGTTCATATCTCGCCGCCTCTTGGATTACATCTGAGTTTCAGTCATTGCACCGCCAGGTCGAAATTTGTCGAGTGCTGTAGGGACCCAGAGGTCCCGCTCACGGCAATTGTGTAGTTCCCTGGAGGAGTCCCCCCGCTCATTTGCTTAACCTGCGTGCCACCTCCACAGGCTGACTGGAACGTGACTCCTAAAAGCAGAATGCCCAAGGTGATCCAGCCGGTCGGCTTTCTCTTGCTCTTCCTGGCAGCTTGAAGAGAGACGCATACGAATCCGATTGTTGGCATCCACACAGCGTAATACCAGCTAAGCAAGCCCAAAGAGTTTCGTGCAAAACTGGGCGCTGTTGTCAGCACAGAGACAGAAGCTCCCGAACCGGACGGAGTCACGGCACAAGAGGGAGCATGTGAAGGGGAGGGCTGCACAGCGCAACTGAATATAACCGGGCTGTTGAATCCACCGCTCGAGTTAACGGTCACAGTTCCTCCTGCCGACTGGCCAGCGGCCACTGTGGCGGGGGAAAGCGTTGACCCAGTCAAGGAAAAGTCCGGCGCCACGTTGAAGGTGGCCGTGAGAGATTTGTTAGAGTCCATGACCAATTCGCAAGAGCCGGTGCCGGAACAAATCCCACTCCAACCAGCGAAGGTCGATCCAGAGAACGGGGAATCAAGGACTGTAACTTGAGTCCCACTGGTGAACCCCGCTGTACAGCTGTGCCCGCAAAGGTGGAAGCCAGGAGAAATTCTCACTCCTCCTGTGCCGGTACCATTGATGGTCACAGATAGGGTATAGCGTGGCGTAAAAGTATTGTTGATCAATGTAAACACGTTATAAGTTTGACCGTCTGCGCTTTCTACGTCCGGAAATACAAGATCGGGCAGGCTGTCGCCGTTCAGGTCTGCCGCGACTGGGGAAATCGGACTTACGCCAAAACTGAAGGTGACCGGAGCCTGGAACGTCCCATCTCCATTCCCTGCGACGAGAGCAATGGGGGGGCCCCCTCGGCTATCAAATTGAATCGCAACATTGAGGTTGCCGTCATGGTTGAAGTCTGCGATTGCAGGACGACCACCGCCAAATGCTTTCAATACAAGCACCGACAACGGGACCTGAAAACTGCCATCACCGTTACCAATGAATAGCTCAGAATTCAAGGGACAAAAGAGAGCAATGCAAACTGTCCGGCTTGTAACAACCAGATCCAGTCTCCCATCGAGATTAAAATCTCCCACCGCGACGGAAACTGCAATGTCGCCACTCACTGGTGAAAGGTCTTTTTCTTGCTGAAAACTGCCATCGCCGTTGCCCAAGAAAACCCCAACCTTAGCTCCTGCCGCAACTGCGAAGTCTGGATGACCGTCACCATTGAGGTCTGCTGTGATAAGAGACGTGGGATCTCCGTTCACGGCGTAAGTGCCAAGCGTCCGAAAATCACCTTGGCCGTCTCCCAGCAGAACAACAAGTTGATTCGTGTCACTGAGAGCGACCGCCAAGTCGATTTTCGCATCCCCATTCAGGTCTCCCGCAACCACCGTGGCAGGAGAACCACTAACAGTGATGGACACTGCCGGTTGGAAAGTCCCATCTCCGTCTCCAAACAAGACGCTCAGCGTACCGCCAAGGAAATTTGCGACTACCAGATCAAGCCGTCCATCGCCATTGAAGTCGCCAACGGCGATGGACTCAGGACCGGAGCCGGCACTGTAGTTACGCGCAGGTTGGAAAGTGCCGTCCCCATTTCCAAGCAAGATACTCACGTCATTGCTAACCGAATTAGCGACTGCGATGTCGAAGTTGCCATCGCTATTGAAGTCACCGACCGCGGCCGCCGCAGGGACCTTGTCAACTGGATACCCTACTGGGGTTGAAAAGCTGATCTCGGCGCCAAGTGAGACTGTGCTGCTCGCAAGCGATAACAGCGCAACCACCAACAGTTGTCCGAAAGTTGCAAATGTGACGATCAGATGCTTGCACTTCGTCATGTCTGGCCTCCTCAAACCTGATCATCCCTTTAGCCTTTCATCGTCATACGGTCCCCGTTGCAAAGTCAGAGACTGTCTAGGGCAGATTTTCGTAATTGCCAGGGAGCAAGTTATTGCATTGCACGATGCTGGCGTTCGCCACATTTGAGGCGCCAGCGATATGTGACTTGGAATCGCAGAATAGATCGACTCCATTTCCGCTGATTACTGTCAGGGGATTACTCAAGTCCACTCCGGCACTGGACAAGTTCACCACGACCAGTCCCCCGTGCGAGACGCCCGTAATGCTGGATCCAGCCAGTTGCGCGTGCGAGTCATTGCTCACGATGACACCCTGCCCTTGGCTCCCGGACACCACGAGGTTGGGGCCTGCGTTGAGTGTGGATCCGTTGGTAACAAACACCGCGCCACTGTCTCCTCCGCCCGCTTGTCCGGCATTGCTGATGCGGAGCTTGGCACTGCCTAGGTTGAGCGAAGAACCATCGCTGACTACAACACCGAAAAGGTTTGTGCCAGATGGGTTATCAATGACCACGTCAACGCCTGTAGCGGTAGAGTCGAAATTCACTAGATCCACGCTGCCACTGTCGTTGATGTTGATGCTCTGCTGCATGTCTCGGATCGTCAGCCCCTGCACGGTGACATGGCCAGAACTAACGAGAAGGCCCGCGTTGAAATTCGAGTTCGATGGGCGTTGCAGCAGGCCATCCACGACGTGCACGTCGGATTTGTCGAAGGCCGACACGGCAGCAAACCCGGAGGTCACATTTGCGGTCACGTTCTTAAGCCATACCTGGCTGTTCTCATACACGACCACTCCCCAGGAACCATCAGTTGTCACGTTCTGGAGACGAACATCCGTACTACCGCCGCCAATTCCGATGACAGAGAAAACAGAAGGCAACGAGTGGACAGCAAGCCCGGCGACCGTGACACTTCGTGAAGCCCTGATAGACAGGACATAAGAATTGGACTGGGCATTCGTACTTGGCTGCTGAATGGTCGCGCCCTGCACGCCGTTCAGCGTTAAGTCGTTGAATCCCTCAACCAGAACATACTCGGTGCAGGTTCCCTTGATCCGGAGTGTTGCTGGAATGAGTTTGTTCATTTTGGCAAGGGTATGATTCAGCGATTGACCCGCGCCGCAATCCACAGATGACGTCACGTCTGCAGATGCACAAATTGAAGAGAGAACCAAAACCGCCAAAGCAATTGATCGCAACATTGTGATAGCTCCTGGTCACATTTATGTTCCGGGCTCGTCTTGACCGATCACCCTTCAATCCTTTGTCATCAACCGCTTAGCATTGAAATTGCGGACGATTGGGAGGTTTGCCTCCAAGCCGACCGCGCTAGGATTGGAAGGTCCATTGGCCCTCCCGGTGCATGTGACGTTCTGGTCTGATCTCTACCGCGGTGCGGCCCTAGAGTCATGAGGAAGAGGTGAGCTTGCGGTGAAGTTAGGGTGAGGAACCAGGCGGCAATTCTGGTAGGAATAGCCGTACACCCTGTATATAATCCTGCTACTTAAGTTCGGGGAGGGGTCGTGGATAACGACTTTCGGGTAGGCCCTTGGTTGGTCCAGCCCAGCCTGAACACCATCTCACAGAACGGGACATCCACTCGCGTGGAGCCAAAGGTGATGGAGGTGTTGGTGTGCCTCTCGCATCACGCCGGGAAACCCGTCTCCAAAGAAGAACTGCTCGAAACCGTTTGGCCGGATACCTTTGTCTCCGATGACGTCCTGAAACGCTCCGTCTCCGAGTTACGGCGAGTTTTTGAGGATGATGCGCGTGAATCACGGATTATTGAAACAATCCCAAAGCGCGGCTACAGGCTATTAGAAGCGGTGCAACCGGTCAACGGCAGTTTGCCGAAAACGGCTGATCCGCAGCCCGCGGAGTCAAGCCTCCCGTCATCTCGCCAGAGCGTCCGAACTTGGAGAATAGCGGTAACCGCGTTCACCATCATTGCTCTGGTTTGCGGGGGCCTGTTCGCGCTCAATCCCGCCGGCCTTCGCGATCGATTGCTTGGAAGAAATACTCTGGTCATGAACTCGCTGGCAGTTCTGCCTCTGCAGAACCTGTCTGGAGACCCATCGCAGGACTACTTCGCTAACGGCATGACTGAGGAGCTCATTACGGAACTCTCACGCCTGAGTTCCCTACGGGTGATCTCTCGCACCTCGGTAATGCGATACAAGAATGCGAACAAACCTCTGCCTGAGATCGCCCGCGAATTGGGCGTTGAGGGGATCGTAGCCGGTTCGGTGCTGCGCTCAGGAGATCAGGTGCGCATCACTGCGCAACTGATCTACGCGCCGCAGGACAAGAATATCTGGGCGCAGAGTTATGAACGCGATGTCAAAGACGTGCTGGCCCTGCAAAGTGCGGTGGCCAGCAGCATCGCGAAGGAGATTCGCGTGCAGATGACGCCTGGAGAGCAAGCCCAAATCAGTTCCTCCCGCTCGGTCAACTTGCAGGCGCATGAAGCTTATTTCCAGGGGCGCTACCATTTGCAACAAGCTCAAAACGCGCTTTTCAAGAAAGACAAGGGGAAAGTAAATGAAGAGGAAGCGGAAAGGTCTGTGAATTATTTTCAGCAAGCCGTCCAAGCAGACCCCAGCTACGCTCCATCGTACGTCGGTGTATGGGACGCTTGGAGCGCAAGTCAGTTGGCACCCCGAGATTATGCACCCCGCGCGCGCCCAATCATTCTCAAAGCGTTACAGCTTGACGACACACTGGCGAGCGCACACGATGCGATGGCCTCAATCTGGCAGACCGATTGGAACTGGCACAACTCAGAGAAGGAGTTCCAACGCGCTATCCAGCTGGAGCCAAGCAGTGCGGACTTCCATAGTCACTACTCTCGTCTTTTGTTCGAGCTTGGCCGTGCTCAGGAAGGTATGAAGGAAGCCGAAACAACACAAGCGCTCGACCCCAAAAACGAACGCATGGCCGACTCCTACTACCTTTCGCGCGAGTTCGATCGTGCAATTGAGCTATACCAGAGCCGCGCTCAAATGATGCCCAGCGACTTTAGTCCGCATTTTGTATTGTCAGACATCTACGCTTTGACAGGCAGGCAGCAGGACGCCATTGTCGAAGTGCAGAAAATGCTCACCATCCTGGAGTACCAGAAGCTGGCTGCATCCATCGGCATTGTGTACAAAACCTCGGGCTATCAGCAGGCGTTGAGATTCTATGCCAAGCAACTGGAGGAGATCTATTCCCACGCCACTTACATTCCCACCTGGTATATCGCTTCCATTTACGGATTCTCTGGCGACAAAGATCAGGCGTTTGCTTGGCTGGAAAAAGCCTACAAGGTGAAAGATAGCGTGGATAGTTTGGCCTCCGATCCACAATGGGACCCGTTACGTGCCGACCCTAGGTTTGAGGACTTATTGCGACGCATAGGGCTGCCGAAGTCGTGACGATTCCCGGGTCGTTAGCGTAAACAATTCGTTTGCACGGTGCGGCTTTCCTGACATCGCTCACATGTTGAAAGTTGCCAGAATCGTCGCCGTTGGCTTCGTTCTTGCAATTCCCCCGGTCACCGTATCTCCTCTCTTTGCCCAGACCACTATCGCAACCGGCAGCATTGTTGGCACGGCGAGCGATTCTTCCAAGGCATTCATCAGCGGAGCCAAGATCACCATCACCAACGCCGCAACTGGGCACGCAATCGAGGTAACCACAAATTCGTCTGGGGCCTTCGATTCGGGAGCGCTGATTCCCGGTGATTACAAGGCCGTCGTTTCGGCCAAGGGTTTTGGTTCAGCCAGGTCGACTGTGATTGTCCTGGTCGGCAACACAATCACTCTGAACGTGACGCTGCAAATTGGGGAAGATAAAGAACTCGTCGATGTGCAAGGTTCACCCCTGCAGGTGAACTCAGAACAGGCAACTGTACAAGGAGTCTTGACCGAACAGCAGATTGAGAATTTACCTATAAGTGGGCGAGATTTCCTCGAATTAGCGCAGTTGGAACCAGGTGTGCAAATTCAGGATGCGGCAAATTTCGGCTTTGGCAAGGACGGGTTTTCATCCATTTCGTTCGGCGGGCGTTTCGGTCGCACGGCTCGTATCGAAGTGGATGGCATAGACATTTCCGACGAGATCTTCGGTACGACAACGACCAACATTCCCGCAAGCGCCATTCAGGAGTTCCAGCTCAGTCAATCGAGCATGGACCTCTCGACGGAACTGACCAGCTCCGGCGCAATCAATGTGGTTACGCGTTCGGGAAGCACCGCAGTCCACGGAGAAGCTTTCGGATTCTTCCGGAACAGTTCGCTGGCCGCAGCTCTGCCGGCACCCCCGGGACTATCGAAGCCGTTCGAGCGCTCCCAGTTTGGGGGGCGCATGGGTGGACCTATAGTGAGGAATCGATTCTTCTACTTTCTCGATGTGGAGCGCACGCTGCAGCACGAAGAGGCCCCAGTCCTGGTTGCTGTTCCTTTTCAGCAATTCTCCGGTAGTTTCACTTCGCCTTTTCATGAGAGTGACGTGATGGCAAAAGCGGATTATCTATTTCCGCATGCCGTCCGCGCGTTCTATCGCTTCAGCTACTTCCAGAATTTCTTCAACGCTGATGGCGGCTCCGGGTATTCCGTGTATGCGGGCAAAAATGTCACGCGAACGCATGTTGGTGGAATTGACTTCGGCAGCGGCAACTTCAGCCACAGTATTCGTTTCGGATATCTGACGACGGGGCGAGATATTAGCGACGCCACCATCGGCAGCGGCCTGCCGTTGGCCAACTACCCGCTGAACATCGTGATGGGGAATACAGGACTTGTGACCGGACCCAATGGGCTGGCACCCGAAGGCATACTGCAAAATGACTCTCAGGTAAAGTATGACGGCAGTTCAACTCTAGGCCGACATATAGTCCGATATGGTTTCACGCTTAATCGCATCAACGCCGCCGGTTTTGTGCCGGTACAAGGCCTCGCACCCTTCGTAAGTACCAACATCGGGCCATCCGAAGAAGCCTTTGCGCAAACGGGCCCATTCCAAGGCGGGTCGACGAACCCGTTGAATTATCCAGTGGAGATTGTGAGTTTGAGCAATGGCCTAGGTTACGTGACGCCTTTCGCGGGATTTGGTCTACCCGCTGGCAGCTTTGCGTATCACCGCCTAGGGGTATACGTCGGCGGGACTTGGAAATTGAGAAGGAATGTGGCGGTAACATACGGTGTCCGTTACGGGCGTGAGCCAGGCCGCAGTGATAGCGAGTTTCGTCCTATTCCCGAGCTCAATAATCTGATTCCAGGTCTGGGTAATCCGGTTCGGCAACCTAATTCAAATTTTGCCCCACAGTTAGGGTTTGCCTGGGACCCGAGCGGCAAGGGTAAAAGTGCATTCCGCGGCGGTATCGGCTTGTTCTATGAGAATGTGCTCACGATCGTAGCCCCACTCGATCCCACATATCGCAGTCCAATCGGCAACGTATTCCTCCAACTGCCGACCGCGTGTGATGGAACCAATCTACCTGTTCCAGTCCCGATCCTTGGAGGGGCGCTCATCCCGACATTCTGCGGCACTCCATCGGGAAGCCCAATTGCGATCGGAACTGTGGCTGCTCAGATCGCTGCATTTCAGAAGTTATATCAGGCGGACTCCCCGTTCGACTCGACCGCTCCGAATCCGAATTACATCGGAACCTTGCTGCAGCAAGGGCTCGGCTTCGGAGGCGTGCTGGATCCCGACTACCACACTCCGCGTTCTGTCCAGATGAATATTGGCATTCAGCGGGAGATTCGTCCCGGGGTGGTCTTTAGCGCGGATTTTGTTCGCAACGTTCAAACGCACTACTTCCTCGGCATAGACGAGAACCACACCGGTGACATCCACTACTTCAACAAATCGGCAGCTCTGCAGGCGATCTCCGAAACGAATCAAATGTTCAATTGTGGTGTCGGAACGGATTTCTACAGCATTCAGTGTGCGATCGACGCCGGTGCCCGAATTGCAAATTATGCAGGCAACGGGCTGACGTCGGCGGGCGATTTTGGTGCAGTCTGCTCGGTTGCCCTCGGCGGTAATTATCCCTGCGCCTTCACCGGCATCAACCCAAACGCCCCGCCCCTTACCTTCCTTAAGCCTGTAGGACGTTCGGTATATAACGGTCTGCAGATCAAGCTCGTGCAGAATGTACAGCACCCATTTCGCGGAATGCGTACTTTCAATTTGCAGGCGTCCTACGCATTGTCGCGATTTAAAAATGCTGGCGGTGCTGGCTATGCTGCCCTGGTCAACGCCGATCAGGATTCGGGCGTAGTCGCTCTCGATAATTCTCATCCGAACCGCTATCTGGGGCCATCTTTACTGGATCGGACCCATCAACTGTCATTTGGAGGATTTGTGGACTTGCCGTCGGGATTGCAGTTGAGCGTTCTGTCGCACTTCTGGAGTCCCCTCTCGGCTTCCTTAATGGTGCCGAACACAAATCTTGGCCCTGGGGAAATCTTTCGTACCGATTTCACCGGAGATGGAACAATCCAAGATTTGTTACCTGGTACCCGCGTTGGGAGCTTTGATCGCGGCATTAACGCGTCGAACATCAACAGAGTGCTCACGAGCTATAACAACTCAGTCGCTCTTCATGTGACGCCGGCAGGTCAGCTCTTGCTCCAGAATGGCCTGTTCACGGCGACTCAACTCGGTGTGGGCAATTCGCTCTGTTACAACAATCCGAACAACTTACCAGTAAATTCATTGTGCGCAGTGGCGCCTCCGGTACCGCTTGCGCCGATGGGCCAAGTCAATCTCTCCTGGTTGCGAGCTCTTGATTTGAAGCTCGCGTGGTCGTACACGATTCGCGAGCGAGTAGCGCTGCAACCAAGCGTTGGCTTCTATAATTTGTTTAACTTTGCAAACTTCGATCTTCCAGGCACCGCGGTCAACGGCATGCTTACGGGAGCGGCCGGACAGATCAATGGAACCACACACGCCAGCCACAACGTCGATCGCGTTGGCGTCGGAAGCGGTGGCTACTCGCTCGGGGCACCAAGGCAAATCGAGTTTGGGCTTCGTTTGATGTTCTAACTCCCAGGGCCGAAAAGAGGCGGTTGATTAATCTTGACGGCACGGACAGACGGTGCCGTGGGTGTGTCGCTGTTACGCACTGGGTAGCGCGAATATCACACAGCTGCAACGTCGAGATCGACTGCTTCCGTGCAGGCTCGGTTTGTGGACAAGTTGTCGATTACCGGCGTTTGTAACAGCCTGAATGAACATCATGTCAATCGGCCGATAGTCGTCATCCTCTCTGTCCTCTTGCCAACGAACCGCTCCAATTCGAGGTCAACGTACTGACTCAGCCGTTACTCTACACGAGCTGTCAAACGTGCGGCACTCGTTTTGGGTGCGAGGATGAGACAGAGGAAGAGAGAGACACCATCCCTAAGCCTTCGGCTTAGGTCGGTGCGATACGCCCGAGCTGATCCGGATGTTCTTCGCACACACTCGAACAGGATTCTAGTTCGTTCGGTCGGTGTCTCACTACCGTTCGAATGCGGAATGACGTAGGTCGCTGCTACCGCTTAAGGGGTCCTGTTCCTTCACTCAAGATCTTCAGATAACGAGAGTATCCGAAGACGCGGGCTCGGCGCTTTCCGGTGACCTCCTTGGCTATGCCGAGGCGAACCAGGTGATCCAAGGCAACCGTCACCGTTGGGATGGACAGTTTAAGCTCCTCGGCAACAGCACCAATACCGACCAGCGGTTTTTTCTGCAGGAACTCATGAACACGCAATGCAGAAGACGCAGCGCGTCCGATTGTCTGAATGCAATCCCGATCCTTCGCAAAGAGAGTGAGAATCTGCTTCGCGGACTCAGCGGCTGAGCGCGCCGTGATCTCCGTCCCTTCCAGAAAGAATGCCAACCACTCTTCCCAGGCGCCGTGTGTTCGTACACGCTGAAGCAACTCGTAGTACCGGTCGCGATTACTTTTGAAGTACAAGCTGAGGTACAGGAGAGGTTCGCGCAACGCGCCCTTGGAGCAAAGCAGGAGTGTGATCAACAGGCGCCCGAGTCTGCCGTTGCCATCCAAGAAGGGGTGAATGGTCTCAAACTGCACGTGAACCAGTCCGGCCTCAACCAAGATGGGCAACTTGTGTTCCTCGTCGTGGAAAAAACGTTCAAGACTGTCGAGGCACTCCATCAACCTCTCTGGCGGAGGCGGAACAGATGCAGCATTGCCGGGACGAGTTCCACCGACCCAATTTTGCGATAGGCGAAATTCGCCCGGAGTTCTGTTCGCCCCACGTCCCCCGCGTAGCAGGATCGCGTGAATCTCGCGGATCAGCCGGAGCGAAAGGGGAAATCCGCTCGCGATTCGACGAAGACCATGTTGCATTGCTGCAACGTAGTTTGAGACCTCCTCGACATCATCTATCGGAACACTGGGTTCGGCGTCATTTTCAAACAGCAATAGATCCGAAAACGACGATTGCGTTCCCTCGATTTGGGACGACAACAGCGCTTCTTTCCGGACGTAGAGGTAAAGGAAGAACTTGGTGTCTGGAAGCAAGGTGGTCAGGCCATCGAGTCTGCCCAGCGCTTGGTTGGCACGGTCAAGATCCTGATACAACCCCGCCAATTCCACGGGCGGATTCGGCGGCAGCCCTGGCGGGATAAAGGCCCGCACCGGTTCTCCAGTGACCGTCGTTGTCACGTAGGTCCCCAACCTCGACTTGTCTTCAATGACCATTCGCGTTATGAAGGGTTCTTTAATAAGCTGTTTTGCTATTAAAGGATATGGCATTATGTCTTAATAAGTAAGCGGGGGCCTACCGTACGGCTGGACCTTCGCAGCATTCGCAGGCTCCAGTCTAGCCATGAGGAGTACACAGATTGGGGGGACCATCCGAGACTTGTCAAAGGCGCAGATTTATCAATGAACGCCTGGCACTGTTGAGAAATCTAAACTGACGCTTTGGATTTCTCAAAACTAGCGTAGTTATGGTCATTGACACTCGCCCTCTCTCCCAGTCGGAAGGACCCTGCTGCCAGGCCAATAGCAGCGAGCCATTTTGATTTCATGAAGTCATCGGCCTCCTTGAGCTGAGTAGACTTGGTAGTGCAACCCGACCAAGGGCTCAGTAAGGAGACCGACGATGTTAATTATAGGCTGCGATTATCACCCGAGCATGCAG
>Ga0335077_10002995_pt1 | contig 20272 bp, 21 predicted proteins | sample Lox_Sample_31_FD_207151 | JGI IMG/M metagenome (GOLD analysis project Ga0335077, IMG submission 207151) | Soil microbial communities from Loxahatchee National Wildlife Refuge, Florida, United States - Lox_Sample_3.1 | ecosystem: Environmental > Terrestrial > Soil > Wetlands | place: USA...
GGACCGTCGGCGGCGTTTCCGGCCGTCCCTCGGGTTTTTTGGGGGGGCACGCGCTGGCCGGCGCGTGCACCCGGTCTCGCCGGAGGAGGACGCGTGGACCCTCCACGAGACGTTCCTCGAGATCCTCCGGCGGCTCAACCAGGCCGCGGAGGAGGGGATCGAGGTCCACGGCCTCGAGTTCACCGAGATGGAGCGGCTCCTCGACCGGTTCTGGACGCACCGCAGCGCCGGCATCCAGCTCGATTCGGCGCTCTCGCTGCTCGTGGAGAACGGCCTCGTCGGGACGGCCGACGACCCCGCCTTCTCGTGGGTCCGGAACCGGACCGTCGGCCGCCGGTTCCAGATCACCCCCCTCGGGAAGTCGTACCTCCTGCGCCAGCTCGAGGAGACGGGGCGGATCCGCTGAATCCCCCCCGGTCCGGACCGCTCCCCGGAGCCGTCGGGACCGGTCCCGCCCGGCCGGCGGACCGATGCGACCGGACGTCGCCGGCGCCGCCCGGTTTAAGTACCCCATCGGAGCCTCCACTACCGATGAACGCCGCCCGTCCCGCGACGGGGGCCGATCCGGTCCGCGCGACCCTGATCGCCATCCTGAAGCAACTGAACCACGCCGAGTCGTCGCACGAGGGGAAGCGCGCCGAGCAGGCCCTCGAGCTCGACGAGATCGAGCGCCGGCTCTCCGACTTCTGGGCGATCGGCGCGGGGTCCGTCAAGGTGTCGCTCGTCCTCGGCCTCCTCCTGCGGAACGGGCTCGTGAAGGCCCGCGCGCCCGGCGACTTCTCCTGGCAGCGGCAGCGCTCGGCCCGGGCGCTCTACGAGATCACCCCGGGCGGGAAGAAGTTCCTCGTCGAGGCGCTCCGGTCGAGCGACCGGATCGGGTAGGCGGCCCGTCCGGCCGGTCGGTTTCGCCAACGCTTAAGTACCGAACCGAGGTCGGCGCGCCGTGTCCCGCATCCACTCCGGTCGCAAGGGCCGGGCCGGCTCCCACCGGCCGTACCCCGCGACCGCCCCCGCGTGGTCGACCGCGACCCGCGAGGAGATCGTGGAGGAGGCGGTGAAGCTCGGGAAGGGCGGGCTCAGCGCGGCCCAGGTCGGGACCCGGCTGCGCGACGCGATGGGCGTCGCGTCGGTCCGGGCGTCCACCGGGGCGCCGCTCACGCGGCTCCTCGCGGACCACGGGGTGAAGGCGGACCTCCCCGAGGACCTCCAGGCGCTCCTCAAGCGCGTCGTCCACCTCCAGCGCCACCTCCAGACGAACCCGGCGGACCTCGCCAACCGGCGCGGCCTCCAGCTCATGGAGTCCCGGATCCGGCGGCTCGCCCACTACTACCGCCAGCACCACCAGCTCCCGGAGAACTGGAAGTACACGTCGGCGACGGCGGTCCTCCAGGTGGAGTGATGCCCTCCGGGCCGGAAGGGTTCGTCTCCGACGCCGCGTACGCGACCGAGTTCGGGAAGGCGAAGGCGCTCCTCCTCGCCCACCCCGGCCGGTGGCGGATCATCTACCATTACGACGGCGACGGGATCGCCTCCGCCTCCTGCGCCGCGCGGGCGCTCCTCCGGCTCGGGTACGGCTTCCAGGCGACGCCGCTCCAGGGCGTCGAGCGCCACCGGATGGCCGACCTCCTCAAGGGGTATCGCGGGCCGACGCTCGTCGTCGACACGGGGGCGACCTGGGTCGACCTCTATGTCGAGCACCCGGCGCCCGTGATCGTCCTCGACCACCACAAGTACCCGAGCGCCCCGACGCCGCCGGCCGTCCCGGGCCACGTCGCGTTCGTGAACCCCCTCGACTGGGGGGTCGACGGGATGGTCGAGCTGTGCGCCGCCTCCCTCACCTGGCTGTTCACGGTGTTCCTCGACCCGGCCAACTGGGACAACGCGCCGTGGGGCCTCTCGGGGGCGATCGCCGACCGGCAGCACCCGGGCGGCTTCCGGGGGCTCAACCGGACCCTCCTCGACGGCGCCGTCGAGCGCGGCCTCGTCGTCCCCCGGCCCGGGCTCGCCCTCATCGGACCGACGGTCGCGCGGGCGATCGAGCGGAGCGTCGACCCGTACTTCCGCGGGCTCTCCGGCCGGGCGCCGGAGTGCCGCGCGTTCGTCGAGGGGCTCGGCCTCGCGCCGCACCGGCCGCTCGGTTCCCTCGAGCCGACGGAGGCGAACCGGCTCGCGTCGGCGCTCCTCGCCCGGCTGAACGCGCAGGGCGTCCGGCCCGAGTTCGCGGAGATGCTGACCGAGCCCGCCTACGCGGTCCCGGCGCTCGGGACGACCGCGAACGAGCTCTCCATCCTCCAGAACGCGACCGGCCGCGTCGGCGAGCCGGGCGTCGGGATCGCCCTCGCCCTCGGCGACCCGGCGGCCCGGGAGCGGGCGGCGGCGGCCGAGACCGCGTGGCGCGACGGGGTCCTCGCGGGCCTCCGCCGGATCGAGGACGACGGGGTCCACGCGATGCCGGCGCTCCAGTGGTTCGAGAGCCCGGAGACGACGCTCGCCGGCACCCAGGCGGGGCTCGCGATGAACTACCTGGTCGACCCGCGCCGGCCGATCTTCGTCCGGACCGCCGCCGAGCGGGCCCTCAAGGTGTCGGCCCGGGGCACCCTCCACCTCGTCGACGCGGGCCTCGACCTCGCGAGCGCGTGCCGGACCGCCGCCGGGGCGGTCGGCGGCGAGGGCGGCGGCCACCGGGTGGCGGCCGGGGCGACCATCCCGCTCGACCGGTGGGAGCCGTTTCTCGCCGAGGCGAACCGCCTTATCGCCGCGCAGCTCCCCGTCCTCGTGGACGGTGGCCCGTGACGACGACCCCCCCCGCGGTGCCGGCGGAGCCGACCGGCGACCGGGTCCGGGACCAGCCGCTGGAGCGGGAGATGCACCGCTCGTACATCGACTACGCCATGAGCGTCATCGTCGGGCGGGCGCTCCCCGACGGGCGCGACGGCCTCAAGCCGGTCCAGCGGCGGATCCTCTGGGCGATGTGGGACGGCGGGGCGACGCACGACAAGGCGTACCGGAAGTCGGCGCGTACCGTCGGGGACGTGCTCGGCAAGTTCCACCCGCACGGCGAGCTCGCCGTCTACGACGCCCTCGTCCGGATGGCGCAGCCGTTCTCGCTCCGGTACCCGTTCATCGACGGCCAGGGGAACTTCGGCTCGATCGACGGCGACTCGCCGGCGGCGATGCGGTACACCGAGGCGCGCTTGAGCCTCATCGCCGAGGAGATGCTCCTCGACATCGAGAAGGAGACCGTCGACTGGGGGGACAACTTCGACGGCTCCCTCAAGGAGCCGCTCCTCCTCCCGGGGAAGGTCCCGAACCTCCTCGTGAACGGCTCGGCCGGGATCGCGGTCGGCATGGCGACGAACATGCCGCCGCACAACTTGGGCGAGATCGTCGACGCCCTCCTCCTCCTCCTCGAGCGGCCCGCGGCGACGCTCGAGGAGATCATGGCCGTCCTCCCGGCGCCGGACTTCCCCACCGGCGGGCTCCTCGCCTCCTCCGAGGGGGTGCGCGACGCCTACGCGACGGGGCGGGGCACGCTCCGGATTCGCGGGAAGGCCGAGCCGCGGGAGCGCGACGGGAAGGACGAGATCGTCATCACCGAGATCCCGTACGAGGTGAACAAGACGAGCCTCCTCGAGCTGATCGCGGACCTCGTGAAGTCCCGGCGGCTCGACGGCGTCACCGACCTGAGGGACGAGTCGGACCGCGACGGGACGAGCATCGTCCTCGAGCTCCGGCGCGACGTGCCGGCGGAGATCGTCCTCAACCGGCTCTACGAGCACACGCCGCTCGAGACGTCGTTCGGCGTGATCAACCTCTGCCTCGTCGGGGGCCGGCCGAAGATCCTGCCGCTCAAGGACCTCCTCCAGCTCCACCTCGACCACCGGCGCCGCACGATCACGCGGCGGACGACGTTCGACCTCGCCCGCGCGGAGGAGCGGCTCCACCTGCTCGAGGGGTTCCTCACGGCGATCGACCACATCGACGAGGTGATCCGGATCATCCGCCGGTCGCGCGACGTCGCCGCCGCGGAGAGCTCCCTCATGGGGAAGTTCCTCCTCTCCGCCGAGCAGGCGAAGGCGATCCTCGACATGCGCCTCGCGCGGCTCACCGCCCTCGAGCGGGAGTCGGTCCTCTCCGAGAAGGCGGAGAAGGAGGCGCTGATCCAGCACCTCCGGGCGATCCTCGGCTCCCCCCGGGAGCTCGACCGGCTCATCGCGGAGGAGCTCGCGGACCTGAAGCACCGCTTCGGCGACGCGCGCCGGACCCAGATCGTCCCCGCGTTCACCGCCCGGACGCTCGAGGACCTGATCCCCGACATGGAGATCGTCGTCCTCGTCACCCGGGACGGCTACATCAAGCGCCTCCCGCTCGACCAGTACCGCCGGCAGCGCCGGGGCGGCCGCGGCCTCATCCAGATGGAGACGAAGGAGGAGGACTACGTCATCCGCACGTTCCTCACCCGGACCCACGACGACGTCTTGTTCTTCACGACGCAGGGCCGGGTCTACCGCCTCAAGGCGTACGAGCTCCCCGAGGGGAGCCGGCACTCGAAGGGGAAGGCGGTGATCAACCTCCTCCCGAAGCTCCGCGACGGCGAGAAGGTGCAGACCCTCCTCGCCCTCCGCGACCTCGCGACGGACGGCTCGCTCCTGTTCGCGACCCGGAAGGGGTACGTGAAGCGGACGCCGCTCGCGATGTTCCAGAACATCCGCACCAACGGGATCCAGGCGATCCTCCTCGAGGCCGACGACTCCCTCGTCAACGTGGCGAAGGTCGACGACGACGACCGGACCGAGCTCCTCCTCGCGACGCGCGCGGGCCAGCTCGTCCGGTGCCCCCTCAAGGAGGTGCGGCGGATGGGCCGGTCGACGTACGGGGTGATCGGCGTGCGCCTCTCCGACTCGAAGGACGACCAGGTCGTCACGATGGCCGTCGCGACCCCCGAGTACCCCGACCTCCTCTCGATCACGTCGACCGGGTTCGGGAAGCGCTCCCCGGTGAAGGAGTACCGCGAGACGCGCCGGGGCGCGAAGGGGGTCCGCACGATCCGCACCGGCGGCCGGAACGGCTCCGTCGTCGCCGTCCTGCCGACGCGCGACGAGTCGGAGCTCCTCGTGACGACGCAGGGCGGGATCACGATCCGCGTCCCCGTGAAGGGGATCCGCAGCCAGGGTAGGAACACCCTCGGCGTCCGGATCATCCGCCTCGACGAGGGCGACCAGGTCCGCGACGCGGTCGCGCTCGCCGCCGCGCTCGAGCCGGCCGACGGGGGCGCCGCCCCGGCAGCCGGCGAGCTCCCGTCGCCGCCGCCCGGCCCCGAGCCGCCGTTCGAGCCGGACCCGACGCCGGACGACGAGGACGACGACGAGGAGGTCGGCGGCGGCGGGGACGACGCCCCGGACGCGGACCAAGACGACGCGGAGGCGGACGACGATGGCGGTGCGCCGCCGTCCGAGGGGTAGGCGGGTCCTCCGCTGCCCCACCTGCGGCTCCGACCGGCTCGTCTACGAGGCCGCGATGATCTCGGGCCAGGTGTACCACTGCCTCGCGTGCGACTACGTGGGGAGCCTCGTCCTCGAGACGGACGAGCCGGTCCGGCCGGGCGCCTAGTCGGCGTCGTCCGGCGGCGCGTCGCGCCCCGGCGGCTCGCGCCCCGCCCGGACCGCGTCGGCGACGGCGAGCGCCCGCACCGTCGGCCCCACGTCGTGGGTCCGGACGATCTCGACGCCCGCCGACGCGAGGAGGACCGCCGCGGCGAGCCCCGCCTCGAGCCGGTCGCCGACGGGGGCGCCGCCCAAGAGGTGCCCCAGGAACGACTTCCGGGAGGCGCCGACGACGACGGGGTACCCGAGCGACCGGAACTCCCCGGCGTGCGCGAGGAGCTCTACACTCTGCTCGGCCGTCTTGCCGAAGCCGAGGCCCGGGTCGACGAGGAGCTGGTCCGGCCGGACCCCGTCCGCGATCGCCGCCTCCGCCGCCCGGGCGAGGCCGTCGTACACCTCGGCCCGGACGTCGGCGTACTCGGTCTCCGCCTGCATCGTCGCGGGCGTCCCGCGCATGTGGAGCGCGATGACCGGCGCCCCCGACCGGGCGACGACGGCGCGCATCGCGGGGTCCCGGAGGCCGCCCACGTCGTTCACCCAGTCGGCCCCCGAGGCGAGCGCCCGCTCCGCGACCTCGGCCGACCGGGTGTCGACGGAGATCGGCACCGGGAGGTCGCGGAGCCGCTCGAGGACCGGGCCGATCCGGCCCCACTCGACGGACGGCGCGACCGGCGCCGCGCCCGGCCGCGTCGATTCGCCGCCGACGTCGACGATCGCCGCCCCCTCGGCGACGAGGGCGCGCGCCCGGGCCGCGGCCGCGTCGGGGTCGAGGTACCGGCCCCCGTCGCTGAACGAGTCGGGCGTCACGTTCACGATCCCCATGACGCGCGTCGTCCCGCCGACCTCGAGGCTCCGGCGCGTCCCCTGGACGAGCCGGGGGCGGCGGGTCGTGAAGTGCGCGAGCGCCGCGTCGACCGCCTCCGCGATCGCCCCCAGGTGGAACGGCTGCCGGGCGAGCTTCGGGATCACGCGCCGGTACTGGCCCCACGTCGCAAGGAGGACGACCGAGGTCGTCGCGACGGACTGGTCGGCGACGCCCCGGGCGTGGGCCGAGTCGCCCCCGACGGCGAGCAGCTCCTGCTTGAGGAGCGGCGCGGCGCGGAGCGGCACGCCGTCGAGCCGGACGGGGAAGATCCGGGCCTTCCGGGTCATGATGCCGACACCCTCGGGCTCGCTCGCCGTCCGCTCGATCTCCCGGGCGATCTCCGCGAACGACGTGGCGGTGAGCACCCGGGCCCGGTAGCGGCCCGACTCCGCGGCGCCCCGCGAATCCGTCATCGGTCCGCGGGGACGGGCCGGCGCCCGTTAAAGCGCTCCCCCGGCGGGGCGAGCGTATCCCTCCCGGAGGGCTCCCGGGACCCGGATGCGGGGCGGCCGGAAGGAGGGGTTCGTGGTCGCCCTAGAGGGCCAGTCGGGCGTCGGGAAGACGGCCGTGAGCCGGGCCGTCGCCGGGCGGACCGGGGCGATGCGGATCGCCGAGGCCGCGGACCGGCTCCGGCCCCGCCCGACGCTCCGGTACCGCTCGCCGGCCGGCCTCCGCCGGCTCGAGACCCGGCTCCTCGCGGAGGAGGGACGGCGCTACGCGACCGCCCGGCGGGCGCGGACCCTCGGCCGGCTCGTCGTCGCCGACACCGGGTTCCTCGGACCGCTCACCTACTCCGCCGGGCTCGCGCGCCTGGACCCGGCGTTCGACGTGCGCCCAACGCTCGCCCAGAGCGCCCGCCGGCTCGAGGCGGCCGGGATGTGGGGACCGGCCGACCTGCACGTCGTCCTCGTCGCGCCGTCCCGGGAGATCGCCCGGCGGCTCGCCGGGGCCCCGGCCGCGCATCCCGAGGACCTGCGCGACCGGCACGCGCGAGTGGGACGAGCGGAGCTCGCGACCTGGCGGCGTCTCGGCCGGACGACGCTTCCGGGACGGATCGCCTTCGTCTCCGCGACCGGCCCGGTCGAGGCGGTCGTCGGCCGGGTCGTCCGGGCCGTCGACCGCGCCCGGGAGGGGACGCCGCCCCCGCCGCCCGCCGGACCCGTCGCCGCGGCGGCGCTCGGACTCCCATCGGTAACCGTTAAAAGTCGGTCCCGGAGTGCCCGAGCCCCACCATGAAGCCGTTGGAGCTCCTCCAGCAGAGCCTCCACAAGCGCGTCCTGGTGGAGGTCCGGGGGGGCCACTCGTTCCGGGGTGTCCTCGACGCGTTCGACCAGCACCTCAACCTCGTCCTCTCGTCGGCGGAAGAGGTCGTCGACGAGACGGTGACACCGCGGGGCGGGATGACCCTCCTGCGCGGCGACAGCATCGTCTACATCTCCCCGTGAGACGCTCCGAAGGACCGACGTAGACCAGCGAGGGGAACGATGGGAAAGGGAACCCCGTCACGGCGCGGCGGCAAGATCGTCCATGTGCGGTGCCGCCGGTGCGGCCGGCACTCGTTCCACCGCCAGAAGGGCGTCTGCGCCTCCTGCGGCTTCGGCGAGACCGCCCGCCGCCGCGGGTACGACTGGGCGAAGCTCAAGCTGCGTTAGTTAGTCCGCCTGCGCGACCCGCCGGCGCGGGGACGCGCCGCCACGGGAACGGGCGGGAGACACCGGGGTCGCCGCGGATCGCGAACCGGAGCGGGGCGGAGATCGCCCGGGAGACCCCGACGCGCGGTCCCCGCACGATGGGAAGGGCCGCGGGGTCCTCCCCGACGATGCGCGTCGGTCCCCCGACCAGGTCGCCCCCGTCGTCCGCGGCGGTGAGGGAGAAGGCGCGGCAGAGCCGCCCGGGACCGGAGGCGCTCGGTCCGAGGGGCGCGTCCAGCGGTACCGCGGCCCTCAGGAGGACCGCCTCGCCGGGCCGCGTGACCGCGTTGGCGCAGTGCACCTGGTGGATCCGGTAGACGTAGAGCGTTCCCGGCGGGCCGAACATCGACGCGTTCCGGGCCGTCCGGCCCCGGTAGGCGTGGTTCGCGGGGTCGCGGGCGACGTACGCCTCGGTCTCCACGATTCGGCCGACTATGGGGCCGGCCGGCCCTTCGCGGACGAGGTACCGGCCGAGCAGGTCCCGGGCGACGGCGCGCGTCGGCCGGTCGTAGAACGCGCGCGGCAGCGAGGGGGCGCGAAGGAGCGCCGCCCTCATCCGACGAGCTTGCCCCGGTCGAGGAGCGGCTTCCCGTCGACGGCGACGGTCGCCTCCCCGAGGACGATCCAGGAGTTGAACGGGCACTTCACCGACCCGCCATACCCCTGGTTGCCGCCGATCCCGAGCGTGACGGCGCCGAGCTCCTGGTCCTCGACCTGCGCCACGCCGGGGTCGAGCGCCGGGTTGAGACCGATCGAGAGGAACGACACCACGTCCCGTCCCTTGGGGGCGGCCCCGAAGGTGGCGTCGAACACCGGCTGGCCGTCGGTGTACCAGTGGTTCACTACGTGCCCCCCCGACGCCTCCCACTGGCCCCCCTCGAGGCGGCCGCCGATGACGAACGACGGGCGGTTCGCGACGGCGAGCCCCTCCGCGCTCCGCTCGTCGACCGCGACGCCGACGGATCCGGGCGGGGCGTTCACGAGGTTGTTCCCCTCCTTGAGGTCCTCCGGCCCGACGACCCCGTCGTCAGCGACCGGCGTCCGGCCCCGGAGCTTCACGGTGAGGTCGCTCCCGTTCGCCCCCGTGATGCGGACCACCTTGCCCGTCTTGAGGCGGCCCTTGATGCGGGCCGCGTCGGACTGGATCGCCTTCAGGTCGGCCTCGACGCTCCCGCGGACGAGCTGCGACCGCCAGGCGGCCGGGGAGACCGACCAGAGCTGCGCCTGGGCGTCGGACGCGTAGCCCAGGAGGCTCCGGACGCCCCGGAGCCGTGCCGACTTTGCGCGCTTGTACCAGTCGTCGTTGTAGCCGGTGAGCTTCGCCCGCGTCGCCACCGGGAGTCCCCGGAACCGGGGCCGGTCGGCGGGCCCGGGGAAGAAGACGTACGCGTGGGCCTTCGCGAGCGCCGCCCATTCGTGCGCCCCCACCTGGCTCCACCGGGCGACGTCCGGGGCGAGGTCGAGGGTCCGCCAGTACGCCGCCTCGTCCTCGAGGAGGAGCATCGGGCGGGCGCCCAAACGGCGGGCCTCGACGACGCACGCGGTGGCGTACGGCAGCGTGTGCGACCAGCTCTCGATGATCAGGTTCTCGCCGCGCTTGAGATGGATCGGCGGGCCGAGGAGCGCTTCCGCGAGACGGGACGCCTCCTGGTCGGACCCGGCCACGGGGGAGCATAGCCCCGCCCCGCTTAAACCTAGAACGCGCCCGACCGCGCCCGCCCCCTCGACGGGGGAGGACCGAGCGCCCCGTTCGGCCGCATGGCCCCTCGGAAAGGACCGTACCGTTATCGCGGTCGATCCTCGATACCGCGCGTCGTTCATGAGCCGACGGGGTCTGCCCGCCGTCGGCATGGCCGACATTCCCCCGGGGTCACTCGACCTGGTCGTGTCGGTCCTGAAGGCGAATCCGAGCCCGATCCGGCGGAGGTCGCTGTTGGCCGAGCTCGACGCCCGGGGGCACCGGATCTCCTTGGCCGGCCTCAACCGCATCATCGAACACGGGACGCGTCAGGGGCGCCTTTCCGACGGCCCGGACGGGCTCCGGGCGACGGATCCTGCGGCCCGATCCCCCGACTAAGCCGGACGCGTTCCCCGCGGGTCCAGGATCCGGCGGGTTTCCCGAGGGGCCTCGTCCCGCCGGACGGTGAGCGGCCAACCTCAGGGTTCAACTGTGGGACCGACGGGAACCGGCTTCGGCTCGCCTCCGTCCGTGTTGGATAGGCGACACGGACGACGGGTCGACCCGGAAGGCAGTGGAGTACGACCGCCCTACAGCGAATCGCCGGACGATCCCGCGCAGCCGGGCCGCGAGCGGAGGCGGCGTCGCCGCGCGGACGCGGGCCGCCGACGGGAACCCGGAGCGCCACGCGCGGTCGGCGATCGCCCGCTCGACAATCTCCCCGACGCGCGCCCCGCGTGCGAACGCCGCGAGGTCCCGCCGGATCGCCTCCGGGACCCCGATCCCCCGGTAGAGGGCGAGCAGCGAGGCGAGCTTCTCCGGCCGGTGCGCCCGCAAGCGGCCCGTCGACGCGCGCAGGACCCCGTTGAAGTAGAGGAACGGCCCGCCCGCGTCGATCGCCTCGAGCAGCGTCCGGCTGCCGGTCACGATGCGAAGGTCGGCTCGCCGGAACTCGGCCCGCCACCGGCGCGCCGACGAGACGGGGATCGTTTGTACCGAGACCGTCGGAGACGGGGGTGTCGGCACCGGTCGGGGCGAACGGATCCGGAGGATCGCGGGACGGCCCGTCGCCTCGAGACCCCGGACCACGGCCGGTGCGAGGACGGTCGCGCTCGCGGGGCTCGCGTACCAGACGACGGTTGGCCGTCCCGCGCGCCGCCGGCGCCGTGGGGCCGGGGAACGCGGGGGCCAGAGCGGACCCACCTGGACGAACTCGGGGTACTCCCGGGCGAACGGGGCCGACCGCCGGAAGGTGGGGAGCAGCCGGACGACGTTCGGCCGGTCGAGCGCCCGGAACCTCCGGAAGGCGGTGCGCCAAAGCGCGCGCTCGCGCCGGCCGGCCTCGGAGCGCCTCCGGAGGTCGGCGACCGCCCGGGCGACGCCGCCCTCCCGGTACCGCTCGTAGTCCTCGCGGGACGACCGGTACGTCCGGGCGAACTCCTCGAGGCTCACGTGGAGGGTGTGCTCCGGCCCGTACCGGCGCTCGATCGCCGCCACGGCATCCGCCCACGGGCCCGGGCGGCCGAGCGGCCCGGGACGTGCCGGGGCGGCCGCGAGGCCAAAGGCGGGGCCGAGGGTGACGGCCCGCGGGCCCGTCGGCCGGAGCACCCGGACCGGGCGGACGGCGGGCCAGGAGAACGGGCCGGGGAACGGGACCGGGCCGCGCATCGCGCGCGGCCGGAACAGGAACATCGGGTGGCCGTCCGCCGCGAGCGTCCGGGCCGCGTCCGCGAGGTTCGCGACGTCGCCCCACCCGCCGCCGATGACCGTCGGAAGGAGGTAGACGTCCGCGCGCGGCCGGCCGCGCGCCGCGCTAGACGGCACGGACCTGCGTCTCCGCGGCGAGCGCGGGGACGAACCCGGACCGCCCGAGGAGCGCCGCGCCGCGGGCGTTCGTGTCGGCGAGCTCGCAGACCAGCGTCGACCGGCCCCGGCCGGCGAGCCAGCCGAGCGCCGCAGCGAGGAGCGCGTCCTCCGTCGCCGGGTCGAGCTCGTCCGCGATCACCGGCGCGGCGAGGTGGCCTGCCGTCGTCGTCGCGCTCGCCGTCGCCCGGACGAACCCCCGCGGCGCCCCGGCCCCGTCGACGGCGACCCACGCCTCCGACTCGGAGGCGAGGGCCCGGGCGACCCACGCGGAGTCGTCGAAGTCGCCCGGACCGACCGGTAGCACCTCGGCGACCTCGGGCCGAAGCTGGGCGGAGGCGATCGCGGCGATCGGTCCCGCATCGGACCGCCGGAACGGCCGCACGTGGGCCGCCGCCGGCAAGGGAGGCGGTACCGAGCCCACCGGGCCCGACCAGAGCGTGAGCGACCGAAGGCGGCGGAACCCGAGCGCGGCGTACAGCGCCCGCGCCGGGGCGTTCGAATCGAGGACGTCGAGCGCCACGTGCCGCCGGCCGGACCGGGCGGTGGCGGCGATCGCCGCGCCGACGAGGCGGCGGGCGAACCCGCGCCGCCGGTACGGCCCGTCGACCATGACCAGGCTCACGAAGCCCGCGCGCGCCGCGTAGGTGAGGAGTGTCGTCCCGACGAGCCGGCGGTCGGCCTCGATCGCGAAGAACCGGAACACCGGCCGGCCGGCGAGCGATAGGAGGGCGAGGAAGAGGCGCGCGTCCCACCGGTAGATCCGTCGGACCGTCCGGTCGAACGCGGCCGGAGTCCAGCCGAGGAGGGCGTTCTCCTCGGGGAAGTGGCGGTCGAGGAGCGGGAACAGCGCCGGGACGTCGGACGGCCGGAACGCCCTCAGCATCCGAGCTCGTCGTCGTCGAGCCCGGCGAGGGCGCCCTCGAAGACCGCCCGCAGGGACGGCGCGGGCGTCCCCGGATCGCTCTCGGGCGCGAAGAGGCGCGCCGGCCGGTCGAGCCCCTCGTCGTCGACGCGGGCGCGGGCCTCGACGAGCGCCCGGCGGACGAGGAGGTCCGACTCGCCCTGCGCGAGCCGGCCGAGCGCCTGCACGAGGGAGTCGAACAGGCGGCTCTCGGCGTCGCTCGAGAGGCGGACGGCGCCGTCGCCGGTCGCCATCGCGTCCGGGAGGACCGGGCCGACGACCGGGGCGCTCTGCCGAAGGAGCCCCGCGAGCGCCTCCCGGGCCCCGTCGTCCCGGAGGCGGCCGAGCGCCCAGATCGCCGCGAGCCGGACCTCGGGGATCGCGTGCTTGAGCTCCTCCCGGATCCGGGGCGCCGCCTCCGCGTGGTCGAGGAGGCCGAGGGCGAGGATCGCGCCGCGGCGCGGCCACGGGTGCGGGTCCTCGAGGACTCCCAGGAGGAGGCGGAGATCGCCGGGGCCTCCGAGCCGGCCGAGCGCCTCCGCCGCCGCGCCCCGGACCGACCAGGCGGGGTCCGAAAGGGCCGCTCGGGCGACCTCGGCTCCGGCGTCGGCCCGGAGGTCGGCGAGGGAGTGGATCGCGCAGACCCGGATCCACGACGCCCTCGACTCCGCCGACCGGACGATCGCGGGGACGGCGCGCGCGTCGCCGATCCGCCCGAGGGCGATCAACAGCGCGGGCTTCACCCACCCCTCCTCCCGCTCGAGCCGGTCGACGAGCGCGTCGACGGACTCCCCGTCGCGGGCGCGTCCGAGGACGATCGCCGCCGCGATGCGGACCCGGCGGGCCGGGTCGGTGAGGAGCGGGCGGATGAGGGGCGCGAGCTCCGGCGGGGCCGCCTCGCCGAGGGCGAGGACCGCCTGCCGGCGGACCCGATCGTTCGGGTCCGCGAGGAGCGGGATGAGGAGGGGCGCGGTCCCGGGGTCGCGGGCCCGGCCGACGGCCGCCGTCGCGCCCCACCGGACGTGGGGCTCCGGGTCGGCCAAGAGCGGGGCGAGCGCCGGGACCGACCCGTCGCCGCCGATCGACCAGAGGGCCCACGCGGCCTTCGAGCGGACCGACGCCTGGGGATCCGCGAGCGTCCGCTCGAGCGCCGGCCGGGCCTCGGGCCGGCCGAGGGCGCCGAGCGCCTCCGCGATCGAGCCGCGGACCGCCGGGTCCGGGTCGCCGAGCGACGCCTCGAGCCCGGTCCGGGTCCGCGGGTCGCGGATCGTGCCGAGCGCCCAGGCGGCCGCGCGCCGCACGACCGGCTCCGGGTCCGCGAGCGCCCGCAGGAGGGGCGCGGTGTCGACCGGCGGCGCGGCGTGGGCGAGCCGCCGGATCGCGCTCAACCGGTCCGCGACGGGGGTGTCGGGACGGGGGGTCCCGGCGGGCGGCGGCCTCGACCGGCCCGGACGAGCGACCACGGCGGTCGTACGCGGCCGTGCCGTTATAGCGCTTCGCCGGTCGCGCGCGCCGCGCCGGGGAGCGCGCGCTGCGCCCGGCGCTCCGCCGAGCGGTACCGGCCGAGCGGGGCGGGGGCGACGCCCCACCGGTCGAGGAGGTACGCCCGATCGATCCCGAGGGGCGCGAGCAGCGTCTCCGCGCACCGCGCGAGCAGCTCGAGGTACGCGTCGGCGTCGTACGCCGTCCCCGCCTCCACCGCCTCGGCGACCCGGACCCGCTCGGTGTACCGCCGCTGGGTCCGGTCGACGATCACGTAGCGGACGTACTCGCCCGGCGCCCGCTCGAGGCCGAGGTCGGCGAGCTGCCGGAGCGCGGCGACGGTGTCGGTGTACTGGACGTACGCCGCCGCCGGCTGCGCGAGCCGGTGCGTGAGGAGGAGCTCCTCCGCCGGCCAGTCGCCGGCCCGGAGCCGGGCGGCGAACAGGTCGCCCCGGGCGAGGATCTTCGGTCGGCTGCCCCGGACCGCCTCGGCGTCGGGGGCCTTCGCGAGGAGGTCGAGCACCTCCCGCTCGAACGCGCGGAGGACGGCGGGGGTGTCGTGCCGCCGCGAGCCGACGCCGCGGAGCTTGAACTCGCCCGTCGTGTAGAGGCCGAAGTACCGGTTCGGCACCCCGAACCCGTGGGTGACGGCCGGCAGGAACGCGATCCAGCGGTACCGGCCCTCGTAGCCGAGCGGCAGGTCGACCGCCCGGCCCGCCGCCTCGGCGAACGCGGGCCCGTCCGGCGGCCGGTCGGGGTCGACCGGCGCGAGCCAGAGGGAGTCGACGAGCCCGTGCAGCGCCCGGTAGCCGGCCGCCTCGGCCCGCGCGATGAGCCCGGCGAGGAGCGTCCGGGCGTAGGCGTTGATCGCCTCGTGGCATTCGATCCGGCCGAACCGGGCGTTCCGGTACCCCTGGTAGCCGAACGCCGTCACGAGGATCCACTTGAGCATCTTCGCCCGGTGGCGGTACCGGGCCCGCTCCGCCGCCGGCCGGGACGGGTCGGCGAGGCGCGCCTTGAACGCGAGGCGCCGCGCGAGCAGCGGCGCCAGGGTCCGGGGGATGAGCCCGACGCGGCGCTCGCACGACCGGTACCCGAGGCCCGGCGCGACGTGCCCGCTCGCGGGGCAGCAGGCGCAGTCGAGCGTCTCGGTCGACAGGTTGTGCCGGACCATGATGTGCGGGTACAGGCTCGCGAAATCGAACTCGTCGACCGTGTCGTGGAGGCCGACCGGGGGCTGGAGGATCACGCCGCCCCGGTCCGCGGCGACGAGCCGGTCGGCCGGCTTGAACTCCTCCGGGCGGTTCTTCTTCCACGGGACGTGGACCCCGGCGGCGATGGCGTGCGCCATCTCCATCGCGGTGAAGCACGTCCCGGGCGACTGCCGGACGACCGTCTGCAGGGAGAGCCGGGAGAGCCGCGCGGCGTCGACGAGCCCCTCGACGGCGACGTCGTCGAACAGGAACGAGTTCTCCCGGTCGACGTGGAACCGGCCGGGGATCGGGTAGCTCGCCGTCCGGTGGCGGACCTGCCCGTACGACGCGTAGGAGAAGGCGGCCCGCGTCGGCGCGAACGGTCCCGGCGCGCGGCCCAGGTGGAACTCCGATTCGGTGAACCCGTGGAGCGCGGCGCGCCGGTAGAGCGCCGGGAGGTCGGCGGCGTCGCCGCCCTCCGTCAGGAGGAGGTCCGGGTCGGCCCGGGCGAGCTCCCGGACGAGCTCGGCCAGGATCGACGCTTCGTCGCCCTCGATCGTCGCGTCGCCCAGCGTGACGGCCGTGATCCGCTCCTCGAGGAGGCGGCCGCGCCGGCGGACCTCGGGCCGGCCGACCACGAGGGCGAGGGCCGTGAGCGGCGGCGTCCGCGCGTCGATCGTCTCCGGGGGCTCCGTCGCCCGCCAGCCGCGGCCGTCGTCGGCGATCGGGGCGAACGGGTAGAGGTCGTGCGCGAGGTGGTAGAGCTGCGGCAGCGAGAGGTCGACGTCGTACAGCTGGAACGCGTGGTACCCGCCGAACGCATCGACGAGCGTCGCGAGGCGCTTGCGGTCCATCGACCGGCGCGGGGTCACCGCCAGCACCCGGCGCGCGCGCCGGTCGAACAGCGACGGCCGCTCGGTCCGCCGCTCGACGCGCGCGGCGCCCGGGTCGTCGGCGAGCAGGCGGGCGGCCCGGTCGAGGGCGTCCGGGGCGCCGGCGACCAGGAACGGCGGGGCGAACGGGACCGGCTCCGCCGTGACCGCGCGCGTCGTCGCGTCCTTCACCCACCGGACGACGCCCGAGCCGTCCCGGGCCTCCGTGACGTCGAGGAGCCACCCCGCGCGCATCGCGCGGGCCCTACGGGAGGGACCGGGCCGGGACGGCCGCCGCGCCGTCGTCCGGCGGCAGCCGCCGGGCGAGGTCGAGCAGCACGGAGAGGAGGATCGACTCGAGGAGGTCCGGGCTGCCCACGTTCGTCGCCTGGGCGACGTACCGCCGGGCCCCGGCGCGGAGCCGCTCGAACGCCGCCCGCTCCTCGGGCGTCGTGAGGAGCCGGCCGAACGCCTCCCAGCGCTTCAGCCGCTCCTCGAGCGCCTGCCGGTAGGTCGGCACCGTGCGTCCCACGCGATCACCTCCTCCCGGGCCCCGGGGGCGTCGAACGCCTCGAGCCCGAGCTGCCCCGGGCGGCGCGTGACGAGGGTGAGCCGGCCCCCGTCGCGGTAGCCGTCGACGACGAGCCGGTGCGGCGCCGCCGCGACCCGCCAGAGGTCGAAGCACCGGGGTCCGTGCGCGCGCAGGCCCGGGAACCGGCCGAACCCGCCCGCCCCGGTGAGGAGGAGGGGGCGGCGCGACGTCTCCGCGACGGTCCGCAGCGTCGCCGCGACGTGGGCGAGGAGCGGCTCCCGCTCCGCCTCGGGGAGGTCGTCGTCGTAGAACAGCGCCGGCAGCTCGTGGCCGACGAGCCACGTCGGGCGCGTCCGGCGGATCTCCCGGGCCCACCCGTCGACGAGCGCGACGAGCTGGTAGGCGGTGAACGCCCGGGCGAGCCGCACCCTCTTCAGGACCGTCTCGGGGGCGATCCCGAACGCCCGGCCCCGTTCGGCGATCCGGTACGCCGGGAACCGGTTCGCGCCCTCGATGAGGGAGAGCCGGCCGCCGGCCGCCGCGCTGCCGGCGTAGAACAGCTCGAGGAGCCGCTCGACCGGCTCCGCCGGGCCGAAGAGGAGCGTCGCCTCCCCCGGCGAGAGCCGGCGGGCGAACCAGCCGAGCCACGCCGGGGTCGTCGGAAGCGCGGGCCCGGCGCCGGCGTCGGCCGGGCGGACCCGGCGCGCGGCCGGCGGACGCGGCGGCGTCGTCTCCGGCTCCGGTCCCGGGAGCGGAAGCGGGAGCGGGAACGGGAGCGCCGCGGTCTCCTCCTCGAGGAACGGATCGAACATCGTCACCGCTCCCCGTTCGACGCGGACGCCGCTTGTTAAGGGCCGGCCGGGGGGACCGGAAACGGGGTGGGGGGCGGGGTGTTGCACCCCGTCTCCGGTCCGGCCCGCCCCGTGGGACGGGCCGCCGGGAGCCGCCCCTCGCGCCCGGGGGAGCGGGATCCGGCGCGCCGCGGCCCGGCGCCGTCAACCCCCGGTCCCGCTGGGGCCGGCGATGCGGAGCCGGCCTCGGGCGATCGTCCCGGGGGGGGGCGCGCGGCGGTCCGATCGGGACCCCGGCCGGGGGCGGCGTCCCGGCCCCCGGCGGAGCCGGCCGCGTCGGAAGGACGGTGACGGCGACCGGTGTCGGAAGGTTTATCCCGCGTGTCCGCGCTTCAAACCGACCGGAGCCCCGCGCTCGTGCCGAACTGCCCCAACTGCGGGAAGCCGATGTCGCCCGGCTTCCTCGGCTCGGAGAGCTTCATCGGCGGGTCGAAATGGTTCCTCGAACGGACCCGGCTCGCGTTCGGCGGCGAGGAGCTCGCCCGCCCGAACACGTTCGGCATGGTGTACATCCCCGGCTTCCGGTGCCGGGACTGCCACCAGCTCCTCCTCCACTACTGACGGTCCGGGCGCCCCCTCAACCCCGCCGGCCCCGCGCTACCCGCCGAGCCGGTGGCTCCAGGCCGGCGGCGGGACGCCGAGCGCCTCCGCGAGCGCTTCCGCGTTGACCGCCGCGTCGCCGCGGAAGTGGTTGTTGAAGAGGCCGAGGACCGGGTCCGCCCGCTCGGCGAGCGCGCGGACCCGCGGGACCCACGCGTCGAGCTCGGCCTTCGAGTAGGTGTAGTCGTACCAGATCGCGCTTCCGTGGCCGTGCCATCGCACGTAGCTGAACGGCGCGGTCACGTCGAGCCGGATCGGGAGCTTCGGCTCGTCGACGACCACGTGGGCGAACCGGTGGGCGCGCAGAAGCTCGATCGACTCCGGGGCGAGCCAGCTCTCCTCGCGGAACTCGACGGCGACGGGGAGGTCGGCCGGGAGGCTCTCGTAGAAGCCGCGCACCGCGGGCTCGTCGAACGGAAGCGACGGAGGGAGCTGGAGGAGCGCGGCGACGAGCTTCCCCGCGTCGCGCAGCGGCCGGATCACCTCGAGGAACGCCGCGAGCTCCGACCCCGCGGCCTGGAGCCGGCGCTCGTGGGTGATCGAACGGGGGAACTTCGCCGCGAACCGGAACCCGTCCGGCGTTCGCCGGACCCACGATTCGACCACCGAGACCGGCGGGAGCCGGTAGAACGTCGTGTTCACCTCGACGAGCGGGAACCGCTCCGCGTAGTACCGGAGCCGGTCCGCGACGCCCTTCTTCGGGTAGACGCGGCCGACCCACTCGGGGTAGTCCCAGCCGCTCGTGCCGAGGAGAATCCGCCCCACGGCCCGAGGGACGGGCCGGGGGGCTATAGGCGCGGGCGGCGCGCGGGGAGGGGCGACGAAACGCCCCGCCGGGACGTCCCGGGCCGGGCGGGGGCGGGCTTCCGGTGCGGATGCCGGTGGCCCGTCGCCCCGCCGTGGGGCGTCGGGCTCGACAGGACCGCTCGGCCGGCGCGGAGCCCCTTGATGCCCCGCAGCTCCTCCGCCGCCGCGGTCACCTCCGCGCCGCGGCCGACGAGGACGAGCGACTCGAGGCAGACGTCGCCGTCCAGGTGGACGTGCGTCGAGCTGCGGATGTGCTCCCCCCACCGGTGCTGGGCGGCGACGAGCCGGGCGAGGACGTTCGGCGCGTCGTGGCGGTAGAGGAGCATCACGATCCCGACGACGTCCGCGTCGGGGTTCCGAAGCGCCTCGTCGGAGAGCTCCTGGCGCACGAGGAAGCGGATCGCCTCGGAGCGGCTCTTCGAATGGCGCCGCTCCACCCAGGCGTCGAGGGCGCGCGCGAGGGCGGGCTCGAGGGAGACCCCGAGCCGGACGACGCGGTCGGGCATCGGCCTACGCCGGGCCGACGGGCGGCCCGTGGGGGACCTCCGCCGGTCGCTCGAATCCCCGATACCGGTAGTACGCCATCGCGAGGAGCCACGTGACGACGAACAGGCCGATGATGACGTAGCCGACGGTCTCGAAGTCGAGGTTGCCGATCCAGTCCCAGAAGCCGCCGGAGAGGCCGAACTCGCCGGCGACGACCCCTAAGAGCTCGATCCCGCCGATGCCGAACGCGACGGCGACCGAGATGACGGTCACGGTGAGGTTGTAGTACACCTTGCGGATCGGCTTCAGGAACGCCCACCCGTAGGCGTACCGCATCGCCACCCCGTCCGAGGTGTCGACGAGCACCATGCCGCAGGTGAACAGGAGCGGCAGGACGAGGATCACGTAGAGGGGGATCGCCGAGTTCGCCCCGCCGAGGGCGACGGCGAGGCCGATCGCGGCGATCTCCGTCGCCGTGTCGAACCCGAGGCCGAACAGGACCCCGATCGGGTAGATCTGCCGCGGCGAGGAGACGACGCGGAACAACCGGCCGAAGTACCGGTTCATGAAGCCGCGCTTCCCTAGCTCCGCCTCGAGGCGGGCCTCGTCGAGCTCGCCGTGGCGGAGGCCCTGGAAGATCCGGTAGATCTCGACGGTGATCACGACGTTGATGAGGCCGATGAGGAAGAGGAACGTGCCCGAGACGAGCGTCCCGGCGATCGAGCCGTACGTCTCGAGCGCCGGGATCGCGTTCCCGATCGCCCGCACGGCGAAGACGAGGGCGACGATGAGCCCGACCACGATCGTGGAGTGGCCGAGAGAGAACCACGTGCCGACGGTGAGCG
>Ga0335077_10002996_pt1 | contig 20256 bp, 15 predicted proteins | sample Lox_Sample_31_FD_207151 | JGI IMG/M metagenome (GOLD analysis project Ga0335077, IMG submission 207151) | Soil microbial communities from Loxahatchee National Wildlife Refuge, Florida, United States - Lox_Sample_3.1 | ecosystem: Environmental > Terrestrial > Soil > Wetlands | place: USA...
CGGTGGCCGGGTCCTGCTCGGTCACCACGTGGAGGTTCTGCCCGGCCTGCGGCGGTCCCAGCACCCACTCCGCGTACCCGAAGACCGAGAGGCGCCGGGGGCGGCCGTCCTGGTTGGTGAGCATCAGGAGCTGGAACTTCACCGGGTCGACCGCGTCCACGAAGACGTCAAGCGTGTGGCGGATGCCACTCGCCGAACGCTCGAACCGCGTGACCCCGGGGCGGTGCCGGATCACGAACCGGCCGCTGGCGCCGTCGCGGGGTAGCGGCCCGGGGGTGGGAGACCAGGCTACGCCGCTCTCGTCGTCGCGGACCAGGATGGCCTCGGCGGTCGGATCGGCGATCGGATCGTTCGCGAACGGCGTGAGCCGGTTCTCGCGGCTGTTCTCGGACCAGGTGAACGACGATCCCGAGGCCGTGACGATGGTGCCGAAGCTCGGGCTGGCGATGATGTTGGCCCAGGGCAGCGGCGTCTCCTGGTCGCCCTCGAGGACGACGACGTACTCCCGCCCACCCTCGGCGAAGCCCCCGAGCCCATTGGCGAACGCCAGCGGCGGCACCTTGACCGGCTCGGCGGGCGAGGGTACCGGGCTTGGCCCGGCGGGCAGCGCGATCGCGAGCGCCGGCGGCTCGGGCAGGGCGGGGAGCGGGCGATCGAGCTGGTGCGCCAGGGTTCCGCGGTCGCCGCTCAGGACAGCGCGCGCCACGCCGGAGAGGAGGAGGCGCTCGGCCTCCGGCATCCGGTCACCGCGCAACAGGTAGGCACCGCCTTTCCGGTGCTTCCAGGTTCGCCACGGTCCGTCGTCGAGCAGGGCTGCCAGCTGGGCGTGCATCTCGTCGAGGTAGCTGACCGGGTGCTCGTTCAGGATGACCACGTCCGCGCTCAGCCCCTTGAGGCGCCAGTACTCCTGGGCCTGCAGGACCTGCCGCACCAGCGCCAGGTCGGCGTCGGAGACCACACGCACGAGCAGGACCGGGAGATCGCCGGACACACCGTGTCCCCAGAGCCCCTCCTGCCCCAGCGTGCTGCGGGCTAGCACTTCCGGGCTCGGACGCAGCGAGGTGTCGGCATACAGCACGCGCGAGGCGAGCCGCTCGAAGAGGAGGGCTTCCTCGCTGGAGATGCCCAGGTGCTGGAGCCGGCTCCGCGCGTGCGCGAAGGCGAGCGCGAACGTCCGCGCGGCGGTCGCCGGGTCGTGGTAGCGCTGCGCCAGCGCCAGGGCTGTTTCCCGACCCGAGGCCATCCCGGTGGCGAAGGCGAGCCGCACCATCGCCCCCGGCGCGAGGCGAACGCGTTGCCGCAGGCTCACGATGGGATCGAGCAGGACGCCGGTCGTCCCGGAGAGTGGGCGGCCGTCGAGCGCCTGGGGATCCTCCGGCCCGCGGCCCCGGCCCAGGAACCGCCCCCGGTCGCTCTCCCACTCCACCGGTCCCTGCGTCCGGCCCTCCTGGCTGATGACGTGCACCACGAACAGCTCCTCGTCCTCCGGTGCGCGCGGCCGGCGCCGGCAGAGCAGGGTGTTCGTATCCGAGAGGTACTCCGACTCGATGAAGAGCTTGCCGAAGGCCGGGTGGGCGAGATCGTCGGCGCCGGGCGCCAGGACGATCTCGGCGTAGCTGGTGATCTCGAGCTCCCGAGCCCGGCCGCCGTGGTTCGTCACCTCCAGTCGGCGGACCTCGACGTCGTTCTCGGGCGAGACCGCCACCTCTAGCCGGGTCCCGATCTGGTCGTCCCTCCGCTCGAAGGTCGCCTTCTCCATGGTGAAGGTGACGATCTCGTTTTCGGTGTCTCGGCCGGTCGGATGATGGGTCGGCGACCACACCCATCCACTCCGGACGTCGCGCAGGTACAGGAGCTGGCCCCCTGGGTCGCGGGTCGCGTCCTGGCGAAAGCGGGTGACGGCGCGCCCGCGGCAGAAGCTCGCGCCGCCGCCGGCGTTGGTGACTACGGCCGTGTAGCGTCCGTTGGACAGGAACTGCGCGTGCGGGGACTCGGTCTGTGGCGAGCGGAAGCGGCGCACCGCGGCCGGCGGCAGCGGCGCGGTGATGGGCACGTCCTCGTCGGGGCGCGGTCGCATGAGCGCGGCCTGGCGCGGCACGCGCTCCTGGAGAAGGAGCTCCGTCGCCTGCACGCGCGCGTCCGCGTGGAAGCGCGCTACCATCCGGTTGCCGGTCAGCGCGCCCGCCAGGGCCGAGAGCGCCATGCCCTGGTGGTGGGCCAGGTGCTCGCGCACGATCTCGCCGCGCGTGTGGGCCGGCCAGGGCGCGTCCCCGCCGGCCTCCTCCGGGTGGCGGGGTGTGTGGTCGATGGCCTCGTAGAAGCCGTACTCGCCCAGGAGCCCTTCCCGCGCCAGGCGGCGCAGGTTCGCGGCCGCTGCGGTGGGGTGGACGAGCGCCGCCAGCGCGGAGGCGTAGGGAGCGACCACCAGCTCGTCGGCGAGGCCTCGCTTCATGCCGAGCCCCGGGACGCCGAAGGCCTTGTACTGGTAGTTGCCCAGGTGATCGACGAGGCTGTAGCCGGACTCCGAGATACCCCAGGCCACGCCGCGTTCCGCCGCGTAGTCCCGCTGGCGGCGCACCGCCATCCGGCAGGTCTCGTCGAGCAAAGTGTTTGGGTAGTTGCGCAGTACCAGCAGCGGCATGAGGTACTCGAAGAGCGTCGCGCTCCAGGAGAGGAGCGTCGGGATCCCGTGCACGCTGGTGGCGACCCGGCCGAGATGGAACCAGTGCTTCTCCGGGAGGTCCCCCTTGGCGATGCCGACGAAGCTGGCGAGGCGCGCCTCCGAGGCCAGCAGGTCGTAGTGAGAGGAATCGAGCCGGCCCGGCCCTTCTGCATCCGCCGCCCGGTAGCCAATCGCGAGCAGGCTCCGCTGCGGATCGTAAAGGAACCGGAAGCTCATGCCATCGGCGAAGGCGGCCGCGCGCTGCGCCAGCTCGTCGAGCCGCGCGGAGGCCGCCTCGGGCCTGGATTGGGCGCCCGTGCCGCGCCCGAGCCAGCGGAGCCCCTCGGAGAGCGCGATGAGCGCGCCGGCCAGGTTCCCGCTGTCGACCGTCGAGACGTAGCGCGGGGGGAGGGGGGCCAGGCTGACCGTGTCGTACCAGTTGAAGAGGTGACCCTCGTGCCGCTCCAGGCTCTCCATGGCGGTAAGAGTGGCGTCGATCCGGTCCACCAGCTCGCCGGTCTGGATGAAGCCCAGATCGTGCGCGGCCAGCGTGGAGAGGAGCCCCATGCCGATGTTGGTGGGCGAGGTGCGGTGGGCGATCCTCGGCGGTGACTCCTGGACGTTGTCCGGGGGCAGGAAGTGATCGTCCGGGCCCACAAATGCCTCGAACCACTTCCAGGTCGCGCGGGCCACGCCGAGCAGGAAGGCCCGGTCGTCGGGCCCGAGCGCAACGTTCTTGCACTCGGTGAGCTGCGAGAGGCGGTAGGCGATGAGTGGCGCGAACGTCCACAGCGCCAGCACGGGCACCGCGGCTGCGAGCGCGTCCGGACGCAGCCCGGAGACGAGGGCCAGCCCGGCGAGCGCCATGGCGGGTGCCGCCCCCATCGCCAGCAGGAACGATCGCGGACCGGTCTTGCTCTCCAGCCGGGCCCCGCGCGCGGCGCTCGCGGCGGAGGTCTCCCACTCGAGCAGCCGGCGCCGGGTGATGGCGAGCCGGACCACGGTGACGAGGATCGCGTGCACCATGCCGTAGGCCTGGTTCGCGAGGAAGGCGAGCTGCAGGAGGATACGGGCCGATCTCCCGGTCGCTTCCTCCACCAGCCCCCGCAGGAAGGCACGCCGCGGCTGGTCCGGGCTCGGGCCGCCCAGGGCCGCAATCGTGAACGCCAGCAGAGGAAAGGCGAGAGAGGCGACCCCCGCGGCCGTCCAGAGCACCGGGTCGCCGGGCAGCACAGTCCAGCAGAGGAGGAAGAGGAGGACGGTGGCGGGCGCGACCAGCGCCCGCCGGAGGTTGTCGAAGATCTTCCAGCGCGAGATGGCCGGGAGGCGGTTCCGCGCCAGGCCTCGACGCGTCGGCACGAAGGGGAACAGCCAGGCCAGGATCTGCCAGTCGCCGCGCGTCCAGCGGTGCTGGCGGCGAGCGTGCGCCAGGACGCTGGAGGGGTAGTCGTCGACCACTTCGACGTCCGTCACCAGCCCGGTGCGGGCATGGATGCCCTCGAACAGGTCGTGCGAGAGCATCATGTTTTCCGGGACGCGCCCCTCGAGCGCCGCCGTGAAAGCATCGACGTCGTAGAGCCCTTTGCCGGTGAAGCTCCCCTCGCCGAACAGGTCCTGGTAGGTGTCCGAGACGGCGGTCGTGTACGGATCGACCCCGGTGTGCCCGGCGAAGATCCGCGCGAAGAGGGACCCTGTGGCGCTGGCCATGGTGACGCTGACGCGCGGCTGCAGGATGCCGTAGCCCTCGGTGACGCGGCCGCAGCGAGGGTCGAAGTGGGGCCGGTTGAGCGGGTGCGCGATGATACCGACTAGCTTCTTAGCGCCGTCTCGCGGGAGGCGCGTGTCCGAGTCCAGCGTGATGCAGTAGCGTACGCTCGGGAGGACGCTCCGGTCGCCCACCTGGACGTCGAAGCTCGTATCGGTCGCGCCGCGCAGGAGCCGGTTCAGCTCTTCCAGCTTCCCGCGCTTCCGTTCCCAACCCATCCACACTCCCTCGGCCGGATTCCACTGGCGGGCGCGCTGGAGAAGGAAGAACCGATCGCCCCGCCCCTCACCCAGGCGCGCATTGAGCGCCTCGATCCCGCCGCGGGCCGAGGCCAGGATGGCGGCGTCGCCGGGCATGTCGCGCGCCGCAGCGTCCGCGAAGTCGCCCAGGATGGCGAAGTGGATCCGGGGATCGAGGTTCCCGACCGCCAGGACCTCGAGGTGCTCGAGCTGGCGCTCGACGATCTCGATGCTGGTGAGAAGCGTCGGGACCACCACTAGCGTCCTCGCGTCCTCCGGGATGCCGGCCGAGAGGTCGAGGCGCGGCAGTCGCCGCGGCGGCGCGAAGCGGGCGGCCAGGTGCTGGACCAGGGCGATGGCCACCTCGCTGGCCGGGACGAGGAGCAGCAGTGCCAACCCCACCAGCGCCCAGATGGAGCCGCCGCCGTGGTGCCGGGCGTACGCGCAACCGGCGGCGACCAGGGCACCGGTCGCAAGCCCGATCGCGCCCAGGTAGGCCCAGGTCGCGTGCGCGAAGACGAACCGGCGCAGCGCCTTGCGCGGGCCGGGGCTCCATGCGAGGTCGGCCTCCAGCTCGCGCCGGCCCTTGCCGATCAGGTGGTGCCCCACATGCGCGGCCCGCGCGCCCGGCCCCTCGGTATCCGCCGCCTGGCGGGCGCTCTCCACCGCGCGGAGGGCCACTCGCACCTGGGCCTCGCCGGTCGGCTCGGCCAGCTCCTCGACGGCCTGGCGGTAGCGGTCGCGGGAGAGAAATTCCATCCGACCGTGCACGCCGGCTGGATCCCGCTGCAGCACCCGTTCGACCAGGCTGACGCGCTCGACGTGCTCGGTCCAGTCTATCGTGGAGCAGAGCCGGAGGCTGGTGATGACGTTCGCGACCGAAACCTGGGTGGCGGCCTCCCGCTGGTGCTCGCCGCGGATCGCCTCCTCGGCGGTGGTACGCTGCGTGGCCAGGTGCGCGTCGAGGGCGCTCCGGACCGCCGAGAGCCGCGGTCCGTACTCGCGCCCCCGCTGCAGGAGCTGCACCACGAGGGCCGCAGGAAGCGCCGGCGGGAGGGGCGGCGGCGATCCCCTCCCGGCTGAGTCGATGCGGGCCACGTAGGCGTCGGCGGCCCGGCGGGCGGCGCGGGCTGCCAAGGTCTCGTCGGCCAGGCGCCGCAGGTTCTCCACCAGCGCCAGCTTTAGCATGCTCGGCCAGGCCCACAGCTCGCCGATGGTGAGCGGGGCGACCGTCTGGAAGGTGTCCAGGTAGCGGGCCAGCTGGTTGCGGTCGAGGCGGCTGTCGCTGTGTCGGATCAGCTCCACCGCCAGCGCGTAGACGCGGGCATTCCCGGCCTGATCCCGGGCCGCCAGCTTGGGCAGCTCCCGGTAGTAACCGCGGGGCAGGTTCTGGCGGATGTCACGCATCTCGGAAGCGACTAGGTGGAAGTTGTCGAGGAGCCACTCCGCCGCGGCGGTGACGAACTCGCCCCGGTGAACGTCGCCAGCCAGCGCCCGGTATGCCTCGCGGAGGCGATGCCCGTTGTCGTCGAAGCGCGGGAAGACGCTCCGCGCCGCACGTCGTCTCGGGTCCACCGTGAAGCGGCCCGCCAGCGACCGAGCCCGCTCGTCCAGGCGTTCGATGCTCAGGAGCTCGTCCCGGAACGGCCTCTCCAGGGCCCCAGGTACATGACAGGCCTTTCCGAAGAACGCTGAGTCGAGCCTCGAGGCCACGTGCACACACCCTTCCAGACGGAAGTCAGCGCGTCATCGGGGCGATGGGTGAGCTGGCTCTCACGGTACGTATAGCGGAACCAGTCAGCCCTGTCCCGCCTCACGGACCCGGGGGCGGCTGCAGGTCCGTCGGTCCCAGGCGGGCGCCCCGAGCAGCGCCCGGAGCTTCTCGGCGTACGGCGCGTCGAGCGCGACCAGGCTCGCGCAACCTCGTTGCGACCAGCGCCCGGGGCGAGACTCCCTCAAGCAGAAACGCGCGCACGACCCTGAATACGGCACGGGGTGTGGCGCTTGCTCGCCGAACGGCGCGGGATGGCTACCGAGGACGTCGAGCGAGTGGATGCGCGCGCACACAAGCTCGTAGGCGCCTTCCTGTTCCTGCTCGCCGCCTACATCGGGGTGGACGCCGTAGTGACGCTGTGGAGTCGCGATCCGCCGCGGCCGAGCGCAGCCGGCATCGCGCTCACGATCGTGTCGATCGCCGCTGCGGGGGGGTGGCTCGGGAGCGCGAAGCGGCGGGCGGCGCGCCACCCGGGTAGCCGCGCGCTCGAAGCCGGTGCCTTCCAGACCATCGCGTGCTTCTGGCTCTCGATCATCACGCTCGCCGGCATCGGCCTGAACGCAGTGCTGGGATAGTGGTGGGCAGATCCCGTCGCCGCGCTCGGGATAACCTGGTTCATTGGCAGGGAGGGCGCTGAGGCCTGGCGTGGCGAGGAATGCGCGTCCGCCGGCTAAGTCCGCTGACCGTGATGGTCACGGTGGCGGGAGCAGACTTCGCCCTGAACGACTATGACTGGCCTATCTCCCCGCCCGAGTGTCCACCCAACGCCGGCGGGAGCAGCCCACACGCACGCCCAAGTGCCTGAAATGACCGCTTCCGTCCAGTTTGGCCGGACGGGAGCGGACACTATCGGTGGAATTCGTAGTTCGACGCTCTATCCAACTGAGCTAGCGCAAGCCCGATTCACCCTTGGTCGACGGCAACCTTCGTTGCCGACCGCCGCCCGGCGCTGCCGCGCGGGGAGCTCCCGGGCAGCCGCGCCACGTCGACCCCTCAGAGCACTGGCGGAAAGGGAGGGATTCGAACCCTCGAAACAGGTTACCCCATTTACTGGTTTAGCAAACCAGCGCCTTCGGCCTCTCGGCCACCTTTCCGAAACTCTCCCTCTCAGTCCTGGCGGAGGAGGAAGGATTCGAACCTTCGGAGGGCGTGAACCCTCAGCGGTTTTCAAGACCGCCGCCTTAGGCCGCTCGGCCACTCCTCCGAATCCGCTCTCGTTCCGTCCACTTCCATCCGGAAGCCCCAGATGGCCTCCGCCGAGTCCGCCCATATACGGCACCGAGGCACACGGATCAAGGGGGGAAACACCTCCGCACGGCGGCTCTGGAGCCAGCGGGACCCGCTACCCCGTTGGTCCGAGAGCTGGCCGATGAGAGCGCTGCCTACCTTCTCATTCGAACTCGCTCCTGGTCGTGTCCCCCCTGGGGCGGTCCCACGTCCGATCGAACCCAACAGACCGGCTAAAGGCCGCTGGTCTTCGCATGCCTGCCAGATGACCGGGCGAGGAGGACGATACATCTCAATCACGATGCATGCCGTTCCTCGCCTGTCTGCCCTCCTCGTCCCCGCATCCCGCGGTGGTCAGGAGATCGCCCGTGCCGATCCGGTCTACGCATCCCACCCCCGGATACAGGGCTGGGTCGCAGGGATGGCAGTGGGGCGAGGACGGCTGCATCGTCCGGCCGCCCGGGCCGGAGCGGCTAGACCCGCCGGGCTCGCGATCGGCTCGAGCAGTTCGCAAGACGCTCTCCGACCTGGCTGCGGTAGCTCTATAGGAGCGAGGCGCTCTCGTCGCGGTCTCCTCAGCCGCCTGGAGCTCCCTCCACGAGGCTCGCGTAGGTACAGCCCCGTGACCCAACACTCAGATCCGCTCACCCTCCACGTACACCGCCTCGAGCTCGAGCGTAGGCGTCATCACCACGAGATCGGCCCAGGCACCCGCGGCGATACGCCCGCGGTCGAAGAGTCCGAGGTAGTCCGCCGCGAAGGTCGACACGCGCCGAGCGGCATCCTGCAGGGGTAAGCCGATCGACACGAGGTTCCGGAGCGCTTGGTCCATCGTGAGCGTGCTCGACGCGAGTATGCCGCCTGGGAGGCGTACGGCGCCCCATTCCTTCACGGCGCGCTGGCCGAACACGGTGACGGGGCCGTCGGGCAGCCCCGCCGCGGCGGAAGCGTCGGTCACGCAATACAGCCTGGGGATGCTCCTCAATGCGGCCCGAATGGCGCCGGGGTGGACGTGCAAGAGGTCGGGGATGAGCTCCGCGTGCTCCGCGTGGGCGAGTGCAGCGGCAACCGCGCCGGGGACTCGGTGCTCGGTCCCGGTCATGGCATTGAAGAGATGCGTGAAGCCGCGAGCACCCCTCTCCAGGGCCGATAGCGCCTCGTCGTAAGTCGCGAGCGTGTGCCCGATCTGCACCGTGATGGCGGCACGCGTGAGGGGCTCGACGAGCTCGAGGTGTCCGGGCAGCTCGGGGGCGAGCGTCAGGACCCGCACCCGCGCCAAGGCATCGAGCGCGTTCACCTCGGCCATCGAGCCAGCTCGTGCCGCGTGCGGCTGGGCGCCGAGCTTGCCCGGGTTCAGGAAGGGTCCTTCGAGGTGCGCTCCGAGTACCCGGGCGGCGCCGGGGGCCCTGAGCCGTAGCCTCGGGCCCACCTCGGTGAGGGCGTGCTCGATAGCCTCGCGCGGGGCGGTCACGGTCGTGGCGAGGAGGCTCGTCGTCCCGTGGCGAGCGTGGTAGCGCGCCATGGTGTCGACCGCGCCGCCGCCATCCATGACGTCGGCCCCAGCGCCGCCGTGCACGTGGAGGTCGACAAAGCCGGGCAGGATCAGGGGCTCGTCGCCGGGTCCGCGTACCGGGCCGCCGTGCACGGCGATGATGCGATCCGTGAACTCGATATCCCCGTGAACCCAGCCGGGAGGGGTGAGGATGGCTCCGGAGAGGCCCGTGGCCCGCCCGCTCTGGCTCACGGTCGTCACGGCACGAGCATAGACCGGCCGGGCGCCCCGGGGATGTTTTCGGCCGGCGTCTCGGCAGGCCCCTTACCGCTCGACTCCCTTGGGGAAGCTCTCGGGGGTGATCCGCGCGAGCCCCCCCATGTACGGCCGGAGCGCTTCGGGCACGAGCACGGTTCCGTCCGCCTCCTGAAACTGCTCGAGGATGGCCACTACCGTCCGGCCGACCGCCACGCCCGACCCGTTGAGCGTGTGGGCGAGCCGGGGCTTGCCTCCCTCGCCCCGGTAGCGGACGCGGATGCGCCGGGCCTGGAAGTCCTCGCAGTTCGACACGGAGCTGATCTCGCGGAAGCAATCCTGGCCCGGGCACCAGACCTCGATGTCGTAGGTCTTCGCAGAGCTGAACCCCATGTCGCCCGCGCAGAGCAGCGTCACCCGGTGGTGCAGGCCGAGGCGGCGCAGCACCTCGCAGGCGTCATCCACCATCTTCTCGTGCTCGGCGTAGCTCTCCTCCGCCCTGGCGAACTTGACGAGCTCGACCTTGTTGAACTGGTGCTGGCGGATGATGCCGCGAGTGTCCCGCCCGGCGGAGCCGGCCTCCGAGCGGAAGCAGGGGGTCCAGGCGCAGTACGAGACTGTCAGGACCTCGGCGTCGAGGATCTCGTCCCGATGCATGTTGGTCACCGGGACCTCGGCCGTGGGGATGAGGTAGAGGGGAGGGGTGACCGTGGTCTTGAAGGCGTCCTCCTCGAACTTGGGGAGCTGCCCCGTACCGGTCATGGTCTCGGCAGTGACGAGGTAGGGAGGTAGGATCTCGCGGTAACCTCGCGAGGTGTGGACGTCGAGGAAGAAGGACGCGATGGCCCGTTCCAGGTGCGCCCCGGCCCCCTTCGAGATCGTGAAACGCGAGCCCGAGAGCTTCGCGGCCTGCCCCCACTCGAAGATCCCGAGCGCCTCCCCGAGCTCCCAGTGCGGCCTGGGCGTGAAGCCGTACGCCCTCTTCTCGCCAAAGCTCCGCACCACGACGTTGTCGCGCTCGTCCTTCCCGTCGGGGACGGACTCGTGCGGTGGGTTCGGGACGAGGAGGAGGAGGCGCTCGATCTCGGCCTCGACCTGGCCCAGTTCGGTCTCGCTTCGCTTCACCGCGTCGCCCAACCCGCGCAAGCCGGCGCGGGCCCCTTCCACCGCGCTCCTGTCGGTCCGGGCGAGCTCGCGGATCTTGGCGTTGGCCTCGGCGAGCTCCTTCTTCTCTTTCTCGAGGAGCACGTTCAGCTCACGCCGACGCAGCGCCAGCGGCCTCACCGGGGCGAGCGCCTCTAGAGCCTTCTCGCCGCGTCGAGCGAGGCGCAGCTCGAAGGCGTCGAAGTCGGCCGAAACGGCCTTTAGGTCGAGCATCGTTTTGGCACCCCGTCAAAAAGAGCCAAGGAAAACGGGCGAACAGGATTAGTCTTTAACTTACGGTCGGGCAAGGGGTCTGTCGTGTCGATTGAACCTCTCCTCCACAGGACGCCGCATGGCTGAAGAGGGCGAGGGGAAGCGCCCCGTTCTCCGGGTGGTCCCGGGCGGTCCGGAACGGGGGAAGCGGGAGGAGGAGGCGCTCCTCGCGGCGTTCCTCGTCGGGGACGACGAGGCGTTCGGAGGGCTCGTCCGCCGCCACGAGAAGCTGGTCCTGTCGCTCGTGCGCCGGTACTCCCGCACCCCGGAGGATGCCCGCGACCTGGCCCAGCGCACCTTCCTGCGCGCCTTCGAGGCGGCCCGCCGGGCCCTGCGCCGCGCCCCGCACGGTGCGGTCCCCTTCCGGCGCTGGCTCGTGCGCATCGCCGTGAACCTGGCCAAGAATCACGTACGCGACGAGAACCGCTTCCGGATGACCCCCTTCGACAATGTCGAGGAGGGCCGGCTCGGTACCGAGCCGGCCGCCCCGGCCGAGCTGGAACGGGCGCGGCGGTCCGAGCGGGTCCGCCGGGCGGTCTTGTCCCTGCCCCGGCGGCAGCGCGAGGTGCTCACCCTCCGGGTGGACGGCGAGCTCCCCTTCGCCGACGTTGCCGAGGCGCTCTCCATCACCGAGAACGCCGCCCGGGTGAGCTTCCACCATGCCGTGCGGCGACTGCGCGCTCTTGTCGAGGAGGACCCCCAGTGAACTCCGGATGCCGCGAGGTCGAGGTGTTGCTCGCGCTCCGTGCCGCGGACGCGGGCGCCGAGCTCTCCGAGGAGGACAGCCTTCGGCTCGACCGCCACCTCGAGAACTGCGCCGCCTGCCGAACGGAGCTTGTACGGACCCGGGAGCTCATCGGGCTCGTCCGCCTGCCGCCCGTGGACGCTGCCGAGAGCCTTATCCTCGCCGACCTGCCGGTCCGGGCACTCGCCGCCCTCCATGGCCGCGACCGCCGGCGCGGGCTCATGCGCCGGGTGGCGGCGGGCCTCGCTGGGATGGCGGTGGCGGCGGCGCTGGTGTTGGCGCTGCTCGCCCCGGCCCTGTTCCGCACCGGGGCTCCCGACACCCATCCGGCGGGCCTGGCCACGGCCGCCGCGAGCTGGGAGGTCCCGGACATGGACTCCCTCTGGAGCGAGAGCGCGGTCCTCGACGACTCCTCCAATAGCTCCCGGGACACGACCGCCATGACGGATGTGGTACTCGCCGCATATGACGCCGGGGACGGGAACTAGCTTGCTCTTAGACGGGGAAGGACGACGATGAGAAAGACAACCAGCTTTTTGCTCGCGCTTCTCGCCCTGCCGGGGACGGCCCTGGCGCAGAGCTCGAATGGCTCCGCGCAGGGGCCGGCCGGGGGGGCGAGCTCCCAAGCTCCCCGCCCCGACCCGGAACGGATGGAGAAGCGGATGCGGCTCGCGAGAACTCTGGGGCTCGCGGAAGCCCTGGACCTCGATACCGCCCAGGCCCTCCGGCTCGGGGACACGATGGCGAAGTACGACGAGCGGCGGAAACCCATTCGCAAGCAGATGACCGAGGCCAACGAGGTGCTCCGCACCGCGGCGCGGGGCGGCGGCGGCCAGAAGCAGAGCGCCGCCGACGTCGATGGAGCGATCGCGAAGCTCCTTGACGGGCGCGCCCAGCTCCAGGCCATCGACCGCGAAATGCTGCAGGCCGTGACGAAGGACCTGTCCCCCGAGCAGAAGGCTCGCGCGGCCCTGTTCCTGGGGCGGTTCCGCGAGCGGATCGAGCGGCGCATGTGGCCGGGACCGGGTGGCGCCGGCCCGGGGATGCGGCCGGGCATGATGATGGACAATCGCCACCCACAAGAGGGGATGCGGGGCCCGCCGAACGGAGAGGGTCGGGTGACCGCACGCTTCGCCGGTCCTTACGACGACTCCGACTCCGAGGGGCCGCCTCCTCCCTTCGCCGACGAAGAAAACTGACGGCGGCCAGCTGGGCCAGCAAGGAAGGTGAGGCAACCCGCCCCGGCCGGGGTTAAACTCCCGGCCGCATGACTCAGGCGGGTCCGCGTCTTGCCGTCATCACGGGCGCCTCCGCCGGCATCGGGCTCGAGCTCTCACGCCTCGTCGCCCGTGGTGGGCGGCCGGTCCTCGCAGTGGCGCGCCGGTCCGGCCCTCTCGAGGAGCTCTCCCTCGAGGCCGGGGCCGGGGGATGGGCCCCCATCTACCCACTCGCACTGGACATTAGCTCGCCTTCCGCCGCCGCCTCCATCCTCTCGGAGGCCGAGGCCCTGGGCGGCGCCGAGTGGCTCGTCAACAATGCCGGGTTCGGGCTTTACGGTCCCCTCGTCGAGGCCGAGCCGGGTCGCTTGGCGGAGATGGTTCGTCTCAACTGCGAGTCCGTGGTGCTTCTCACCCGCGCTTTCCTCCCGGCGCTCCTCCGTCGCGGGGACGGATTCATCCTGAACGTGGCTTCGGTCGCCGGATTCGTCCCCGTTCCGTTCGAGGCGGTGTACGGGGCGACGAAGGCCTTTGTGCTCTCCTTCACCGAGGCCCTCGCCGAGGAGCTCAAGGGAACGCCCCTCGGAGCGGGGGCCTTCTGCCCAGGGCCGGTGGCGACGGAGTTCCAGAGGGTATCGGGCGCTAAACGCCGATCGCCCGGCGCCCTCACTGCAGAGGCGGCCGCGCGCGAGGCGCTCTTGCAGATCGGGGCGAGGGAGGTCTTGAGAGTGCCGCGTCTCCCATACCGGCTGGCGATGGGGATCTCGAAGCTCGTCCCGCGCAGCGTCACCCGGAGGATGGCGGGACGGTGGAACAGACCCCCCGAAACTGGCCGGACCGGCCGGCCGGATGGGAGCGCGAGATGAGCCGCAGGCGGGGAGGAGGGCAGGGAGCACCCGCGATCCTCACGGTCTACGAGGGGCCGGAGGTGCTCTCCGCCCTTCTCCGGAAGGCCGGGTCGCCCCATGGCGCGGAGGAGGTGGGCGAGCGCTTCCGGCGGGCGCAGGCGAGCGGTGAGAGCCGGTCGGAGGTCATCCCCGGCCTCTTCCCCGAGGAGCCCCGCTTCGACGCGCCCGACGACGCGCGCCGCCTCTACGGGAACCTGTTCGGCCTGTGGGCACGCATCGCCGCGGGGCTCGGGCCCCACGACGATGCTCCCGAGGTGGTGAGGGAGCCCAAGGGGGCAGAGCCGCTGCCAGACCGCGGGACGCAAGTCGGCGACGTGCTCGAGGCGGACCTTATCGAGGCCGTGTGGACGACGCTCGCCGGTGAATCGCCCCGCGAACTAGCGCGCCGCCGCGACCGGTTCACGAACGTCCAGCCCGACCTCATGGCCTGGCTGGAGAGCGTGCCGCTCAACGATGCCGGCAGCCTCGCCCTCCAGGATCTCGCGTTCGAGACCTGGGCCATGTTCGACCACGCCTTCGGCGAGCGGCTCCCGGCGGTGGAGTTCCGCGACCTCCATGACCTGGAGAAGGAACCACCTCCCCTGGCCGAGGTGCAGCCGGCGCTCGCGGCCTACGTAGAGGAGCAGCTCGATCTCGCCGCCGAGGAGGACTCGAGCTTCGACCCTGCTACTCGCGCCCAGGTCGAGCGCGCCATGGCTGCCGTCTCGGCCGCGCTCACGGCAGCGGTCGTGGAGCCCTCGTAGCCCTGGCCCGAGCGGCCCCTCGAATCGAGCGAGCCAGTGCCCCGCGCGCGGCCGCTCCCGCACCCGGGGGGGGGCCAAAGGTTGGCCTACGGAGGCACGGCGCCCGAGCCTGCCGCCGCCGCTCTAGACGGGGGAAGGAGCGTACCCGGCGTGAGCCGCTCGGATCAGGACGGGCTCTCGCCGCTGCTCAGGCCGGCAGGCCGTCGACGAATGCCGTGAGCGCCTCGTCGAACGCGAGTGGGTTCTCCAGACTCGCGAGGTGGCCCGCCGACGGGATGCACACCACCCGCGAGCCCTTCACCACCGTTGCCATCCCCTCCGCCTCGGCCGGCGGTGTCCCGGCGTCGTGCTCGCCCACGACGAAGAGGACGGGGCAAGAGAGGGTGGCAAGGGTGGGGGTCGAGTCGGGCCGTCGCGCCATCCCGCGCTGGCACGCGGCCACGCCGGCCGGCGTCGCGCCCCCCACGAGGTGGCGGACCTCCTTCACCACGACCGGGTCCGGCGACGGGCGGAGCAGCTTGGGGATCATCTCGTCGGCCACCCACCCGAGCCCCCGCTCGATCGCCTTGCGTGCAAACGCTTCCCGGCCGGCGGCGGCCTCCTCCGTGTCGGCCGCAGCCTTGGTGTCGCAGAGCGCCAAGCCCCGAAAGAGCCCGGGGGAGCGCCGGTACAGCTCGAAGCAGGCGTAGCCACCCATGGAGAGCCCGACCACGGCGGCCCGCTCCACCCGGAGGTGGGCGAGGAGGGCGCGCACGTCTTCTGCTACCACGTCCATGGTCAGAGCTTCGGGGGGCAGGCTGCTCCTCCCCATCCCCCGGTAGTCGGGGGCGATGACGCGGTGGCGGCTCTCGAGCGCGGCGATCTGGCGAGCCCACATCCCCGAGTGGAGGGGGAAGGCGTGCAGCAGGACGACGGCGTCGCGAGCGGAGCGGGAAGTGCCGGCGTCGCGGTAGTACAGCGAGGTGCCGTTCACGTGCGCGATGGGCATGACCGGAACGATAGCGCAATCCAGGGGGCAGAGGGCCCCCCGCCGCGCAACGGCGCATCCTCCCGAGTGCATAGGCCGGCCGGGTGGGTTATGAGTCCCGGTCCATGGAAGCGAACGAGAAAGGGGCGATGGGGCAGGCGGGGGGGGTCCCTCGGGGGAGCGGCCCGCCCGAGGGCGTCGGGTACTTCGCGCGGTTCGGGGTGAGCGAGGGGATGATCGCCCGGACGCTCGGCGCGGCGCTCTCGAGCGGCGGCGACCACGCCGACGTCTTCTTCCAGCACCGCGTCGGCTCGGACCTGGGGCTGGAGGACGGGGCGGTGAACCGCGCCTACGCCTCGGTCGAGCTGGGCGTGGGCGTGCGGGTGGTGAAGGGGGATCAGACCGGGTATGGCTACACCGAGGACCTGAGCCTCCCCGCGCTTCTCGAGTGCGCCCGGACCGCGGCCGCCATCGCGGACGGGCCCTCCCGGTCCGCCCCGGCACGCTTCCACGTCCGTCCCGAACTCCCGGACCGCTATCCCCTGACGCGCCAATGGGAGGACGTCCGCCCGGAGGAGAAGCTGCCTGTCGTGGCCGGCCTCAACGAGGAGGCCTTCGCCGCCGATCCGCGGGTGCGGAAGGTGAACGTGTTCCTGCGCAACGAGTCGGCGGTGGTGCTCCTCGCCGACTCGAGCGGCCGGCTGGTCGAGGACCGGCAACCCATGACGCTGCTCTACCTCTCGGTGCTGGCCGAGCAGGGGGGACGGCGAGAACAGAACGGCTACAACGTCGCGGGGCGAGCGGGGTTCGAGTTCTACACGCCTGATCGGCTCGGGCGCGTCGTGCGCGAGGCGGTGGCGCGGACCACGGTGCTCTTCGACGCCGGCCCACCCCCGGCGGGGGAGATGCCGGTGGTGCTCGCCGCCGGGTCCTCGGGGATCCTCCTCCACGAGGCCATCGGCCACGGGATGGAAGCGGACTTCAATCGCAAGGGCGTGTCCATCTATGCCGACCGGATCGGCAAGCCCATCGCCCGCCCCTTCGTGAACATCGTGGACGACGCGGCCAACCCCGGGGCCCGCGGGGCCATCAACGTGGACGACGAGGGGAACCCGGCCGGCACGACCCCCCTCGTGGTGGACGGGGTGCTCGCCACCTACCTGCACGACGGCATCTCGGCCCGCCACTACGGCGTCGCACCCACCGGCAACGGCCGCCGGGAGAGCTACCGCCACCCGCCGCTGCCCCGCATGCGGTCCACGTACATGCTTCCCGGCCCGCACCGGAAGGACGAGATCATCAGCTCGGTGAAGCGAGGCATCTACTGCGTGAACTTCTCGAACGGCCAGGTCAACATCGGCGCCGGAGACTTCACCTTTTACGTGAAGAACGGCTGGCTCATCGAGGACGGCAAGCTCACCCGCCCGGTCAAGGACGTGAACATCATTGGCAACGGCCCGAGGACCCTGGAGCTCGTGGACATGGTCTCCGACGATTTGGCCATCGACGAGGGGGGCTGGACCTGCGGCAAGGACGGGCAGAGCGTGCCCGTGTCTCAAGGTCTCCCCACGGTGCGCGTGGCGAGAATGACCGTGGGTGGCCGGGGGACCTAGAGACCCACCGGGACAACAAGGAGTGGTTCCGCCGCGCCAGGAGCGCCCCGTGTCCGACCTTCTCGACATCGCCCGGCAGGCCGCGCGCCTCGCCCTCTCGCGGGGCGCCGAGGAAGCAGCCGCGGGGAGCTACCGCGTCCGGCATGTCGAGCTGACCTGGCGGGACGGCAAGCTCGAGAAGGTGACCGAAGCCACCACCCGCGGCCTCGGGCTCGACCTCTACGTGAGCGGCCGCTATGCCTCGGTGTCCACGAGCGACCTGCGGCCCGAGGCACTGAACCATTTTGTCGGCGACTCGGTGGCCCTGGCGCGCACCTTGGCCCCCGATCCGTACCGGCGACTTCCGGACCCGGCGCTCTACTCGGGTCAGGCGGAGGTCGACCTGGAGCTCGAGGACAGAAGCCAACGGGAAGTGGACCCTTCCGGGCGTCTCCTCGCGGTGCGTGCGGTCGAGGACGCCGCGCGATCAGTGCGGGGGGCGGAAGCCATCCTCTCGGTCACCGCCGGGTCCTCGGACACCCAGGGCGAGTCAGCGCTCGTCCACTCGAACGGGTTCGAGGGCCAGCGGCGCTCGACCGACTTCTGGCTCTCGGCTGAGGTGACGGTGAAGGATCCGGACGGGCGACGGCCGGAGGAGTACGCCGCCTCCGGCGCTCGCCACCGGGTGGACGTCGAGATGCCGGAGGTGATCGGCCGGCGTGCCGCCCACCGTGCCGTGGCGCGCCTCGGGGCGGCGAAGGGGCCCTCGGCCCTCGTCACGCTCGTCGTGGATGCCCGTGCGGCCGGACGGCTTGTGGGAGCGCTCTTCGGCCCGCTCTCGGCCGCCTCGCTCCAGCAGAAACGCTCGTTCCTCGACGGGAAGCTCGGCGTCCCGGTAGGGAGCTCTCTTCTCGACGTCCGCGATGACCCGCACGTCATCCGCGGCCTGGGCTCGCGGCTCTATGACGGCGAGGGGCTCGCGGCCCACGGCTTTCCGGTGTTCGAGGCGGGAATCCTCCGCTCCTACTACGTCGATACCTACTACGGCCGGAAACTGGGGGTGCCCCCCACCACGGCGCGAAGCTCGAACCTGTCCTGGAAGCTCGGAGACGCGGCTGCCCCCGACCTGCTCCGGGCTGCGGGCGAGGCCATCCTGGTCACCGGTTTTCTGGGCGGAAACTCGAACTCCACCACCGGCGACTTTTCGCTGGGCGTGCGCGGCTTCCGGGTTCGCAGCGGGCAGCCGGCCGAGCCCGTCGGAGAAATGAACGTCTCGGGGAACCACCTCGAGCTCTGGAAACGGCTTGCGGCCGTGGGGAACGACCCATACCGCTATTCCGCCCTGCACACCCCAACCCTGGTCTTCGAGGGCGTCCAGGTCGCTGGCACCTGACGGGGAGCCGCTCGCACGGCTGCAGTGGGCGACCGGGCCACTTGCCGTGCCGTGGGGCCGCACCTAACGTCGCGGGGTGGTGCTCGTCCTTGTCGTCGACGATGAGAGCGACATCCGCCAAGCGGTGGCGGAGATCCTATCCTCGGAGGGATTCGAGGTGGTCTCGGCGTGCGATGGAGCAGAGGCGCTGGACAAGGCCCGCAGGTGCCATCCCGTGCTCGTGCTCCTCGACCTCATGATGCCGCGGATGGATGGCTGGGCGTTTCGCAGGGCCCAGATGCGCGACCCGGAGGTGTCCAAGATACCGGTGGTTGTGCTATCCGCCCTGGGGCCCGACGCGCTGGACGCGGACGGCTACGTGGGCAAGCCCTTCGACGTCGACGAGCTCGTCACGGCGGTCCGTCGCTACGCGGCCCCCCTCGAGGCCTGAATCCGCCGAGTTGCCGCACGGCCAGGATGCCCGGCGGCCCGTGCCCCTCGACGAGGCGGTCGATCCCACCCATGGCCATCTCGACCGCCTGCTCCACCCCTAGGGCTGCCTCCCGGGAGACCTGGAGTGCCTCGCACGCGGAGAGGAGCACTTCGCCCGCGAGGCGCCACTCCGCGAGGAGGTCTACCCGAGCGCGGTCGCCAGCCGGGATCCGCACCACGCCCCGCGTGGACGCCCAGACGTCCTCGAGTGAACGCCCAAGCAGCATGGTCTCGGCCACGCGCTCGAAGAACTCCTCGACGACGCCGTCGAGGAGCCCCGGAAACGCCACCGGCCCCGCCACATAGCGGGAAGCTCTCCAGACGCGGGCAAGGTCGCCAGCCACGGCGCGGAGCGCCTCGCCCGAGCGGCGCAGGTCCAGGGTCACGGCTCGGACCCCCTCGCATCCGAGCCCGAGCGCCCGCTCGGCTCGGCGAGCAGCCAGCGGATCGCTTCCCCGGCCTCCCTCTCCAGGCCCAAGAGGTCCTCCTCAAACAGGTGAGTCGTTCGCGGGACCGTCGTGAGGCGCCTGGGACCCACCGAGCCCGCCAGGAGCTCGCGGATCTCGGCCGGGGGGCCGAACTGGTCGCCCTCCGCCTGGACCACGGCGAGGGGGAGCGGCGTTGCCCGTACCCTTTCCGGGAGGCCCGCGGTCTCCACCTCCACTGGGGAGACAGGCAGGCCCGCGACGAGGAGGCCGGCGACGCCCTGCTCCTCCGCGCAGGCAACGGCCATCCACGCCCCGAAGGAGAAGCCGACGGTGAGGAGCGGGCGCTCTGGATCGAGGGAGCGGAGGAACGCGAGGGCCGCGCGAGCGTCCTTGGCCTCACCTCGCCCGTTGTCATAGCTTCCGGCACTGCGGCCGACGCCTCGGTAGTTGAACCTCAGGGTCGTTCCGCCGCTCGTGCGCACCGCCCGGGCCAGCCGATAAGTGGCGTGGTTGTGCATGGTGCCGCCGTATCGCGGGTGCGGGTGACACACGAGGGCAGCGAACTGGGCGAAGGACGTCTCGTCCAGCAGGCCCTCGATCCGCCCCGCCGGTCCCGTGAGGTCCACCTGCGGCAACGTCCCTCCTTTTCGCCCCCCGGCCGCAGGGGAGGGCCCTTGCCAGGCGGTCCTTATAACAGAAGAGCCGTCCTCGCGTTCTCCGCGTTCTTGCTAGGGTAGGTGGTCATGCAGGGAGTCTCGCTCGAGCTCGTCGCGGTGGCGGCCGTGCTCCTCGCCCTGGCGCTCGTGCGAGCGCTCGCGGCGGCGCTCGAGGCGGCACTGGTCGCGCTGGGGGTGCCCAGGGCGAAGGAGCTGGGGGAATCACCGGATGCCCGCCGCTCGGCCAAGGCGGTGGCGGCGCTGGCGGCCGACCCCGAGGCGACCGCCTTCACCCTGCGTTTCGCG
>Ga0335077_10002997_pt1 | contig 20256 bp, 16 predicted proteins | sample Lox_Sample_31_FD_207151 | JGI IMG/M metagenome (GOLD analysis project Ga0335077, IMG submission 207151) | Soil microbial communities from Loxahatchee National Wildlife Refuge, Florida, United States - Lox_Sample_3.1 | ecosystem: Environmental > Terrestrial > Soil > Wetlands | place: USA...
GAGGCGACCGACCTTCACAGCGATCGAGGGTTGGCGCGCAGTTCACAAATCCGTCTTCGAACTTCCTTATCAGGGAAGGGCGGCCCTGCCGGCCTCTGCGCACGGCTGCGCGAGGCTGGTGGGCTGATACGGCCTGGTCTTCTCGTTCGCTGTGTTGCAGACGCGTCACTAGCCGATGCCATTTGGAGGCCGCTCCGGCGTCCCTGCTTCCATTTGCGAATCATTTTCAATAACGCTTTCGCACGAATTGCGCTTGGCTCCTTGGGGAATCGGTTATCCCGAGCGTCAGGCTGATGTTCGTTTTCAGTGGCGGGTAGCGCCCAGCAAGGCAGTGATGACGCAAGAGACCGTCGCAGATGTTCGCGCCGAATGCGCTCGCCGCGGCCGCGCGTCGAGGCGCTCTTTCTGGACGCGGATTGCCGCGGGCGCCGCGCTTGGCGCGCTAGCGGTCGACCATGTCGCAAGTGCTGCCGACCTGCCGCTGAAGGCACCGGCACTAAAGGCCATCTACGACTGGACCGGCTTTTATGTCGGCGGACATGTTGGCTATGGCGGCGGCAGCTTTGGCCCTGACACCAATCCGCTCCCGTTGCAGGGCGTGCTGTTTCCCTACAGCACGACGGGCATGATCGGCGGTTACCAGTTGGGCTACAACCGCCAGTTCGCCAACCGTGTCGTCCTCGGGATCGAAGCCGAAGCGACGTTTTCAAGTCCGGTCGACCAGGCGGCGCTGGCGCGGATGCCGCCCGCCCCCTTCAACACGACGCTCGATTATGTCGGCACGGTGCGCGGGCGCGTCGGCTATGCCTTCGGGCCGTGGATGCCCTACCTCGCCGGTGGCTTGGCCTGGGGGCACACCCATGCCGCGATCAACGACGGTAGCGACGCCGTTGTCGGCCACTACCGGGCGGGCTGGACCGCCGGCCTGGGCGTCGAGTTTGCGGTCAGCGGCAATTGGAGCGCCAAGCTCGAATACGACTATGTCGACCTGTCGCGCCAGTTCTACGAACTGAGCGGCTTCCTTCTGCCCAACATCAATGTCGATCCGCGTATCAACATGTTCAAGCTCGGACTCAATTATCATTTCGGCGATTTGCCGCTGAAGCCCGCCGACAAGACCCTGCTGCCGGAATCCAACGTCTGGAACGTCCATGCGCAGACAACCTTCCTGCCGCAGGGCTATCCCCCAATTCGCGCGCTCTACACCGGACCCGACAGCCTGCCCCCCGGCGGACAGCTACAGGCGACCTGGACCACGACGGCCTTCCTCGGCGCGCGGCTGTGGGACGGCGGCGAGGTCTATTTCAATCCCGAGCTCGCGCAAGGTTTTGGCATCAACGGTACGCTGGGACTGGCCGGCTTTCCCAACGGGGAAGCGCAAAAGACCGGCGCCGCATTCCCGAAAATCCGAGCGCAGCGCTACTATTTCAGGCAGACCTTTGGCCTCGGAGGCGAACAGGAAGAGGTCGCCGACGGCCCCAACCAGCTCGCCGGCAAGCGCGACATCGATCGCGTGACCCTGGTGGTCGGCCGCTTCGCGGTCGGCGACTTCTTCGACAACAATGCCTATGCGCACGATCCGCGCGCAGATTTCATGAACTGGGCCTTGTGGGAAGCGGCGGCCTATGATTTTCCCGCCGACCTGCCCGGCTACACGCGCGGCGCCATGGTGGAATTGAACCGCAAGGACTGGGCCCTGCGCGGCGCCGTGGTCGAAGTGCCGTCGCACCCCAACAGCGACATCCTCACATTCAAGACGGGCGGCATCGTGGTCGAGTTCGAGGAGCGCCACAGCATTTTCGACCAGCCCGGCAAGCTCCGGCTCGGGGCGTTTGGAAACCAGGGCGTCACCGGCAACTACCGCCAGGCGCTCGCGATCGAGGCGATGGATCCGGCCCAGGACATCAATGACGTGATGGCGAGCATCCGCCATGTCAACCCGAAATATGGCGTCTACGCCAATCTGGAACAGCAGATCGTCCAGGACGTCGGCCTGTTCGCGCGCGGAAGCTGGAACGACGGCCACAACGAGATCCTGTCATTCACCGATATCGACCGGCAGCTTTCGACCGGGCTCTCGATCAAGGGCAGCTTCTGGGGCCGGCCGAACGACACCGTGGGCTTTGGTGGCGTGATCAACGGACTATCGGCCGGACACCGCGATTTTCTCGCGGCGGGCGGCCTCGGTCTTTTGATCGGCGATGGCCGGCTCAATTACAGGCCCGAACAGATCTTCGAGGCCTATTATGCCTGGAAACTCAACAACTGGACGACGCTGACATTCGATTACCAGTTTGTCGCAAACCCCGCCTATAACGCGGATCGCGGTCCAGTCTCGCTTTTCTCTGGCCGCCTGCACGCCGAGTTCTGATCCGGGCAGCCTCATGACACTTCAGGATCTTCGCATCGCCGTGCTGACGCAGGCGCCGCGGCCCAACATCTGGGACTTGGTGGCGCTGATTCTCGTGGTCGGCGCCATGGTGCTTCTGGTCTATGGCGGCGAACAAACGACGCTGCCCTTGTCCGCGCTCGATGTCGCCCCGGTATCGCTCGATCCGGTCAATCTGCCGCTTTACGCGCTGCGGACAACGATGCGGATGCTGCTGGCGATCATCTGCTCGACCATCTTCACCTTTGTCTATGCCGCGATCGCCGCAAAAAGCCGGCGTGCCGAGATGGTTCTGATTCCGCTGCTCGACATCCTGCAGTCGGTGCCGATCCTCGGTTTCCTCACCTTCACCGTCGTGTTCTTCATGAACCTGTTCCCCGGCAAGGTGATGGGCGCCGAGCTTGCCTGCGTGTTCGCGATCTTCACCAGCCAGGCCTGGAACATGACCTTCAGCATGTACCAGTCGATCCGCAACGTGCCGAAGGATCTGGAAGAGGCCACCCAGAGCTTTCACCTGAGCGGCTGGCAGCGTTTCTGGCGGCTCGACGTGCCCTTCGCGATGCCCGGCCTGATCTGGAACGCGATGATGTCGATGTCGGGCGGCTGGTTCTTCGTGGTGGCCTCGGAAGCAATCACCGTCGGCAACACCACGGTGACTCTGCCCGGGATAGGATCCTATGTCGCTCTGGCGATCGAGCAGCAGAACCTTGTTGCGATCGGCTACGCGATTCTGACCATGCTGCTCGTGATCATAGCCTATGATCAGCTGTTGTTTCGTCCGATCGTGGCCTGGGCCGACAAGTTCCGCTTCGAGCAGACGGCGTCCGGCAGTCCTCCGACCTCCTGGATCCTGGACCTGTTCCGACGCACCCGCGCGCTGCGCGCCCTGACGCTTCCCTTCGCAGCCCTGAACCGGACTTTCTCCAATCTGTACATCGTCTGGCCCGAAGCGCTGCGCGTAAAGGGGAAAGCTGGCGCGCCGTCGCGCGTCGTCGACGTGCTGTGGTTCATCCTCATCGGCGCCAGCACGGCCTATGCTGCGTGGCGCGCCTATCGATATCTCTCGGTCAATTTGGGCCCGTCGGACATTCTGCTTGCGATCGGCTACGGCCTGATCACATTGCTGCGGGTCGTGGTGCTGATCGCGTTGGCCACGCTGATCTGGGTGCCGGTCGGCGTGTGGATCGGACTTCGGCCGAAGCTCGCCGAGCGCGTGCAGCCGCTGGCGCAGTTTCTCGCCGCCTTCCCGGCCAACCTCGCGTTCCCCGTCTTCGTTTCGCTGATCGTTTATTATCGACTGAACCCGAATGTCTGGCTGTCGCCGCTGATGATCCTCGGCACCCAGTGGTACATCCTGTTCAACGTGATCGCCGGCGCCAGCGCCTTCCCGACCGATCTGCGGGAGGCGGCCTCAAGTTTCCATCTCGGGGGATGGCGATGGTGGGCCAAGGTGGTGCTGCCGGGCATCTTCCCATACTACATCACCGGTGCGATCACGGCATCCGGCGGGTCGTGGAACGCTTCGATCGTGGCCGAGGTTGCAAGCTGGGGAGACAGGCATCTAACCGCCGTCGGTCTGGGTTCCTATATCGCCAAGGCCACCGAAGCCGGCGACTTTCCCCGCGTCGTGCTCGGCATCGCCGTGATGTGCATCCTGGTGACGCTATTCAACCGGCTTTTGTGGCGGCCGCTCTACGCTTTCGGCGAGCGCCGCCTCCGCCTCGGCTGATCGGGAGTTTCGCATGCTTGAACAAGTCAATCAGACCAAGCTCATCGATATCCGCAGCGTCTGCCGGTCGTTCCCGAAGGGCAGCGGCGAGGATTTGCTGGTGCTGGAAAAGGTCGACCTGACCATCCACTCCGGCGAGATTGTTGGCCTGCTTGGCCGGTCGGGATCGGGCAAGTCGACGCTGCTCCGCATCATCGCAGGGCTGATTGCGCCCTCCTCCGGTAATGCCGAATGCCGCGGCGAAGCCATCGAGGGGCCGCCGAACGGCGTTGCCATGGTATTTCAGTCGTTCGCGCTGTTTCCCTGGCTCACCGTGCTGCAGAACGTCGAGCTGGGGCTCGAGGCGCTTGGCATCGATGCCGCCGAGCGGCGCCAGCGCGCGCTCGCCGCGATCGACCTGATTGGTCTCGACGGCTTCGAATCCGCCTACCCCAAGGAATTGTCGGGCGGCATGCGCCAGCGCGTCGGCTTTGCCCGGGCGCTGGTGGTGCATCCGGATCTGCTTCTGATGGACGAGCCGTTCTCTGCGCTCGACGTCTTGACGGCCGAGACACTTCGCACCGACCTCGTCGATCTCTGGATCGAAGGCCGGCTGCCGATCAAGTCGATCCTGATGGTGACGCACAATATCGAGGAGGCGGTGCTGATGTGCGACCGCGTCCTGGTGTTTTCGTCGAATCCGGGCCGGGTGGCCGCCGAGTACAAGATCGATCTGCCGCATCCGCGCAACCGCCTCGATCCGGCCTTCCGCCAGCTCGTCGAAACGCTCTATGCGCGCATGACGCAGCGCACGACGACGAAGACGACGGCACAGGAGGGTATCCATGGCACCGGCATCGGAATGGTGCTCAACCATGTCTCGTCCAATGTGCTCTCGGGCCTGATCGAAACCCTGGCCGGTCCGCCCTACAACGGTCATGCCGACCTGCCGGTGCTTGCCGGCCAGCTCCAGCTCGAGGCCGACGAGATCCTGCACCTTGGCGAATCGCTGCAGCTGTTGCGGTTCGCGCAACTGAGCGAGGGCGATCTCGTGCTGACCGAAGCCGGCAAGCGCTTCGCCCATCTCGAGACCGATGCCCGCAAAAAGCTGTTCGCCGAGCATCTCGTCAACCATGTGCCGGTGATGGGGCTGATCAAGCGCGTGCTCGACGAGCGACCAACACACGCAGCGCCCGCGGCGCGCTTCCGCAACGAGCTCGAGGATTACATGTCGGAGGATTATGCCGACGAGACGCTTAAGACCATCGTCTCCTGGGGCCGCTACGCCGAGTTGTTCGCCTATGACGAGCAGTCGGAGACGTTCAGCCTGGAGAACCCGCATTGAGGCTGACGCCCGGCCAGAGCCCCGCGATTAACTCTGGATTGCTTCGCTTCGCTCGCAATGACGCTCATCCCGCCGGCTGAAACGAATCCGCGCGCGCCATCGCCCAGGCGTCGCTGAAGCGCGGGTCCTGGGTGCCGTCGATCAACTCGCCCGGACGCAGCGCGGGATAAAGCTTGGCGAACGAGCACACTTCGGTGGTCGAGCTCCGCTGCGAGAAATGGATCGGTCGCAGCTCTTGCGGATGTTCCAGTCCGGCGGCGGCGAGCAGCTCGGAAAGTGCATGCAGGGTCGCGTGATGGTAATTGTAGACCCGATCGATCTTGTCCGGCACATAGAGCGCGCGAGCGCGGGTCGGATCCTGCGTGGTGACGCCGGTCGGGCAACGGTCGGTGTGACAGCTCAACGATTGGATGCAGCCGAGCGCGAACATGAAGCCGCGCGCCGAATTGCACCAGTCGGCGCCGATCGCCATCGCGCGCGCCATGTCGAAGGCGGTTGCGATCTTGCCGGATGCACCGAGCTTGATTCGGTTTCGCGCATTGATGCCGACCAGCGCGTTATGGGCGAAATTGACGCCCTCGCGCATCGGCACGCCCAGATGGTCCATGAATTCGAGCGGCGCCGCGCCTGTGCCGCCCTCATTGCCGTCGATGACGATGAAATCGGGATAGATGCCGGTCTGAAGCATCGCCTTGCAGATTGCCAAAAACTCCCAGGGATGGCCGATGCACAACTTGAAGCCCGCGGGCTTGCCGCCCGAAAGCTTGCGCATGTTGGCTAAGAACTGCATCATCTCGACAGGCGTCGAAAATGCGGTATGGCACGCCGGCGAGATGCAGTCCTCGCCCATCGGGACGCCTCTGATCTTGGAAATCTCTTCCGAGACCTTGGCGGCCGGCAGCACGCCGCCATGGCCGGGCTTGGCGCCCTGACTGATCTTGAGCTCCACCATCTTGATCTGGTCGTCGGTCGCGACCCTCGCGAATTCATCCGGGTTGAACTTGCCGTCGCGCGTGCGGCAGCCGAAATAGCCGGAGCCGACCTCCCAGATGATGTCGCCGCCCATCTCGCGGTGATAGGGGCTGACGCCGCCTTCGCCGGTATCGTGCGCAAAGCCGCCCTTCCTGGCGCCGGCGTTGAGCGCCCGCACCGCGTTCGGCGAGAGCGCGCCGAAGCTCATTGCCGAAATATTGAATACCGAAGCCGAATAAGGCCTGGTGCAATCCGCTCCTCCGATGGTGATGCGGAACTTCTCCTCGGAACGCACTTTTGGCGCGACTGAATGGTGCATCCACTCATAGCCGTCGCGATAGACGTCCTCCTGCGTTCCGAACGGCCGCTTGTCGAGCACCATCTTGGCGCGCTGATAGATCACCGCGCGGGTATCGCGCGAGAACGGCATGCCGTCCTTCTCGCTCTCGAAGAAATATTGCCGCATCTCGGGGCGGATTTCTTCGAGCAGGAAGCGCACATGCGCCGCGATCGGATAATTGCGCAGGACCGAGTGGTTCTTCTGCATGAGGTCGCGTATGCCGAGCAGCGTCAACCCGCCGAAGATCAGAAGCGGAACGAGGACGACGTCGAACGCCCTTTGATTGTGATCGAACATGCCGATGCCGAGCAGCAAGGCCGTCACGACGGCGCAGATCGTCAGGACGATGTAGCGTGGCGAGAACGGAAGCATGAACGTTTCCATGGATCTCCTCGGACAGTTCTTGTGGTGTTGTTATCGACCGCGGTCCTGCACGCTATCTCGTGGACTGGTCGAGGATATGACAATCGTCGCCCGGATGAGGCTACTTCTCCCTGAGGCGGTGAATCAATCCACCGTGAGGCGAGCGGCTGGAACACGCCGCGGTGCAGCGCAGCAAAGCGAATGAACTAGTGACTGTGCGGGCGCAGCTCGCCGGGAATGCCGCTGCGGTCGAGTCCTTTGTTTGCAAGCCAATCATCGGTGCTCTCGACGGCGCGCGCGATGTGATCGCTCGTTCGCGTGAAGTCGTAAGGTGAGCCCACAAGCGGGCACAGCGGCGGTACCACGTAATACTCGATCGAGGAAGGGAGGCTTTCCAGCTCGATCACCAACTGCCGCGCAATCAGAAGCGTCAGCGCATGCAGCGCGTTGGCGACCGCGCCGACGGGCGGCTTGTCTGCCGCGCAGGCATGCCCGGTCGGCAGGATGATCAGGCGCGTCGCGCCCTGTCTGACCGCGATCCTGATCGGCGTGTTGGAGGAGATCGCACCGTCAGCGAGAAAATGATCCCTGTAATGCACCGGCGTGAAGGCACCGGGGATCGCGGTGGAGGCGACGATCGCTTCGGCGGCGGAACCTTCCGACATCACGACGCTGTCGCCCGTGACGATGTCGGTCGCGACGATGTGCACTGGAAGCTTTGCTTCCTCCAGATTGCGATAGGGCAGATGATCGTCGAGCAGTTTTCTGATGCCGTCCTGGGGAACCAGGAAGTCGCGCCGCCAAAGGAACCCGAGCAGGGTGCGCCAGGTGACGGGAAACACGTCCTGCCGCTTGAGGCCGCGCCAGATCCTTTCGAGCTGGAGCACACCCTTGAGCGTCGGATTGGCGGCGTAGTAGGCGCCGTTCAGCGCGCCGACGCTGGAACCGACCACCATGTCGGGCGCGATGCCGTGCTTGGCAAGCGAGTGCATCATGCCGACCTGGATCGCGCCAAAGCTGCCGCCGCCAGCGAGCACGAAGGCGGTCTTTGCCGGTCCGGATTTTTCCGATGCGGACAAATTCGGGGTCTCTCTCCCAGGTCGGCGCGTCAGTCCGCGCGCCGTTCAGGAGAGGTTATAGCAGCTATCGCCGCGCTGTCATTCCGGGGCGGCGGGTCAGCGTCGAACCCGGAATGACAGATGAGAGAGGAAAGCGTCAGCGCTCCACGAACGCCTTCTCGATCACGAAATGGCCGGGTACGTTGTTGGAGCCTTCGACAAAGCCCCCGGTCTCGAACATCGCCTTGAGCTCTTCCAGCATCGCGGGGCTGCCACACATCATGATGCGGTCGGTCTCGATATCGAGCGGCGCCTGGCCAATGTCGGTGAACAGCTGCTCCGACGAAATGAGGTCGGTGATACGGCCGCGATTCCTGAATGGCTCGCGCGTGACGGTCGGATAGTAGATCAACTTGTCAGCGAGCAGCGGCCCGAACAATTCGTCGTCGTGCAGCTTTGCCACCAGTTGCTCGCCATAGGCGAGCTCGGAGACCTGCCGGCAACCATGCACCAGCACGATGGTCTCGAAGCGGTCATAGACGTCGGGGTCCTTGATCAAACTCGCAAAGGGCGCAAGGCCCGTGCCAGTCGACAGCAAGAGGAGCCGCGTGCCCGGAAGCAAATTGTCGGTGACGAGCGTTCCGGTCGCCTTGCGACCGACGAGGATGGTATCGCCTTCCCGGATCTTCTGCAGCCGCGAGGTCAAGGGTCCGTCGGCGACCTTGATCGAGAAGAATTCCAGCTCTTCCTCGTGATTGGCGCTCGCCATGCTGTAGGCCCGCATCAGCGGACGGCCGTCGACCTCGAGGCCGACCATGGCGAATTGTCCATTCTGGAAGCGGAAGCCGGAATCGCGGGTGGCGCGGAAGCTGAACAGCGTGTCGGTCCAATGCCTGACGGAAAGAACCTTCTCTCGATAGAACGCACTCATGCCTTTTTATTTTCCGATTGACGTTTGCATTGAAAGGTTCGCTTTCCCGGCCGAGACAAAGCAAAACCTCTGATAAACCTGGATATTTCGACGCCCCATCTACGCGACTTGGCGGCGGAATCAAGCCTCGCTGGCGCGCAAGCCAGGCGCACAAATGCATGTCGGCTTGCCGCGGCAGCGTCTTCGAAGCGCCTTGCTGCCGCATGCCATCCACGCGTAATAAACTTGCCGAAATCGATGTCGATCCGGCGATAAATTGCCAGGGGTTAACGATGTCTGGCAGCGAACGCATCTTTGTCGAAGCGATCAAAAAATATTGCAGAGCTCGCGATATCGCCGTCGATGTGAGGTCCGACGGCTGGCTGATCGTCATGCAGCGCGGATCGAAGCGACATGTCGCGTTCGGCTACGATATCGGGCTGAACAGCGCGATTGCGCATCGCCTGGCAAATGACAAATCGGCGACCGCCGAGATGCTCGCACTGTCGGGCATCGCCTGCGTGCCGCACCATTTGTTTCTGAGCCCGGCGCTCGACAAGCGCAGCTCCCCATCGGGAGCATGGCAGCGGATGCGCGATATTCTCGCGAAATATCCTGAAGGAATCGTGGTCAAGCCGAACGAGGGGACGTCGGGCAGATGCGTTATCCCGGTGAAGGACGAGGCGGGTCTGGAACAGGCCGCAAAGGAGATTTTCTCCGCGCACCCAAGCCTCGCCATCTCGCCCTATGTGGCAATCGAAGACGAGATCCGCGTCATCCAGCTCGACGAGATTGCGCTCGCAGTCTACAGCAAACAGCGCGCCAGGGATTGGCGCCATAACCTCGATTTTGGCGCGCGCCCCATTCTGCTGGAGCAGGGCGATGCTCGCGCGGCCAGCGTCGCCATCGCCATCGAGGCCGCCAAGGCGATCGATATCCGCTTTGCGTCCATCGACGTCGTCCGCGTCGGAGCACGCTGGCAGGTGCTCGAAATCAATTCAGGCGTGATGATGGAAGCGCTGGGCAGGTTTTATCCCGAGCTGGTTCACGCAATCTACGCCACAGCCCTGGACAAGGTGTTCGGATGGGTTTGAGCGAAGTGCCGCGCAGGATGGGTTGAGCGGAGCGAAACCCTTGCAAGAATGATGTTTCGCTGCGCTCGGCCAATCCTGCAACTATTTTCGCGGAAGCCACTCGGGTCAATTATTCGCGCCGGGCGAATCGTCCATCGAATGGAACGCTTCCTCGAGCTGCGGCGAGATCGCGACATTGAGCCGTTCGCCGGTCGGCAGCCGCCTTACGAACCACTTCTCGTAAAGCGGGATCAGGTCGTGATTGGAGCCGAGCTTGCGGAACGCGCGCTCGACCACCGCCGACAGCTGCGGATCGCCCTTCTTGAACATGATGCCATAGGGATCGTAGGACAGGTAGTCGCCGGTGACGCGAAACTTGTCCTGCGATTTGTGCCGCGCGATCAGGCCGTACAGGAGGATATCGTCGGTCGCGAAGGCGTCGGCCTTGCCGTCCGCAAGCATCTGATAGGATTGCTCGTGATCGGGCGAAGTCACGATGTTGAGGCCGAGCGAGAACTTTTTGTCGGCATTGAGCATCGCCTGCTCGTTGGTGGTGCCCTTGGTCACCACCACCGTCTTGCCTTTCAGGTCGATGACCGACTGCACGGCCGAGGCTTTCGGCACCATCAGTTTCGTCCCCGCCACGAACATCAGAGGCGAGAACGCGACCTGCCTGGCGCGGTCGGCATTGGCCGTGGTCGATCCGCATTCGAGATCGATCTTGTCCTTCAGCACCGCCTCGATGCGATCGTCGGATGTCACCTTGACATATTCGATCTTGAGATTTGGGTCGTCGACCTCGACCCCGATCTCGTCGACCACAGCCTCGCAGAGCTCGAGGCTGTAGCCGATCGGGCGGTTGGCCTGGTCGAGGAACGAGAACGGCGGCGAGCTCTCGCGATAGCCGAGGCGCACGACATGCGCGTTCTTGATCCGCGTGAGCGTCGGGCTAAGCCCTTCGCTTGACTGCGCCGCGGCTGGTGTCGAGCCGGCCGTTGCCAGCAGCGATGCCGCCAGCAACAGGCCGCCCAGCAAAGTCGGCCTGACGGATTGATGCATGCATCGCCTCCATCAATGCCCGGCCAATATGGCTTCACCGGGAACCGTGTCGGACGGAACGTGCTCGTCGGGCCCGAGCTCGTGCTCGGCGCGCAATTCGCCTTCCCATTTCGCGACCACTGCGGTCGCGAGCGAGTTGCCGATCACATTGGTCGCGCTACGTCCCATGTCGAGGAACGTATCGATGCCCATGATCATCAGCAGACCCGCCTCGGGGATGCCGAATTGCGCCAGCGTGGACGCGATCACGACCAGCGAGGCGCGCGGCACACCGGCGACGCCCTTCGAGGTAACCATGAGCGTTGCCAGCATCGCAAGCTGCGTGCCCAGCGACATGTCGATGTGATAGGTCTGCGCGATGAAGATGCTGGCAAAGGTGCAGTACATCATCGTGCCGTCGAGGTTGAAGGAATAGCCGAGCGGCAGCACGAATGACGAGATCCTCGGGCTCGCGCCGAAGCGGTTGAGGCCTTCAAGCGTCTTCGGGTAAGCGGCTTCGGACGAAGCCGTCGAGAAGGCGATCATCAGCGGCTCGCGGATCAGCTTGAGCAAATGGGCGTATCGGGGGCCGATCGCGATGAAGCCGACCACCACCAGGATCCCCCAGAGGATCAGGAGCGAGAGGTAGAAACCGCCCATGAAGACGACGAGCTTCCACAGCACGAGCAGGCCGTTCTTGGCGACCGTCGCCGTGATCGCAGCCCACACCGCAAGCGGCGCAAACAGCATGACATAGGCGGTCACCTTCAGCATCACGTGAGCGATGTCGTCGATCATCGAAAGGATCGGCTTGGCGCGTTCCGGCATCGACCCGAGAGCGACCGCAAAGAATACCGCGAACACCACGATCTGCAGGATCTCGTTCTGCGCCATCGCATCTGCGATCGAGGTCGGGACAAGATGCGTCAGGAATTTCTCGATCGAGAAGGCGGACACCGGCAAGCCGGTCGACTGCGACTTGTCGGGCAGGGTGCCGGGGAAGTTGGCGCCGGGCTGCAGCAGGTTGACCATCACGAGGCCGAGCAACAGCGAGACAAAGGACGCGCTGATGAACCAGCCCATGGTCTTGGCAAAGATGCGCCCGAGCTTGGCGCCGCTGCCCATATGAGCGATGCCGCCGACGAGGGTGGCAAACACCAGCGGCGCAATGATCATCTTGATCAGCCGCAGGAACAACAACGCGATCAGGTTGATGTCGGCAGCAAGCTCGGCCCGGCTGTCGGGCATGAAGTTATAGATCAGCGCGCCCATCACGATGCCAAGCGCCATTGCAACAAGAATGTATTGCGTAAACCTGTTCGACATATGCTTACCCCGTAAGTCCCGCAATCCGGCGAACGCGAGTTTGGCAGATTTCGAGGGCGACGCAACACGCTTCCTTCGCGCGACGCCTGGTGTACCAGAACGTTCCCGTTGTGAATTGAGCACACAGCGACTAGCGTTGGACGCGACGCACAATGAACGCAGTTGCCCGTTTCCTGCGCGGCTGCTGCATCGATAATCGCCACGCGCCACGGGAGAGAATGCCATGAACGCGACCGTCAATCGCCAGATCCTGCTTGTCGACAAACCGAGCGGAAAGCTTGGCCCCGAACATTTCAAGCTGACCAGCGCAGCGATCCCCGAACCCAGGGACGGCGAAGTGCTGCTGCGCGTGCGCTACATCTCGCTCGATGCCGCCAACCGCGCGTGGATGCATGGCGCGACCTATCGCGCAGCCGTCGAACCCAATACGGTCATGGCGGGCGGCGGCATCGCCGAAGTCGTTCAATCCAGGGCGCCGGGATTTGCGGCGGGCGACATCGTGTTCGGCGACACCGGCTGGCAGGACTACGCGGCGGTGCCGGCAAAGCATCTCACCAAGATGCCGAAGATCGAGCCACAGACGCATCTCCTGAGCGTGTACGGCGTTGCCGGCCTCACCGCCTATTTCGGACTGCTCGAGGTCGGCAAGCCGAGGGAGGGCCAGACCGTGGTGGTGTCGGCCGCCGCAGGCTCGGTCGGTTCGATCGTCGGCCAGATCGCGAGGATCAAGGGCTGCCGCGTGGTCGGCATTGCCGGCGGCAAGGACAAGTGCCAGTGGCTAACCTCGGAGCTCGGCTTCGATGCCGCGGTCGATTACAAGGACGGCGCGGTGTTCAAGGCGCTGCGCGCCGCGGCACCAAAGGGCATCGACGTCTATTTCGACAATGTCGGCGGCGACATTCTCGAAGCCTGCCTGCCTTTGATGAACAACTATGGGCGGATCTCCTGTTGCGGGGCGATCTCGCAATATGACGGCACGCCGTCGGCGCATGGTCCGCGCGGTATCCCCGGCTTGATCGTGGTGAAGCGGCTGACGATGCAGGGCTTTATCGTGATGGATTTCATGAAGGATAGCGACCGCGCGCTCGCCGACCTGCAATCCTGGGTCGCCTCCGGGAAGCTCAAGGTGCAGGAAGACGTGATCAACGGCCTGGAAAACACGCCGATGGCACTGATCGGCCTGCTGGCGGGAGAGAATCGCGGCAAGCGGATGATCAAGGTGTAACGAAGCGGCCGGTCCTTTGTCACGCAGCATCGGCAGAATCGCGCTTGAAGCAGAAGCCGGCGCGACAACGAGAAGGGATTGCTTCCAATGATCCACACCTCGAAGATCGCCGCGACCTCGGCGACGATGCTGGCTCTGGCGACTCTCGTCCTTGCGACGCCGGCACTTTCACAGGGCCCGAGCGAGGCGCAGCGCGAGGCCATCAAGTCCGAATGCCGCTCCGACTACATGGCCCATTGCTCCAGCATCCCGCCAGGCGGTGCGGCGTCGCTGGAATGCCTGCAGAAGAACATGGCGAGCCTGTCGGCGGGCTGCGCAAGCGCGGTGAAAGCCGTGGAAACGCCGAGCGAGACCAAGGCCGAACCCAAAGCTGAACCTGCCAAGGAAGAGACCAAGGCGGAACCCGCGGCGGCGCCGAAGACCGAGCCCGCGCCGGCCGCCGCCAAGCCTGCCGCGGAGGCCGCGCCGAAGGAGGCGGGCGCACCGAAACAGCCGACGAGCGCGCAGATCTCGGCAGTCCGCGCCAATTGCCGCTCCGACTATCCGAAAGTCTGTGCCGGCGTGCCGACCGGCGGCGCGCCCGCACTGCAATGCCTGGAGAAGAATGAAGCCAAATTGTCCGCAAGCTGCAAGACGGCGGTAATGGCTGCGACCGGCGGCGGCAGCGCTGCGCCGAAAGCGTCAAGCGGGAGCGCACCGGCGGGCACGGCGCCGGCTGCGGCGGCGCCAGCGCCCGCGGAAGCGCCGGTCCTGGTGCTGCGCCCGATGCGCCCGCGCGAAATTTTGTTCGTGATGCGCTCGGCCTGCGGCGAGGATGTGCGTGCGCTATGCCCGGCTGTTGCGCCTGGCGGCGGCCGTGTCATCGAATGTCTGGTCGGCCAATCGGCCAAGCTGTCGCCGTCCTGCCGAAGCGTGCTCGGTCAGTTCGCGCAATAGCCGCGGCGGGGCCGGTTCGCCGCCGACGGTGTCTGCGTACGGCGAAGCTATTGATTGGCTGAATCGCGGCACGTAATTTCGCTGGCGCGGCCGGCCCTCGAATTGTAAGCATACTGTCAATTGACTTGACGGGGAGGATACATTGCGCATCGCCGTGATCGGCGGAGGCCCCGGCGGGCTTTACTTCGCCTACCTCTGGAAGACTCGCAACCCCGAGTCGCAGGTCGACCTGTTCGAGCAGAATGCGGCCGGCGCGACCTGGGGCTTTGGCGTGGTCTTCTCGGACGAGGCGCTGGATTTCCTGCGTGCCGACGACCGCGAGACCGTCGATGCCATCGCCCCGCTGATGGAGAGCTGGCGGAACATCACCCTTTGCCTGCGCGGCGAGAACGTCGAGATCGACGGCGTCGGTTTCTCTTCGATTGGCCGGCTCGAATTGTTGAAAATCCTGCAGACGCGCGCACACGATGCCGGCGTCACCGCGCATTACGACATGGCGGTGCAGTCGCTCGACCAGTTCGCCGATTACGACCTGATCGTCGCGGCCGACGGACTGAACTCGCTGGTGCGCCGCAGCTTCGAGGGGGATTTCGGCACCTCGCTGTCCTATTCGTCGAACAAGTTCGCCTGGTACGGAACCTCGAAGCGCTTCGAGACGCTGTCGCAGACTTTTGTCTCGACCGAGCGCGGCGCGTTCAACGCGCATCACTATCGCTATTCGCCGACGATGAGCACGTTCCTGGTCGAGTGCGATCGGGCCACATGGCAGGCCTACGGCTTTGCCTACAAGAGCGTCGACGAGTCGAAGGCGATTTGCGAGGACGTGTTCGCGGAGGCGCTCGGCGAGCGCCTGCTGATCTCGAACAAATCCGCGTGGCGCAATTTCCCCTGGGTCTGGAACGAGCACTGGTCGCACAAGAACATGGTCCTGATCGGCGACGCGCTGCATTCGGCGCATTTTTCGATCGGCTCGGGCACGCGGCTTGCGATCGAGGACGCGATCGCGCTCGTCAAGTCGCTTGAAAAGGAAGCCCATGTCACGACCGCTCTCGCGCGCTACGAGGCGGAGCGCAAGCCGATCGTGAAGAAGCTCGTCACTGCGGCGCGCACCAGCGCCGACTGGTACGAGCATTTTGCCGAGCACATGAAGCTCGATCTGATGGACTTTGCCCACAGCTACATCACCCGCTCGGGGCGAATCGACGATGGGCGCCTGCGGACGATGGCGCCGAATTTCATGGCGCGCTACGAGGCCGAGAAGAACGGGGAACCTCCTCATGAGCCCTGAGATCGTCGACCGCGTTCCGCGGGACAACGCCGGCTCGCGCGAGATCGGCTTTGCGATCCCTGAGCACTACAATGCGAGCCGCATCCTGTTCGACAATCTCGCCAAGGGCTTTGACGACAGGCCAGCCCTCACCGGCCCCGCGGGCAAGCGCAGCTATGCCGAGCTCTGCGCCGACGCTTCGCGCTGGGGTCATGGTTTTCAGTCGCTGGGGCTGACGCGCGGCGACCGTATCCTGTTGTTCCTTGACGATACCCCAGCCTACCCCGCGGCTTTTTTCGGCGCGGTGCGCGCGGGTTTCGTGCCGCTCCTGATCAACACGCTGACGCCGCCGGACCTCCTGCAATTCTACCTTGCCGATTCCGGCGCGAAGATTGCCGTCGCGGAGGCCGAATTCTGCCCGCGCTTCGACGCCGCCGCCTGCAAGGACACCGCGCTCGCCACGCTTGTCGTGGTCAATGGCGAGGTCGGCGCTCACGCCGCGCCGAAGGCGATCAGCGCCGAACCCTGGCTGAAAGGCTTTCCGGTTGAGCTTGCTGAAGCCGACACCCATCGCGACGAGATGGCGTTCTGGATGTATTCGTCCGGCTCGACCGGACGGCCGAAGGGCATCGTCCATTTGCAGCACGACATGGCCTATAGCGACGAGGCGTTCGCGAAGAACGTGTTGAAGCTGAAGCCGGACGACATCTGCTTCTCGGTGCCGAAGATCTTCTTCGCCTATGGCTTCGGCAACGCCATCACCTTTCCGTTCTCGGCCGGCGCCGCCACGCTGCTGCTGCCCGGCCAGCCGAAGCCGGCCACGATCTTCGAAACGATCGCGCGCTATCGTCCGACCCTGTTCTTCGGACTGCCGACCCTCTACACCACGCTGACCAAGGCCGCCGACGCCGCGCTTGCGGACTTCTCCTCGCTCCGCATGTCGCTCTCCGCGGCGGAAGTCCTGTCGAGCGACGTCTTCAACGGCTGGAAATCGCTCACAGGCCTCGAGATCGTCGAGGGACTCGGCTCGACCGAAGTGCTGCACATCTATCTCAGCAACCATGCGGACAGGAAGAAGCCCGGCGCCGCCGGCTTGCGCGTGCCCGGATACGAGGTGCTGCTGAGGGACAAGGATGGCCGCGAGGTCGGCGACAACGAGGAAGGCATCTTGTGGGTGCGCGGCGATTCCGCGACCCCGCTCTACTGGAACCGACCCGACAAGACTGCGGAGTCCATCCGCGAGGACGGCTGGATCTATACCGGCGACCGCTTCGTGCGCGACAGCGAAGGCTTTTACTTCTTCCGCGGCCGTGCCGACGATCTGGTGAAGATTTCCGGTCAGTGGGTCTATCCGCTCGAGGTCGAGCTCTGCCTTGCCGACCACCCCGATGTCCGCGAATGCGCCGTTTTCGCCGCCGAACTGCCGGACCGCCGCATGACGCTGAAGGCGGTCGTGGTGATGAACCAGGCCGCCTTCGACGAGGACGATGCAACCAGGCGGCTGCAGGACTACGTCAAGACGAAGCTTCTGCCTTACAAATATCCGCGCGAGATCAAGTTCATCGGCGAGCTCCCCAAGACCGGCACCGGCAAGATCGACCGCCAGGCCGTGATGCGGATGTGAGTTTGCTCGTCATTGCCGACCGCTCACTTGGCCGGGACGACAGTGATATGTGCGTCTATCCATCGCCTGTCCGTTCCAGCCGCTCCAGCACCTCCTCGGCGCGCAGCGGCACACGCGAGGCCTCGTTGTTGAGATCGACAAGCTGGGTCATGAGCGCCATCAGGGTTTTGCGGTCGGCCGGCTTGAGGGGCTGCAGCATCCGCGCCTGCGCCCGGTCGACTGCGGGCTTGATGTCGCGAAGCAGCGCCGAACCCGCTTTCGTCAGATAGAGCAGCTTTATTCGCTTGTCCTCCGAGAAGGGCTTGCGCTCGACGAGACCTTTCGTCTCGACACGTTCGATGACATTGCCAAGCGTCGAGCGGTCGAAGGCGATCACAGCCGACAGTCGCGTCGCGTCGATGCCGGGATGAGTGTGGATCGCGATCAGCGCCGCATATTGTACCGGCGTCAGGTCGAAATCCCTGCACTCCTCGACGAAGATCGCGACCGCGATCTGCTGCATGCGACGGAACAGATAGCCGGGCGCGGTGTAGACCGCGTCCATGGTGACAGGCGGTTTGCTATTCGGCATCGACTTGCCTGTCGGGAGCGGCGTCGGCAAACGCTTTCATGGCTTTCGCGGCGGCTTCCGCCTTGAGCAGGCGCGGAAAGGCGGACACATCGACGCCGAAGCGGCGCGCGTTCGCAAGCTGCGGCACCAGGCAGACATCCGCCATGGTCGGCGCGTCGCCGAAGCAGAATGGGCCCGCTTCATTCGCGATCAGCTTCTCGCAGGCCGAAAGCCCCTCGCGGTTAGCCCAGCCGGCCCAGCCTGTCACCTGGTCTTCGGGCAGACCGAGCTGGCGCAGCCGCGCCAGCACTTTGAGATTCTGCATCGGGTGAGTGTCGCAGGCGAGCACCTGGCAAAACGCGCGCACCTTGGCGCGCCGGAGCGGGTCCTTCGGCAACAGCTCAGGCGTTGGGTGGGTCTCGTCAAGCCATTCGATGATGGCGAGCGACTGGGTCAGGATCGCGCCGGTATTGTTTTCCAGCGTCGGCACCAGCCCCTGCGGGTTGATCGCGAGGTAGGCGGGGGCGCATTGCTCGCCCTTGCGCAGGTGGTGCGGCACGTGTTCCACGCCCAACCCCTTCAGGTTCAAGGCTATTCTGACCCGGTAGGACGCACTGCTGCGGAAATAGCCATGCAGCTTCATCGCACACCTCCGCTTGCAAAGATCAATCGTTTGGGTCGTCATTCCGGGATGGTCCGAAGGACCACACCCGGAATGACCGCATCAAAGCAATGAGTTGACGCTACCCATATCGTCAGTATGCTGTCAATCTAGACGGAATCGACGGGAGGCCGACCATGGAAGCAGTCGCGAAGACGCCGGAACGCGAGGCATTTTACAAGAAGATCGACGGCCAGAATCTGTCTGCCCTGTGGAACGTGATGGGCGAGCTGATCACGCCGGAGCCCAGAAGCGCCTGCCGGCCGCATCTTTGGAAATTCGACATGATCCGCGACTACATGACGGAAGCGGGCAAGCTGATCACCGCCAAGGAAGCCGAACGGCGGGTGCTGATCCTGGAGAATCCCGGGCTGCGCGGCCAATCGAAAGTCACGACCTCGCTTTTCGCCGGCATCCAGATGGTGATCCCGGGCGATATCGCGCCCGCTCACCGCCACAGCCAATCGGCGCTGCGCTTCGTGCTCGAGGGCAAGGGTGCTTATACCTCGGTCGACGGCGAGCGCACCGCGATGTCGCCCGGCGACTTCGTGATCACGCCGGCCATGACCTGGCACGACCATTCCAACGAGACTTCCGAGCCGATGTTCTGGCTCGACGGGCTCGACATCCCGATGGTGCAGTTTTTCGACGCATCCTTTGCCGAGGGCTCAAACGAAGACCAGCAGAAGATCACAAAGCCGGCCGGTGACAGCTTTGCGCGCTACGGCCACAATCTCCTGCCGGTTGACGGCGCGCGCAGATCCAGGACCTCGCCGATCTTCAACTATCCCTACAGCTACACCCGCGAGGCGCTCGAGCAGGCCAAGATCCGCAACGAATGGGACGCCTGCCACGGGCTCAAGCTGAAATTCTCCAACCCCGAGACCGGCGACTTCGCGATGCCGACCATCGGCACCTTCATCCAGTTGTTGCCCAAGGGATTTTCCACCGCGCGCTATCGCTCGACCGACGCCACCGTATTCGCGGCGATCGAAGGCAAGGGGCGGACGCGGGTCGGTGATGCGACCTTCGAATGGGGTCCGCGCGACCTGTTCGTGGTGCCGAGCTGGCGTTGGGTCACGCACGAAGCCGAAGCCGATTCGGTGCTGTTCTCCTTCTCAGATCGCCCGGTGCAGCAGAAGCTCGACCTGTTCCGCGAGGATCGCGGTAACGCCTAATTGACGCCACGGCCGAGGTTCCGGCCTTAACATTCGCCCGGCATGGGAACCGGGCCAGAGAAGCCCGGCCGGACGGCCGGGCTTTTTATTTGATCCGGGGTTTTTCCATGAAAAGACATTTTGCGATTGTTGCCGCCGCCCTGACCTTTCCGGTCTCGGCCGCCCTCGCCCAGGACGACAACGCCCTCGTCGACCGCCATATCGCCGCCGCCGCGCGCGCGGCGAAAGCGGACCTGCTCGGACCGCTCGGCCTGTGCAAAGCCGCGACGGGAGCGCCGACGTCGGCGGTCATG
>Ga0335077_10002998_pt1 | contig 20248 bp, 21 predicted proteins | sample Lox_Sample_31_FD_207151 | JGI IMG/M metagenome (GOLD analysis project Ga0335077, IMG submission 207151) | Soil microbial communities from Loxahatchee National Wildlife Refuge, Florida, United States - Lox_Sample_3.1 | ecosystem: Environmental > Terrestrial > Soil > Wetlands | place: USA...
TTCACCGCGATCACCACGCGCTCCACGCCACGGAACTGGCGCGTGACCGGCTTGCCCTGCGGGAACGCGCGCTCCTTCCGGGGAGTCAGATCCTGGATCAGAAACGGAAAAAAGGTGCCGCGCAGGGCCGTGCCTACGTCCGACGTGTCCCATTCGAGGCGCACGCCGTCGGGACGCTGCCGCCCGCTGCGAACGGGCGCGGACACCGGGACGCCAGCCGCTTTGAGCCGCTGGATTTCGGCGGACAGGTTCTGCGAGCGCAGCGCCCAGGCGCACGGGCCTGCATTTTCCTTAAGGAAATTTGCCCAGACGTGCTCGCTGACGGCCTTGGGATCGGCGTTCGGTTGCAGGCCCATCAACTCGAGATACGAGCCGTCCGGAAAGCTTACGAGCGCCATCGCGGTGGCGTGGTTACTGTGGGCACCGCCATAGACGCTTTCGATCCCGACGCTCTTCAGCGCCGCCTGAAGCTTGTCCAGATCCTTGCCGGCTACGGTGACGTGATCGATGCGCGCTTCGGCGGCGAACAGGAGGCCGGCGCACAAAAAAAGAACGCCGCCGGTGACGCGCCCGGCGGCGATGCTCAACGCAATCTTAGGAGATGAACCTGGCAATCCCAAACCAGTGCCAGCCCGCCCCCCGATCCGCAGATGATCGGACGCGCTGGACTGTCGGACTGCTGATGTATCATGCACCAAAATCGGCCTCCTGGAAAGCACTATTGGTTCTAATCTGGGACTTCTTGATCATATCGGTACTTTTTCTGCAGAAGTCGATTGCGGCTCCCCGTTGCGGCCGATTGCGATCAACGATACGGCCTGCCACGGCAAGAATCTGTCGATGCGCCGGAAAACCGGTACAAGCCAATCGAACAAACGGAGTTGCAGGCGTCCGAAAGAGCGGCGGCGAGAGACCTTCCCATTCCACCACCAACCTGGCCGGGTTACTGTGTTGAACTGAAACGTGCGTTCGATCACGAACCCGGCTTCCTCCATGCGCGAGCGAAGCTGTGCGTCAGAATACCTTCGATAGTGTCCCAGTACTTCATCGAGAGTGCCGTAAATTGATTGGCCTTGGGGAACGAGAATGACCGCCCGCCCGCCGGGTGCGAGCGCCTTACGGATATTGCGCAGGGCAGCCAGGTCGTCTTCGACGTGCTCGACCACATTCAGGCAGACCACTGTATCGAACGCGCCCGCAAACTCGTCGAAATCTGCAGTCAGGCAAAGATCGCACTTGCGGATTTTGAGACTCGGCCTCCCGCGGAAGCGCACGCGCTGCCGCGCCAGGTGCTCTTCGTCGAGATCGGTGGCCACGTAGTATTTGCGGCCCCCGGCGAGCTGCTGCGTCATGTTGCCGATTCCCGCGCCGAGCTCGAGGACGCGCGAGCCGATCCACGGACGGATCGTGTCAGCCATCCAGCGGTTGAACCGCCGCGTGCCCGCGAGCGAATCCAGGATGTGCGCACCCGGATCGCGGTAGATGTCGCGGCTGAAGTAACAGCGCAGAATCACCCAGAGCGCAGCCACGGCGTCTTTGGCGCCGATCTTCTTGCCCTCTTCGTAAGTACGGCCGTGATAGCTGATCGGCACCTCGTAGATGGAAACCTGCCGCTTGGCAAACTTGATGGTGATCTCCGGCTCGATACCGAACCGGTTGCTGCGGATGGGAATGCTGCGCGCAAGCGAGACCCGGAAGGCTTTGTAGCAGGTCTCCATGTCGGTGAGATTGAGATCGGCCGCCATGTTACAGGCGGTGGTCAGGATGTGATTCGCCAGCGCATGCCAGTAGTAAATCACGCGGCGCTCGCCGCTAATCAGAAACCGTGATCCATAGACCACGTCGGCCTTGTTGGCTACCAGCGGCCCGAGCACTTTGGGGTATTCGGCGGGATCGTATTCGAGGTCGGCATCCTGAATGATGGCGAATTCGCCGGCAGCCTCCCCGATGGCGGTGCGGATGGCGGCGCCCTTTCCGCTGTTCGCCTTGTGATGGAAGACGCGCACGCGCCTGGGGAACTGGTGCGCCAGCTCGTCCAGAATCTCACCCGTGGAATCGGTCGAGCCGTCGTTCACGGCTACCACTTCGCTGGTGAGCCCGTCCGGCAGCGGCGCTTCCAGCGCGCGCCGGATCGAGGCTTCGACAAACTCTTCTTCGTTGTAGACGGGAACCAGGATCGAGAGCAGCCGTGTCTGTACCAACTACGGATTATCGCGCAATGGTGTGCGCACGGGCACCGCGGCGGGCCGCCGGTTCAGCAGCGATGCCACCGCGCGAAAAGCGAGCAGGATGCCCACGAGAAAGCCGTAGAGGAGAGGCAAGCGGATATCGCTCTTGACCAGCCAGTAGTAGTGGATCACGCCGGCTACGGCGCTGGCGTAGACGAGGCGATGGAGCAACTGCCACCGCCTGCCCCCCATGCGGCGGATCCAGCCGGCGGTCGAGGTCACGGCCAAGGGAATCATCAGGACAAAGCCGGTGAACCCCACCGTGATGAAGCGCCTCTTAGCAACGTCGGCCACGATTTCATGGAAATCGAAGAACTTGTCCACAACGAGATAGGTCGAGAAGTGAAGGCATCCGTAAAAGAACGCGAAGAGGCCCAGCATGCGGCGGAAGCGGATGAGATCCGGGAGCTTCAGGGTCTTGCGCAGCGGAGTGATGGCGAGCGTGAAGACCAGGAACCGGATGGTCCAGTCGCCGGTGAAGTGGGTGATGTACTCGACTGGGTTGGCGGTGAGGTCCTGGTTCCAGGCGCGCCAGGCGAGGTAGAGACAGGGGACCAGGCAGAGGAGGAAGAGCACAATTTTGAGCCATCTCTTTCGTAGCATCGGCAACTTCCTCTTGTTCGGGAGGGCGGACGACGAAAAACGATCGTCCGCCCCGCTGCCACTCAGTAATTCTTTTTCAGGTCCATGCCGTTGTAGAGGCTGGCTACCTGGTCGCCGTAGCCGTTGAACATCAGCGTGGGGCGGCGCCGAAGCTCACCGAGACGGCGCTCCGTCGCCTGGCTCCAGCGTGGATGATCCACCTGCGGATTCACGTTCGAATAGAATCCGTACTCGTGCGCATTGGCCATGTTCCACGTGGTTGGCGGCATGCTGCCGGTGAGCTTGATCTTGACCAGCGACTTGATGCTCTTGAAACCGTACTTCCACGGCACAGTGAGCCGGACGGGCGCGCCGTCCTGCATGGGCAGCGTCTCGCCGTACATGCCCACGGTCAGCATGGTCAGCGGGTGCATGGCTTCATCGAGCCGCAGTCCCTCGACGTACGGGAAGGCGATGCCCGCCAGCTCCGGGCGAGCCAGGGGCTCGCGCCGCTGATCCCAATACGATTCGAATGCGACGTACTTCGCCTTCGGCGTCGGCTGAACCTGTTTGAGCAATTCGCTGAGCGAGAAACCGATCCACGGCACCACAATGGACCAGCCTTCCACGCAGCGGTGCCGGTAAATGCGCTCCTCCAGCGGAGCCAGCTTCACGATCTCCTCGATGCTGATCTTGCGCGGCTTGGCGACGTCGCCCTCCACCGAAACCACCCACTCCGCCGGCAACTGGAATTTCCTGACATTGCCCGCTACGCCTTCCTTGTCGGTGCCGAATTCGTAGTAGTTGTTGTAGTTGGTTACATCTTTGTACGAGTTCGGCTTTTCAGTGGTGCTGAACTGGCTCTTTTGGACATTGGGCAGCGATGTCGCGGCGGCCGTGCTCGGTGCGAGCGCTTCGCGTGCGCCCAGGAAAGCCGCCGGAATCCCGGCCAGAAACTTGCGCCTGTTGAAATAGAGGTCCTTGGGCGTGATTTCGGAATAGCGGATACCCGCCGGCTTTCGGATCAGCATGCTGTCACCTCTCCTGTACGATTCTTATGATGACGCTTTGTTCCCGGCCGTCGCAAATTTACATCTGAGTATACGAAGCGGCGGCAGCCCCGGATTTGGCTGGTTCCCGCCTGGGTTATAGTTGAAAAATGAACCGCCGCATCCTGGTGGTCGCACTGGTGGCGGGCGCCGTGGCTGTGGCGGGGCAGCCGCTCACTCCCGCCGAGCGAAACGCCAACATCGAATCTTTCGAGCAGGTCTGGAAGACCGTTCGCGACAAGTATTGGGATCCCAGGATCAACGGGCTCGACTGGCAGGCCGTTCATGACGAATTGCGTCCCAAAATCGAGGCCGCCAAGGACATGGACGAGGCGCGCCGGGTCCTGAACGGCATGCTCGACCGGCTGAAGCAGACCCATTTCGGCATCTTTCCAGGCGATATCTATCGCGATCTCGACTCGACCGATTCCAAGGACGACCGAGAGTCCGACGAGGCCAATCCCGGAATCGATGTGCGAGTGCTGGACGGGCGCGCCGTGGTCACCGGCGTCGAGCCGGGCTCGCCAGCCGCGGCGCACGACGTCAAACCGGGTTGGATCATCACCCACATCGGTAAGATCGAAGTGGCGCCGGTGATCGCCCGAATCAGCAAGCAGTTCAAGGATTCAACGCTGCTCGATCTCCGCCTGTCGCGAGCGGCACTTTCGCGCCTGCAAGGCCCAACCGACTCGGTGGTGCACGTGGACTTTTGGGACGCCGCCGATAAAGAGGTTTCGCTCGACTTGACCCGCGCGCGCCCCCGGGGCAAACTCACGCACCTGGGCAACATGCCGCCGCAGTACGTATGGTCGGAATGGCGGAAACTGCGGCCGGACATCGGGTACGTGCGATTCAACATGTTCATGGAGCCGGAGCCGTTGGCCGCGACCATGGCAGAGGCGATGAGAGGCTGTCAAGACTGCCAGGGGTTCGTGATCGACGTGCGCGGAAATCCAGGCGGAATCGGCGGGCTGGCCATGGGGGTCGCCGGGTGGTTCATGGATCGGGCGGGCGTGCAATTGGGAACTGAAACCCTGCGCGGACTGACCGTCAATTTCGTGATCTTTCCGCGGCCCCAGCCGTTTCGCGGCCCCCTGGCAGTGCTGGTGGACGGCAGTTCGGCATCCACCGCTGAGATCTTCGCGGGAGGCTTGAAGGACGTGAAACGCGCCCGCATCTTCGGCACGCGCACCGCCGGTGCGGCGCTGCCTTCGGTCATCGAACGGCTGTCCAACGGCGACGGTTTCCAATACGCCATCGCCAACTATGTTTCGCAGGGCGGCAAGCCACTCGAAGGAATCGGCGTGATCCCGGATGAGGAAGTGCGGCTCACCCGGAAGCAACTGCTCGAGGGCAAAGATCCGGTGCTGGAAGCGGCGATCGAGTGGATCGGGAGACAGAAATAAGAAGTCAGAAGTCAGGAGCCAGGATGAGAAGCAAACGCAGTTTTCGAATCGGAGTGGTGCTGGCGGTCGCGGCTGGGGCGCTCTGCGCGGCGGACGACCTGCCCAAAGGCGAAGCCGTCCTCGATCGGTACATCGAAGTCACAGGCGGCAAAGCGGCCTATTCTAAACTCCACAGCGAGATCACCACGGGGACCATGGAATTCAAGGCGATGGGCCTCAAAGGCAAGTTGACTGGCTACGCGCTCGAACCGGACAAACGATACACGGAAATCGTGCTCGAGGGAATCGGTAAGATCCAGGAGGGCTCGAACGGCGAAGTGGCCTGGGGCATGTCGGCCATGCAGGGCCCGCGCGTCAAGGAAGGCGACGAAAGAGCCGAGAGCCTTCTGCAATCCAAGTTCAATCCCGATTTCACCTGGCGCGATTTGTACAAGTCGGCAGAGACGGCCAGTGTGGAGCAGATCGACGGCAAAGACTGCTACAAGGTAGTGCTCACGCCCAAGACAGGTTCGCCGATCACGAAATGGTACGACAAACAAAGCGGACTGCTGACGAAAATGGCGCTAACGTCCAAAAGCCCGATGGGCGAGATCCAGTCGGACTCGGCATTCAGCGACTATCGCAAGGAAGGCGAGATCACCGTGGCCCACAAGATGGTGACCCACGTTGCCACCGTGGAACTGGTGATGACGGTGGAGAACGTGCAATACAATGCGGAGATCCCGAAGGACAAGTTCGAGATCCCCGAAGAAGTGAAGGCGTTGATGAACAAGACGGCGAAGTGAGGTTTAACTCAGCGCCTTGCTGTGAAACTTCCGCAGGCCCAGGTACAGCAGGCTGAAATCGATCACCGCCAGCACAGCGATCACCAGCAGCGTATTGATGTGCGGAACCGAGGGTACCAATGCTCCGCGCAGTCCTTCGCTCGCGTAAACCAGCGGGTTGATGAGCACGGCGTATTTCAAGACCGGAAACGGATCGAGCGCCTGCCAGGGATAGTACGCGCAGCCGAACATCATCATGGGCGCCAATACCAGGCTGAACATCAGCCCGACCTGCGTCTGCCCGATGCTGCATCCGAGCGCCAGCCCGCCGGCGGCGGAAAACAGTGCCACCAGCAGCGCAATCAGGAGCATCTCCAGCAGGTGGCCCAGGCTCGGACTGACTCCGGCGCCCATCACCAGCCACGCGGCGGGCAGCACGACCAGGCCGGCAACGAGAGCCTGAATCATCCCGGTCACCACCTTCTGCACCGCCAGCCAGCCGATCTCGATCGGCGCCAGCAGGCGGTCTTCGATCTCGCGCGTGAACTGAAACTCGCTGATGAGCGGCATGGCCACCGCCCACACGCCGGACATCACCATGCTGATCGCCATGATGCCGGGCAGCAGCATGTTCTTATACGACGCCGGCATGATTCCGCTGGTGGTCATCACGCGACCGAAGATAAACGTGAACAGCAGCGGCTGCAACAGGTTTTGCAGCAGCATCGGGAGCAGGTTGCGGCGGGCGACGTGCCCGTCGCGCGAAAGCAGCGCGTAAAAGGTTTTCCAGTTCAATCTCGCAGGCTCCTTCCGGTGTGATGCAAAAACAGGGTCTCCAGGCTGGGCTCCGAAATGTGCACGTCGAGCACCTCGATTCCCGCGGCCTGTGCGGCATTGACGATCGGCCCGATCAGTGGCCCGCCGCTGCCGGCATAGACATCCGTGCCGGTGCCATCGTTGGAGCGTACTTCGGTGACACCCGGCAATAGCCGCAACTCGCTCAACAACTCCTCGGGAGTGCGGTTGAAGCGTAGGCGCAGAAGATACCCGCCCGGAATGGATTGCTTCAGCTCTTTGGGTGTGCCCTGCGCGATGATCTTGCCGTGGTCGATGATCACCAGCCGCTCGCACAACGCATCGGCTTCGTCCATATAATGAGTCGTCAGCACGATAGTCTTCCCCACGCGGTTGTAATCGCGGATGGTCTCCCACAGCAGCAACCGAGTCTGGGGATCGAGCCCGGCGCTGGGCTCGTCGAGGAAGAGCACTTCGGGATCGTGCATCATAGCGCGCGCGATGGAGAGGCGCTGCATCATGCCGCCGCTGAACGTCCGCACCATATGGGTGGCGCGGTCGGTGAGCTTGAAGCGTTCCAGCAACTCGTCCGCTTTGCACTCGCGTTCCTTCGCGCTCTGTCCGAAGTACGCGCCGTGGAAGACCAGGATCTCCCGCGCGGTGAGGGCAAAATCGAGATTGGGGCGCTGCGGCACCACGCCAATCAGGAGCTTGGCCTTCACAGGCTCGCGCCAGATGTCGATGTCGCCGAGGAACGCGCGCCCCGCCGTGGGCTGGGTGCGTGTCGTGAGGATACCGATCGTTGTCGATTTGCCGGCGCCGTTAGGGCCGAGCAGTCCGAAAATCTCGCCGGGACGGATTTCGAACGAGACGTCGTCCAGCGCCACCACTTCGAACTTTCTCTTGGCCTTTTCTTTGTCCTTGCCGCCGCGCTGGGCCGAGAACCCAAAGCCCCCGGCGCGCGCGGCCATCGGCGGCGGCGTATCGTAGACCTTACGCAGGTTCTCGGTTCGGATGCCGACTCCCATGACTCAGAGATCCTCCAATTGCTTTCGCGTGCGCTCCAGGATGTTCCGCACCTGCTCCGGGCCGGCGCGGCGCACCGCGTGCATGCTTGCCTTGATGACTCCCCCCATCGTGTGAAAGACGAGCGCTGAATCCGGGTTCAGGCACTGGCCCCAGTCCTCCCAGGATTCCGCGCGCTTCCAGATGCGATTCACAGCGTCCGGATCCTTCTGCAACTCTCGGCGCCCCGCCGCCGTTATGCGATACACCTTCTTGCCGCCCTGTTGATCGCTGGTGACCAACTCTTCGTCTTCGAGCTGTTGAAGCGTGGGATAGACGCTGCCGGCGCTGGCCTTGTACAAGCCGCCCGAGCGCTCGGCCATCTCTTTCATCAACTGGTAACCATGCTTGGGACCTTCGCTGAGCAGAGAGAGGATCGCGAGCCGGACTTCCCCCGATTCAAAGAAACGCGGCGGCGCCTGCCCCCAGCCGAACGCGGCCCAGGGCTGCCCGCCGGGAAAGGCCCACCATTGTTTGCTCATGATATATCGTACGATATATCGGAAGTGTGATCGGCACAAGGCCCGTTTAGCTTGTAAACGTCCGGTTCAGCACGTTACCGCCCGCTCAACGCAGGCCGCTCCACTCTTCGGCCGCCACGATCGAGTTGGCCGGATTGCGTGCGTCGTACTTGACGCTCACGGAGCCGTTGATGCTATACCCGGAAGGCGCCTTCTCGCCCAGCACGGCAATGTCCTGGGAGGCCGTGTACTCCACACCTCGCACGGCGTAAGAATAGAACAGCAGCGTGTCGCGGACCTCCACCAGCGTGGCATCGCCCATCTTGCCGGTGGCCACGAGCCAGGCCCGGCGGCGCCGTTCGCGCTCCTCCGGCGTAATGCGCGAACGCCGGTACGCCCGATAACCCAGAAGCGCCACCAGAATCGCCAGCACAGCGGCCAGCGCCACGGTGATTAGCTCGGCGAGTGAGAAGGAGAGTAGTTCGCCAGCCATCTTTGGCGCGTCAGCCGGCCACGGGCGTTTCGTGGAAGACCTTGCCCCAGTCCTTGAGGAATTGCTCCAGACCTTTGTCCGTAAGCGGATGGTTGAACAACTGGTCCAGAACTTTGAACGGCATGGTGCCGATGTGAGCGCCGGCCAGCGCCGACTCGATCACGTGCGTGGGCGAACGCAGCGACGCCGCCAGAACCTGGGTCTTGAACCCGTAATTGCGGTAGATCTGAGTGATGCTGCGGATCAGGTCCATGCCCGTGAAACCGATATCGTCCAGCCGGCCCACGAACGGGCTGATGATGTACGCCCCGGCCTTGGCTGCAAGCAGAGCCTGGCCCGCGCTGAAGCACAGCGTCACGTTCACCCGGATGCCTTCCTTGCTCAGCGCGCTGGTGGCCTTGATCCCGTCGCGAGTCAGCGGGCACTTGACCACGATATTCTTGTGGATCCTGGCGAGCGCGCGGCCCTCGGCGATCATCGCGTTGGCCTCGGTGGAGACGACCTCGGCGCTGATATCCCCGTCGACAATGTCGCAGATCAGGCGCACCTGTTCCTCGATGGGACGCCCTTCTTTGGCGATCAATGAGGGATTGGTGGTCACGCCATCCACAATTCCCCACGCTGCGCCTTTTTTCAACTCATCGAGATTCGCGGTGTCCAGAAAAAACTTCATTATTGGGCTGCCCCTCGCAAATCCCAGTTTACAACGGCGAAACGGGCCTCCGGCCGGGTGGCTGTACAATGAGTAGAAGTGGCTGGGAAAACCTTTTACCTCGAAACATTCGGCTGCCAGATGAACGTCCACGACTCCGAGAGAGTCGTCGGGACGCTCCTGGCGAAGGGCTATTCACAAGTCGAGACGCCTGCCGAGGCCTCGCTCGTGCTCTACAACACCTGCAGCATCCGCGATAAGGCGGAGCAAAAAGTCTTCAGCAGGCTGCAGAGCTTCAAGCGCGAGGCCGGCAAGGGCAAGGTTTTCGGCGTGCTCGGATGCGTGGCGCAGCAGGAAGGCGAAAAGATCTTCGATCGCGCGCCGCACGTCTCGCTGGTAGCCGGCAGCGCCAGCTATCCGCGGCTGGGCGAGATGCTGGTGCAGCTCGAAGCCGGCAATCGCCGCGTCACCGGCCTCAGCCTGGATACCGAAGAAACGTTCGACACGCCTTTCACCAGCCGTGACAACCCGCACCGCGCCTATATCACCATCATCGAGGGCTGCGACAAGAGCTGCGCCTATTGCGTGGTGCCGTTCACGCGCGGGCCGGAGCGGAGCCGCACCAGCCAGAGCGTGATGGCTGAGGCACGCTCGCTCGCCGAGCGGGGGTACACCGAGATCCAGTTGCTGGGGCAGAACGTGAACAGCTACCGCGATCCCTCGCCCGGCAGCTGGGACTTCGCGGCATTGCTGGCGGCAGTCGGCAACTTGCCGGGCATTCGGCGGGTGCGCTACACCACCAGCCATCCGCGCGATTTCGTGCGCGGCATTGTGGACGCCATGGATGCCAACCCGGTGCTCTGCGATCACGTGCATCTGCCCGTGCAGTCGGGCTCGTCGAAGATGCTCGCGTCCATGGATCGCCTCTACACCCGCGACGAATATATGCGCCGCATCGAGTGGCTGAGGACGGCGAAGCGCAGTTACGCGATCACGACTGACATCATCGTCGGCTTCCCGGGTGAGACCGAAGCGGATTTCCTGCAGACGCTGGACCTGCTGGACGAGGTGCAATATGATTCCCTCTTCAGCTTCAAGTACTCGCCGCGGCCCAATACGGCCGCCCTGGCGATGGCGGACGCCGTCTCGGACGAGGAGAAACAGCGCCGCCTTGTGATCCTGCAGGAAAAGCAGCGTGCCATCCAGATCCGGCGAAACGCAGAGCTCATCGGCACCGTCCAGGAAGTGCTGGTAGAGGGCCGGCACGAGTCGCTCGGCCAGTGGATTGGCCGAACCTCGACCAACCGCACGCTGAATTTCGCCCATCCGGGCGCGAATGGGACGGACCTGGTGGGCAAGTACCTTTCGGTCCAGGTCACGCGTTCCGGTCCCAACTCGCTGGTGGGCGAGGCAGTGCAGTAGCGTGCAATGTGGTGTAATCAAGGGAGGGGGCAGTCATGGAAGTCGAAATGAAAATTCGTGGGCTCATGATGGATCCCGTTACCAATATGCCCATCGTCATCCTGAAAGATGTCAATGGGAACACCGTGCTCCCGATCTGGGTCGGCGTCTACGAAGCCAACGCCATCGCGCTGGAAATCGAGAAGGTCTCGACGCCGCGGCCCATGACCCACGACCTCATCAAGACCCTTCTGCTGGGCCTCAACACGGGCCTGCGCAAGGTAGTGGTCAGCGAGCTCAAGGACGACACCTTCTATGCCGTGATCTGGCTGGATCGCGACGGCGAACTCATCAGCGTGGATTCGCGGCCCAGCGACGCGCTCGCCCTGGCGCTGCGCCTGGACTGCCCGATCTACGTGGAGGAGACGGTCCTCAAGAGCTCCAAGCAGGCTTCCACGATCTCCGACAAGGTCAATAACGAAGAGCTGCGGCGCTGGCTCGAAGGTCTCAACGACGAAGACCTCGGCCGCTATAAGATGTGAGCCGCCCGGCTTGAGCCGCCTGGATGACTTCGGCATCCGGCTCATGGTGCAAGGGCCGGTGGTTTCGATCTATGTCCGCGAAAATTGCATCGCGGTGGTAGGCGGCGGCACGCAGGGCAGCACCGGGATGCTCACGCCGCAAGGGCTCGCATACCTGATCTGGCGCGACGGCCGGCCGCTGCTGGCGTCCAAAAGCATCGAGACGCCCGCAACCCCGGAGCAGGTGGAGGCCGTCCGCAAATTCTCGGAAGATTTGAAAGCAGCGCTCGGCACATGACGATCGACCAACAATTCACCTACCTGAAGAAAGGCATGGCGGAGATCATCCGCGAAGAAGATCTGCGCAAGCGGCTGGAGCAAGCCGCGAAGGCCGGCCGTCCCCTGCGCGTCAAGGCAGGATTCGACCCGACCGCGCCCGACCTGCACCTCGGCCACACCGTGCTCTTGCGCAAGATGAGGCACTTCCAGAACCTGGGCCACACAGTCATTTTCCTGATCGGCGACATGACCGGCATGATCGGCGATCCCACCGGGCGCAACGTGACCCGCCCGCCGATGACCACGGAGGAGATCGAGAAGAACGCCGAGACCTACAGGCAGCAGGTGTTCAAAATTCTCGATCCTGTCAAAACCGAGATCCGCTTCAACTCCCACTGGCTGGCCGCGCTGAAGTGGCAGGACGTGATCAAGCTGACCGGCAAGTACACCATCGCGCGTATCCTGGAGCGCGACGATTTCGCCAAGCGCTACAAGGAAGGCGCGCCCATTTCGATGCACGAGCTGATGTACCCGCTGGCGCAGGGATACGATTCGGTCGCGCTCGAATGCGACGTCGAGATGGGCGGCACAGACCAGAAATTCAACCTGCTGGTGGGGCGCGAACTTCAGCGCGACTACGGCCAGCAGCCGCAGATCGTGGCCATGGTGCCGATCCTCGAAGGCATCGACGGCGTGAACAAAATGTCGAAGTCGCTCGGCAACTACATCGGTATCGCCGAGCCGCCCGACGTCATGTTCCGCAAGGTGATGCAGATCTCCGACGACCTGATGTGGCGCTACTACGAGCTGCTCACCGACAAGAGCGTAGCAGAGATCGCCGCGATGAAAGCCGGGATGCACCCGATGGACGCGAAGAAAGCACTGGGGAAATCGATCGTCGCCGATTTCCACTCTGTGGAGGACGCGCAACGTGCCGCCGAGGTATTCCAGGCGGTGGTGCAGCGCAGGGAAGTGCCTGACAATATCCAGACCGTCTCCATGCCGGACGGGGTCCGCGTCGAGGGCGGCATTCGCGTCGACAAGCTGCTGGCCCGCGTAGGCCTGTGCGAGTCGGTCACCGATGCCGTGCGCAAGATCAAAGCCGGTGCGGTCGAAATCAACGGCGAGAAGGTCAAGGAGCTGATCCTGAAAGACCCGCCCGCCTGCCTGCTAATTCAAGTCGGCAAGAACTGGCGAAAAGTAGCTTAGAACTCGAACGCCAGCGGCATCTGCTGATCGAAGGCCGCCGCGCGACGAATTTCCACGCGCGCGGCTTCCGCCGTGCGTCCCCAGCCTTCGAGAATCCAAACGATCTCGCGGCAGGCCTCGTCCTGCGCCGCGTCGTCGCCCTGCGACTGGGCCAGGCTGCGCCATCGCTCCATCACCTCGTAGCACTCCGCGTGACGCCCCTGATCTCGAGCCAGGCGACGCACCTGCCTCGCGGCGGCGCACACGTCGATCCAGGCGGCATCGGTCACGAAGAACGCGCGCTGCGCCTCACCTAGCGGCTCGCCCGTGGAATGAAGACCCGCCGGCGCAATCAGCGTCGAACAACGGCCTTCGAAAACAAGCTCTGGACGGGCGTCACCTTCCAGCACGATCAACAACCGCCGCGCGGCGCAGAAATCGCGCAACCGCTCCAGGTTGTCTGCAAGCTCGCCTTCCAGCCGCAGCCCGAGTTGCGCACCGAGATCGCCGGCCGCGGCGGCCAACGTAGGCGCGAGGGCAACCTTCACCACCGCATCGAAATCGCCCGCAAACGCCATCGCAAACTCCTCGGCCAGCGCGGCGCTCTGCGCCGTCTCCACACCCGGCCGGTCGGCGATATCCAGCCCAAGCACCTCGATATCCACGGCGAACTCCGCGCTCGGAGGTTCGGTCTGGGGCGCTGTCCGGAGCCAACGCTTGATTTCCCGCGGCCGCCGGGCCTCAAACATCGGGGTCAATACCCGCGGCGGCACACAGTCGTCGCAGCGGACAAAGGCGATCCGCACGCCCTCCGCCGCGGGCTCGGTAACCAGCGGCTCTTCCCACTCCGCGCGCGGCCAGCGCGGCGGCAGGGACGCGCGCGAAAAGAACACCAGGATCGCATCGGCCGTGCGCGCGTCGCGCGCCTTCGACGCGAGGTCCTCTCCCGGCCGCATCTCGCCTTCCTCGAGAAACACCCGCACGTCGGCACCGCGCTCCAGGAAGGCCGCGATTCGCGCGGCCGTCTCGCGGTCGTCCGGCGCGTAGCACGGAAATAGGGTCGGGGTCAGAGCTTGCACGCCAGCGTCAGGCCGTCTCCCAGGGGCACCAGGGTGAGCGCGACCCGTCGATCGGCATGCAGTTTGCGATTGAACGCCCGGATGGCCTCGGTGTCGGCTTCGTGGTTGCTCTCGTCCGCCACCAGCCCGTCCCACAAGACGTTGTCCACCGCGATCACTCCGCCCCGGCGCACCAGCACCAGCGCGCGCTCGTAGTAATTCTCGTAGTTCGCTTTGTCCGCATCGATGAACGCCAGATCGAACTCCCCGGCGCGGCCCTGCACGATCAGAGCGTCCAGCGTCTGAAGCGCGGGCGCGATCCGCAGTTCGATCTTGCTCTCGACTCCCGCCTCGCGCCACGTCTGCCGTGCGCGCGCCGTGTAGTCCTCGCTCACGTCGCAGGCAATAATCTTGCCGTCCGCTGGCAGGGCCACTGCCACCCAGGTGGAGCTGTAGCCCATGAAGACTCCCACCTCCAGCACCTTCTTCACGCCGGCGATCCGCGTCAGCACGTGCAGGAACTGGCCCTGCTCGGGCGATGTCTGCATCGAGGCGTGCGGGTGGTCCTCCGTGCCCTCGCGCAGACGGCGAAGCGGCTCGGGCTCGTGAAGGGTGATCGCGCGGACATAGTCCGCGAGAGGGTCTGTAAGTAGGGTATGTACGCGGGACATGCCTGGCGCTATTTCAGCTTCTCGACTTTCTTCCGGATCTCGTCCGCGTTCTTGGCATCCGATGCCAGCTCGAGGTATTTCGAATAAGCTTCGCGCGCCGCCTTGTGGTCCTTCAATTTCTCCTGCGCCTCGCCCAGCTTGAGCCAGGCTTCGGCGTCGCCGCTATTCCACTTCGTGGCCTCGCTATAGCGGCCCGCCGCCGCGCGGTAGCTGCCCTTCTTGTAATACTCGTTGCCGACGTTGATTTCCTTCTTCGCCTGCAGCGGATTAAAGCCGTACTCCTTGTTCGTGCCCGACGACGTGTCTTCCTCGGGCGGCATCCCGTTCTGCGCCGGAGGCGGGGTCTCGCCTCGCTTCTTCAGAACCTGCCCCTGAGCTTGAAACGGCACTACAGACAGCACGACCAGTGCCGGAATCCAGCGTGACATAATTAAATTATACCCGCGAGAAATGGCACTCCGTGACAAGGTAGCGTCGCTTCCTCTCTCTCCCGGAGTGTACCTCTACAAGGATGCCGGCACCCGCATCATCTACGTTGGCAAGGCCAAAAACCTGCGCGCCCGGGTCCGCAGCTACTTCAACGAAGACCGCCTTGCGGATATCAAGACCGGTACCCTGATCTCAGAAGCGGCAGACATTGACTACATCCTGGTCGATAACGAAAAAGAAGCCCTGGCCCTCGAGAACAACCTGATCAAGCAGTACAAGCCGCGCTTCAACGTACTCTTGCGCGATGACAAGACCTACCCGTACATCAAGCTCACCAACGAGCGCTATCCGCGCGTCTACGTGACCCGCCGCCTGAAGAAGGACGGCGCCACATACTACGGCCCGTACTTTCCGGCGAATCTGGCCCACCGCCTGGTACACTTCATCCACCGCAGCTTCCTGGTGCCGAGCTGCAAGGTCGATCTCACCCGCTTCCATCCCAAGCCCTGCCTGCAATACCACATTCATCGCTGCCTGGGCCCCTGCGTCCAGGGACTCACCACAGACGAGGCTTATGCCGCCGCCGTGCGCGACGTCCGGCTCTTCCTGGAGGGCCGGCACGGCGATCTCGCCCGCGGTCTTCGTGCCCGCATGCAGGCGGCCTCCGACGAAATGCGCTTCGAAGAGGCCGCTTCCCTGCGCGACCTGATCGCCACGGTGGACGAGATCGAGGAGCGCCAGAAGATGGCCGCCGCCAAAGGCGACGACGTGGATATCTTCGCCGCCTACGCCGAGCCCCCTCTGGTCGCGCTCAATCTCTTTCACCTGCGGAACGGCCAGATCGTCGATCGGCGCGAGCTTTTCTGGGAAGACCAGGTGGAGTTCGACGAGCCGCAATTTTTGTCTTCGCTGCTTAAGCAGATCTACCTCGACCAGCAGTTTATCCCCGCCGAGATTCACGTGCCGGTGGATTTCGAGGACCGCGAAGCCCTCGAGGAACTGCTCAGCGACAAGCGCCGCCGCAAGGTGGAGATCCGCACTCCGCAGCGCGGCCAGAAGAAGGCCCTGCTGGAATTGGTGGGCACCAACGCGAAACACAGTTTCGATGCGCGTTTCCGCGTGCTGAAGCCGTCATCGCGCGCGATCCAGGAGGCCTTGCAGGATTCGCTCAACCTTCCCGACCCGCCCTCGCGCATCGAGTGCTTCGACATTTCGCATATCCAGGGCACGGACAAAGTAGCCAGCATGGTCGTCTGGGAAGACGGCCGCATGAAAAAATCGGACTACCGAAAGTTCATTATCAAGACGGTGATCGGCAACGACGATTTCGCCAGCATGCGCGAAGTGGTCACGCGCCGATACTCGCGCCTGCAGGAGGAGAAGCAGGCCTTCCCCGGCCTGGTGCTGATCGACGGTGGCATCGGCCAGTTGCACGCTGCGGCCGAGGCGCTCGAAGCCATCGGCATCTCCGACCAGCCGCTCGCCTCCATCGCCAAGCGCGAGGAGATTATCTACGTCTACGGCCAGGAGGACGAGCCCGTAGTGCTCGACCGGTTTTCGCCGATTCTTCACCTGGTGCAGTCGATCCGCGACGAAGCCCACCGCTTTGCCGTGACCTTCCACCGCAGCCGCCGCGCCGCCCGCCAGCTCACCAGCGAGCTGGATGCAATCCCGGGCGTCGGCGCCAAGACAGTGCAGAAGCTGTTGAAGCACTTTGGCAGCTCTCAGTTAGTACAAGCCGCTACTGAAGATGAGCTCACCGCAGTGGTGGGCCGCACGGCCGCGCGACGCGTCAAACAGGCGTACCCAACCGTCCCCCTTCAGACGTCATGAGAAAATAGGTCTATGCGTTTCCGGCTCCTCTGCGCCGCGCTGTTCCTCTGTCTGGCAGCGACCGCCCAGCCCATGTCGGTGGAAAAGCTGATCACCTTCCTCAAATCCAGTGTGGAAATGAAGCACTCTGACAGCGAGGTGGCCAAGTTCCTCAAGAACGTGAAACTTACCGACAAGCTCACCGACCGCATGATCGAAGACCTGCTCGCCATCGGCATCGGTCCCAAGACCCGCGACGCCCTCAACGTCCTCCGCGACCGCTCCGCCAACCTCGGCGCCGCCGTCATCGCTCCGCCGAAAGACGAAGGGCCGAAACTGCCGCCGGTACCCTCCTCCGCCGAGCAGGCGGAGATCATCCGCGACGTCCGCGAGTACGCTCTCAGCTACACCAAGGGCCTGCCCGACTTCGTCTGCACCCAGGTGACACGCCGCAAAGCCGCCGGCGAGCCCGGCTCCCGCTACGCCATGCGGGGCGCGAACGAACCCTCCTTCCAGACCCAGGACACCCTCACCATACGCCTTAGTTACTTCGAGCAGAAGGAAGACTACAAACTCATCCTGCACAACAACAGCCCGACCACGGAGGACTACCAGAAGCTGGGCGGCGCCACCTCCAGCGGCGAATTCGGCAGCATGATGCGCGAGATCTTCGAGCCCTACACCCAGACCTACTTCGAGTGGGACCACTGGGCCACCCTGCGCGGCAAGCTCGTGATGGCCTTCCGCTACAATGTCGAGCAGCCGCACTCGCAGTGGGGCATCGACTACGAACATCGCCAGCACATCTATCCGGCCTACAGCGGCCTGATCTTCATTGACAAGGATCTTCACGTGGTGCTGCGCATCACCCTCAACGCCGACAACATCCCGCCCACCTTCCCCATTCGCCTGGCGAAGACCATCCTCGACTACGATTACCAGGACATCAGCGGCCACGAATTCCTCTTGCCGCTCAAGGCCCAGGTGGATATGAGCGCGGATGGGATCCTGACCCGCAACGAGACCGAATTCCGCCTCTACCGCAAGTACTCGGCCGAGTCCGAAATCAAGTACGACATCACGCCCGACCCGCTGCCCGACGACAAGACCAAAGAGGCGCCGGCCGTAGACTGCAAAGATCCGAAGAACGCCAGCAACCCGGCGTGCAAGAAGAAATGATATGCGCCTGCGATTGGCTGCCGCTGCGATCGTCCTGGCCTTCGTCTGCACGGCCCAATCGGCCCTCACCGCCGATCAGTTGATCGCGTTCATAAAGTCGTCCATCGAGCAGAAGATGACCGACGCTGAGGTGTCGCGCTACCTGCGTACCGTCACGCTGAGCCAGCGCCTTTCCGACTCACAGTTCGACGATCTCCTCACCTCGGGACTCGGCCCGCGCAGCCTGCAGGCCCTGCACGCCATCCAGGACCAGGCGCAGTCGCTGCCCCTTGCCGATGGACCGGCGGCAAAACCCGACCCACTGCCGCCTGTGCCCAACGCCGAAGAACAGTCCGCGATCATTGCCGCCGTCCGCGAATACGCGCTGAATTACAGCAGGAACCTGCCGAATTTCCTGTGCGCGCAGCAGATCCGGCGCAAGGTGTCGCCCGGCGAGGGTGAACCCGCGTATCGCGACCAGGACACGCTCATCGTGCGCCTGAGCTATTTCGAGCAGAAGGAAGATTACAAGCTGATCACCGTCAACGACCGTCCCGCGCGCGGTACGTTCGAGGAACTAGGCGGCTCCACTTCCACCGGCGAATTCGGCACTCTGCTCCGCCAGGTGTTCGAGCCCGCCAGCCACGCGAAATTCGAGTGGGCGCGTTGGGCGCGTTTGAACGGCCAATTGGTCATGGCCTTCCGTTACGCGGTGGAGAAGTCCAACTCGCGTTGGGCCCTGGAATATTTGCGCAGCGACCGCCTTGTGCCCGCCTATAGCGGATTCGTGTTCGTCAACAGAGATTCGCGCGAGGTCATGCGCCTGACCCAGCGCGCCGACGGCATTCCGCCGGCGTTCCCGATTCAGGCCGCCGAAACGATCCTCGACTACGACTACCGCGACATCAGCGGCCGCCAGTTCCTGCTGCCGGTGAAGGCCCAAATGGACCTGACATCGGACGGAGTCCGCACGCGCAACGAGATCGATTTCCGCAACTACCAGAAGTATTCCGCCGACGCAGTAATTACCTTCAAGTAGGACAGGCTTCAGCCTGTCCCCGGCCGCTACTTGTACGCCTGCTCGAATTTATTCCTGCTGTTGTACAGCTTGAACGACCCGTCCTTCTGCGCGTCGACGCGGATCCAGCGGCCCTCGCAGGTATTTGTCTCGTCCAGGTTGGCGATCACCGTGTCCGCCGAGTTGTGGTCCTTGCCGCCCGCCACCGCGAAGTGAAGCTGCCACAGGTCCTGAAGTCCCGGCGAGTCGTGAATCGTCTGCCAGACCTCCGGCGATCCGCCCTTACGCGGCCCGTTGTTCATCAGCGCCACCTTGGGGTGCAGCGCGTGCACCAGTTGCGGCGAGCCGCTCATATTCATTCCATGGTGCGAAACCAGGTATAGGTCCACCGTGCCGATCTTGTTCACCGGACACACCAGGTCCTTCTCTTTGTTCCACGTAAGGTCGCCAAGGTCGACCATGCGGAAACTACCGTACGCGATCAGCATCCCCACGCTCTGCGCGTTCTCCGATGGGTCGGGATCCTTCATCTGGAAACTGGCACACTCCGGGTTGGGCTGGCCCGCGCCGGGCAGCGGCGCATCGATCACCTTTCCCGCCGCCGACAGCACCTTCACCTCGATGCCCTTGATCGGCACCGTGTCGCCCGGTTTCACCTCGATATGGTTGCCCTTATCGCGGTACTCCAGGTAGGTATTGAACAGTACCTTGCCCTGCTGGTTCTGCTCCACGCTCGCGCCGTGGTCGACAAAGTTGTGGATCGGCATCTTTTCCGCAAGCTGGAGAATGCCGCCGACATGATCGCTGTGGTAGTGGGTGATCACCAGGTAGTCGATCTTCTTCACTCCCGCGGCCTTCGCCGCTGCTGCAATGCGGTTGGCATCGCGCTTGTCGAACCCTCCCCATCCGGTATCCACCAGCATGGATTCCCCGGATGGCGAGACGAACAGGGTCGCCTGCCCGCCTTCCACGTCGATCGAGTAGACCTCCAGATTCTTGGCCGCGAAAACCAGTCCGGGTAGGGCGAATAGGATCAGGACAAACATCAGGCGTCGCATGGCCAGAATCTTAACACCGTTTTACGCTACACTACGCTTGAGGCACAGAACCCGTGCCGTGCTGCCCGCGGACCAGGGGGGTCCGAGGGCGCACCAACGGATTCCAAGGCGAGACGGACTCGAGGCGAATGGAGCCGCTCACCGCGTGCCCGATAGGAAA
>Ga0335077_10002999_pt1 | contig 20248 bp, 9 predicted proteins | sample Lox_Sample_31_FD_207151 | JGI IMG/M metagenome (GOLD analysis project Ga0335077, IMG submission 207151) | Soil microbial communities from Loxahatchee National Wildlife Refuge, Florida, United States - Lox_Sample_3.1 | ecosystem: Environmental > Terrestrial > Soil > Wetlands | place: USA: Florida...
ACCTCGCTGATTATCCCCTGGTTGTTCCCCATCAGGCGGACTTGAATCAATAATCCAAGTATTTAACCTGTCCGATAACCCCGTTTAATCGAGACCCAACGTACACGAAGCTCATTCAGTACGATGATGACCGCCAGTCTCGACCGCTATCCTGTTAGGCTAGGTGACGATTCGACAGCAGGGGCTTGATGGACCGAACAGCAGACTTAGAAGCAGCTCTGAGATTTGTAAGTGGTCGGATTGCGGAACGAGCGACTCTGTCGGGCGACTCCCTCTTCACTCCGCTTCATCTTTGTGCTCTCTGTGAATCCGAACTTTGTGCCTTCTGTGTTTGAGAAAAGGCGGTTCACGCTACTTGGTCCTAGCCCATTGCGAAGCCGCGTGCGCCTGCCCCAGCGGCTCTTCCCGAATTTCCAATTTCGATTTTCGAGTTTCGTTCCTCGCCCTACTTCGTTTTCAACAATTCCACGCGGGCGGTGGCAAAGGGCAGGACGGCTTCGAGCAGCACGGGCGTGTGCGCGGCATCGTTCGCCACATACAGAACAAACGACGCGTCTTTCATCTCCACGCCATTTTCAAACACGCGAATCCCGATCTTGGACGCGCTATACTTTCCCGACGGCACTTCGACGATATCCGGACCGCCCGTCAATTTTGCTCGCGCATCGTACAGTTTGTGGCCGTCGTACACCGGGCAGCGCACTTCCGGAGTTTTGCTCCAGTCCACGTTGCGCAGGTACTCCATCATTCCCAGCGGATCGCGCGTCCCGGGCAGCACGCGCGCCGCGGAAGCGTCCGCGGGCGCCGGTTCTTTGTCCGAAGCCGTCATGCGCTGCAGCGATTCCACTTTTTGCCCGCGTTCGCTCAGCCGCATCTCGTACTGCATGCTGGCCAGCGTTCCCGCATCGCTGTACGAATCAAACTGGTCGTCCAGCTCAAAAACCATCCGCAGCGGATTCTGCGTGTGCGCCGTCGCCTGCAAATGCCACGCGTTTTTCCCCGCGAAATTTCCGCGGCCCACCACCTTCACGCTGAGTGTGGCCACGTTGTTCAGCTTCGAGACGTTGGCGGTGTATTCGAGCACTTCTCCCGCTTTCAGCGGCTGCCCGGTGTCAACTGGCGGCAGAATTGGGGGCGTGCTCGGTGCAACCTTTTTCTCTTCGGCCTTGGTCTCCGGCGCCGAATTCTTTTTCGGCGCGTTCGTTTCCGGTTTTTCCGCGGGAGCCGCAGCATGAAATTCTTTCGGCTCGGCGGAAACGACCTCCGGCGCGGGCTGGCTGCCTCGCGCGTGCAGGTAGTAAATCACCCCCACGCCGAACCCAACCAACACCACCGTGCCAATGGCAACGCTTTTCTTGAGGCTCATGCTTTTTGCGCGACGCTCCCCGCAAACAGTAGTTGGCAAACCCGGCTTCCGTCGTACAATGTTTCTTCAGACGCGGAAACCATCCGGCTTCCCTTCGCCGGCTTGCCGCGAACTAAAAGCGTATCAAAACGCGGGCCAGCCGTCTTTCCTGGTCTTGCGTCACGGATCGCGGCGGCTATCTGCCGCTCGCCAATCGAACCAACGGCCCTGGAAGGCCATAAGAGCATAGGAGGGTTTCCTGAATGCGCTACCTCGTTACGGGCGGCGCCGGCTTCATCGGCTCGAATACAGTGGATGAACTCGTTCGCCGCGGACACAGCGTGGTCGTGCTCGACGACCTTTCTTCCGGCAAAGAAGAAAACCTCACCGAAGTCCGCAACAAGATTACGTTCATCAAGGGCAGCATCACGGACATTGAAGTCGTGCGCAAAGCCATGCACGAAGCCGAATATGTTTTGCACCTGGCGGCGCGCACTTCCGTTCCGCGCTCGGTCAAGGACCCCATCGAGACCAACAAAATCAATATCGATGGCACGCTCAACGTGCTGGTGGCTGCAAAGGAAATGAAGGTCAAGCGCGTTGTTTTCGCCGCTTCGTCTTCCGCGTATGGCGAGACTCCGACGCTTCCTAAGATCGAAACGATGCAGCCGCAGCCCATTTCCCCGTACGGCGTCACGAAGTACGTGGGCGAGCTTTACGGTCAGACGTTCGGCCGCTGCTACGGCTTGGAAAACGTTTCGCTGCGCTATTTCAATATTTTCGGTCCGCGCCAGGATCCCAGTTCGCCGTACTCCGGAGTGCTGGCGAAGTTCTGCACCGCGTTTCTCGAGGAAACGCAGCCGGTGGTTTTCGGCGACGGCGAGCAAACGCGCGATTTCACTTTCGTGGAGAACGCGGTGCAGGCGAATCTTCTGGCCTGCGAAGCGCCGAACGTTTCCGGAAAAGTATTCAACGTAGGCTGCGGCACGCGAGTTTCTTTGAATGAAGTTCTGCGCGCCCTCGCCAAGATTTCCGGCAAGACGCTTGAGGTCAAGTACGAACCGCCGCGCGACGGCGACATTCGCGACTCGCAAGCAGACATTTCGCAGGCAAGAGAGCTTCTGAACTACGACCCGCAAGTCAGCTTCGAAGAGGGGCTGACGCGCACGTTCGAGTGGTATCGCAGCACGCAAACGAAAGCTGTCGCCAAATCGTAGAAGCTGCTGAGAACCTCCTTCACGCTGTCATTCCGAGCGCAGCGAGGGATCTGCTGTAGAGAAAACTGTTTGGGAAACAGATTCCTCGTCACAAACGGCCCTCGGAATGACCGCCAGTTCGCTTGGCTTCTTACGGCTGAACGGTTTTTCCGTAGCTGAGCGGTTCGCCTGCTTTCGGCGCGTCGTAGTTGTTCCAGAAGAACAGCGGCTCGAGTTTTTTCTGCTCCGGCCACACTTGATTCAGCGTGTCGCCCTCGAAGAGCTCGCCGTTCTTCATCACCCAGTGAATGGTGTTGGTGTTGTGGATGTCGTCGAGCGGATTCTTGTCGAAGATGATTAAGTCGGCCAGCTTGCCCGGCTCGATGCTACCGATTTCGGCGGGACGGCCGACGATGTGCGAGCCGTTGACCGTCGCGCACTTCAGTACTTCCATCGGCGTCATGCCGCCGGAAGCGAGCATCCACATTTCCCAGTGGTAGCCGAGCCCTTGCAGTTGCCCGTGGCTGCCGACACCCACGAGGCCGCCGGCGCGTTCGAGCTTGGCCATCTGCGCGGCCAATTTCGGAAACGCGTATTCGTCTTTGCGGAACCACTCGGGGCGCCGCTTGGTTTTCTGGTCGAGGATGCGATGCGGCGTGAAATGGTTGAGCTTGGCGTTGTCGTGCACTTCGGTGTTTTCGTACCAATAGTTTTCGCCGAAGGGTCCGCCGTAATTCACGATGAGCGTTGGAGTTTCAGCGATGCCGGATTTCACGAACATCTGCAGCACATCGTTGTAGAGCGGCGTGATGGGCAGGGTGTGCTCGTTGCCGTGGAAGCCGTCGATGACGTGGGTCAGGTTGAGTTTCAGATCGAGAGCGCCTTCGGTGGTGGGCATCATGCCGAGTTCTTTCGAAGCTTCCACCATGAACTGGCGCTGCTTGCGGTTGCCAACCAGATAGCTCTTGATGTTGTGCGTGCCGTAGTAATCGCGGTATTTGGTGAGCACGCCTTTGACTTCTTGCTCGGACTGGAAATTGTTGTCGGAGAAAACGCCGGGACCAGTGGAGTACGCGCGCAAGCCGAGGATGTCGCCGGTGTCGACGAGATCCTGATAAGCGAACATGTCGTTGGTGGCGGTTTGCACGTCGAGGCCGGCGGTCACGCCGTAGGCCAGATTCGCGAGAAACGCGAAGTTCTGCTTGTCCAAGATGCCGCGGCGAATTTCGAACCAGTGGGCGTGCGTGTCGATAAAGCCCGGCGTAATGGTTTTGCCGCTGACATCAAATACTTTGGCGCCTGCCGGGACGCTGCCTTTCGCGCCAACACTCTTGATGCGGTTGTTTTCGACAACGATGTCGGCGTTCTTGAGGACCTCTTCGCCTTTCATGGTGACGACGGTGGCGCCGCGAAGGACGATGGCGCCCTTGGGAGTTTTCCTGGGCATCTCGAGATCCACTTTGACTTCAGTTACGTCTTCTTCCTGTTCTTTGAACTTCTCGGGCTTCTTTTCTTCCTTCTTGGCTTCAGCGGTTTGCGTGGCGTCTTTCTTGTCCGCGTCCTTTGCGGTTTCGTCCTTCTTGTCGCTATCTTTTTTCTCGCCCTCTTTCTTTTCTTCCTTAGGAGGCTCGAATTTGATGGAGGCAAGGGGTTGGCGGAAATAACTCGCGCCAACAGCCCAGGCAATGGTTTTGCCGCCGTCCGTCCATTCGTAGTAATCGGCGCCAATGTCGGTGAGGCGCTTCATAGGCACTGCGGGAGACGAGACGTTGACCGTTGGCGCTTCGCCTGCAGCCGCGGGTAACGGCATTACGTAAAGCTGATTCATGACGTGCGCCAAAGCCCACTGCCCATCGGGACTCGGCACGATGTCATCGGCGGGAATGGGTTCCTCGAAGAAGTAGAGGCCCTGGCCCTTCACGATGAGGTGGGTGCGGCGGTCGGTGCCGTCGTAGCGCAAAGAAATCAAACCCTGGGGGGTGTACACGTAAATGCGGTCTTTTTCGGCCGCGAAGTGCGGGCCGCCTGCACCGCGCGCCGGCAAAATCAGATTCGCGTCTCCGCCTGTGGCGGGAATCCAGACAAGGTCAGCGTTCTGTGTTTGTCCGTTGTCGAAGCCGGTGTTTTCGCGGTCGTAGGCATTGCCGCGCAGCAAGACGATGCGCGAGCCGTCCGGGGACCACACTGGATTGCTGTACACGGCGAGAGATTTGGAGAGCTGCTGCGGTTGTCCGCCCGACGCGGGAATCTTCCAGAGTTGCCCGCCCGTGCTGCCCCAACTGACATAAGCGATCCACTTCCCATCCGGCGACCACGCCGGCTGGTATTCAGTCGAATTTCCGGTCGTCAGCCGCTGCGGCTTGCCACCGGAAGGATCCATCGTGTAGAGGTGGGTCATGGCCGAAAACGCGAGGTTCTTGCCATCCGGTGACAGGGTTGGGTCCATGATCAAGCGGACTTTGACTGGTCCTGAAGGTTCGGTCTGCGGGAAATCCAGTTTGGGTCCGATGTCCTGTGAAACAGTCGCGGTGAAGGGAATCACTTGCTCAGCGCCGGTTTCGAGGTTGAGGCGGCGGATCTTGCCGTTCTGGTTGTAGACAATTTCCTTGGCGCCGGGAAGGAAGGCATAGGCAGGAAAAAGGTCGCGAGTAAAGAGCGATTCCTGATCGTCGCGCGTAATGGGATAGCGAACCCAGTGATCTTCGCCAGTCTCAAGATTGCGCATGCGCAGGCCCGTTTCGGTCTCGTAGCGGCTGATATAGAGAAGAACCTTTCCGTCAGGAGAGAGCAGCGGGCGGAAGGCGCTCTCGGGTTGCTGGATGATGACGTCTTCGTCGCCGGTCTTGCGATCCTTCCTTATGATGTTCCACTGCGGAAACATGGCGTTGTAGGAGAAATCGCCATGACGCTCAGCGAAGTAGAGATACTTTCCGTCCGCAGAGGCAACGACACCCATCGCGTTGGGGCGGTCCTGACGGCGAATCGTTGGCGTCGGCTTGGATTTGGTGATTTGAATGCCCGTGCCGCCATCGATGTAGTACATCCAGATTTCGCGAGGGCCAATGCCGAAGGTGGTTTTCGACGCGAAAATGTACTTTCCATCCGGCGACCAACTGGGCGAGGCGAATTCGCTGTTGGGATCCTTGGAAACTTGTTTCTGCTCGCTGCCGTCCGGATGCATGATCCAGACGTTTTCGGAACCTTCGCGGTCGGAGAGGAAGGCGATCCACTTGCCGTCGGGAGAGAATTTGGGCTGGCTGTCGAAGGCCATGCCGCCGTCGATGAGCTTGGCCTGACCTCCTTCGATGGGAAGCGTGTAGATGTCGCCGATCAATTCAAACGCGATGGTTTTGCCGTCGGGCGAAACATCCAAGGAAAGCCAGGTGCCTTCATCCGTGGTGAATTCGATCTTGTGGTCCGGCTTGAGCGACAACCCCTTTTTCTCGTCTTTCTTCTCTTCTTTCTTTTCTTCCTTTTTTTCCTTCTCTTGAGCCATTGCGGTACCGCTGATTCCGAGACTCAAGACCATCCCTAGAAGAACAAACCACGCGGCCAGGCCGCGCCCCTTGCGCTGCTTCCCGTTCATACGCTTCTCCTCCAAAGTGACTGTAAAGCTGAACTGTTGGGCCCATGCCGTCTCGGTCCCCGACCCATCAGCCGAGACACACCCTCTCGCCACGCTTAGACGCGGGTCTCGGGAAAGTGTCTCAAACCGTTATCGTTCTGATTCCTCTTCTCCACCGCGACCGCCGCGCGGCTGCGGAGGCGCGGGAACGATATGCGGAATTCCCGCCTCGTTCATTTTCTTGTTCAGGGCGGGCAGTTCGGTTTCCGAGATGTTCTTCACTGCGGCCGACGCATCATTGACCAGCGGCGTAAGTTCTTCAAGCTTTTCTTTTTGCTGGCCGTCAGGCGCGGCAGAAAAGCCGTCCAGATCGTTCAACAGTTCTTGCACCTGAATGGGCAAGGGATCAGGCTTCCATTCGAAGGGAGGCCCGGCGTTGCCCAGGGATTGCTGCTCGCGAATGAACTTCTCCGCCACGGCGTCCACTTTCTTCTGCAATTCGTCGGCAGCTTTGACGATGTCTTCGGGGATTTTGGGGGCGTTCGGTTTACCGGCGTCCTTTTTCCACTGTTCGCGGGCGTTTTTCAGCGCGGTTTGGATTCCTTCGATGGTTCTGCGGTCCTTGTCGGACATCCTTGCCATGGCGTAGAGCTTGTCGATGGCTTCCCGGCGAGCGGCGCGGTCCGCGGCAGAGAAGGTGACGCGGTTGTCGTCTTCGACAGTGACTTTCTGGTTCGCTTCCTGGTCCCCGGCTTTAATTTTGATGGTGTATTCGCCGGGATCAACGAGCGGGCCGCGCGGTCCGAAGCCATATCCTGCCGCGGCCGCTTCGAGTTGCTCGGGAGTGGGCTCGGCGGGGGGATTCGAGCGCAAGTCCCAGTTGGTGCGGTTCACGCCCGCGCCTCCGGGGCCTTCAAATTCCCGGACCGTTTTTCCGTCTTTGTCGAGAACGGTGATTTTGACTTTGCCTTCTTTCTTTTCGGCAGTGTCGCTCTTGGCTTCCGGCTTGGTCTGTTCTTCGGCGCCTTCCTTTTTGTCCTTGTCCTTCTTTGGAGATTCGGCGGGCACAGCATCTCTCAAGTAGTAGCTCAGCAGCGCGCCGTAGGGTGGATTCTTGGCAGTAAACATTTTCTGTCCGGCGCTCCAGCGGCGCTGGCGAATGGTCCAAGTGGTGGCAGCGCGCGGAGGAAAGAAGGTCAACGCCGAGCTTTCCACCTTCGAGTCCATTTTTTCGATAGGCGTCAAATCATCAAAAATCCAGATAGAGCGGCCGTGGGTCGCGAGCACGAGGTCGTTTTCGCGCGCCTGAATTTCGATGTCGTCGACGGGCACGGTCGGGAAGTTGTTCTTGAGCTCGGTCCAATTGGCGCCGCGATCCCAGGAAACCCAGAGGCCAAATTCGGTCCCGGCAAAGAGCAGATTGCTGTTGCGGGGATGTTCGCGAAGGACGTGAACAGTTCCGGCGGAATCCGGGATGCCATTGCGAATGGCTTTCCAGTTTTCGCCGTAGTCCGTGGTCGCGAAGATGTAAATGGAGTAGTCGTCGCTGCGGTGGCCGTCGAAGGTGACAAAGGCTGCGCCCTCAGCGGCCTTGGAAGCTACGACGCGGCTGACGTAGGTGCCCGGATGCAAGCCCGGAAATTTGCCCGCTAGATTCTTCCAGGTCTTGCCGCCGTCTCGCGTGACTTGGACGTTGCCATCGTCAGTGCCTACCCACAGGACATTGGGAGTGAGCGGAGACTCGCTAAGAGTGGTGATGGTCGGATAATCCTGAACGCCATCGTGGCGGGAGAGCGTTTTTTTGTCCGGGGTCTTGCCGAAAATTTGCAGCTTGTTGCGGTCGGCTCCGGTGGTGAGGTCGCCGCCGAGGCGCGTCCAAGTATCACCGCGATCCGTGGATTTGAAGAGATAGTTTCCGCCGTAATAGACCGCGTTGTGGTCGTGCGCGGAAATGGCTACGGGGGAATTCCACTGGAAGCGGTAATGCGGTTCGGTAGCTTTCGCCTCGGGACGAATAGAGCGCTGCTGGCCGGTGCGCAAGTCGCGGCGGGAGATATAGCCATCCTGCGATTCGGTGTAAACAATCCAAGGCTCGACGTTGTCGATGGCGGCGTAGAAGCCGTCGCCACCGTGAATCACCTGCCAATCTTCGTTCACGATGCCATCGCGGGTTGTCGTCTGACTGGGGCCGCACCAGCTTCCGTTGTCCTGCAAACCACCGCAGATGTCGTAGGGTTTTTCGTTGTCGAGGGCGATTTCATAGAACTGGCCGATGGCGATGGTGTTAAGGAAGTCCCAGCTCTTTCCGGCGTCGTAGCTCCAGTGGATGCCGCCGTCCGAACCAACAATCATGTGATTGGAATCGGCGGGATCGATCCACATGGCGTGATAGTCGCCGTGAATGCTGCGGACACGCTGGGTGGTGAAGGTCTTGCCGCCGTCCTCGGAGTAAAACATGGGCGCGCCCAGTTCCCAGATGCGCAGATCGTTATTGGGGTCGATGCGGACCTGGCTGTAGTAAGAAGGCCGGGGATCCGTGTCACCCATTTTTTTCCAGGTTTCGCCTTTGTCTTCGCTGCGAAAGGTGCCACCCTTTTCGTGCTGGACGACGGCGTAAACGATGTTGGGATCCTTGCGATAAATGTCCAAGCCGATGCGTCCCGTTTCGCCGCCGTTTTCGTAGGGCAGACCTTTCGTGAGCTTTTTCCAGGTAGCGCCGCCGTCGATGGTCTTGTAAATCGCGCTATCGGTGCCGCCACCGTTAAAACCGAAAGGCGTGCGGCGGCGTTCATAGGCAGCGGCATAAAGAATGTCGGGGCTCTCGGGATCCATGGCGATGTCGCTGACGCCGGTGTCCTCGTTGATTTTCAAAACTTGCGACCAGGTCTTACCGCCGTCAGTGGTTTTGTAGACGCCGCGTTCGGGATTGGGCCCCCAGAGATGGCCGAGGGCTGCTACATAGACCACGTCAGGATTTCTGGGATGAATGACGATGCGGCCGATGTGGTGCGTCTTTTCGAGGCCCACGTTCTTCCAGGTCTTGCCGCCGTCAATGGATTTGTAGGCGCCGTCACCCCACGAGGAACTCTGGCGGTTGTTTGGCTCGCCGCTGCCCACCCAGACCACGGAAGGATCGGAGGGAGCGATGGCGAGGTCGCCGATGGTGGAAACGCCTTCCTTGTCGAAAACAGGTTCCCAGGTGGTGCCGTTGTTGGTGGTTTTCCAGACGCCGCCGGAAGCGGTTCCGACGAAAATGATTTTCGGGTTGCTCTCAACGACAGCGAAATCGTCGATGCGCCCGCCCATCACCGCGGGACCGATTTCGCGAAATTCGAGGCTTTTGAATTTGTCGGTGGGCTTGGGCTGATCCGCGGGTCCTGCCTGAGTACACACCGCCAACACGCTAAGGACAACCGCACAAGCGAATATCGTGCGCAGAGCATTCCACGTATGCTTCATTTCCATCTCCCTGTATGCAAGGCCCGGCATGTTACTCCTGCCGGGAGGCCTTGTGAATCAAATGTTTCTGGAAGGGCCAACCAACCCTGTGCAGAGAGACGTGCGGTTGCGGGCTTGCGTTTCAGGCGCGGGATTGCCTCGGACTACTTCCCGGGCGTGGATGCAACTCGCAGCTTGCGCTTGCCTTCAAATCCCTGCGACCCCATGCTAGGCTATGCAACTGTTTTCACTGACTGCATGCTTCGAGTAACCCCTCATCCTTGCGCACGCGTATGTGGCGTGCCGCGCCGATTCGTCTTGCGAGCGATGGTCCTTGCTGTTGTGGGATGGCAAATCGCCGCCGGCGCGCGCGCGCAGCAGGTTCCCCGCAAGCCGGCGAAGGGTGTGGCTGCGGAACTCGAGGCAAACACGCAAACGCGTAAAGGCGACATCACGACAGCCGATGGAAACGTGGACATCCACTACGCGGGCACGCGACTGCGCGCGGACCACGTCGAATACAACGACAAGACCAACGAAGCGGTCGCGACCGGACATATCCTCCTGGACTATGAAAACGAGCATCTGGAGGCCACGGAGGCACACTACAACGTCAGCACGGGCCACGGACTGTTCTACAACGTGCAGGGAACGTTTAAGGTCGAGCGGCAGCCCAATCCCGAGTTGCTGTTGACGGACAATCCGCTTTATTTCAGTGCGCGCCGCGTAGAACGGTTTGCCGGCGAGGTATATCTAGTGCACCAAGCGTGGATCACCATCTGCGAGCCTTCGCACCCGACGTGGCAGTTTTACGCACTGAATGCGCGGATTCGTGTCAACAAAACGGTAGCACTGGTGAACGCGAATTTCCGGCTGTTCCGCGTGCCACTGCTCTGGCTACCCTACGCAACCGCTCCCGCCGGAAGCAAAATCCGGGAATCGGGATTTTTGATTCCTGATGTCGGGCAGAGTTCGCGGAAAGGATTCATCCTTGGGGACGCGTTCTATTTCGCGCCGCTTTCGTGGATGGACACAACCCTGGGCGCGCAATTTATGAGCCGGCGCGGCTTGCTGGAGCGGGGCTCGTTCCGGGCGAAGCCGTTTGAGAATACTTCCATCGAGTACAACTATTTTGGAGTGGATGACCGCGGGCTGCGGAATCCGGATGGCACGAGGTCGCCGCAAGGCGGCGAACAGCAGAGATTGGAGATGCAATCGCTGCTGCCGCACGGCTGGCGGTTCGTCACCGACTACAACCAACTCTCGTCGCTGACGTTCCGGCTGGCGTTCGCGGATACGTTTGGTGAGGCAATCAATTCAGAAGTGCGCAGCGCCGAGTTTCTGACCAACAATTTTCGCGGTTTCAGCCTGAATTTTGCGAGCCAGGACGACAAGAGCTTCTTGACGCTGCCCGTCGCGGCGACCCCGACGAGCGCCGCGATTCCAGCGACGAGCGTGGCGCTGCGCAATTTGCCCGAAGCGCGGTTTGGCTCGGTCGAACAATCTCCATGGCAGAATCTGCCGGTGTATTTCGGGATCGATGCGTTCGCAGGAGCGGTGGACCGCACGGATCAAAACATCAACACTCCGGATTTCATCGGGCGGTACGAAGTTGCGCCGCGGGTGACAGTGCCGTTGCATTTCGGCGCGTGGCTTGGGGCCACGACTTCTGCCGCGTTTCGCGCCACGCATTACGGCGATTCGCTTAATGCCGCCGGCGCACTAGCCTACACCGCCATCAACCGCTACACCGGAGAATTTTCGTTCGAGCTTCGGCCTCCAACGCTCGAGAGGTTTTTCGACCGTTCGGTGGGGGGAAAGATCCGGCCGCGGCGGAGGTACAAGCACACCATCGAGCCGGAGATCACCTATCGCTACGTTACGGGCGTCAATAACTTCGCCGATTTCATTCGCTTCGACAGCGACGCCACGATCACGGACACGAATGAAGTGGAGTACGGGTTCACGCAGCGGCTGTACCGCAAAGAGGGCGAGGACCAGCCGGTCGAGCTCATTTCCTGGCGCATCGCGCAGAAACATTATTTTGATCCCACGTTTGGCGGCGCGATCATCAACGGGCAGCGGAATGTTTTTCAGGCTCTTGATTCGATTTCGCCGTTTGCGTTCGCATTCGGGCCGCGCAACTGGTCGCCGATCGTGAGCGATTTCAAAGTCACGCCCGGCGGTTCTTATGACCTTGAGCAGATTCTGCAGTACGATCCGCAAATTCAGAGGCTGGTCACTGTTGGGACGCTGCTGAAACTGAAGCCGTACGATGAGTACTCGCTTACAGTGGCGTACTTTCGCCTCAACGACAATCCCGTGCTGAGCGAGTTGCCCACGCAGCCGCCGCTCGTGCTTCCGCTGTTTCAGCAGCCGCTTTCGAATCAAATTCGGATGCTCGCGGGCTACGGGAGCGAGACGCGGAAAGGGTTCAACTTCATCACCGGGATGGGCTACGACTTCACCAACAAAATTCTGCAGAGCCAAGTGGTGCAAGCGAGCTACAACGGGGGCTGCTGCGGCTTGGCGGTGGAATATCGCCGCATCAATCTAGGGCAGGTACGCACGGAAAATCAGTTTCGCGTGGCGTTCATCGTGGCCAATATCGGAACCGTGGGAAACCTGCGGCATAAGGAAAGAATTTTTTAATGGCGGAGGATTTGCCCCGTGATCAATCCGTTCGCAATCTTTGTGATTTAACGTGCTGTCCATGAATGATACGGATCTCGCCTTCGCTTCGCTTGAGCAAATCGGAAAACTCTTCCGCGCGCGCAAGGTTTCTCCGGTCGAGCTGACCACACTCATGCTGGCCCGGATTGAAAAGCTCAACCCCAAACTCAATGCGTGTATAACCGTCACGGCGGAGGCCGCACTCGCGCAAGCCAAAAAGGCCGAAGCGGAGCTTTTTGCGCCGCGCGGCCGCAAAGGGCATCGCGATCGCGGGCCGCTCCATGGGATTCCCATCTCGCTGAAGGACAACATCTACACAAAAGACGTTCGAACCACGGCTGGGTCGAAAATTTTGAAGGATTTTGTTCCGCTGCACGACGCCGTCGTCGTCTCGCAACTCAAAGAAGCCGGCGCGGTGCTCGTTGGGAAAACGAACATGCATGAGTTCGCCTACGGCGTCACCACTAACAATCCGCATTACGGCGCCACACGTAACCCGTGGGATCTCGCGCGGATTCCTGGCGGTTCGAGTGGAGGATCCGCGGCCGCCGTCGCGGCCGGCCTTTGTTATGGGAGCATCGGCACCGATACCGGTGGTTCCATTCGGATTCCTGCCGCACTTTGCGGCATCGCCGGATTCAAGCCGACTTTCGGGCGCGTTCCTGTCGCTGACGTGATTCCGCTGTCCCCGCGGCTTGATTGTGTCGGCCCGCTGGCGCGTTCCGCCGCCGATGCAGCCTTGCTCCTCGATGCCATTTTTGTCCGTGGTGAAAAAGAAGCTCCTCTGCAAAACGCAGCAAAACTTTCCGCGCGCCGCGCTTTTCGCTTGGGCGTTCCAAAAGATTTTTTTCTTAAGATCCTCTCTGTCGAAATGGAATATGCATTCGAGCAAGTCCTACGCGTGTTCCGAAAGCTCGGGGCGATTCTCAAAGAGGTTTCGATCCCTCTGCTTCACGAAACGGAAGACGCGGGCAATCAAATCGCTTGGGCCGAGGCTACGCATTACCATCAGCACGCCGGGTGGTTTCCAGCTTGCGCTGCCGATTACGGGGAAGATGTACGCATGAGGCTCGAGCTGGGTACCAAAGTCCCTGCCACCTCTTATCTGCAAGCGATGCAACTGCGGGATTCCTTCATCCAGCATTTCCACTCGGCGATGGCTGAAGCGGGTCTGGATGCACTAGTCGTGCCAACCACCCCTATCGCCGCGCCGCTCATCGGGGAAGAAACTACTTCCGTCTCAGGGACCAATCATCCGACCAGGGCTCTGCTCCTGCGCAACAATCGTCCCGCCAATCTTGGTGGCCTTCCCGCCATTTCCATTCCTTGCGGGTTCACGCCCGAGAGACTGCCCGTTGGGCTGCAGCTCATTGGTTCCGTCACGGACGAGGCTCTCCTTCTTCGGATCGCTTGTGCGTTCGAGCGTACGCAGCCACTAGCAGTGCGCCCTCCTCTCGACTCTTAGATGCGCAATCACGGCGCCACTTTGAAAGCAACGGCATTTCCGGCCCAGTTCCCGACGGGAAGGCCGTTGAACATGACTTGCCAAGTAATGGTGATGGGAGCCACATTCGTCGTCAGGATGTGCCCCCACGCGTTGTTCTCGTCCACCGGTTCCGGCCCGCTCTGGCTCTCTCCATCGAACGTGTTGGTGTCAAAGAACGATCCCGCGGGAAGCATTCCTGAACCCGTGTTGGCGTCCCAAATAGTCTGCGCGAAGATCAGCTCATTGGCACCGGCCGCGGTGACCGTGAAGGCCGTCAGGTTCGTCGCCGTTGTTTGCGTCCCGGTCGTACCGATGACCGAGTTGCTATCAAGTGGCGAACTCGCCGCGCCGGTCACGTCATAGAAGAAAATAGTGAAATCTCCACCGTTGTTCCCGGACCAATTCAAGGTCAGCGCCAAGTCCGGCCCCGAGGTTGCGTTAGCCGCAAAGAACGCCTGCACCGTGTCATTGCCTGCGATCACTTGGGGGGTACCGGCCTGCGTCCAGGTATTCGCCTTCGTGTCCGTAATGCGGTTTACCAGGTTGGATGGATTGCCGCCGCCAATCATGGCCACCAGCAGGTTTCCCGAGCAGGCCAATTGCAGCGGCAAGACCTGCGGAAAGTTATTGCCGCTTCCCCCAGCGCCGGTGTGGGTGGGGATGTTTTCGTGCATCAGGTGGACGATCCGCATTCCGGATGGCACTCCGCCCGCGGCGCCCGTTTTCAGCAGGATCGCTGCGGAAACCCACTTCTGGTTCGTTCCCATCGCAATGGTCGGGTTGATGGCCGCCGTGGAGTTGTACACGCCGAATTGCCCTGCAAAGCCGTCCATCAAATCCGCGCTTAAGAGACTCCAGTTGATATTGGTTTGCGAGCCTGCAGCGAAACTAGATTGATTCGGGTTCATCGCCGAAAAGCTGGACACAACCTGATAAACCAGATCACCGGTTTGGGATGGCGTCATGCTTCCGGCGGACGCCGACGTACCGGAGTTGTTCGATCCCACGCCCGTCCCGTCCACGCGGATTACGTTGCTGAACTCAGTGGCCATGGGCTGCACGAAGCCCCCGGGGTCAGCGTTGAAGCACAGGTTGATAGTCCGCGCCCCTGCGGCAACGTTGAATGCCGCGGCGATGCCGATGGACTGCTGATCGGCGCTGTCAAAGTGATTCGCCTCTATCGTATAAAAATTACCTTTGTCGTCGGTCACTGTAGGCGTGGGATTTCCATTGAAGGTGAATCCGACAACGATTGCGTTACCGCCAGTGGTGGGATTAGGTAGCTGGAAGTGGTAGCAAAAGGAACCGCTGAAGCCGTTGTTGCGTGTATTGGAACTGCTGACGTGCTGCACGAGCGCCGGCGCGCTTCCCGATGCGGTCACGGTGAGGGAGGCCGACGAACTCACCACCCCGCTTAACGACGCTGTAACTGAGCCGTTCCCGTGCCCGCCCCCGTAGCAAGCCCCCCGCTGAGTTGAATCGTTGCAACCGTTGTATCCGAGGATTTCCATTGCACGGTCGTGGTGATGTCTAGCGTGCTGCCGTCGCTATAGGTTCCCGTGGCTTTGAATTGCTGCGTCGCGCCTATACCGATCGATGCCGTCTGCGGCGTCACAGCGATGGAACTGAGGACGCGCCCAGGACCCGAGTTGCCCCCAGAACTGGAACAGGCGTTGAGAGAAACAGCGAGAATTGCACACTCCAGAAAAAATGCCCAACCGGTAAGGCGGCGTAGTGAAGTCATTTGAATTGGTCGCTCGTTCTGCTGCCTTAGAGCTCTCTCACGTGGCTCTACGACGCACATTGATTATCTCAATTCCTCTTGCCTACTCCAAAGCAAAGAAGACCGCCAGCCTGCGCGGCGGGATATTCAAGAGAATCCATCCTTAGCATGACCTGCTTCGACGATGGTGGCCCAGGATGTCGCAGAATGTCATAACTTTTCGCTTGTCATCCCCCATTCAGAGGAGTAGTTAAGATGGATTCCCGAAATGCGCGGGAAAGTTTGGGCCGAAGCGCAGTACGTTAAGCCGGATTCTGAGGAGAGCCATTGATAGCCGCATAGATTGATTCCGTTCCTAGAGATGGTGTTCCTCATCCTGCGCTCGCACGACACTGAAAGACTCAGCTTGGGGGAAGGATAAAAATGGGAACAGCACAATTAGTGACCATCGATCAATCACCCGAAGTCCACCACTACACAGCCTACAAGCCACGCCCTTTCCGCCGCGAAGAACGCGACAAGGTAACCGTCCTCTTCGGTGGCCTGACCTGGAAGCACGAGCGGCTCGTGCAGGCCGCTTTTCATAATCTGAACTACAAGGCGGAGCCTCTCCCCAACATCAACCGCGAAGATCTGGATGCCGGCAAGGAGCTCATCGATGTGGGCGCCTGCTGCCCCACGATCTTTACTACGGGAAGCCTGGTCAGCCTGCTCAAAAAGAAAGTTGCCGAGCAGGGCAGGCAGCAAGTCAACGACAACTATGTTTTCCTGACGGCCGGCGCCTGCGGGCCTTGCCGTTTTGGCCAGTATCACGAATCGTATGCCATGGCGCTGGACGGACTGGGCCTGCGCGATTTCCGTCTCTTTTTGCTGGCGCAAGATGAATTGGACCAATCGTCTTCGGATGGCGCCGGGCTGGAAATCAACCTGCCTCTCAGTCTTGGCATTATCTGGGGAATCCTCTGCGCGGACCAGTTGACAGACCTGGAATACATGACCCGGCCCTATGAAGTGAATCCAGGACAAACCGACAAGGTCCTGAAAGAAAGCACAGAGTATTTGTACGAAGTGTTTCGCCATCGGCCCGATCACGGCAAGAAATATGGAACACTGGCCTGGCACCTGCTGAGTTCGTATTTCACTCGCGCGCTTCGGGAAGTCCGGAAAAAGTGGGACGCCATCGAAGTGGACCGCCTGCGCGTGAAAGCAAGGGTGAAAATCACCGGCGAGTTCTGGCTGCAGACGCACGAGGGAGAAGGAAACTACAACATCAAGCGCTGGCTCGAGCAGGAAGACAGCGAAGTGATTCCTCCGCCGGTGGCCGTTTGGCTGCATTATCTGATGCACCCGACCATCCGCAAACTCGAGCACCGGCACTCCACATCGAAGCATCCCAAGCGCGACGAACTCGCTCTGCATGCGCTCGAACGCATCTATCGCGGCACCTACAACCGTTTCCGGCGCGCGCTCGGAAATCTGCCCAACGAACTTCCCGACCAGGAAGAGCTGAAGCGCTTGGCCGAGCCCTTCTACCACTTCGAGTTGCGAGGAGGCGAAGGGCATATGCTCATCGGCAAGGCGCTCTACGGCTACCACCATAAGAAAGCCCACATGACTTGTGAGCTTTCGCCTTACTCCTGCATGCCGAACACGATGTCGATCGGTTCGATGGCCAATGTGCTCGGGAAATATCCGGACTTGCTCTACGCCCCCATTGAAGTGAAAGGCGACTCCGAAGTGCACGCGCTTTCTCGCTGCCAAATGATCCTGACGGAAGCAAAGCGTCGCGCCAAATCCGATTTCGAAAACGTCCTCGAGAAGACCGGGCTGACGATGGAAGCCATTCGGAAGTATGAGGCGCGCCATCCGGAACTGCGCCGCGCCACGTATCGCGTGCCACACCGTGGCTATCCGGGAGCCGCAGCCAACTACGTGATGCATCTAGCCGAGGATCGGGGCTTGGCGAGAACTTAGCCAACCACGCTGCTGAAAGTCCGATAAGGGGCAAATCCTTTTATGGCTACTAACGGATTGGTACAAATTCAGCCGCTGGCCGGCGTCCTTTCGACGCAGCAAATCCCCGCGCGCGAGGCAAGCGTTCCGACGACCGGAGGAAAGATCTGCGGTATCGACGTCGGCAGCACCACGTGCAAGTTTGTTCTCGTCTCCGCGGACGGCCAGATTCTGGCGCAAGCCTATGAACGGCACAACACGAAGCAGGCGGAAAAAGTTCTCGACTTTCTGACTCGCCTGGAAACCCAAAACAACCTCACGCCGCAACAAGACCGCGTTTTCTTCACCGGCTCCGGCGCCGGCCTCATCGCGCCCCTCGTCGGGGGAAAACTCATTCAGGAAGTAGTGGCTGTTGCCGCCGCTGTTGAAAAGTTGCATCCCCAGGTGCGTTTCGTCAGCGAAATCGGCGGCGAAGACATGAAGACGATTTTTTTCAGTGGGGAAGGCGCGAGCAAGAGCAAGCAAGTGCTCATGCAGGCGGCTTGCTCGGGCGGCACCGGTACGTTTATCGAGAAGACCGCGCGCAAACTCGAGATCCCCCCTGAGAAACTCTCGAAGATGAGCTACACGGGATACACGCTGCACAAAGTGAGCAGCAAGTGCGGCATCTTCGCGGAAGCGGACGCGAACACACTGCTGAAAGCGGGGGTAAGCGTCGAGGAGATCATCGCCTCTTTGTTCGAGGCGGTCGTCTATCAGAATCTTGCGACCCTCACTCGCGGCAATACTCCCATTCCGGAAATTCTCCTGCTGGGTGGCCCCAATCTTTTCTTCAAGGGCTTGCAGGAGGCATGGCGGCATCACTTAACAAAGGTTTGGAAAGAGCGGAAGGTCGAAATCCCGGAGGGCAAGGATCCTGCTTCTCTCATCCGTGTACCGGACGACGCGCTCTACTACGCGGCACAAGGCTGTGTGGAAGTGGCCCGCGGCGAACCGGAATCCTCCGGCCTGTATCAAGGCTTGGAGAAATTGCAGTGGTGGATTACGGAAGGGCAACACGAAGAGAAAAAGAAACTCGGCCGAGGCGGCTTGTGGAAGGACCCGCAGGAACTGGCGTCTTTCAAGGCCCGCTATTCCTCCACAAATGGGAACGGCAAGGGAAATGGGAACGGGAATGGTAACGGGAAAGGGCACCATCCAGCGAAGGCGTTAAACACCACGGCTCAGCTTGGGAAGCTCGGGCGCGTGATGGTTGGTTGCGATTTCGGATCAACGACTGCCAAAGCCGTCTGTCTGTCGGCGGAAAAAGAGTTGGTCTACTCCTGCTACGCGCTCAGCCGCGGAAATCCGATCGAGGATGCCAAGGCGCTTTTCCGCCAGATTCGCGCAGCCATTGGAGAAGGCGAAGTCGCCGCGCTCGGAATCACTGGCTATGGCAAAGACCTGCTGAAAGGCATTCTCGGCGCCGATTGCCCCGTGGTTGAGACGATCGCTCACGCCAGCGCCGGTTTGCATTTTTTCCCGGACGCCGACTGCATCTGCGACGTCGGCGGTGTCGACGTCAAGATCATGATCCTCAACAACGGCGCGGTCACCGACTTCCGCCTGAATTCGCAGTGCTCCTCTGGCAATGGCGCATTCCTCCAGGGCGTTGCGGAGAGGTTCGACATTCCGATGAGCGAAATGGCGGATCGTGCGTTTCTTGCCGAAGCCATGCCGCAATTGTCGATGGGGTGCGGCGTCTTTTTGCAAAGCGACATCGTCAATCAGCAGCGCAAAGGCTGGCAGGCCGATGAAATCCTCGCCGGCCTGTGCGCCATCCTTCCGCTGAATGTATGGATTTACGCGGGCGGTTTGAACAATTTGAAGCAAGTCGGCAAGAAATACATTCTGCAGGGCGGCACGCACAAGAACCTCGCCGTTGTCAAAACGCAGGTGGATTTCATCCTCTCCAAGATTCCGGAAGCCGAGGTTGTGGTTCATCCTTATTCGGGCGAGGCCGGGGCTATCGGGGCTGCGCTGGTCGCGCAGGAGTGGTGGGAGCGCGGCGGCCAAACGAGTTTCCGCGGTTTCGATGCCATCGAGAGTCTTTCCTACAAAACGGTCACTTCGGTGGAGACGGTCTGCCATTGGTGTCCGGTGAATTGCCAGCGCAGTTTTATCGACGTGGCGTTGTTGGGCGGGAAAGGCCGCGAGTGGAGCAAAGTACCGCTCAACACCGGATGGGAGCGCGTGATTGTGAACAACTCCTGCCCAAAGGGACTTGTGGAAGATCTGAACGAAATGAAGGTCATCAAGGCCGGGATTGAGAGGACGAAAAATGCCTTTCCTAACGTTGCCGACGTGGTTCGCCAAGAAGCGTTCCGCCGCGCCGCAACCTAAAGACCGTTCGCAACTTCGCGTCGGCATTCCCAAAGTGTTGAACATCTGGACGACCCACCAGTTTTGGGTGGGCTTCCTCAAAGCGCTGGGAGTCCTGCCGGAAAATATCGTCTTCAGCTCAGACACCTCCGAAGAGCAGGGCCGCGAATTTGGCAAGGGGCGGGGGACCGTCGATTGCTGCTACCCCGTCAAATGCATCAGCGGCCACTACGGCGAACTCATTTTCGGACAGAAGAAAAAAATCAATATTTTGCTGAGCCCGATGATTCATTCGCTGCCTTCCGTTCTGCATGGGCACGTAGTAGACACGGTCACCTGCACGCGAGTGATGGCGGGGCCGGAAAACATCAAGGCAGGCTTCCTGAAAGAGCGGGACGTTTTCGCTGAAAATAACGTTGTGTACGCATCGCCGTTTGTCAGCCTCGGGGACCGGCACATGGTCACCGGGCAGCTCCACACCGGATTGAAAGATATTTTTGATCTGGAT